>Ga0126384_10001413_pt1 | contig 14224 bp, 10 predicted proteins | sample PanSoiMetPlot_36_FD_92543 | JGI IMG/M metagenome (GOLD analysis project Ga0126384, IMG submission 92543) | Tropical forest soil microbial communities from Panama - MetaG Plot_36 | ecosystem: Environmental > Terrestrial > Soil > Tropical forest > Bulk soil | place: Panama | collected 2016-02-17 | reverse complement strand
TATTCCGGGTTGCCGAGGAACACCATCTGTTCCCATTTGATCTGGCCGAGCGTGTTGTTCTTGATGACGACGATCTTGACGTCGAGCTTGTACTTCACGCAGGTCGCGAGCTCGCCGATCAGCGAAGGCGACGACCTGGCGGCCGGGATGCGCCACCGCGGCCGCGACAGCGTAGGGAAGGACGCACGCCATGGTGGCGAGATTGCCCGAGCACGAAAACATCATGTTGCCGCGGACCGTCAGGTGGCGGGCGATCCACGTCGTGACCGTGCCGGAGTCCGTCGCCACGATCGCATCGTCGGCGAGCAGCTTGTTGAGCTCGTGCGCGACCACCTGCGGCTTCATCGGCTTGTCCTTGCGGGTGCCGCGCTCGACCATCAGCTCGGTCCACTCCTTCATCCCGGCTTGCGCCTTGTCGAGGAACGATCGGTCCTTGCGCGATTTGAGCCGCGGCAGCAGCGCCTGCAAAACACGCGCGGTGTCGCCCACAAGGCCGGCCGCGACGGGGTAGCGCAGGCCGATGCGCTTGGGATCGAGCTCGATCTGCACCGCCTTCGCCTTACCGGGCTTGGGGTAGAACTCGATGTAGGGGAACGAGCTGCCGGCGATCAGCAGGGTATCGCAGGTTTCGAGCGCTTCCTGCGCCGGCTTGGTGCCCAGCAGGCCGACGCCGCCCACGCAATAAGGGGTCGTCGTCGGGGACCGATGCTTTGCCCAGCAACGGCTTGGCGATCGGCGCGCCGAGCCGTTCCGCGACCATGACCAGCTCGCGGCCGGCGCCGATGCACCTCGGCCGGCCAGGATCACCGCCTTCTTCCCGGAATTGAGGAGCTCGGCCGCGCGCGCGAGCTGGTCCTCGCTCGGCATCCGGCTCGAATAGGCCATCAGCTCGGAGACGTGTCCGGCGACGTTGCGCTCGGAACGCGGGCTCGCGCTCACTGGGGTCGACTGCATGTCGACCGGCACCGTGACGTGCGACACGCCCCGATAGGCGAGGGCGGTGCGGCAGGCGAGCTCGACCACGTTCTCGACGTGGCTCGGGCCCATCACGCGTGCGTTGTAGACGCACACGTCCATGTACAGCTTGTCGAGCTCGACGTCCTGCTGCGTGAAGGTCTCGACCAGGTCGTGAAACTGCAGGCCCGTGATCGCCAGAACCGGCTGGCCGTCGAGTTTGGCGTCATAGAGGCCGTTGAGCAGGTGGATGCCCCCAGGCCCTGACGTCGCATGCCGAACACGGTGTCGAGGCCCCAGTCGATCAAGGTCTCGATCAAAACATCGCCGGCGGTCGGCTTGGCCATGACGCTGCTCCGTGAAAGAAGCCGGATCGCCCCGCCTGCGAGTCGCTAACCCACCAAACGGTGCATCCGTTCCGGTTGACGGGGAGCACTGCGGCGACACGGGCGGGCGGTCGAGGGAACTTTTGCGCGCCACCGGCCATTACGTCATGCGGCCTTGGAGGCGCCATGCGCAGCACGCTTCTCCATGAAGATTCCGGTCAGCGGACCTTTGCGGTCGTGCTGGAGACCGGCGACGAGGCCATGTCCTGCCTGCAGACCTTCATCGAGAAGGAACGAGTCTCGGCCGCCCAGCTCACGGGCATCGGCGCTTTCAGCGACGCCAGGCTCAACTACTTCGATTGGGAGCGGAAGTCCTACCTGCCGATTCCGGTCGGCGAGCAGGTCGAGGTCGCCTCGCTCGTCGGTGATGTGGCGCTCTCGCCCGAGGGCAAGCCCGCGCTGCACATCCACGTGGTGCTCGGCCGCCGCAACGGGCTGCGCTCGCCGGTCATCTGGCCGAGGCGCATGTGCGCCCGACGCTGGAGATCATACTGACCGAGCCGCCCGCTCACCTCGTCAAGGCGCACGATCCGGAGAGCGGCCTCGCGCTGATCCGGCCGGAGCGACACCTGGCCGGATGAAGCCGCGGAGCGCGTCCTCCGGCGATGGACCCGGATGACGCTGCGCCCATCGGCGCCTGCGGCGACCGGAATGGCCTTGTCCGATCGCGCGCCGGGGCGATGAAGGCAAAGTGGATGGAGACGTGCGCCCGGCGCCCGACGGCGTCCGGGCGTTTGCACGTTCGGAATGGGGCGTGCGCTTGGCGATGGCGTCCGCGCGCTCTTCCCTGTTATCTACAAGAAAACACGGACGGGAGAGCAGCCCGACATGAGACGCGGTTTTGCGCCTTGGGCCGATCCGGGGATCCGCCCGCTGGTGCGGTTCGACGCGGTGAGCAAGCGCTTCGGCGGGGTCGTGGCGGTCGACCGGCTGAGCCTCGACATCTATGCGGGCGAGTTCTTCGCGCTGCTCGGTCCGTCCGGCTGCGGCAAGACCACACTGCTGCGGATGCTGGCCGGTTTCGAAACGCCGGATGAGGGTGAAATCCGGCTCGCCGACGCGGATATCGCGCATGTGCCGCCCTACCGGCGGCCCGTCAACATGATGTTTCAGAGCTACGCGCTGTTTCCGCATCTCACGATCGCGGGCAACATCGCGTTCGGCTTGAAGCAGGACGGCATGCCGAAGCCGGAAATCGCCGCCCGGGTTGCCGAGATGCTCGCCTTGGTCAAGCTCGAAGGTTTCGGGAACCGCAAGCCGCATCAGCTCTCCGGCGGCCAGCGCCAGCGCGTCGCATTGGCGCGTGCGCTCGCCAAGCGTCCGAAATTGCTGCTGCTCGACGAACCGCTCGCCGCGCTGGACAGGAAGCTGCGCGAGCAGACCCAGTTCGAGCTGATGGACCTGCAGACTCGGATCGGCACCACCTTCGTCATCGTCACCCACGATCAGGAGGAGGCGATGACGGTCGCGCACCGCATCGCCGTCATGGACCGCGGCACGCTGGCTCAGGTTGCGACCCCGCGCGAGCTCTACGAGCAGCCGAATTCGCGCTGGGTCGCGGGGTTCATCGGCGACGTCAACCTGATCGAGGGCACGGTGATGAAATCCGATGCGGCGGGCGTGACGATCATGGGGGAACGCGGACGCTGCCGCGTCGTCTCCGCCGGCGGCGTCGCGCCCGGGCAGAAGGTCTGCATTGCACTGCGGCCCGAGAAGCTGCGTTTGGTGGCGGCCGCGCCCGTCAGTGCCGCCGAGAATTGCCTTGTCGGCCGTGTCCACGATATTGCCTATCTGGGCGACATCTCGCTCTACAAGGTCGCGTTCGACGACGGCTCGATCGTGACGGTCTCGCTCGCCAATGCGAGCCGCACGGTCGAGCGGCCGATCGGCTGGGACGACAAGGTGTGGATTACCTGGGCGCCCGATGCGGGGGTCGTGCTGACGCGGTGAGGCGGTTGAGTTGGTTCGCCTTCGAGGCTGCCGGCGGCGAAGAGGAACGAAGCTTGAAGCGGCGAAACAGCTTGGCAGGTGATGCGCATCTCGATTGGGCGGGGGCGTCTAGGCAGATCAGAGACCGATGGACGTGAACAAGAACATATTGGCAAATCTCGGCGCGCGGCTCGTCGTGTGGGTGCCGTATCTCTGGCTCATCGTCTTCTTCCTCCTGCCGTTCCTCATCGTCCTCAAGATCAGCCTGTCGCAGAGCGTGATCGCGCTGCCGCCCTACCATCCGGTGTTCGACCTCGCGGCGGGCTGGGACGGCATCAAGGCTTTCATCGCCGGCCTCGGCTTCGACAATTTCGCAACCCTTGTCTCCGACAGCATCTACCTTTTGTCCTATCTCAAAAGCCTCGAGGTGGCCTTCGTCGCGACCGCGATCCTGCTGGTGATCGGCTATCCGATCGCCTATGGCATGGCGCGCGCGCCGCGGCGCGTGCAGGCCGTGCTCGTGATGCTGGTGATCCTGCCGTTCTGGACCTCGTTCCTGATCCGCGTCTACGCCTGGATCAACATCCTGCAGACCGACGGGCTGCTCAACCGGGCGCTGCAGGCGCTCGGCCTCGTCAGCGCGCCGGTGACTTGGCTCGCGAGCGACACGGCAATTTATATCGGCATCGTCTATTCCTACCTGCCGTTCATGGTGCTGCCGCTTTATGCGGCGCTCGAGAAGATGGACCATACGCTGCTCGAAGCGGCCGCCGATCTTGGCGCCTCGCCGCGCGCCGCGTTCTGGCGCGTCACCGTGCCGCTGTCGCTGCCGGGTATCGGCGCCGGCGCGCTCCTGTGCTTCATCCCGATCATCGGCGAGTTCGTGATTCCCGACCTGCTTGGCGGGTCCGAGAGCCTGATGATCGGGCAGACGCTGTGGACCGAGTTCTTCTCCAACAAGGACTGGCCGGTCGCCTCCGCGATCGCGGTGGTCCTGCTGTGCCTGCTGGTCGGTCCGATCGCCGTCTACCAGCATCTTCAGGTGGGCAAGGTCGAAAGCGGCGGTTGACCATGCGGCGCGGTCTCTCGGCTTTCAATTTGACGTCGCTGGCGCTCGGCCTTGCCTTCCTCTATCTGCCGATCGTCATCCTGGTCGTCTATTCGTTCAACGCCTCGCAGCTCGTCACCGTGTGGGGTGGCTGGTCGACGCGCTGGTACGTGGCACTGCTCGATGATCGCGCCATGCTCGACGCGGCAGCCGCCTCGTTCGGCATCGCGGCCACCTCGGCCGCCGCCGCGACCGTGCTGGGCACGATGGCGGCGCTCGCGCTGACGCGGCTCGGCCGCTTCCGCGGCCGGCTCGGGTTCTCGGCGATGATCTACGCGCCGCTGGTGATGCCGGAGGTGATCACCGGCCTGTCGCTGCTCCTGATGTTCGTGGCCGCCGACATCGACCGCGGTTTCCTCACCGTCACGGCCGCGCACACGACGCTCACCATGTGCTTCGTCACTGTCGTGGTGCAGTCGCGCCTCGCCTCGTTCGACCGCAGCCTGGAAGAGGCCGCGATGGATCTCGGCTGCCCGCCGGGGCGCACCTTCCTGACCGTAACGCTGCCGCTGATCGCGCCGGCGGTCATCGCCGGATTCCTGCTCGCCTTCTCGCTCTCGCTCGACGACCTCGTGATCGCGAGCTTCACGACCGGCCCTGGCGCCACGACGCTGCCGATGCGGATCTATTCCGAGGTGCGGCTCGGCGTGAAGCCGGAGATCAACGCGATCTGCACCATCCTGATCGGCGCAGTGGCGGTCGCGGTCTTCGCCGCCGCGTGGATCAGCCGGCGCGCCGCCGGGGGCGAGGTCGCGGGCCTGCCGGCAAAGTGAGGCGCGCGCCGCAGCAGTCGCAGGCGGCTACTGTTCGGGCTGCGGCGCCGGCGGCTGGGAACCGGTCAGGCGCTCGATCGTGGAGCGCAAGGCGTCGCGGGTTTTGCTGTCGCGCACCGCGCGCGCACGCGCGGCGGCGTCCAGCAGCGGGGCAGCCGCGCCCGACCGCTGCATCAGGGTCGCCGCATCCGGCAGGGGAAGCGGGTCGTCCCACGGACCGTTGACCACGAAGGGCAGCTCGAAGGCGACGTCGTTCGGCCCGTTCAGCAGGCTCGCGGTGCCTTTGAGATCGAGCTCGCGCGACGGAATCGAGGCGGTTCCACCAAGCGTGACCCTGACCGCCGATCCGTCGACCGCTGCGTCGTCGACGGTGACGGCGCCATTGGCGACCTTGAGTGCGACGGTGAGCTTGTCGAATGGCGTGCGTCCGTTGCGGAAGTCGCCGCCCGAGAGCGGGCGCCGCTCGAGGCGGCGCAGAACCTGCTCGACATTCATGCCGGAGAGCGCGCCCGGTCCGGCGTTGAGGTTGACGGTGCCCGACAGGCTGCGGGTGAGGCTGAGAACGCTGTGCCCGGCGCCCTCGATCGCAAAGTTGAGATTGCCCTTGCCCTCGAGGCGGCGCACGCCGAACAGCTCGCCAAGGCAGGCCTCGAGATCGACGTCGACGAATTGCATCTCCGATTTGACCTCGGCGCCTCCTTCCGACTTGGCGACCGCCATCGATCCGCGGATCAGGCCGTTGAACGCCTGCGACTCGCCGACCGTGACGACGAGCTTGCCGCCGCGCAGGGTCGCGGCCACGGCCGTGCGCCCGACTCGGGCGCGCCCGATCTTCACCTTGGCGGCGGAGAGACGCAGGTCGATGTCGAAGCCCGTGAGCCCATCGAGCACGAGCGGCCCGCCGTCCCACTCGCGCGCATTGTCGGCCATGACGCGCACGGTCGAGACGTAGGGTGTGAGGTCGAGCTCGTCGGCTGCCAGCGTTCCCTGCCAGGTTCGCTGCCCATTGGCCGCATAGGTCAGGACGCCTTCTGCCGCATTGCCGTCGATTTCGACGTTGACGCCCGACAGCGAAAGGCCGCTGCCGATCATCTTCGCCTGCGCCTTGAGCGCGAAGCGGCCGAAGCCGCCGCCGGGCACCGGTGTGTCGCCGGTCCAATGCAGGGCGTCGCGCAACGAGGGCGCATCCGCCGAGAAGAGGCCGTCGAGCTTGAAGCTCGGCTGGCTGCTCATGGCGCCCTCGAAAGCGAGCGCGAGCGGCGCCCCGCTCAGCCGCAGCTTGACGCCGGCGCTGTCGCCGGTGAGGGCGGCGAGGAAATCGCTGATCGCGATGCTCGCGTCGACCGGCTCGTCGCGCCACAGGAACGTGCCCGCCGCCCCGAAGGTCTTGGAGATCGACGGCCAGGCGAGCGACAGGTCGACTTTGGTCAGGCTCTCGACCACATCGTGGGCGGCATCGCGGATCGTGACCGCGCCATTGTCGATGCGGATCTCGGTGAACGATGTGATCCTGTCGGGCTGCTTGAGGGCGCGCGCCAGCGCGGCGAGCAGGGGCGACCAGTTCGAGCGGCCGTCGGCAGCGATCTGCACCGCGATGCGGGGACGGTCGAGCGTGATATCGGCGATTTCGATGCGGCCGAGCAGCAGCGGTACCACGCGCAGATGCGCGATCAGTCGCTCCGCCAGGATGGGCGGCGCCTGCCCGTTGTCTTCACCCAGAACGACGTCGTCCAGGCTGACGGTGCCCGACGGGAACAGCGAGACGTGGACGGGCCCGCGCAGGGCGGGATCAAGACCCGTGACGGCACGGATCTGCGCCGTCACGGCATCGCGTGCGCCGTCTGGGGAGACCAGGAATGACGCTGCGACGAGCGCCGCGAGGCCGGCCGCAATCACGACGCCGACGGAAATCCCGAGACGCTTCAAGCCCGTGGCCGCAGTCACTGTCGGTCGATCCGGTTGCTTGGCGCATTTTTCCGGCGAGAGCGCGCCAACCTCACAAGGGGCGGGACATCGTTGCCGTGCAAAATGCGGCCAATATGGAAGAAGCTGGCTGTCTCGGGCGGACTATAGCGTCCACCTGAGCGGCTGGAAATTTACCGGATCTTGTGTCGGTTTCGTGGCCGTGGCTGAGCACCACTTCCGGTGCGACCCCGAGGCAGTGAATTCCTTAAGAATCCCTTATGTCAGCCCAGCCGCGACCTTGTAGGTCGCCTCGGTCTTGCGCTTGACCTCATCGGGGGTGACGCCCGGGGCGATTTCGATCAGCGTCATCCCAGCCCCGTGCCTGCGGTCGATCGTGAAGACCGCGAGGTCAGTGATCACCATGTCGACGACGCCAGCGCCGGTGAGCGGAAGGTTGCACCTGTGCAAAAGCTTGGGCTGGTCCTTGGCGGTGTGCTCCATGATCACCACGACCTTTTTCACGCCAGCGACCAGGTCCATGGCGCCGCCCATACCCTTCACCATCTTGCCGGGAATCATCCAGTTGGCGAGGTCCCCGTTCTCGGCCACCTGCATGGCGCCGAGCAGGGCAATATCGATGTGACCGCCGCGGATCATGGCGAAGGAGTCGGCCGATGAGAAATAGCTGGTCGTGGGTATCTCGGTGACGGTCTGCTTGCCGGCATTGATCAGGTCCGGATCCTCCTCGCCCTCGTACGGGAAGGGCCCGAAGCCGAGCATGCCGTTCTCGCTTTGCAGCTGCACGCTCATGCCGGTGGGAATGTAGTTCGACACGAGTGTCGGGATACCGATGCCGAGATTGACGTAGAAGCCGTCGCGCAGCTCCTTGGCGGCGCGCTCGGCCATCTGCTCGCGGGTCCAGGGCATGGGCTAGACCTCCTCTCCGGTTGCGGCGGCGGGAACGCGCTTGCGTACGGTGCGCTGTTCGATGTGCTTCGTCGCGTGCGGGACGTGGATGATCCGCTGAACGAATACGCCCGGCGTGACGATGTGGTCGGGGTCGATCTGTCCCGGCTCGAACAGGTGCTCGACCTCCGCGACCGTGACCTTTCCGGCGGTCGCCATCATCGGATTGAAATTGCGCGCGGTCTTGCGATAGGCGAGGTTGCCTTCGGTGTCGCCTTTCCAAGCGTGCACGATCGCAAGGTCCGCGACGATGCCGCGCTCCATGATGTAGCGCTCGCCGTCGAATTCGCGTTCCTCCTTGCCCTTGGCGATCTCGGTGCCGGCGCCGGTGCGGGTGAAAAAGGCCGGAACGCCGGCCCCGCCAGCGCGAATGCGCTCGGCCAGCGTGCCCTGCGGATTGAACTCGATCTCGAGTTCGCCGGCGAGGAACTGCTGCGCAAAGGTTTTGTTCTCGCCCACATAGGATGAAATCATCTTCTTGACCTGACGGGTCTCGAGCAGCAGGCCGAGGCCCGCACCATCGACGCCCGCATTGTTCGACACGATGGTGAGGTTCTTCACCCCGGAGTCGCGGATGGCGAGGATCAGCGTCTCCGGGATGCCGCACAGCCCGAAGCCGCCGGCCATGATCAGCATGCCGTCCTTCAACAGGCCGGCCAGGGCTGCTTTTGCGTCGGGATAGACCTTTTTCATGCAGACTCCGCTCCGCCCGCCGATGGCGATGATGCAGATCTGTAGCCAGCGGCCGAAGCGCGATCAAGGGTATCGGCCGCGCGGCCAAATGCCCGAAATCGCCCGCACTGGCGCCGCCTGGGGCGCTATCGCGCCCGCCCGACGTGGAACGAGATCGGCATGAGCGCACCGGCCGGGTTGAGCAGGAGCGCCGGCAGGGCCGCGAAACGGCGCGGCCGGGCGTCCGCGATCTCGGCGATCATCTTGTTGATGATGGCCTGGCCGAATGAGTTGAAGTTCTCGGCCACCATCACGAAGGCCCCCGGTCCGCCGACCACGTTGTCCTGATAGTACCTGTCGAGCCCGCCCGGCGGATTGGTGTGCTCGGCGTTCCACGACAGCGGGCGCTCGCTCAGGATCACGAGCCCGTTGATGGTCACACCTTTGGCGAGTGCCTCGTCGCGTGCGAGCTTGACGTCGCGGCCTGCATTGTTGGTGCCGTCACCCGAGACATCGACGGTGCGGCGCGCGGCTTCGAACGGCGACCGTTCGATCTGCACCATGGCGAACTCGATCGCACCGCTGATCGAGGTGCGGTCGGCGAACGAGCGCGGTGCCTCGGCGAGCTGGGCTGCGAATTGCTGGGCGCTCGCCGTATCGGCGATCACGGTCCAGTCGATCAGCACTTTCTGGGCGCCCGCACCGGACCACTCGACGAAGCACACCGCGATGCGGTGATGCGGGCCGGAGCGGATGGCCTCGAGGACGCGCGGATTGGTGATGGCGGCGGCGTAGCCGTCGCGCTGCAATTGGAACTTCGGCTGGTCGACACTGCGCGAGACGTCGGCCGCGAACACCAGCAGCAGGTCGACCGCTTCGCTGGCGGACGCGATCGCCGGCGCCAGCATGGCGGCTGTCAGCGCCATCGCCAGGAGCCTGATCGCGGTGGGGAACGCCGATCGGGTTGCTCTTCTCATGCTGGCCTCGGGGCGCACGCATCCGCCCACGCCCGGCACCAAGCCTAACCCATTTTTGCGACGCGGCATAATCCGTCGCCTGCTCAAGCAACAAAAAATTCGCGGTCGCGGCGGGCGCGGATCAGGCGGCGGGCACTTGCGCAACCGGAAATGCGACCTCGACCAGCGTTCCATTGTCGACTCTGCTGGTGATGGTGAAGCGTGCGCGGTTGGCCTCCGCCAGCGCCTTGGTGAGCGGCAGGCCGAGGCCGGTCCCGGCCGAACCCCAACGGCTCGAGGTCGCAAGCTGGCGGAACGGTTCGAGGGCAACCGCGAGTTCCTTGTCGTCCATGCCGATGCCGGTATCGCGCACGCGCAGCATCACCTCGCCGTCCACCGCCTGCGCGGTCGAGATGATGACCTGGCCGCCGGCGCCGGTGAGCCTGATCGAGTTGGAGAGTAGATTGAGCACGATCTGGCGGACCGCGCGGGCGTCGGCGACCACCGCGCGCAGCATCGGCGACAGCGAGCTGCGGATAATGATGCGCTCGCGATTGGCCTGCGGCTGCATCAGCGCGACGCAGCCCTGCACCAGCTCGTTCAGGTTGAGGTTCGCAAAGGTGAGGTCGAGCCTGCCGGATTCGATCTTGGCGAGGTCGAGCAGGTCACTGAGCAATGTCAGCACGTGGTCGCCGGACGCGCGCACGTCCTTGAGGTAGTCACGGTAGCGTTCATTGCCGATCGGGCCAAAACGCTCCTCCAGCATCACCTCGGTGAAGCCGATGACCGAGTTGAGCGGCGTGCGAATCTCGTGACTGATCCTGGCGAGTAACTCGGATTTGGCGGCGGACGCTTTCGCCGCCTGCGCGCGTGCCGCACTGAGGTCGCTCTCCGTCTTCTTCGAGGACGTGATGTCGCGGAAGACTGCGCAGATCCGCGACGAATCGTCGGCGATCCGCCCGAGCGTCATGAACAGCGCGAGCGGGCCGCCCTGGCGCACGAGCCCGGTGATTTCGCGTCCGTCGTTGATCAGGCCGTCGCGGCGCGCGAGGCTCGCGAGATAGTCGAGCGCGCCGCCCCGGCTCGCGGGCGCGAACAGGTCGGCAAAGTTGCGCCCAGCGAGCTCGGCAGCGTTGTAGCCGAACAGCGCCTCGGCGCTGCGATTGGCCGCGACGATCCGGCCGCCGGGCTCGGTGACGATGACGCCATCGGTCACGGTATCGAGGATCGACTTGAATTCGTGCGCCTCGCCCTCGGCGAGCCGCAGCGCCGCGTCGGTTTCCGTGCGGTGCCTGCTCGCCGCGCTTGTCATCAGCATGAGCGCAAGCGCGCTCTCGCCGTCCCAGGACACCGAGAACAGCCGCGCCTCGACCGGCAGTTTGTCGCCGCGCCGGGTCGCGATCGCGAGCGTCCGGCCGGCAGGGCAGTCCTTGTCCAAGGGCCCGTCGCCGCCCTCGACGAACAGGTTGTCGAGGCCGCCGGCCGCGGCCAATGTGTCGAGGCTGTCGTGGCCGGTCCAGTCGAGGAAGGCACGATTGGCGTAGAGCAGGGTGTCGAGGCGATAGACGAGGATGCCGACCGGCACGCGATCAAGCAGCGGGCGCTCGGCGATACCTGGGATTTGGGTCCACGCCGGCGTCACCTCGGCCGCAAGACGCTCCGCCGCAGCCGGTGCGGCGGGATTCGATTCTGCCGTTGCGGACGGCAGAGGGGCAGCCTCGTCCGGCTCGCCGTTGAGACGCGCGGTGAGCTGGCGCGCAAGCTCATGAAACGCGCTCCGCTCAACCGGAGTCGGCGCCGCTGCCTTCGGCTCGACCGCGGGCGCATTCGTGCGGAACGGCACGACGTTGCGCGCGGCCGGGACGACGGTGAGCGCCGGACGGACCTCGGCACCCGGCTGGGACGCCGCTTCGGCGGGTGGCTGCAGATTGGTGCTCGGCGGCTGCGCCGGGGCTGCGGGTCGTGCCGTCGGCTGCCGCAGGCCGGGGCGTGTCGCGACGCGGTCGATATCGCGACATATCCCGAAGCCACGATAACCGAGGAAGTTGCGGTTACGATCGAAGATCGGCAGGCCGGACAGCTCGACCTTGAGCCGATCGGAGGTGCCGTCGATCGGCCACGACAGGATGATGCCGCTCCACGTGACGCGGGTCGAGATCGCGCGCGCGACCTGATCCTCGGGATCGAGCGCGAGTTCCTCGGCGACTTCCTTCCACGGTCGCCCGAGCCTGACCGCGACGCCCGGACCGACCATCTCGGTGAACTCCTCGGAACCGAGCGTGAAGCGCCCGGCCGCATCCATCTGCCAGACGAAGCGCAGAGGATGGCGGCGATCCGGCATCGGCACGTCGACGCGCAGGGGCGGCACCGGCGCGTCGTTCGGAGGCGACGCCGGCTGACCGGGAGGTGCCGGACCGTCTGGCGCAGCGGGCGCGGCGGTTTCGCTGCGTGCCTCCAGGCGCGGCGGAGCGGCCGCAGCCGGCGCCGCTTCGGGCGGCTCCGCCGCAAAGCGCGCGGCCAGAACCGTGGTGGCGCCGGCTCCGAGACGGTCGATGATGAGCTTGACGCTCGTGTGTCCGACCGCAATCACGCCTTCGGCGCGACCGGACGCCATGGCGTCGGTCGCCGTGCGTGCGGCGCCGAGCGACGCGAGCGTCGCATGTGCGCCGAGCCGTGCGCGGCCCGCCGCCGTTGCATGAATCAACCGGCCGTCGGGCGCGAATGCGGCGACCGCAAGCCCCAAGTCGTCATAGAGGCGCCGGACCCGCTCGGCGAGCGCGAGCGAAGGCCCGGCCGGCTCGGTCGCGATCACCAGGACGGCGGACGTGTGATCCGCAAGCACGATGCGCGAGCAGACGCAGGTGAGCGCGCGCCCGAGCCCGGTACCTAGGCCGCGCAGGCGCTCCAGACGGCCGGTGGCGCCAAGGCGCAGGGTTGCGATGAGTCGCGTGACCTGAGCGGCCAGCCGGTCGCCTGGGTCGAGACGCCGCGCTGCGAGCGCCATCGGGGTCGGCGCGTCCAACATCGCGGCGCCGAGCGGGTTGGCCCACAGGATGCGGGTCGCATCGGTGCTCCACAGCCAGACCGGCACCGCCCCGGTCGCGTGGGCGGCGAGCCGTGGGTCGGCCAGGTATCCGAGATGGGACACGGCATCCGTCATGCGGTGTTCGGGGCTGCCCACAGGGTCAACAGGGAATTAATAAGACGCCAAAAATCTTAATAAGGCGCGTGTGAGGCCGCGTCCACGCATGGCCAGTCCGCGGCCGCCCCCCGAACGAAGCTAACCTTAACGGATCGCCGAAAATCCGAGTGCTCGCCCTGCGACTCAAATGCTGCAGTGCACGGAACCATGCGCGACCGACCGGCGTTAACCAAACATGCCGGCGATGAGCCGGCCAAGCTTCCGCAGGTACAGCCTAATCGAGATCATGCGCGGGCCGCAGTGCCGGCGGGATCAGACGTGTGCTTGTGCGATGCAATATTTTCTGGTTGCATTGCACCAACATAGCTGATATGTCACGTGCGCGAAGGGGAAGTCGCAGGGGCACCGAAACGCGCGTGCCACACCTAACAACAACTTAACCAGCGCCGGACCGGGACCAGGGTGGGGTCCGAGCCAGAGGACGATTCACATGCCCGAGGCCAATACCCAAGCAAAGCCGCGATCCAAGCCGCAGATTCCACCGTTCCCAGCATCCGTGTTCCCCGGCGCAGAGGCGCCGGCGGCGTTCCGCGACATGGCCGAGAAGAGCCTGTCGCACGCGAAGGACAACTACGAGAAGATGAAGTCGGTCGCCGAGGAGGCCACCGGTGTGCTCGAGGACACCTACGCGACCGCGAGCAAAGGCGCGGCCGACTACGGCCTGAAAGTGATCGAGTTCGCGCGCAACAACTCAAACGCGGCGTTCGATTTCGCCAGCGAGTTGATGGGCGCGAAGACGTTCGCGGAGGTGGTCGAACTGTCGACCGCCCATGCGCGTAAGCAATTCGAGACGATGTCGGAGCAGAGCAAGGAACTCGCGGCTCTCGCCCAGAAGGTTGCCACCGAGGCGGCCGAGCCGATCAAGGAAGGCATGAACAAGGCGGCGAGGACGGCCGCCTGATCTTCGCTCGGGACGGCAATGCCGTTCCGTAAGCCGACCGTTCACGAAGAAAGCAGGTGGCCGGGCACTGTCCGGCCATCTGGCGTTTTGATTTGCTTGCGTGACGTGCAGAGGCACCGCTATCGCTGCGCGCGGCCCGGGCGGCCTTGCCAAACCCGCTGGCTCCTCCTAGGTTCCGGCTCCCTCTCAAGCGGCCCGTGCAGCTGTAGCTCAGTTGGTTAGAGCGCCTGACTGTGGATCAGGAGGTCGGTGGTTCGAGTCCACCCAGCTGTACCAAGCACTTAGCCCCTCCTGTTGGAAACGTGTTGGAAATTCTGTTGGAAATCGCCATTTCACGCTCCGTTCTTCTTCTGTCGATGAGCGACACGCACCCGAGCCACCCTGCGTGATGTCTCGACCGACGGCACGATGTAGTGCCGGTTCGTGGTGTTGAGATCTCGGTGCTGCGCGTGCTTGCTCACGTCGACAAGGT
>Ga0126384_10001412_pt1 | contig 14225 bp, 11 predicted proteins | sample PanSoiMetPlot_36_FD_92543 | JGI IMG/M metagenome (GOLD analysis project Ga0126384, IMG submission 92543) | Tropical forest soil microbial communities from Panama - MetaG Plot_36 | ecosystem: Environmental > Terrestrial > Soil > Tropical forest > Bulk soil | place: Panama | collected 2016-02-17 | reverse complement strand
CGCAGCGCCGCTACGGTGTCCACCGGCTCGGGAATTGCGATGTGGGATTGGCCATAGCTCAGAACGAAGGGGACCTGCTGCCCGGCTGAAACCGAGAAATCGCCGATGGTGGTGAACCCCTCGCCGCGAAGCTCAACGGGCGTGCGCAGCACAATCAGGTCCGGACCTGCAATTGCCAGGAGCTCGCCGGCGTTGCTCTGCGTCACCCAAGGTATCCAGCCGCCGTATCCGCAGCGCACGATCAATTCCGTGCGCATGGGTACCGTGCCGTGCTTGCCGACCACCAGGCGGACGACATGCGAGGAGACCCGGCCGTGGCGCAACGGCATGAAGTCGATCAGGACGGCGGCACTGCCGTCGGCGGTGACGAATTCGGTTTCGAGGATCAGCGTGTCGTGGACGTAGCGGCGCTCAACACGCATCGTCGCGGATGTCCCCGACGCGATTGGCGCGATCTGCCAGTGCCCGTTATTGGCGTCGCCGAGCAGGGCCGCGAAGCACGCCGCGGAGTCAAAGCGCGGCCAGCACAGCCAGTCGACCGAGCCGTCCCGGGAGACGAGCGCGGCCGTCTCACAATCACCGATCAGCGCGTAGTCCTCGATCCGGCTAGCCATGCCTCATCAGCTCTCCCAATGCCCGCTCTCCGGTGGGCCTGTCGACCCTGATCAACGATGCTGACGCGGCTGCCGAAACGACGGTAAGCCTCGACGAGTTCGGGACCCACATAGCCGGCCCCAAGCAGGTGCCGGCGCCAAGCGCGACAGGGGCGACGGCAGGTCGTCCCAGCGGCTCGCTGCCCCGAACCTGCAAGATGCAAGCGAGCCGTTTCCTCCCCTGTCCGCTGCCGAGGGCCACGCCCTCGTACCACTCGGCGTGTGGCATGGCGTCCTCCTGCTCGAGTAGCGGCCAAGCAGGCACAGCGCGCGCAAGGTGGCTTTAGCTGTCTTGCTCCGATCCATGCGTTATTGCGGCAAACTCGCAAAAGGATGGATTGCTACGGCAACGCCAACGCTGGAGTGGCATTCCAACCGCTTTCGATCATCTCGATCCCGTGGCAGCCGGCGCCGCAAGTGCGTAATCTGGACCAAGCCGGCGAACAAATGACGGCCCGGCGCCTTGCGCTGCTCCGAGCTCGCGCACATGCAATCAGGTGAGTTGCCGGCCGCATGGTCCCAAGGCTCTTGCCTGGGGCCTCGACGCGGCAGCGCTGGGTCGGCGATCCTGATCCTTCCGTCTTGGTCGCACCGGCATAAAGCGAGCCCCGAGCTGACCGGGGCGGGTGGCGACAAAGGTCGGGTCGCCGATCACCTCAATCGCCCCCTGGGCGAAGCGGAGTTGTGTGCTATTTCCGAGCTTGCCGAGCACGCTTGCGATGGGCGGCCTGCTTGGCACGGTTGCCGCATGCCCCCATGCTGCACCAGCGACGCGCACTGCCTCGGGTTCGATCCAGGAAAAGCAGGGTACAGGTCGGTCCCTGGCACGCCTTGAGCAAGGTAAAATTCTCGGTGCAGACAAGGTCGGCTAATGCGCGCGCTAGCGGCAGCAGCAGTGATCCAGGTGTGCGCCAGCGCCGCTGCGGGCACCAGTCAAGACGGGCCGCAGCCTTTTTGTTGTGGCGGTTATGCCTGTCCTCTCTCGGCCGACCACGCACCACGATCTGACCGAACTCTTCGTCTCGCGCCAGCAACTGGTTGAGTGGATCGAGCTCACGCACCGCATTCGGCTCAAGCGGTCTACCCATATGTTTAGTGACAAACGCCTTGAACCAATCCCGGAGCGCGCGCGCTTGCGCGGCGACCGCATCCAATTCCCCGGGACCGGCGCTGTTGCGCAAACCCTCCAGCACAGCGTCGGGCACCAGCTCTGCCTGCTTGAGCCACGCCAGAAGGTCTTCGCCCGAGGCAATCCACTCGACCTCGGTATCGACCGGGACGGCGATCGAGTTGAGAAAGTTCAATCCCGGGTTGTCGGCAATCAAAAATGCTGGCGGGCGCTTGGCTGCCATCGATGTTCGAGGACTGTGAGCAAACGCGGCGAGCAAAATAGATAACCAGTATGATCACTGTTGGCAAGTTATGGTCTATAACCCACTGACCACAATTGAAAGGGTTATTACAAAATGAATTCGCGAATTTGCGCTGGCCAGCGATCGCGATCAGCCACGAAGCGAGGCCGGCACATGGCTGGGACCGAGCACGACCTTCAACGCGAACCATTGCAGCGCGTGCCATGAGCTTGGCTCACTTGGCGAGCCAAGGCGACATGAGCTTTTTCCCCGCTCGCGACCAGGTTGGCGACCGATTGCGATCACCTGCCGCGGCCTCAGCGCAATGGCTTCTTGCTCCGCCCAGCCCGTTTCCGGCGCCCGGTCGGGAGCGCCGGAGGCAATCGCAGGCCGTCGATAAACACATCGAGCAAACGCAGCACAGTGGCTTGCCAACCCGATTGATCATTGACGTAGCACATGCCGACCAGGGCGCGAATGAGCTCCTCGGCGCTGATATCAGAGCGGATTTCCTTGGCGGCAATCGCCCGATCCAGCAGTCCACCAGCCGCCTTGCTCAGGCGCTGCAACGAGTAGCTCTTAAGCGCCGGAGAGCCCTGTGCGGCAAGCGCGAGCGCCGCCGACATGCCTTTTTTGGTGGCAACGAACTCGACATTCGAGCGCAGCCAGCGCCGTAGCGCGTTGACCGGGCTCGGCTCATCTCTCAGCTGCTCGGCCAGCTCGGCCAGCTGCTCGACCTCGCGCCGGTAGACCGCCTCATACAAGGCTTCGCGGGTCGGAAAATGGCGATAGAGCGTGCCAATACCGACGCCGGCGCGCCGTGCGACAGCTTCAAGACTGGCCTCGGCTCCGCCGGCGCTGAACACGGCCTTTGCCGCCTCCAGCACGCGCTCGCGGTTACGGAGCGCATCGGCGCGCGGCCTGCGTGCGTTTCCCGCCAAGGATTGCGTCATTTCACTTATTCGTGTTCCTCTTGCAACCGGAGGCATCCTCCGTATATTTCGCAAAACCGGAGGATACCTCCACCTATGCCCTTTCCGCAACACGTGCGGCGTGTCCTTCGACCCTCGCCTGACCGGAGCCTTTGCATGCACCCCTGCATCAGCCTCACCATCAATGGCGTGCAACGCGTTATCGAGCTTGCCGACCCGCGGGTGACGCTGCTCGATCTGCTGCGCGAGCGGCTGCATCTGACTGGAACAAAAAAGGGCTGCGATCGCGGCCAGTGCGGCGCCTGTACCATTCTGGTCGACGGGCGTCGCATCAATTCGTGCCTCGCTTTGGCAGTGAGCCACGATGGTGCCGACATCACGACCATCGAAGGCATTGCCCGTGGCGAGGAGCTGCATCCGTTGCAGGCCGCCTTCATCGCCCATGACGGATTTCAATGCGGCTTCTGCACCCCGGGCCAGATCATGAGTGCCCTCGGCCTGATCAATGAGGGGCAGGCGGGTGGCGATGCCGAACGTATTCGCGAAGGCATGAGCGGCAATCTGTGCCGCTGCGGCGCCTATGCCGGGATCACCGAAGCGGTCCTGGAGCAGCACAACAAGCTTACCGAAGCCAAGGAGAAACGAGTGGCATGAAGAGCTTCGAGTATGTCAGGCCGGCGAGCGTTGCCGAGGCCATTATTGCCGCAAGCCAGCCGGGTGCCGCCTATCTTGCGGCCGGCACCAACCTGTTGGACCTAATGAAGGCAGGCGTGTGCCGCCCGCACCGGCTCGTCGATGTGACACGACTGCCCGGTCTCGATCGGATCGAGCCACTCGCGGATGGTGGAGTTCGAATCGGTGCTCTGGTACGCAATGCCGATCTGGCGCACGATACCGCATTTGCCAGAGCCTATCCGGCCGTGGCCGAAGCCCTACTGTCGGGCGCATCGGCGCAATTGCGCAACGCGGCAACGGTTGGTGGCAACGTGCTGCAGCGGACGCGCTGCGCCTATTTTTACGACGTCGCCTCCCCCTGCAACAAGCGCGAGCCCGGCATCGGCTGCGGCGCACGCCACGGCGAAAATCGTCTGCACGCTGTGCTCGGCTGGAGTGATGCCTGCATTGCGACCCATCCGTCGGATTTCTGCGTGCCGCTGGTGGCGCTTGATGCCGTCGTCGAGATCGAGGGAGCGGGCGGCCGGCGCGAGGTGCGGCTCGAAGATCTGCACCTGCTTCCCGGCGCGGCGCCCGCCGTGGAGACCGTGCTGGCGCCCGGTGATTTGCTGACAGCGGTCAGGTTGCCCGCCGGTGCCAACAGCTTGAGCCGGCATGCGCGCTATCTCAAGGTGCGCGAACGCACATCCTATGCCTTCGCCGTCGTCTCCGCCGCGGCCTGCCTCAGCATCGATCGCGGCAGGATGGTGGAGGCGCGCCTCGCGCTGGGTGGCGTGGCGGCCAAGCCTTGGCGTGCGCGTGATGCCGAAGCCATGCTGGCCGGGGGCGCACCCAATAGCGCTAACTTCCGCCGGGCGGCTGATGCGGCACTCGCCGACGCAAAGGCCTCCGGTGACAATGAATTCAAGATCGAGCTGGCGCGGCGCATCATGGTAAGGGCGCTGGCGCTTGCCGCAGCCGGTACACCGGAACGGATTCCGGCTTTGCCGGCATCTCCATTCGCCACCCAGCCCGGAGCTTTGCTCGATGCCTGAGATCAGCCTTAGCCAAGCGCCCAGCCAGCTTCGGCATGGGTCGAATATCGGTCAACCGCTCACGCGCCGAGATGGCCTGTTGAAAGTCACCGGCAAGGCTTGCTACGCTGCCGATCAGCATCCGGACAACATGCTGTTTGCGGTGCTGGCGGTGAGCAGCATCGCGCGCGGTCGCGTGAGCTTGCTCGACGTTGCCGCCGCCAAGCGCCACCCTGGCGTGGTCGACGTGATGACGACCGCCAACAAGCCGCGTCTGGCGCTAGACCCGGACACCAAGACCGACCCGTTCATGTTCCGCATGGATCTGTTGCAGGGCGACGTCGTGCGCTATGCGAACCAGCCGATCGCGGTGGTGATTGCCGAGACACTGGAGGCGGCCGCCGAAGGCGCCACCCTGCTGGCGCCGCAATACGAGAGCCAGGTCCCGCGCATCGGCCTCGACGCGGGCCAAAGCTTTGTCCCGGCCGCCGTCGGCGTCGGCAGTCCGGCGATCGTCGAGCACGGTGATGTGGAGGCGGGCCTGGCTGCCGCCGCGAAGGCGATCGAGGCCACCTACGAGACGCCAACGCAATTCCACAATCCGATCGAGCCGCACGCGATCGTCGCCGCCTGGAACGGCGACAAGCTCACCATCGACACGCCAAGTCAGGGCCTCGCTCTGGCGCAGGCGCGGATTGCTGGCCTGTTCGGAATTCCGGCCGATCATATTCATATCCGCAGCCCGTTCCTCGGCGGCGGCTTCGGAGGCAAGGGCCTGATCTCGGGACCGCAGGTGTTGGGCATCATGGCGGCGCGCTTGGTCAACCGGCCCGTTAAGCTCGTGCTCCGCCGCGAGCAGATGTATGGTCCCGTCGGCCATCGCGCCCCGACGCGCCAACGTCTGCGCCTCGGCGTCGATAGCACCGGTCGCCTGACGGCGCTGGAGCACCTCGCCAAAACCAGTTCGAGCACATTCGACGACTTCTTCGAGCCGGCCGCCGACGCTTCGCATACGCTCTATGCGAGCTCCGCCATCAGGACCGCACACGAGGCCGTTCGTGTCGACACCGGCACGCCATTGTTCATGCGAGCGCCCGGCGAAGCCACGGGATCGATTGCCTTGGAGAGCGCCATCGACGAGATCGCCTGGGCGAGCGGGTTGGATCCGCTGCAGTTCCGCATCCGGAACTACGCGGAACTGGAGCCGATTTCCGGTAAGCCGTTTTCCTCAAAGGCCCTACGCGCGTGCTATGCCCAAGGTGCAGCACGCTTTGGGTGGGCTGGGCGTCCCCTGCCGCCGCGACAGATGCGCGATGATGCCGGCTTGCTGGTGGGGTGGGGCGTCGGCACCGCGACATTCCCAGCGTTGATGTTTGAGGGCACCGCGCGCGCGGCGCTGCGCGCCGACGGACAGGGCGTGATGGAGATCGGGGCGCACGACATGGGACAGGGCGCGTGGACGGCGCTCGCGCAGATCGCGGCCGATGGCCTCGGCCTCGATTTGAACCGCCTCGAATTTCGCTCCGGCAGCTCCGATCTGCCCGACGCCGGCATTGCCGGAGGCTCCGCCCATACCGCCACCGCCGGACTTGCCATTCACAATGCCGGCGCAGCAGTCATCGCCAAGCTCGCCGATTTAGCCACCCGTGACGATCGCTCGCCCCTGTATGGCGCCGGCAATGCCGGCGTGATCGCCCGCCAAGGCCGCTTGTTCCGTCGCGACGACGAGACCCGTAGCGATGGCTATGCCGACATCCTCGCGCGAGCCGGCGTTGCCGAGATCGAAGCCAGCGGCACCGCCGCCGCGAACCCGGCGGCGCAGGCGGAGTATGCGATGCATGCCCACGGCGCCGTCTTTGCCGAGGTGAAGGTTGACCCCGATCTCATGCAGATCCGTGTGAGCCGCATGGTGGGCGCGTTCGCGGCTGGTCGCATTATCAACCCGCGGCTGGTCCGCAGCCAACTGCTCGGCGGCATGATCTGGGGCGTGTCCTTCGCGCTCTACGAGGCAGCCGTGCTCGACCGTCACTCGGGCCGCGTGATGAATGCCAATCTTGCCGATTATCACGTGCCGGTCAACGCGGACCTGCCATCCATTGAAGCCCTGACCGTCGAGGAGGAGGACCCGCACGTCAACGCGCTCGGCATCAAGGGGGTCGGGGAGATCGGAATAACCGGCAGCGCCGGCGCCGTCGCCAATGCGGTTTGGCACGCCACGGGAATGCGCGTGCGTCGGTTCCCGATCCAGATCGAAGACCTGCTCACGCCCTTGGCGTGAGCCGCTACGAGTTTGTGCCGGCGGTGGCGGTCCATTTCGGTGGGACACGTGGGACCGGGTGTCGGAGGGCCATGCTGGATCTGTCAATGATGAGATGCTCCCGGGTGATACGGCTGGTGTTGCGCATTGGCGGCGGTCTGCTTGTCGCAGCCGCGATCGACCTTGCCCTGACGATGCCCGCACCCGCCTCCGGCGAACGGCTCGGCAACTCGGTTGATGGGGTGCCGCTCGAGGCCGTAAACCTTCAATGTGGCGCGATCTCGCCCCGACAACCGTGGATAGATCGGCAAAGCCGACAAACGCCTTGGCTCGGAGAACGACCGGGCTTCCGGTGACAAGTGGTAATGCGGAATTTTATCGCGCGATGGCTTTCAAATCGTGGCGCATGATCGGCCGAGCCGAAGCGCGGCGCGCGACAACCTTGAAGCCCGCGCGCGAGAACGTTGCTGCCGTGCCAACAAAGATGTTGGATGAGCTCTTGGGTGCGTCGGTGTCGATGGGATAAGCCTCGAGCGCGGGGGCCTTCGCACGCTTGGCGGCCTTTAGAGCCGCCGCGATAAGCTGCGTCATCACCCCCTGTCGGCGATAACCTTTGCGCACGAAGAAGCAGGAAATCGACCAGACCGGCACATCGTCCACTCGCTGGAACCACCACATGCGATCAAGCCAACGCAGCGCATCGCGCGGGGTGAGTTGACACCAGCCAACCGGCAATTCGCCGTCGAAAGCGAGCAACCCGGGCTGAGAACCATGCTGTACAAGCTGTCGTAGTGCCTCTTTGTTAGCCCCGCGGGCCGTGTCCCGATAGGCGCCTCCGAGCCGCCAATACATGCACCAGCAGCCGTTGCTGGCACCGGACTTGCCAAACAGATTATCAAGCTGAGGCCACAGATCCGGCGTGACCGACAGGATGGTGAGCTTCGAGTTGCCTTGCTTCTTTGTCATATCGGCGGGGTTGCGAGGCCCATCGCTGATTACCATTCTGCTGCTCCTGAACTCTCGCGCGCCGGCACCACATAACCTTCAAGACCCTATTTTACAGGTTAAGGTGAGCAGCGCATGATGTGTCGCTACCACCGTGTGGCGATCGCCTCTGTTGCAGCAAAGTGCCGGCGAAGGTCGTGCGTGAAGGAGATTTCCCCAACACCAAGGCTTATGAGGGGCATGGCTAGACGCTGGCGCTTGCCGAGCCTGGGACCCTGCGGGAAATGGCGTCACGCAAGCCAGGCGCGATCAAGGGCAAGTCCACCTAGCCGAAGACCTCTAAACCGTGCGGGCGGAAAAACCGCGTGGTCCGAGGTGATCGGCGGTTGTGCGCCGGTCGCGAACGACTCCCCACGTCGATGTTAGGCTTCTTGCGCCTTTAACGCCCGCGGCCTTGAATGATTGGCCACCAGCCGACGTCGGACAGCCGCATGCGCCAGCATCGACAGCGCGGCGTTGATGTGGCTATGGCCTGCTGCGGCGTGTCTTGGTGGCCGCATGCCGGCAGCAGACGGAAATCTAAAACCGGGCAACCGGCGTCATCCACGGTCGCGATGTCTGGTGCCGTGCCGAGGCGGGTCGTGGCGGGCGATAACCACGGCGCCCCTGGCATTGGTTGCCAAGCGGGTTGCTGAAGCGTCGTTCGTCGCCAGCCGAGACCCTGAAAAAAGCTGCGACGTCCAGCGGCCAGCAACCGCCTTTCAGATTGTTCCAGCACCCGCGGTTGCTGCTCGAAGTGCGGGAGTACCGTCAGCGCGTCCCAGCGCACATGAGCACGGGTTCGGGCTGTTCGATGTGGGTTCGGCCCCCAAGTCCGTTTCGCCCGCCAGGTAAATGCTGCAAGATTCCGGCTTTTGAACCGTTATCCTTAAGACCTTGCGCTGAACGCGTGCACTGCGGCATTGACACGGGCGCATGGCTGCCGCCCGCAGGCCGCGGACATTCTACGCCTGGCGAGGGACTATTGGACACGTGCGGGCTTGGCCATAGGCCGGCATCGGCGCGCTTCTAGCTGGGCAACATCGCATCCGACCCGCCACCCGCACCGATTTTTCCCCACGCGCGGCATCCGTCGATGGGAGTGATGGCCGCCCATTCTCCCCACACCTCAGATATTGACAGCAAGGAGAAAAGAGCAACACAGTAATTGGCGATTACCGGTCACCAGTGGACGCGCGATGCCCCCGAGTTCCTGCCACACCCAACGGCGGGCCGGGCGCACTGATCAATCAGTGCGATCGATAGCCGTTGTCAGCGCTCACCCAGCATTTCCAATGGCCCCCTGTTCGGCGTCTGCCCACCGGGCCGTGGCCCCGACCGCTGCAACGAATGCGTTCATATTGCAGGGAAAATGCGCTCCCCGCGTTGACCGGTATGGGCGTTCCAAAGACCCTCGTTTGCCAACCTCCGCGCCGCCATTGGGCTTGGCTGGCGATGGGGTACACGACTTTCGTTGCTCGACTGTGGCTCGCTACACATAAAGGGATCTCCGACCATGGCTCACCAAGACGACATAGCTTTGATGGCGCATCTGATGCGGCGCGCCGGGTTTGGCGCCAGTCGCGATGAACTCGAAGCACGGGTCGCCAAGGGCTACGACGCCACCGTCGAGGAATTGCTGCATCCGGAGGCGCAGCCGCCGGTCGACCCCTACACCTTGCTTCGCTACCAGCCTTCGGCGCTGTTGCCAGGCGGCGTGCCACCGATGGGTAATGTCAATTACATGTATTACTTGGTGACCACACAGCGCCCACTGGAAGAGAAGATGGCGCTGTTCTGGCACCATGTGTTCGCCACCGGCAACTCGAAGGTCGACAATTACGATCAGGTGCTCGAGCAGGTCGACCTTTTCCGCCAACAGGCCATCGGCAACTATCGCGATTTGCTGATGGCGGTCGCGAAAAACCCCTCCATGATCTTCTGGCTGGACAACAACCAGAACCACGGCATCGAGGTGAACGAAAACTGGGGCCGTGAGCTGTTGGAGTTGTTCAGCCTCGGCGCCGGCAACTACACCGAAGTCGATGTCCGCGAGGCATCGCGCGCCTTCACTGGCTGGACCTTTGCCACCAAAATTCCGCGCCTGCCTTATGGACGCTTCCCGTGGAAGTTCGAGTATCGTTCCGAGGACCACGACGACGGCGAAAAGACGTTTCTCGGGCGCACCGGCAAATTCAACGGCGAGGACATCATCGACATCATTGTCGAGCAGCCTGCCTGTGCGCGGTTCATCTGCCGCCACCTCTACAACTTTTTCGTCGCCGATGAATCGCAGGTGCCGGCTTGGAATCTGGAGCCGCCGCGCGACCCGGCCGCGATTGACATGCTTGCCGCAGTGTTCCAGGCCAACAAATGCGAGATGCGGCCGGTGCTGCGCGCGCTGTTCACCGCCGATTTCTTCAAGCGTGCCCGCTATAAGCACCTCAAGTCGCCAGCCGAGGTCGTGGTCGGTACGCTTCGCCTGATGGGAGGTTACGAGATACCGCGGCCGGGCTGCGGCGAGCTGTCGATGCAACCCTCTTATATGGGCCAGGATCTGCTCAATCCGCCGTCGGTGGAAGGCTGGCATACGGGCCAGGAATGGATCAACAGTGGCTCGCTGATGTCGCGCATCAACTTTGTCGCCGAGCAGGTCGGTAACACCAATTTACCCGGTGTGCAGGCGATCGTGCGGCGGCTGCAGGCGATGGGTGTGTTGGAGCCCGAGCAGCTGGTCGACTCCTGCCTCGATCTGCTCGGGCCGGTCGAGGTCGGCTCCGACACCAAGGAGGTGTTGACCGAGCAGGCCCGGCAATGGGGACAGATCCGCTGGGATACACCGGCCCAGGTCGAGGCGTCCACCAAGCAGACCGGTGAGCTGCTGCAGCTGATCGTGGCAACGCGCGAATATCAGTTCGCCTAAATCGATAATACGAACTCTAGTGGAGGAACTCCATATGTCCGCCAGACAGAAGGATCCCGTGCTGGTCGTCGTGCAACTGACCGGCGGCAACGACTACCTGAATACGGTGATCCCCTACAACAATGGGCTTTACCGCGACAATCGCAAGGCTGTGTCGATTGGTGACAACCAAATCATGCATCTCGACCAGACCTACGGCTTCCCATCCTACCTGGCGCCGATGAAGCAATTCTGGGATCAGGGCAACCTCGCCATCATGCATGGCGTCGGTTACCTCGATTCACCGCGCTCGCATTTCCGGTCCATGGACATCTGGCACACCTGCGAGGCTGACAAAGTCGGTACCGAGGGTTGGCTGGGCCGCGTCGTGCGCGAGTTCGACCCGAACAAGGACAACGTGGTCACGGCCGTGAGCTTCGGTCCATGCCTGTTCCGCGCTCTGTCGATGCCTGGCGTTCCGGTCGCCTGCGTGGCCGGGCCGCTTGAGACCTACGGCTTCCTGCCGGGCATCCAAGACAAGGCCCAGCGGCTGGCGGTGTTGGACCGGTTTTCGCGCATGTACACGCCGATTCCGGGCAGTGGCGTGATGGAATACCTCGGCACCACCGGCCTCGACTCGCTGAAAGGTGCCGACATCCTGAAGGTGGCACCGGGCAGGTACCAGTCCGACGCAAAGTACCCCAACACGACCATTGGCCGGAAATTGAAGGGCATCGCGCAGGTGCACTTCGCCGACCTCGGCACGCGCGTGTTTTATTGCGATCATGGCAGCTTCGATACCCATGCCGGCCAGAATCCGCTGCACGCCAGCTTGTGGAGCGACTTGAACGCTGGTCTCGAAGTTTTCATGGCCGATCTGCGCGCGCACGACCAGTCGGACAACGTGATCGTGCTGATTTTCTCCGAGTTCGGCCGTCGCGTGCGCGACAACGGTTCGGGAACCGATCATGGTGCCGCCGGCGTCACCTTCGTGCTCGGCGACAAGGTCAAGGGCGGACACTACGGTGACATGCCGTCGCTCGACGCAGGCAAGCTGGTGCAGGGTGATCTCAACCCGAACATGGACTTCCGGGGCATCTACTCGACCATTCTGGACAAGTGGATGCATCTCGATCCGGTGCCAATCGTCAACGGCAAGTATGAGCAACCAACATTCCTGAACTAGTTCGCGGCGCCCTGGACGTTGGCATGGGTTTAGCGAGCCTGCCGCTGACGGCCAGGGCATGACCGGTGTAATGCCAAGGCATAATGGGAGTTGAGCATGGCGCTAACGACATACGTCAAAGGGCGAGCCTATGACTGGAGCCACGCCATTGGACGCGCTTCGGCGAACGGTACGGGTTTCAACTACCCCCAGACCATGTGCCTTGGGAAAGATGGCGACCTCTACGTCGCCAACCGCGGCAACGAAAACAATTTCGGCATGCGGGTCAACCACATCAAGGTCGGTGGTCCGGGCGATGAAGAACTGCTCGCTGAATTCGCCACCTATGGCAGCAAGGATGAGAACTGCGTTTGGCCGTTCGGTGTCGCGATCGGCAAGAACGGCGACGTGTACGTAACCGACGAGTGGAAGAGCGGGATTTCCGTGTTCGACGCCGACGGTAAGTTCATCCGCAAGTGGGGCACTCCAGGCAGCGGCCCCGGCGAATTGAAGGGGCCGGCCGGCATCGTCTCAGACGGCAGCGGCAATCTGATCGTCGTCGACAGCGGCAACAACCGTCTGCAAGTGTTCACGCCAGAAGGCGAGCTGGTGACCCAATTCGGCAAGGCCGGCAGCGGCGAGGGCGAGTTCAATAAACCGTGGGGCATCGCCCTCGACATGGATGGCAACATCTTTGTCGCAGACTGGAAGAACCATCGGGTCCAGAAGCTGTCACCAAAGGGCGAATTTTTGATGTCGATCGGCCGGTACGGCAAGGTGCCGGTGGCGCCAAATGCGTTCGCTGTGACCTACCTCGGTCCGTTCATCTCCAGTGTGCCCGATACGGAACGCGCGCCGGCAGGCATTCTCAATCATCCGACTGGGGTTGCGATCGATCCCGACGGCGACATCTATGTCACCGATTGGGCTAATCATCGCCTTTGTATCTTCGACAAGGACGGTAGGCCGCTGGCCAATCTGCTGGGCGACGCGCAGGTAATGTCGAAGTGGGGCCAGCAGAGCATCGATGCTAACCCCGATATGATGAAGGCATATAGACGCGTCCAGAACCTTGAGCAGCTCTGGCGCTTCTGCTTCCCGACCGCAGTCGTCTTCAACCCCAAGACCGATCAGATCATCGTTGCGGACAGTCAACGCAATCGCCTGCAGGTGTATAAGAAGGTGCGTGACTACGTTGAGTTCCAGGCCAACCTATAACGCTCTTCGCTTGCTGCGGAAGCCACAAACACCGCGGATGGCGACGCTGACCGGGCCGCGAGCGCCGGTCGGCGTCGGTCGCGGCGTGGAGGTCGTATGATTGGTGTGCTCACGCATCATTGGGCCAAGACCGATACCATTGACGAGGCCAAAATGTTGTTGCGTCGCAACGGTGAGGCGCAGAGCAAGGCGCCCGGCTTTGTCAGCCGACAAACCCTTGTGGCGCAGGGCGACCCGGCCAAGATTACGACCTTGGTGGTGTGGACCGGCGACGACATCTACGACGCCTGGCGGGCGAGCCCGCAGCGGGCGACCGCGATGGACGGGGCCGACCGTCTGTGGGCCAAGCCACCCCAGTCCGAGCGCTTCCTGATCGTTGACTGAGCCGTTGGCAGGCCTCCCAAGCCTGCGCGCTGCCGGCGGGATGTTCCGAGGCGGAAACGAGGATGCGCACCGACCCGGCACGGCCGTGCTCTTCGGCCACCGGTCGTGTTGAGCCGAACTTAGAACCCAAAACCAGCTCGCGAATGAAAGCCGATGCTGGTCAAAGGCACCGGTCGACGGCCATCATGCATTTGGTGCCGGCCCCAGCAACAATTGAGGGATCAGATGGGCGAACTGTGGCAGCTTTCGGCAACTGAAGCCGTCGACAGGCTTCGCCGAGCCGACGTGTCGCCGCTGGAGATGGTGGAGGCAGCGGTCGCCCGCATAGCCGCCGTTGAGCCCCACATCAACGCATTGCCGATCCGTTTCTTCGACCAGGCCCGCGCGCAGGCGAAAGCCTTCCGGCGGCGGTCTACCGATGATCCGGGCTGGCTAGCCGGCCTACCGATCGCGATCAAGGACTACAACGATGTTGGCGGTCAGCTCACCACTTACGGGTCACCGATCTATGCGGACCATCGCCCGCCGGCGGACGACAGAACGGTTGCCACGCTGCGCGCCAACGGCGCTATTCCGATCGCCAAGTCGAATGTGCCGGAGTTTGCAGGCAGCCATACCTTCAATCCGGTCTGGGGCATCACGCGCAATCCTTGGGATCCTACGCGCACCGCCGGCGGCTCGTCTGGTGGT
>Ga0126384_10001411_pt1 | contig 14226 bp, 12 predicted proteins | sample PanSoiMetPlot_36_FD_92543 | JGI IMG/M metagenome (GOLD analysis project Ga0126384, IMG submission 92543) | Tropical forest soil microbial communities from Panama - MetaG Plot_36 | ecosystem: Environmental > Terrestrial > Soil > Tropical forest > Bulk soil | place: Panama | collected 2016-02-17 | reverse complement strand
GCTCGGCGCGTGACGCGTGCAGGTCTTGGTCGATCCAGGCTCATCCGCTCGGCAGCGGATTGGTCGCCATCGATACGCACGGATGTGATTTTCGGGAAGGACAGGTGCATTAGGAGTTCCGATCCGCCGGGATGAAAGGGATCAACCCCGCATCGAGGGCTTGTTCCTGGACATCGCGGGGCATGGTCCGCAAGTCGACAACCAGACCGTCGATCTCTACCATCCATGTCAGCGGGTTGAGCTCGATTAGGCTGGGCACGGTCCATCGCGGATCGAGCGCGTGAACGCGCAGGACGTTCTCGATCGAGCGCGCCTTAGCATGCATGGTGCCCTCGGACACTCCGAATGCTGCGGCCAGTTCGGCCGTCTTCATATGCGGTGGAAATGACGGATCCCCAATAAAATTCACCCGTCCGATGACGTGGATGATGCCACAAGCCCAGCCTTGAGGCTTTCCCGATACGAGCGGGCTTGGCCGCTTCCGGCACAACGCCGCCGCCATTTCGCGCGACAGTTCCTTGTACTCTGCATCGAGATGCTCGTCGCACACGGCGTCGGTCAGCCTGACGACCGCGTCATAGACCGGCAGCATCGATTCCGGGACGGCACTCGCGCGGTTGGGAGTTCTCATTCCTCGGAAGATAGGAGATTCGCTTGCACCGCGAAATAGCCGCATGTTCCGATGCGGCTGCACATTGTGCAAATGTTCACGTGTGAGATCAGCCGCCGTATGGAAGCTGCAGCATCACGCATTCAGGCCCGCAGCGCGCCACTTCGCCAAAACACTCTGCGACGTAAGGCGTCGACCACCGGATCCTGTGCACTAGGGTCTGTACTCAACAAGGATTCCAGCGCGGTCCGAGTTGTGATTTCAAGGCTTCCGAATCGAGGGAGGCCTTGATGAGGAAACAGCTTTATTGGCTGAACGATGAGGAATGGAAGCGCCTGGAGCCGTTGCTTCCGCGCGGTCGGCGCGGAGCGCATCGGGTCGATGATCGGCGCGTGATCAGCGGAATCATGCACATGTTGAGGTCGGGGGCGCGTTGGCGGGATTGCCCGCCCGAATACGGGCCCGTCGCGGTTATCGGCAGCCAGCAGCCGGTCGCGGATTTATTAAATCCGGCGATTTCGCATGACTGGGGTCCGGTACAAGGCAGGGCCAGGCGCGTATTGGTGCGGGTCCTACGATTTTTTCTCTCCCACACCGACATTACTCAGCAAAAATTTTACAAAAAAATTCCTCAGTAATAAGGAGGTAATGCTAACATTCTAACATTCTTCGGGTGCAGGGCTTGGCGACCCGCTGCGAGCGATGTAAACTTTGCGCAGAGGTCGGGTCGGGTGGCCCCCTCCCGATCTGCCCTGGCACGTTCTCACAGGCGTGGCCGGGGCATCTTTTTATTCCGACGATTAAGGTAAATTCGCGAGGCGGTACTTTAATGGACGCCGCGTACAAAGCTGTGCGTAACTCCACTCCAGAACTCCGCGCCGGGAGGAGAGGGCGAGCGGTCGCGCAAACCGCAAGCATCGCCAGGCCACGGCGAGAGGGTGCGCGCGGCTCGGACGAAGGCGCAACCCGATCCGCGTGCTGGTGCAACGGGGAGTCATGCGCGCGAGGGCGGGACCGGTATGAACTGCGCCGAACCACCTCAATCGGTCGACGGCGCGGAACTGGCGGGTGATGAGAATTGGCCAGGCATTCGTAAAAACAGGCAAAGCCGTTCTATATCCGGTTGATCAACTCGATGCAGGGACGAGAAGGATCTTGTGACCTGCCGTGCTTCACGACGTCTCAGCAATGATGCCGATGATCATAACTGATGGTCACCTACGAGCACACTTTACAGCTTCCAATCCCGGCTCCCTCTGCGCTTTTTGCTCATGCTAAACACGAAGAAAATTCGGTGCCTTAGCGCCGGCACCCGGCTTGGTGCACAACCTCGGCTACCGCTTCGGCCAGCCCGAGACCTGAATCGTCCCCGGGGGCGGCACTCTGCGGTGGCAGCGCACCGGATCCACCGGCTTTGACAGCTCAGTCGGCTTCACCACGCCCTCCTATTCCTTCGGCGGCCTCGCCTCGATCCAGAACAAGGCCGGCACCGAACAGGACCTCATCGACGTCAACGGCGACGGAGCCTACCGGATCTCGTGTTCAAGGCGCTCGCCGACGACATTACCGCTGGCGACCCCGCGATCCAGGTCGCCCTAAACACCGGCGCGGGCTTCCTCGCTGAACAACCCTGGAACGGCGTCCTCCCGGTACCGATCCAGAGCCGCAGCGGCGTCTACCGCAAGCTTGGCCTGCACTTCTCGATAGCCGTCATCGCCATCGCGACAGGACACCTTTGGTCGGCAGGGGTGTAATCGCCTGGGCGGGGATCGTCGCCGTACCGCTCCTGCCGAAAACGACAATTTCGATCGTTTCCTGATCCTTCTTGATCACGTAGTTGTAGCCATCGAGTAAGCGATAAATCACCCGTCCGAATGAACCTGAGTAGGTTTTGCTGGCGGCTGCATCGAGGGGAATCGCTGTGCGATATTGTATATTGAAAACTGCAGCGAGCGCCGAAAGAACATCGTCGATCGTGTCCTGGCCGGTGGTGACGCGAACCGCCATAGTATTCCCTTCGACGTGGACTTCGGCGGACGCGATAGTTGCGACTCCGCAAGTCAAAACAACCGCTAAGCTGAACGAATATCCACGGCAGCGCATGCGCGCGCGCTGAACGATGCTGGTCATTTTCGATGTCCCATGCGATCAATCGTACGAGACAGTCAATCGCATCCGCGACCGCTGCCAATCGGCTTGACCTTTTGCGATCGCCGATGCGGATTAAGCGATCTCTATGGGAGGTCAGACCGGCGCGTCAGAGCTAGTTGTATCCGGCATCAGTCGCCATCCGGCAACTTGATAAAAACACGCGAGCGATGACAGATGCGCTTATGAACATCGCCGTTCGAAAAAGTCACGATTTCCACGGTCGGGTCCAGGGTAGCGAGTGTCAGCGCGCTGCCGTTGTTTGAGATTATGCCTGTGGACGTCGGCAAGTTGGAGATCGTGAATGTCTGTCCGGCACGCGGGCCTGTTTTGATCGTTCCGGTCTCTACACCTATGATATCGCTCGTCCAGCTACCGTCATCGTTCACCGTGTATGTGAACGAGAAACTGAAATCGTCTGAACTCGCACTGTTGACGTTGGCGGGGATCGTGATCCCCATAGATGAGCCCTTAACCGTCCCGGTACCGTCGCGGTTGAACGTCCGTATACCTTCTGACGTGAACGACTGCCCGAAGGAACCATCAGTCGGCGTCAAGTTAGGGTTAAACCCTGGACCAAGGGCTGCGGTGGAGAGACAGGCGGCAGTGCCAGTGAAACCGTAGGCCCCCTTGAGTTTCGGCGGAGCGGCCGTAGCGGTTTGAGCCCAAGTCATTGCAACAAGGGAGACCGAAAGTGCGAACGCGATACTCGCGGTCGCAACCGCGCGAACCGCAAAATTGTGTCCATCGCCGCCCAAGCCGGCGTCGTTACCATCCCTGCCACGGATGATGTTCGTGCCGCCGGTGCTGACCGGGAGATTACTGCACCTGCCAAAGATAGTGCCCATAGCCCGCCTCCTTTGTTTGCACTGGTCGTGCGTCGTGAATGTGCCGGCGTCAACGCAGCGTCAACGGTGCGTCAAAAAGCAAATTTTTTGTCTTTTGGCCGAGGGAAAATATTGGTAATCGGCGTTTGCTTAGGGACCCAGACGCTTGTGTATTCAATGCGTTGCGACCCTCGTCCCGAGCAAAACACCACCTTTACGAGCGCGTACCTACTCAATAGCATCCGCTCGGTCCAAGCGGCGCAATCGCGATCTGGGTGAGCCGCCGCAAAGGGGTGTACTCCCATTTTTATTTGCGGAACGTCAGGAACGATTACGCGGATCCTTGGTTGGGGCATGTCAAACGAGAAGGTTTCAGCCGCACCGGCAGTGCAGGAAACAGCGAGGTACCCGAGGCTTAAATATAGCACGATTTGTCGCATCGCCTTCCCCCTGTCGAACAATGAGCGAATCAGCACGCGTGAATTTTTTCAGACCAAAGTCGGCATCCCGACGTCGCCAGTTGCTCGCGCAGGCTCTGCTCCCCTTCGATCTCATAAGCTCGCATGTCAGTGCAGCTCACCGCGAGATCATTACGCGTGGCCCTGCATCGCACGGGCCGCGTCAAGCCGGCGTCAAAGGAATCCACACGGCCGATGAGGTGGTTGGAGAGCGCGGATTAGCATGTCAGTAGAGCTGCCGATCGGTCGGCTGTCGAAGCGCAGCGCGGCCGCAGGTGGAGTCGAGTTTGGGAGAAGTGGCAAAGCTCAAGCAGCCGCTAGCGGAGATCGGGACCACGGTTCTCGACGCCCTGGCGCCGCTGGAGGCCACTGTGGCGCGGATCGCCTGGATCTGCGCTGCAACGCTGGCGGCGCTGGTCATCCTGCTCGCGATCTACGTTGTCGCCGGCACCCTTCTCGTCGCTTACCGGCCCGGTGATGCCGGCCGGGCCTTTCGGACCAGCGGGGCCCTGGGCTTCGCGGGTTTCATCCATCGGAGTCTGTTATCGGATGGGCTTTCCCGTTTGCTTGGCCGTATGCCGCCGCCCTCTCCCGAACAGGCGACCGCCGAACTGCAGCAAATGATTGCTCAGTTGGAGAAGGAGCTTGCGGCGTTGCGGGCGTCACTGACCGGCGCACGAGCGTCGCCGGCGCATGCATGATGGCTGCGCGTGTGATTGAGATAGGGCGCCGGCTGTACAAAGGCAAGCGGGCGAACTATCGGGACGGCCCTCGCGTCACTGGACGAAGTAGGTATTCTCGTCGCTTAGCGAAATAGGTATGCTAATCACGGACAAGTGTGTTGAAGTTTAGAGAAATTTATGGTAATGAAATTATAAACGTCAAATTTTGCAGTGGCGCGAACAAATAGAACGAGTTCGCGTTGCGTATCCAGATTTCTTATTCATTTACTGCGTGCGTGCGTAGTCATGCATGGGGAGGAATGGTTATGCCCAAGCTGGCAAAGCTTTTCATAGGTACGACCTCCGCAATTTCCAGGCTTCCGTCTTTTTTGATTGGTCTCTTAATCATCATCGTATTGGCTAGCGGCGCCTACGGCGCATGGCGCGTCGCTTCTCATTGCAGCGGCCAAAGCCTCGGGACATGCTTTTTGAGCGCGACCAATCCCCTGCCAGCCAGCTACGGCAGAGGAGTGGGCGAACCGCTGAGGTGCGCTGCCAATGAGGAAATGGACGCGGGTCTGTGCTACGCAAAGTGCCAGGCCGGATACAAGGGCGTCGGCCCCGTCTGTTGGCAAGACTGCCCCGCAAGCTACAGAGACGACGGCACTTTCTGCGCCAAGCCGCAATCGTACGGCCGCGGAGCCGGCTATCCATGGAAATTCGGCGATGCGCTTAACGACTCCGGAATGTTCAATCGATGCACCGCCGAGAATGGCGCCGGGAATTGCGAAAAGGTCGGCGAGATTGTCTATCCGAAGTGCAGAGCGAACTTTCACGCAGTTGGGTGTTGCACCTGCAGCCCGGACTGCCCCGGCGGCATGACTGACATCGGGGTTTCATGCACGAAAAAAAGCTATGGTCGTGGCGCTGGTGCGCCGATTCACGCGTGTGCTGACGACATGGAGAAGGGCGGTGCGCTTTGCTATCCCAAATGCAAGGCAGGATTTCACGGTGTTGGGCCGGTTTGCTGGGAGGACAAAGGGTAAAATTTAGTTAGCGGGGTTATTCACGGTACTTTGACCGCGAACTGGAATGGTCTATTTTGCAATTGGTGATTACGCGGCGCGCGGGCCGGGTGGCAAAGCAAAGGAGAAAAGGTGGCGGAACAGGAACGAGGCGGGCCTCGTCGCCGGCCTCACGGAGTTCCTCCGGATCCTCCGGTTCATCCGATGCGCCCACCATGATGTGGTCGTCGTCGAGCCAACAGGCGGAGGCCTCTTCTGCCAGGCAGCAGGCCCAGACGCTATGCTGCACTATCGGCTGTGCATACGACTCAGCAACCCATGAGTAATGTCGTTTCTTCACGCGTGTGTCGGCCACCTCACAAATGCTGGCTCGCGGCAAGCGCATCGAGGCGTTGCGCGAGCTTGCGCAGTCGCCACGTCCGCGCCAGCGCGACCGCCTCGGTCCAACTTGGCGTCTGATCGCGCCGCGGTGGCAGCGGCGCCCTGGGATTCATGACCGCGATCGAACGGAAAAGCCGCAGCTGCTCCGCCTGTGCGGGGAATCGGCCGGCCGCGACCAGGGCGTCGAGCGAGCCGTAGCGGCGCAGCAGCGTGGCGGCGCCGATCGCTCCGACGCCCGGCAGGCCAGGAATTCTGTCGGAAGGTTCGCCGCGAATGGCGATGAAGTCGGGCACTTGCATTGGATCGACACCGTAGCGGTCGCGCACCTCGCGCGGCCCAATGTGCGCGCGCTCGCCTGCGCGCTCCGGATAGAAGGACGGACTAAGCAGTGCCATATTTCGTTTCCACCTGGATTCCGACCTTCTTGAGAAACGCATTCGGCAGAATACCGCCCGCGCAAATGATGACCCCGTCGTTCTTAATCGTCGTCCGCTCGCCCTCGTGTTCGATCTCGACATCGTCTGCACCGATCTTCTTGATGCTGGAACGCAGCATGACCTTGAGTTGACCCGAACTCTGCGCTGCTTCCACCCTTTGGCGATTCTTCAATTTGGCGCGCCCGAAGGCTTCGCTACGATGGGACAGCGTGACGGTCGTGCCTGATTCCTCGGCGATGCTGGCCGCCGCCTCCAGCGCGCTGTCACCGCCGCCAACAACGAGCACGTGCTGGCCGCGGTACTGCTCGGGATCGATCAGCCGATAAACGACTTTCGATTGATCTTCGCCTGGCACATCGAGCTTGCGTGGCGTGCCGCGGCGACCGATTGTAAGAAGAACTGAACGAGTTCGATACTTACCCTTTGTCGTCGTGACCTCAAAGTCTCCCTCGAGCTGCGCGATACTGTCAACGCGCTCTCCGCAGCTGACCTTCAAGCCGGTTTTTTTTACGGCATCGTGCCAAAATGCAATCAGCGTTTCTTTACTCACTTCCTTGAATTGTACTTGTCCGATCAGCGGCAGCATGGCCGGCGCCGTCATGACGAGTTTGCCGCGCGGAAAATGAGCGACGGTTCCGCCGAAGGTATCCTGCTCGACCGTGACAAAGCGGAGCTTGTGTTGCATGGCCGCAAGGCTGGCCGAGAAGCCGGCCGGTCCGCAGCCGACGATCACGACATCGTAGATATCGGGCCGTCCTAGTCTGTCCAGTGCTCGCACCGAATCCATGGCTTGGCGCCCCTGTTCGATGGCATTGCGAATAAGACCCATGCCGCCGAGCTCACCGGCGATGAAGATGCCGGGCACGTTGGTTTGGAAGTCGGGGCCGACGTTAGGAATATCGAGGCCGCGGGTTTCGGTACCGAAGACCAAAGTGATTGCATCAGTCGGGCAGGCTGTCTTGCAAGCGCCGTGACCGATGCAATACGTCGGCTCGATGAGTTCGGCTTTGCCGTCGATCATGCCGAGGACATTGTGCGCCGCTTCAGGGCAGGCCCGGACGCAAGCGCCGCAGCCAAGACACTCAACGGGATCGATCTTTGGATGCAGAGATGCGGGTTCCACCATACCCGCCTCTTTGGCCGCTGCGAACGTGGCGCGGCTGCTCGCGTATACCTTCTTACGCAGCCCGAGATAGAGAGCCCAAATGACCAACAGTGGCAAGGCATAGAAGAGGATCAGCGGATCGAAGCTCATGTCGTAACCGCCTTCTGCGGAGCCGCACCCCGGTTGTCAGTGGTGTGCGTCAATTGCAGTGGAGAGGCGTTGCGGCTGGGCGAATTCATTCCGTTGGAATGAATCGGGTGACATGCAACACCGTTGCCGGGCGCGCGGCCGGCCGTACCACGAGCAGGCGTACAAAAGCCTGCGTGGTGAAGATGCTCCATCAGGCTCGAAACAAGCGAACTTATGTGCTTGGACATGGCTGTAAAAATCTCTAGCCTTTGTCAGCCGTTTCGGAATTTTGAGCAAGGACAGCCAGCAGCGGATGTTCGCGGCGCCATCGCGACGGCCACCAACGCAAGAGACGCGATTTCGGTTTGATCTTCACAAGCTTGTTGAGCGCCGGGCCTTGCGCGAAAGTTCCTTCGGAGAAGTCGGGCATCGCCACGCACAGGCTGCCATCGAGCGTCAAAGCCGCCTCCGCGGTGACGCCGCGAAAGCTCGTGTCCCCCATGAATTCGGCCCGCACGAACTGCGCTGCCCCCACGAAGCGAACCTGCGTGAAGCGCGCCTCGGCGCCGAACGTCACGCTCGTGAAGTCGCACGCCTCCAAAAATTGCGCTTCGGCGAAATAGGCGCTATGTACGAACCGCGTGCCCTTAAACGAGGTGCACGCCGAAAAAACGACCGTCGCAAAACTGGCCGGCATCACGAACTGCACGTTGCCGAAAGTCGCCAAGCCGTTGAACAGCGCGTTCTTGAATTCGGCCTCACCCACGAACCAAGTCTGGCCGAAGGTGGCGTCCTTCTCAAAGCGCGCCGCCTCGAAACTGACGCTGCAGGCGCCGTACATCACGAGCCGTGCCCGCGAGCCACCGAAATGCGTTTCCAGAAAGCGCGCCTCGACGTGGAATGTGCAGTGCGCGAAATCCGCGCGCGAGCCGGTGAAGCGAGTTTGCACGAAGCTCGCTGCCCCGGCAAACTGAGCGGAGGTAAACAGCGCGTCGCCTTGAAACTCACACCGGTCGAAGCGTGCGGCGGCAAATGCCGCTTTCAGAAACTCAGCCGTACCAGCGAACTGTGCACCAGAAAATGCGGCATTGCCTGCAAACTGCGCACGGTAAAAGCGGGCGCATGTCGCAAGATCGCTGACCCTCAGGAACTCGGCTTTCTCGAAAGAGGCATCGGCACCAAACCGCGTCTTGCTGAAATTGGCGAAGCCCTGGAATTTTGCACCCGCAAAGGAACTGGCCGCAAACTGTGCCCGGTCAAAGCTGGCATTGTCCGCGAATGTCGCGCCGACAAAATTCGCCGTACCGGCAAAGTGGGCGCGCTCAAACTCCGCCGGGCCGGGGAAGTTGAGCCCGGCGAAATCAGCGTCGGCACCGAAACTCGCGTCCGTGAAATCCGCGGTGGCGTCCTGGAGCCACGCTTTTGTTTCGTCATTTTGGCCCTCGCCATACCAATCAACCGACCATTTGCCTGCCGCCGTGAGCGCGTCCTTCCTTTCCCACAGGCCGCGCCTCCAGATTTCCCAGGCGCTTTTGCCTTGGCGCCATAGGGTGAGCGTACCCTCACCGTTCATCTTCCCCCCTTGTTTGGAAAGTCGTCTCTCACCCAACGAAATTTCTTTTCGTTCCGCGTCTGGCCGCTACTCCCTCATAGTACAAATTGCTCTAGGACCGCGTACGAAGGCCCCGGATAAGACGATGCGACCAATTTTGCATCGCTGGCATCCCGGCGAATCGCATCCGATAAATTCATTATTCGCCCCTGCCTTCCGGCCACCCTGCGCATCGACACCCGCGACGACGAGCGAAGAAACGCTTCCCAACTTTACCGGCCTGCCATTCAGAAACCCGTTTCTGTTTGGAACGCCGTTCAGATTACGCAAACCGAAATACGCAGGCCCTCCGTTGAGATCGCTGAGCTTTTATCCCCCTGCTTGATTGCGTCAAATGTTGCATCAAAAATAGGCGGCATCGTGCGTCCGAAAGGGAGATTCTGTGGCGGCGGACTGGCGAACCGTCACCAGCGATGGAGCGGCGAATTATCCCAATAAAGTTCATCAGACGTCGAAAACGCAAAGACATTCGTCCGACCGCCCCCTATAGAGCTGCGATGGTATCGCCGTCGCTACTACGAGCTTCTTCAACGCGGGAAAACACCTAGGTAACGTGCCGCCCGACGGGACCTGCTGAACGGTTGATGGCGCTCGCCGCGGAGGCGGGCTACGCGGACGCGCAGTTCGCGGTCGGTCTGTCGGCGCCACCAGCGACCCGCAACCTGCCTCGCGGCGGTCGATCTCTGCGTGGTTCCGACCGTGACATTCGAGTGCCTGTTTGCGTTTCTCATTGTCGGCCATGGTCGACGCCAGCTCCTCTGGTTTGCGGTGACCCGGCACCCGACGGCGCAGTGGCTGGCGCAACAGGTCGTCGAGGCAGAGGGTAGGGTCTCAACAGATCCCGTGGGTCAGGTTCGGTGCCGAGCCAGCGCAACAGATCCTCGTTTCTAAGGATCGCAGGCATGCGGTCATGTATCTGGGCGACGAGCGGGTTGGACGGTACCTGGCGCGCGTTTCAATCGATGCGTCCTCGCGGCAGTCTCGCGAGATCGTGCGGCCGCATTGGAACATGCGGATATTTCGCCGTGCAAGGAATCTTCTATCCTTGAGGAATGCGGACTTCCAAGCGCGCTAGTACCGTCCCGAAATCGATGCTGCCGGTGTCGTTTCCGAAAATTCCATCCTTGTTGATTCGCGCGATGAGGCAGAATCGGCGCATCGTCCGGTACGATGCTTGCGATCCTCCAACTGCTCGGGACGTTCGTCGCCAACCTGTTCAGGTCGCGGCGTCAGCTTGAAGTTGGCCCCTGACTGAACTAGGACCTGGATTTTATTCGTCCCGTCTCGCCCCGTTGCGGGCCACCCAGCAGGTCGGCAACCCAGCGGGTGGATGGGCGCTGATCGCAGAAGCTGAGGATGGCGAGCGCGATTGGCACCCCGATGAAGGTGCCGAACAACCCCCACAGGAAGGTCCAGAAGAAGATCGCGAACAGCACGACCATTGGGGACACCGACAGCGAACTGCCGGCCGCGCGCGGTTCGACATAGCTGCCCACCGCGAATTGTATGATGTTCAGGCCGACGAACATGCCCAGAACCGCCTGCCAGTTCTCGAACTGCGTCATCGCCAGCAGCGTCGGAAACAGCGTTGCGACGAACGGCCCGATGTAGGGAATGTAGTTGAGCACGAACGCGATCACACCCCATTCGCCGGCGAATGGCAGCCCTGTGATCCAGGCAAACGCGGCAACGAGGAGTCCGGTCACCGCGCTCATCTGCGTCCTGACCAGCATATATTTCCTGAATTTGATCGCGGTCTCGGTGCTTCCATCGAGCAGCACGCGCGCCGCCTCGCGGTTGTCAAGCGCCCGAACCTTGCGGCGGATGTCGTCGACCTCCAAAAGCCCGAGGATGAGATAGGTCAGCGCGATGAGCCAGAAGGTCAGCGTGGTATTGATGCGGTCGGTCAGGCGCTGCGCCGCTCGCAGCAGCCATCCGACATTGAAATGCTGGGCCCAAAGACCAGCGACGGAAACGCCGTGACCGTCAAGCCACGCAACCACGTGATTATAGAGCGCTTGATACCGCGCCGAGTCGGCAATGAGGGAATGACCGACACGCCCGAAGGCCCAGACGGCCAGCGACGCGAAGGCAATGCACACCGCGATCGTGAGCGACAGCGTGATCGCCAGCGCAACGAGCTTCGGCATGTGCAACTTCAGGCGGCTCTGCAGCGGCCCGACGATGGCGATGACGAAGATTGCGAGCGCCAACGGCGCGAACACGCTCGCGGCCTGATGAGCCGCGATCGCAATGGCCACGCTGGCTATGATCCCGAGCGGCACTCTCAATTCGAGACCCGAAGCCAAATGATGTCTCCTTAACTGCAAAAGTATGAGAGTTCCGTTGCAGCCGCCGAGAATTTGCGCCGAGACATTAATGTCCGCCTAATGTGAAGATGCTATGGGCGGGCACCGAATGGCGCTCGCAGCCCCGAACCATGATTGACCAACGTCTTCATCGGCGACAAAAGACTCCATATGCCAGCGCAGGGAGGGGCAAGGCCGGAGCCGCGGGCAAGCCGGCGCAGTCGACAACCCGTCAGCGGCTACTTGCGCAAGACGGGAGGGATGGCGAGATGGATGTGCAATGCGCGCTCGATTGTCGTTCGCTTCTCGGCGAAGGGCCGGTCTGGGACGTGGGGGAGCAGCGCCTCTACTGGGTCGATATCAAGCGGTGGCAGATCCATCGCTTCACGCCGGAAACCGGCGCCGACGAGACCTGGCCGATGCCGGAGGATATCGGCGCGCTGGCGCTGCGCGAAGGCGGCGGTCTCGTCGTTGCGCTGAGATCCGGCTTCTACTTCTATGATCTCATCGACAGGCGGCTGGTCCCGGCGGCGCTGCCCGAGGACGAACCGGAGCACAACCGCTTCAATGACGGCAATGCCGATCGCCAGGGCCGGTTCTGGGCCGGAACCATGGACGAGGGCGAAAAGCTGCCGACCGGCAGCCTGTTTCGTCTCCAACCCGATCTCGCCTGCCACAAGATGATCGACGGCATCATCATCTCCAATACACTGTGCTGGAGCCCCGACAGCCATGTCATGTACCACGGCGACAGCGGTCAGCGCACCGTCTGGGCGTGGGATTTCGACCCGGCAACCGGCGAGATCGACAATCGCCGCGTTTTCGTCCGGACCGCCGTCGCGGACGGCGTTCCCGACGGCGCCACCGTCGACAGCGAGGGCTTCGTGTGGATCGCGCAGTGGGGCGGCTGGCGCATCGTGCGCTACGATCCTGCGGGTCGCGTCGCCCGGACGATCATGCTGCCGGTTGCGCAGCCGACCTGTCCGATGTTCGGCGGCCCCGGCCTCGACATCCTGTTCGTCACTTCGGCCTCGATCGGACTCGACGCGGAGGCGCGCGCGGCGCAGCCGCAGGCCGGCAGCCTCTTTGCCGTCAATGCCGGGGTGAACGGGCTGCCCGAGGCGCGCTTCAGGGGCTAGAGCGCGATGCGATCCTGCGCGGCCATGCCCGCTTCGCCGGAATATGCGCTAAGCCGCGATCGTGTTGACGGGCGAGAGCGCTGGCCGCCGGCAGTACCCTTGGGCCTGCTCTGGTATCGCGCTTCCTATGGATTGCGCACGGAGGTTGACGCATAAGGGTGTCGACGATGCTCTCTGAAGAGACAAGCGTGCCGCGGAGCGTTGTCTTCAGCAATGCGGATCGCTGCGCGCAAGCCATCGTCGATCGTGTAGGCTACGATCTCAGGCTCGCTGTTCCGGTCGGCATCGGCAAGCCGATCCGGATCGTCGACGCACTTTATCGCCTGGCTGAGGCGGATCGTCGTGTGCAGCTCACGATCTTCACGGGCCTGACGCTGACGCTCCCCCGCCCGCGCTCATCATTGGAGCGTCGGTTCGCCGAGCCGCTTCTCGCCCGCCTGTTCTCCGGCTGCGTCGAGCCGCTCTATGCGGCGGCCGTCCGTCAAGGCCGGCTGCCCCCGAACATCCGGGTCCACGAGTTCTTCTTGCTGGCCGGCAAGTCCCTGGCGAACAAGCTGGCACAGAAGAGCTACATCAGTCTCAACTATTCCCAGGCGGCACGGCACCTCCAGAGGGTCGAGACGAACGTGCTCGCCCAACTCGTCGCGCCTCATCCCAGCGCCGTGCGCGTGAGCCTGAGCTCCAACCCCGACATTACGCTGGATATGCTGCCCGGTGTCGCCTCGCGACGCGCGCACGAGCCAAAGGTGTTCGCGGTCGAGCTCAATGAGAATCTCCCCTACATGCCCGGCGAGGCGGAGATCGAGCGCACGCAAATCGACATGGTGCTGGAACCCGCAGATCCGCACTATCGCCTGTTTGCTCCGCCCAAGGAGCCGGTGTCCCTGGCCGACTACGCCATGGCGCTGCATGCGGCCACCCTGGTCAAAGACGGAGGCACGCTGCAAATCGGCATCGGCGCGTTCTCGGATGCGCTGGCGCATGCGTTGGTGCTGCGTCACACAGATAATGCCGCCTTCTGCGACCTTCTCGACAAGCTTGGCACCCCCCTTCCGGACTGGGCGGAGCTCGACCCCTTCTCGGTCGGGCTCTATGGCTGCTCGGAGATGCTCGTCGACGGCTTTCTCGCCCTGAAGAAAGCCGGAGTCCTGAAGCGCCGCGTACCCACGGCCGACGGCAAGACGGCTCTACTGCACGCAGGATTTTTCATCGGCAACAAGGCCTTCTACGACCACCTCCGAGCAATGCCCGAGGAGGAGCTGGCCGAGATCTGCATGACGGCGATCTCGTTCACCAACACGCTCGACGGAGATTCAGCGCGTAAGCGCGCCGACCGTGGGCATGCGCGATTTATCAACACGGCGATGACGGCGACGCTCCTGGG
>Ga0126384_10001410_pt1 | contig 14236 bp, 12 predicted proteins | sample PanSoiMetPlot_36_FD_92543 | JGI IMG/M metagenome (GOLD analysis project Ga0126384, IMG submission 92543) | Tropical forest soil microbial communities from Panama - MetaG Plot_36 | ecosystem: Environmental > Terrestrial > Soil > Tropical forest > Bulk soil | place: Panama | collected 2016-02-17 | reverse complement strand
GCGACTCTCGGTCCGTCCGCCCCGAAGGGCCCCGTAGCTCAGGGGATAGAGCAGCAGCCTTCTAAGCTGAAGGTCCCAGGTTCGAATCCTGGCGGGGTCGCCACTTCGGTACAAAACTGGGCACTGCAAAACCTGCCGTTTTTGCGCTCGATCCGGCGACAAGCGTGCGCAGCAGTGCGCTTTTCGACCCCATGATGCGAACTTCTTTCGCGTCGACCTCGACGCGTTGGGCGAGCGCGCGGAGGTGGTCGCGACGGTAGCCGCCGCCCTCGGTCCGCAGGCCCTTGCGGGCCTGCCTTGCGAACGTTTTGAGAGCCTGGGGCGTGATGCTCGGCCCGAGCCGATCGAGCGCACCCTCGGCCCGCTCTGCGTCAGCACGGGCCTGATCGCGGATGACCTTGAGCTCGGTCACGCGTTCCTTGAGCATCTGATCGGAGACATCGGCGATGCCGTTCTCGATGGCGTCGTACAGCCGCTTGAGCTTGGCGTCTGCGGCGGCCGCCCGCTTGCGCAATTCGGCGATATGCGCCGTTCGGCGCTCGGCGCGTTCTTTGCGGCGGTCGAGCACTGATGACAAGATTTGGGCGAGCCGGGCGGGCTGCAGCAGCCGGCGCTCGATGTGGTCGGCGACCAGCGTGTCCAGCCTGTGCATTGGCACTGTGCGGCCCGCGCAGCCGGTCTCACCCTGACGGGCTTTGGTCGAGCACGTGTAGTACCGGTAGCGCCCTCCCTTCCCGGTCCGTAGCGTCATGGCCCTGCCGCAGGCGGCGCAAAAGCAGATGCCCGTGAGGAGGGTCGGACCACTGACGATGCGCGGCGCGGTCAGCGCCGAGCTGCGGGACTTGAGCAGCGCCCGCACGGCCTCGAACTCGGCCGTATCGATGATTGGCGGAACAGCCATCTCGACCACCTCGGCCTCCGGCTTCCGTTCGCCGGTCTTCCAGAGTGTGGTGTTGAACCGATGGCGGCCGACGTATGTCGTTCGGGTGAGAACGTTGTGCACGGCGCCGATCCTCCAGCGCCCGCCGTCACGCGTGCGAATGCCGGCAGCGTTGAGATGCGTGGTGATCGACTTGACGCCCATCGGGCCTGAGCGGCCGTCGCCTTCGCGCGCCAGGCGGAAGATCAGCCGCACGGTCTCGGCCTGGATGGGATCGATCTCCAAGGTCTTCTTGACGTGGACGCCGCGCTGCTCTGCGGCCTCGACGATGCGGTAGCCGATCGGCGGCAGCGCGCCGTTCCAGAACCCTTGGCGGGCGTTCTCCTTCATAGCGCGCAACGTGTGCTTGGCGTTCTCCCGCGACTGGTATTCGTCGAACAGCGCCATGATCTGCCGGATCATGTTGCTCATCGAATCGTCGCCGAGCTCCTGGGTGATCGACGCCAGCCGCACGCCGTTCTTGGCGAGCCGGCGGACATAGAACTCGAGCTGGAACTGGTCGCGGAAGAAGCGGCTGAAGCTGTGGACCAGGATGACGTCGAAGGCCGGCGGCTTGGCGGTGGCCGCGTCGATCATGCGCTGGAACTCGGGCCGCCGGTCGTCCGTCGCCGACGCGCCGGGCTCGACGTAGTCGGCGACGATCTCCCACCCTCGCGATATGCAGTAGCCTGTCGCCTGACGGCGCTGGTCCGGGATGGAGAGATCGCTGTCCGCCTGCCGTCCGGTCGAGACCCGCAGGTACAGAGCCGCGCGAACCAGTGCGGTCATGATGCCCTTCCCCCGTCAGTCGCCTGTCGAGAACAGCTCGTCGAACAGGTCGCCGAACCAAGCCTCGAACACGTCGATCTCGGCCTCAGTCACCGGCACGTCCTCCGGCCAGTCGTCGGTCACCGTCCAGTCGAGCGGATGTGCCTTCCCCGATCGCCTGGCCCGGCGCGTCGGTCGACGCGCATAGTCTTGCAGATCGCCGAGTCCCCCGGCCAGTGCAGCCGAGCGCCGTCGCCGCGTTTCTTGGGAGCGAGCCATGGCGCGAGTGTGGCACCCATCACCATTCCGCAGAACGACCGAAGTCCACGCCGCGCTACGCCGCTGTCTCCACCTCGGTCGCACCGGGAGCGCCCTCGCTCGTGGGACGCCATGATCGCTTGGAGGCCAGAGAGCCGGGCGGCCGCGAGCCGGTCAAGGCCGCAAGCCGGCGGCCCCGGGCGCGCGCCTTGACCGGCTTGCGGTCGTCCGGCAACGGCTTGCTCCAAGCGATCATAGCTCGACGCGGCCGACGAGGTGTAGGGATCTACGATTGTGCACAGGCTTGCGCAAAATTGGAGGCTGCGAGCCAAAAGTGCACCTCGTCGCGGCGAGTTGATCCTAATGCCTTATTCCGCTCTCCGACCGGGGCGCACCTCGCGCCTTTTATCTTGCAATGCCTCGGTTGACGGTCTGCGCTCCGCCGATCCTGCGCTGTCCTTCGCTAAATCACGATCTGACAAAAACCATGCGTCGCGCCCAGACTGCAGTTTTCGTGCAGACTCCTTGCAGTCGTTCTGCCGACTTGCACGTGCCTCTTGCAGCCCAACGGCGACCTTGAAAACGTCCGGCAACCACGGCGTTGCGATGAAACCACTGGATGTAAATCCGATCATCGGCTATCTGATGGCATGTTCTTGTCGATCGCCACGACCTATCAGCCGGCAACCGATCTGGGATTCTTGCTAAACAAGCATCCCGACCGGATGCAAGAGCTTGAACTCACCTACGGCAAGGTTCTGGTGTTCTATCCCGAGGCCGGCGAAACGCGTTGCGAAGCTGCGCTGGTGCTTGATATCGACCCCATCGGTCTTGTCAGGGGCAAGGGACAGAGTGACGGCCTGCTTGACCAATACGTCAACGATCGCCCGTATGCGGCATCCTCCTTCCTGTCGGTGGCGCTCAATAAGGCGTTCCGGACGGCCATGAATGGTGTGAGCAGCGCGCGGCAGGAGCTCGCCGACAGCGATCTTCCCCTGGAAGCCGTGGTCACGCCGCTACCCATGCGCGGCGGTGAGCAAGTGGTACGACAGCTCTTCGAGCCGCTGGGCTGGCGCGTCGATCTCGACCCGATTGCCGGTCCGAATGGCGAAACCACCAGCAGGGCCTATGCACGTCTGCGCCTCAGCGGGACCGCCCGTCTCAGCGCGCTGCTGAATCATCTCTACGTGTTGATCCCGGTCATGGACGACGCCAAGCATTACTGGGTCGGCGACGACGAGATCGAGAAGCTGCTGAAGCGAGGCGAAGGTTGGCTCGAGCAGCATCCTGCTAAGGAACTGATCGTCTTCCGCTATCTTCGTCATCGTCGCACGCTGGCAAGCGCCGCGCTGGAACGCCTCGTACCCGAGACCCAGGACGAGCCTCTCGAGCCTGACGAGCGCAGTGGGGAGGAGGATGCGCTAGAGACGCCGATCCGCCTCAACGACCAACGCATGGCGGCGGTCGTTGAGGCGCTGCGTGCGAGCGGCGCGAAAACGATTGCCGATCTTGGTTGCGGCGAAGGCAAACTCCTGCACCATCTGCTGCGCGATCGGTGGCCCGGTCGGATGATTGGCCTTGATCCGGCAGCGAGTGCATTGGAGCGGGCTGCAAAGCGGCTCAAGCTGCGCATGCCGGGTGGACCGCCGGAGAACCGGGTATCGTTGCTGCACGGCTCTCTCACCTACCGCGACGAGCGATGGGCCGATGTCGATGCGGCGGCGCTGGTGGAGGTCATCGAGCATCTCGACCCCGATCGTCTCCCGCTCGTCGAGCGCGTCGTATTCGGTGAAGCGCGGCCACGCACTGTCCTGGTGACCACTCCCAACGCGGAATACAACACGCTGTTTCCGAATCTCGCGAGAGGCCGCTTCCGCCATCGCGACCATCGATTCGAATGGACCCGCACCGAGTTTCGCAGCTGGGCGGAAAGGATCGGCGCGGCCTACGGCTATCGTGCGAAATTCAGTGGTATCGGTACGAACGACGAACTACTTGGATCGCCCACCCAGATGGCCGTCTTCACGCGATAATCACTGCCGCACATGAATATCGACATTCCTGATTTCTCGCTGGTCGTGCTGATTGGCTCGACAGGATCCGGCAAGTCCACTTTCGCGGCGAAACACTTTTTGCCGACCGAGGTGATCTCGTCGGACTATTGCCGTGGCCTGGTGGCGGATGATGAAAACGACCAAAACGTCAGCGCGGACGCATTCGACTTGGTGCGTGAAATCGCCGGCAAGCGCCTGAAGCACCGGAAGCTCGCAGTCATCGACGCCACGAATGTCCGCGCCGCCGATCGTAAAGGCTGGGTCGAACTCGCCCGCACATGGCACGCCTTGCCGGTCGCCATCGTGTTCGATCCCGGCATCGACATATGCATTGCTCGCAACAAGAGGCGGCCAGACCGCCCGTTCGGCGGACAGGTCGTGCAGAGAATGGTTTCGGAGATCCGGCGTGGCCTCGGCGGCTTGCAGCGCGAGGGCTTTCGGCAGGTATGGAAACTGTCGAGCCTAGACAGCATCGAAGCTGCCGCCGTCATGCGTCAGCCGCTCTGGACCGACAAGCGCAAGGAGCCAGGTTCGTTCGACATTATCGGCGACGTCCACGGTTGCGCCGACGAATTGCAAACTCTGCTCGCAAAGCTCGGCTATCGCGTCGAATGGTCGGATGGCCAGCACGATCGCAATGTCACGGTGACGCCGCCCGAGGGGCGGAAGGTGGTCTTCGTCGGCGACCTCGTCGATCGTGGTCCCAACTCGCCGGATGTGCTGCGCATCGCGATGAGCATGACTGCCGCTGGCACCGCGTATGCTGTCCAGGGCAACCATGATCGCAAGCTCCAGCGCTGGCTTGCGGGCCGCAAAGTCACCATCGCTCACGGCTTGCAACAGACCATCGATCAGCTAGCAGACCAGGATCGCGCCTTTCGCGAGACGGTCGCAACCTTTCTCGACGGACTCCGCAGCCATGTCTGGCTGGATGGCGGACGGCTGGCAGTCGCGCATGCGGGCTTGAAGGAAGAGATGATCGGTCGCGGTTCGGGAGCGGTCCGGGAGTTCGCCCTGTTTGGCGAGACCACCGGCGAGATCGACGAGTTTGGGCTGCCCGTGCGCGCCGACTGGGCGGCGAACTATCGCGGCTCTACGACCGTCATCTATGGCCACACACCGGTGGTGCGAGCCGACTGGGTCAACAACACACTTTGCATCGATACTGGTTGCGTCTTCGGTGGCAGGCTGACGGCATTGCGCTGGCCCGAGAAGGAGATCGCGGACGTTCCTGCGGAGCGCACTTGGTGTGAACCGATCCGCCCGCTCGCAAGCGCCACTGGCCCGGCCTCAGCCCAGGCCGACGCGGACCAGGTGCTCGACATCAAGGATGTCAGCGGACGGCGCTGGATCGATACAGACTTGCAAGGAAGGATCGTAGTCGCGGAGGAGAATGCGAGCGCGGCGCTGGAAGTCATGAGCCGGTTTGCGCTTGCGCCGCAATGGCTCGCCTACCTGCCGCCAACGATGTCGCCTTCGGAGACCAGTGCTCGGGAGGGGTGGCTGGAGCGGCCGGAGGACGCCTTCGCACATTTCCGCGAACGCGGCGTGGATGAGGTCATTTGCGAAGAAAAGCATATGGGTTCGCGCGCTGTTATCGCGCTCTGCAGGAGTTCGAGTGCGGCCAGGGCGCGATTTGGCGTGACGGGGGACGAGACGGGAGCGATCTGGACGCGTACCGGCCGTGGCTTTTTCAACGACAATGCGATGACCGACGGGCTTCTGGAGGCGTTGCGGCTTGCGATCGACAAGACTGGTCTCTGGGATGAAATCGCAAGCGATTGGCTCCTTCTCGACGCCGAGATCATGCCCTGGTCAGCCAAGGCTGGAAGCCTGATCGAAAGCCAATATGCACCAGTTGCCGCGTCCTCCTATGCCGGTCTCACCGCCGCTGCGGACGCACTGGCGCATGCCGCGGAACGGGGCCTCGACGTGGCGGGCCTCCGCGATCGCTTTACCGATCGGGTTCGGCGCGCGGAACTCTACGGCAAGGCCTGGGCACCCTACATCTGGCCGGTGACCGGCATCGCCGATCTGAAGGTCGCTCCCTTCCATCTTCTCGCAAGTGAGGGGCGCGTCTGGTTCGACCAGGATCACGTCTGGCACATGGGCTTGGCAGACCGGTTGGCCACGGCCTCAAATGGAGTCATCAGACGAACACAATGGCGTACCGTCGCGCTTGATAACGATTCAGCTGTCCACGATGCCGTTGTCTGGTGGGAGGCTCTAACGAGCCATGGCGGCGAAGGCATGGTGGTCAAGCCTCGCGCCTTCATCGCACGCGGAAAAAAGGGCCTTATTCAGCCCGCCTTGAAGGTGCGCGGCCGCGAATATCTGCGCATCATCTATGGTCCCGAATATGACGCGCCTGAACACATCGACCGGCTGCGCCAGCGTAATCTCGGGAGCAAGCGCAATCTTGCGCTGCGCGAGTTCGCCCTCAGTCACGAGGCGCTAAAGCGCTTTGTCGCTCGCGAGCCGCTGAGGCGGGTCCACGAATGCGTGTTCGCGGTGCTGGCACTCGAAAGCGAGCCGATCGATCCACGGCTTTGAGGCCGTCTGTCATCTTACCGGGGCCAACCTCCTAAGATCGAAGGGAGCGCCTGCAAGGCGTAGTGCAAAATCGCAGGTCAGCGCGGACTTACCGGTTCGAGCGCGTCGCCGGCTGCAGCATCATAGGGGAACGGCGAACGAGTAGTGCCCGTCTTCATCGACCGTGGCTCGCCAATCGCAAAATCGACCGTTGTTTCTAAACGATTTTTCGGCGGAATCTCATTGCGGAAAGGACTCATTGAATGTTGATGTTGTTGGAAAGGTGCTTGACGGTGCTGTTCACTCCTATGCGCGTCAAAGCGAGGCTGTCGGCCACCGTGATCGGCACGTTTGGGCCAACAACGTTGATCCCGGCCCCAAAGCGATGCTGTCCGAAGGCGAGCCATAGGGCCGTGCCGACAATGATCTGGCTGGACGTGACGCACTGCGACAGGACGCAGGACACGACGCGGGCTCCGCCGTCATCGACGTAGAACGAGCTCTGATAGTCCCCTGAGAAATCGCATTGCACGAACGACTGCTCTATGGTGCCTGGCATGACCGGGGAACCCTGCATGAAGCAGAATTGCTGGGCGAAGGCGCCCTTGTCGCATTTGACCCGTTTCCACCACCCGGAGCCCTGGGAATAGACGCAGCCGCCGGCGGCGCCTGCCCCTGAGATAAAGCAGTTGTCGATGGTGCTGTCGCTGCCCTGATATTTTAGCGCCCAGAGGCCGCCCCAGATATTCAGATCCCGGAACGTGACGTCGGCATTGATCCCAACTTCGCAAACGTTGGCCGTCGCGTTGGCGTCCTGAAAGCCATAAAGGCCCATGTTGCTGACCTCCACTGCGATGTTATCGGCGATGGTCAACACCTTCTCGTCCCCGAAGCTGAAAAGGCCGGTCGAGGTGCGATGCAGGCCCCGGAACGATATCGGCTTGCTGATCGCCAGTGGCTGGCTAATCTTAGAAACGCCTGGGATAATCATAAGACCACCAAGCTTCAAATCATCATGCGCCCGCTGGATCGCGTCCCAGTCGTCCGCCGAGTTGTTGCAGACTGCGTTGTAGGGCGCTTCGGTCACGTCAATGACATTTCTCACTCTGGTCGCTCCTATCCAGTCAGCTCATCCGATCGCCAAATAGGCTATCCTTCTCGTTCGGGTTGGCGTTACAACCTTTGTCCAACTGACAACAAAGCCATCAGAATTGAAGCTCTGAATGGTCCAAAATAGTTGTTTCCGCCTCCCTGATGGAGCGCAATTGACAAGCCAACAACAGATCGCCACGTGCCATCGCTTGTACCGGTAGTATCAGCGGCCAAGAGAAAGACCAGCTTGGGTGTAAACCCTACCCCAGTTACAGTTTGCGTTCCAGTCGCAAGCGACGTGTCACGCGTAAAGCTTCCCACATTGACTGCGAGAAAAATCCACTCGCGCCAGTGAGGCCACCCACCTTTTCCGCAATCTGATTGATGGCAGTGTTTTGCTTGACCGGATCTGTCTCGCTGCGAGTGAGACGAAGTAGGGCCATATCATGAGCCTCACTGCATCAAGCTGTCGATGTCAGAGCCGACGGGTTCGGTGGCCGTGTCACTGCGAGGCGCCGCAAAGAGCTAGCCAAGCTCGCTTGACGGACGCACCGCGAGACCGCTGGCTTCCTGCGGTTCCATCACACTGTTGGTTGCGGCCGCCGACCGAGATTTGGCCTCTACCAGCCGTGGCGGGCGGCCAGTTCGGCCATCCGAAACCACTCCGTGGCGATTTCTTCGAATTGTCGTTTGAGGTCGGGATCGTCGATTTCAAGAGCGCGCGTTTCCGCGTCGTGCGCCCTCGCGCGGTATTCCTCAGACTTGGATGCCATTACGCCCGGCCGTGTGAGATTTAAAACAAAACAGAGTCAGCGCGCAGAATGTCAGCCGGTGCCGCGATTGTTACACGGATTCGGTCTGACGCCGTACTACACTTAACCTATGTAGGCGCTTGCAATTGGGTGGACCATGCCCATCACGCCGTACCTGAAGGGGAAGGCGTTCGATCCTAATTTGGTCAGGACGATGGGCACTGCGTTTGAGAGGGTCTGCGACGCACTCGATTGCGAGAAGGGTCGCCCCAGTGGCACAACAAGACGCTCGCGTGTTGGCGTGTGGCATCGAGATAGATGGAAACACTCGCGAGCGCTTTTCGACCCCGTGATGCGAACTTCGCTGCGAAGTGCCGCCGAGCCATCGATGGCCGGTCACGGCCACTTACCGCACACCTGTCTACAGGCCTCTTGCCTCGACCTTTCCCCGAGTGCCATCCTTTTTAAATTCACCTGCCCCTCGGCTCGGAGCCAGCTATGCGTCTGCTCACGACCGCCTTTGTACTCGCGACGGGTTTCGGGGTCGCCGCAGTGCACGCTGAGGCCTTCGACTGGCCAGGGCATGGCACTGTTCGCGTGACCACACCGACCGGGTGGAGCGTCCGCGCGCAGCGTACCAATGAGGTGGAGTTCTATCTCGTCGCTCAGCCCCAGACGGCCCCCGTGGTAAACGCCCAGTTCTCGCTCATCGTTTCGCCGTCCGGGCAGCCGCTGGACGCGGAGCAGGTGAAGGGGCGGCTGGAAGACATGACGCGCCAGTTCGTCGACGGCTCGGTCGAGAAGGCGTTCGATCCGAAACCGCTCGCGCTTTCGCGCGGCTCGGGCTGGGTGGTCCAGCTCACCGACGCGTCGCTGGTGGGCAAGGCCGCCGAGCCCGGCAATTACAAGGTCATGCGCAACGCCATGGCAGTCCTCGACGGTCGAGTGATGCTCATCGCCACCATCCAATTCGACGATCCTTCGCAGCCCGAGGTCGCAAAGGCCATGTCGCTGCTCTCCTCGCTGCAATTCGAGTCGGGTACTGGTGTCGCCACGGCTGCCCCCTCCCCTGGTGCGCCGTTCACGTTCACTGCGCCGCAGAGCCGAGTCATCGTCAAGATGTCTGACCCCTCGCTCCGTCCCGACGACGCGGCGCCCGCCAGCACGAACTACTTCAAGCTGACGAGACGCGATCCGCAGCTCATCCTCAGCGGCTGGCTCGAGCCAGCCTCGAGCTATAAGGGACTCAAGGAGTTCTGGCAGTCGGAGAGCCGGTCTCCAGCCTATGCCGGCGCCCTCGCGCCGAACCGGGTCGAGATGCTCAAGACTGGTCCGTGGGAGGTGGTTGCCTTCGATGTGTCGGTGCCGGGAGGCACCAGCGCCCACCTGCGTGCAGAGCGTGTTCAGGCCGGGACCTGGATCGACCTGCACCTCTCCACGACTTCGGCAAGGCCGCCTGCCACGCTTCGTGCGGAGCTGCTGGCAGTGCTGCGCCAAGTCCAGGTAGTGGAGAAGTAGGCAGGAGCTGCGCTTGGCGGCAGGCCCGGGAAGGCAGGGAGCCGCATGACGGGCAGAAAGCGAAAGCTGCTCGACCAATCGCAACCGCAGTAAGTGCTTCGTGTTCACGGGGGTTTGCAATGGCGGCCGCAGCCCTACGGCTTCATAATCCACCCCATCCTGAGCCCGCGGCCCGTGGTTCGAGACGCGTCGCTGCGCGACGCTCCTCACCACGAGGAGGAGTTCGTTTTGATTCGATCTCGCGGGGTCTTCGCTCTGCCCTGATGCTGAGGAGCCCCGCTTTCGTTGAGGTTTCGGCGCGGCGTCTCGGCTTTTGTCCGCCGTAGCCCGCAGGGCGAAGGCAGAAGGTCGAGGGTGGCCGTGACGAGTGAAGGCTGTCGAATCCTCTCGGCGCTATCCCGACCACACCCCGCCTACCCTGCTGAGCACGTCTCTTTTGCGCGCGGGCAATTCGTCTGTTCTGCTCTTAACATCTCGGTGGGCCGGCATCTCGCACAGCGGGAGGCGTCTCCATGTCCCGAAAATCCCCCCAACGCAGGCCAATGCACCGATGCGTCGGCACCATCGGCGTAATCACAATACTGGCGTGCGGCATCGAAACGGCTCTCGCCGCCGACTTCGTCGAGCCACCCGTGTTCACCAGCCAGAACGGCGTACTGGACATCATGATGGTGGCCAAAGCGAAGCCGATCCCGACGATCTCGTTCACGCCGCCAAACGGCCGCAGCCCGATCAACCCGATCGGCTGGGCCTACGAAATTTGCCAACGGCCGGCGACCGGATCGAGTTGCCCGACCGGAACGGGCACGGTTTGGGATTACGGCGGCGTGCGTCTCGCCCTGCAACAGGGCGACTCGCTCAACATCCACTTCGTCAACCAGTTGCCGAAAGTGGATCCGAACAAGCTCAACCATGTGACCGATCCGGGTGGCGCCAACCTGTTCCTCAACCCCACCAACCTCCACACGCATGGCCTGCTGACGCCAGCGCGAGCGCCAACCCGCGCCGATCCGACGTTCGGCGATTACATCTTCGTCACCGTGTACAACTCGGCCAACGGCACGCCGGTCCCGCCGACCACGCACCAGCACGGGCCGATCGTGATGGATTCGGTCGACTTCAAGATTCCGGTGCCCAGCAATCATCCGTCCGGGTTGCTCTGGTACCATCCGCACGCGCACGGCATTGCGCTCAATCAAGTGGTGCAAGGCATGGCCGGCCTTCTGACGATCGGCAATGTCGGCAATTACGCCAAAGGCGACGTCGGCAATGCGCCGATTCCGAACACCAACGTCCGACACATCATGCTCAAGGAGATCCAGGTTCTGGCCCAGGGCACCGTCAACTTCGACAGCGGCCCACAGGCCGTCGCTGACGGCGAGGTGCTGAACCAGGAAGATCCCGCCTTCTGCGCGCCTGACCCCGCTCGCGGCGAGGTGCGCCAAGGCTCGTGCCCAGGCGTGGACAACGGCCCGGACGGCAGCAACTTCACCGGCGGGAAGTGGTTCTTCACTGTCAACGGCATCCAATTTCCGACCATCCCGATGACCGTTCCGGATGGCGAAATCTGGCGGATCGGCACTGCCGCGGGAAGCCTCTCTTACGACCTTCAGCTGATCAACGACGTCAACAACAGACCGATGGCGACGCAGCTGATCTCCGTCGACGGCGTCGCCGTCCATCTGCCCCAGGACACGCCGATGAACACGATGGTGACCAGGGGGCGCGGCAAGTTCCGGGTGGTCCCCTGCCAGGGCGTCCAGATGATCGGCAACACGATCCCGGTCTGCGTCGATGAGATCGTCATGATGCCGAGCGCACGCGTCGAACTGTGGGTCACCTATCGCAACCCGGGTGGAAATGTCACCCCGCCGCCGACGGGCGCGACCGCCACGTTGAAGAATAACCCCCTCACCATGGGGTCCGGCGATACCTGGCCGGCGGTCGATCTGGCCAAACTGCAGTTCAACCAGACCGGCGCGCCCAGGCTCACCCGCAATCAGATCGTCGTCGACGACAGTGGCGCCATGCAGCCGGGCGGCATCCTCGTTGCTGCGGCTCCGGGCGCGCAAGCTGCGCCGCTGCCTCCCGGCTGCGCAGCCTTGCCGCCCGGACACCGTCGCCGCATCTTCTTCGGCTTCGCCAACGTCTCCGCTCCGAGCGAGACATTCGCGCTCGGTTACGAGGAAGTCGACCAAAATGGAAACGTGGTTCCGGGAAGCCAGAAACCCGCGCCGGACGCTTTGGAGCAGTTCGATCCATCGCACAACACCATCTGCCTGCCGCTCGCGCAGGGCCAGATGCCGGTGACCGAGACCTGGGAACTGGTGAACCTGGCGACCGAGAATCACAACTTCCACCTTCACCAGTCGCGGTTCGTCGAGCGACTCGACAATACGGCCAGCCCCCTTCAGGACAATTTCCCGCTGGGCGTCTCAGTGCCTGACAACACCATTGCGGACCAGGTCAGCAACAACCAGCTGGGCGTCTGCACGGTCGCGCAGTGGCGCAGCGGCCATTGCGTCTCGCCGCCGGTCGTCCTGGACATTCCGTTCAGCCAACTGGGCGAGTTCGTCTACCACTGCCACATCCTCGAGCACGAGGACGGGGGCATGATGGCAAAGATCCAGGTGGTGCCGTCACCCAACTGAGACGTGGCAATCGCCTGACGACTGGCGCGGAAACTCAGGATCCGCGCCAGTCCCATTACGCAATCAGCGAATGCGCGTTTGGATCAGGTTCGCGGGCGCGGTCGCTCGCAAGCGATCGGGGCGTCGGTCGTGACAATGTCGGCGCTTGGGACGAAGCAGAAGAGGCCAACGCGCAAGGCCCGCTGAACTTGGTCGAAAATGACCCTGGCTGCGTGAAAACGTCGAGTCAGGTATGTATCGCCTTCGGATGTCGGTCACGCCGCGATCGATGCCGGGCGGGCTCGGCCTGCCCACCGCGCCATGGCGAGGCCGCGTGCGCGGTCTGCGCCGGCGCGCACGATCGGCGCCAACCTATCGAGAAAGATGCCAAACCTGGCTCAAGGTCAACAACCCGGACGCAGGCGATACTGTCCCCACGATCCAGGCGGAGCGCACTCTCGGCGCAAGCGTGGTCGTGATCAGCTCGGGGGGCGCTCCGCCATTGAGAGTGGCGGTGCGATGTCGCTAAAATAGGGCCAAATGTACTCGGGGAGCCCGGACTATGATCTGTCCGGCATTGGGGGAGTCATGGCTGTCATCCTGATTGTTGAAGACGAAGAGCAGGTTCTGGTGCTCGCGAAATCCTACCTGGAGGAACAAGGACACAAGGCGCTGTCGGCGGACACGATCGACGGAGCGCTCGCGATCCTCGGCGGCGAGCAACCCGTTGATCTTCTGTTTGCGGACATCGCACTCTTCGCCGATAAGCAGGCCGGGCTGGAACTGGCTAACCAGGCGGTCGCGCGCCAGCCCACGCTCAAGGTGCTCTATACGACAGCCCAGACGGTGACAGACGGAATGAAGGCGCTCTTCGTCGAAGGTTCGGCTCTCCTTGAGAAGCCTTACACTGTCGACCAGCTGTCACACGCGCTCGCCGTTCACTTTGGGATCGGGCCGAACACCAGATCGGCCGCTTAAGGTCGATGGACGGGCTGCGAAGCGCTGCAGTCACCGCTTCGAACGGTCAGCCAGTGCCGCTGGGACAAGAATGATCGCGGGCACGCTGTCGCCGGACGGTTCTTCTCCGTCCGCCCTGGCAAGGTATTCAGCCGCCATTGCTGCGTAGAGACGCGCCATCGGCTCATTGTTTGCAGCGGCCGCGAGAGTGGTAAACAGGCTGGCCCGTTCTCGATAGTGCTTAGAATTAGACATAGCCGGGCATCCAGATCGACCGATGACTTTGGAATTCCGCAGGGACCGCGCCGGTTCCGGCGCCCCCGAATGGCGCGCGTCGTGGCCGCCGGTGGAAGCTGACGCCCCGGAACCGCCGGAGGTATGCCACGTTTCAAGTGCAACAATCCAAATATATCGTCTGAGGACCCGACGGCCCCTGTCCGCAATACGACATTCAATGGTATCTCGATGGATGTTTTCGACGTAACTGGTATCACCCTTCTCAGTGCGTTTACCGAAATGACACCGAATATTTTGACCTCGATCAGCGGCGCGTTACTCTCATCGCCACGCAGACGACGGAGAGGGGAAGCCAACTTTGAAGGAGCGCGCAATGGGCGTTTTCCGGCAAGCGGCGCCACGTCATCTTATCCCGATCCATCCCGACAACGCGGCAAGCAAGGACTGGATCATCCTGTTGGAAGCAGGCACGATCGTCGGTCCATCGACCGAGAAGCTGCGCGTTGCCCGCGCCACACT
>Ga0126384_10001409_pt1 | contig 14241 bp, 12 predicted proteins | sample PanSoiMetPlot_36_FD_92543 | JGI IMG/M metagenome (GOLD analysis project Ga0126384, IMG submission 92543) | Tropical forest soil microbial communities from Panama - MetaG Plot_36 | ecosystem: Environmental > Terrestrial > Soil > Tropical forest > Bulk soil | place: Panama | collected 2016-02-17 | reverse complement strand
CGCGTCGCGCGATGATCTTGCGCTCGCCCATGTCGAGCACTTCCAGCGTACTCATGGGGACGCGCATCTCGCCCGCAAAGGCAGCGGAGTAGAACTCGGCAAAGGTCTGCATGTGATCCTCGCGACGTTCTGCGACCACGACGCAGTCGACCATAATGCCGGGAATCTTGACCTGTCGGGGATTGAGCGAGCCGCGCTCGGCGATGCGCTCGACCTGTACGATGACCCGCCCGCCGGAGTTATGCGCTGCCATGGCTATGGCGAGCGCCTCCAGCGTCAGCGCCTCACGCTCCATCGTGATGTTACCATCGGGATCGGCGGTCGTGCCGCGTACGATGGCAACGTTGATCGGGAATGAGCGGTAGAAAAGATACTCCGCCCCCTCGAGCTCCATAAGGCTGACGAGATCGGCGGTCGTGCGCGCATTGAGCTTGCCGCCACCGTGCCGTGGATCGGCAAAGGTGTCGAGGCCGATTTTGGTCAGGTGGCCGGGTTTGCCAGCAGCGATGTCGCGGTATAGATGGGTAATCACGCCTTGCGGCAGGTTGTAGGCCTCGATCGAGCCCGAGACCGCCAGAGCTTGCAACTTTGGAACCAGGCCCCAGTGCCCGCCGATTACGCGCTTAATGAGGCCAGGGTGGGCGAGATGATTGAGGCCGCGTTCCTTCCCATCCCCCTGCCCCGCGGCGTAAACGAGGGTCAGATGCTGTGGCTCACCGACCCCATTGCTGCTGCCGGCAGCGCGCTCAAGGAAGTGGGCCTCGAGGGCAATGGCAACGGCCTCAGGAAACCCGATACCGACAAAACCGCCGGTTGCTACCGTGTCTCCGGAACGGATGAGACTTATGGCCTCGCGCGCGGATTTGATCTTCTGCTCGTTGCGCGTGGCCGGCGCTCCGGCGCCAGTAAAGTTGTCGCGACGCATTGTGATCTCATGATCAGGCGCGATCGAGCGCAACGCTGTTGAGCGTGCCATCAGGCAGCCTTGCGCGGGGCGTCGGAGTGACCCTCGTGTTCACTCGGATCGGTCCACGTTTGCTCGGGGGCGGCCAGCGCAGCGCAGATTGCCGCTTTGCGCCGCAAGAGCACACTCAGTGCTTCAGTATTCCCAGACTCTTTCGTGTCCGCGATTGACCTCAGGATTGCTGCCAATGCCTGCTCCAAGCTCGTCATGGTTTTCCGCTCCGGGTCGTTGCCAAGCGCAGAGATGAACAAGTTCGGTTAATCGGTAGTAAAGCTTATTGAGAGATGATCGCGCGCATCATGGCGGGAGGCAGTCATGGGTACGGTGCGCGGTGCGGCGTTCGCCGCACAGTATCAGTCCGGCGTTTTTGATTTCGTCACGGTGGACGGAATTCGGCTTCGATATTTTGAGACCGGCGCCGGATCGCCTCCCGTTGTCTTACTGCATGGCAACGGCAGCATGATCGAAGACTTCATCTGCAGCGGCGTTATGGATCATGCCGCTTCCCGTTTCCGCTTCATTGCCTTCGACCGCCCTGGCTTTGGGTACAGCGCGCGACCTAGCGGGCGGGCATGGGGACCTTCGGAGCAGGCAAGGCTGCTGTTGGACGCCCTGGCACGGCTCGGCGCCGAGCGCCCAATCGTCGTCGGCCACTCGTGGGGGACCCTTGTGGCCCTGGCGATGGCGCTCGAACGCCCCGCGGAGGTGGCAGGGCTGGTGCTGATATCGGGGTATTACTACCCGGTCCCGCGCCCAGCAACGGTCATGGCGCCCGCCGCATTTCCATTTGCGAGTGAGGTCCTCCGATACGCGATGCGCCGGCTGATGGCGCCCGAAACACTACGGCGCGTGTTCGCACCGTGCCTTGTCCCAGACCGCTTCAAGCGGGACTTCCCACTACAACTCGCCACACGGGAATCACAGATGAGGACCGTCGAAGAGGAAGCCGCCGAATTACCTCATGCCGCGAGGACTTTATGCCGGACCTATCAGAACGTAAGCGTTCCTGTGCATCTTATTGCCGGGTTGAACGATCGCATTGTCGATACCGAGCTGCATTCAGCGCGGTTACATCAGGAGCTGGGCAACAGCACATTCCACCGCATCCCAGGGCGCGGCCACATGGTTCATCACGCCGCTCCCGAGAAAGTCATTTCGGCGATTGAGTCGATCAGCTGGGCTTATCGAAGCTTGCCGCAAGCATTGACGCGGGACAATTCTCCACACCGCAGCTGGCTGCAGATCGGCGAGACCCTGGAGGCCGCCTGAGAGATCGACGATCAGCCGGATCTCGCTTCGGCTGGCATTTGCGGATAGCGGCTCGGCGCCCTGTGGAGCCGAACCGACAAGCGTCAGCTACGTGTGGCTCGATCACACGAATGCTGAGCGGACGCAGATCATCCCAAACTGGAATTGGCATACGTCGTCGGCCGAGACTGAACGTTCTCATCACATGACACAGAAGCTCGGGTCGTTCGTCAGACCAGCAGCGAAGGCCGGGTACATCGCACGATGCGGCCGCCAGTGATGGTCAGCACTGCTTCTGGCAACGGGGAACGCGAGTCGACGATAATGATGTCGGCGCGGTACCCGGCGGCAATCTCGCCGCGGTCATTCAGTCCCACAGCACGGGCCGGGTGGCTCGAGACGAGGCGCCATGCTTCTTCGAACGGCACTGCTTCACTGCCAGCCAGGCGCAAAGGCGCCTCCAGCAATGCCGGATAGTAGTAGTCGGAGGCCAGCACCGAACACAGGCCATGCCGTACCATCTCGGCCGCCGAGGGACAGCCGGTGTGACTGCCGCCGCGGACCACGTTGGGTGCGCCGAACACGATCCAATCCTCGCATTCCGCCGCAGCTGCGGCCGTGGCCACATCGATCGGAAACTCGGCGATCTTACACCCGAGCTTGTGGTACCGCCGTCGCTCGCTGGGGCTCATGTCGTCGTGCGACAGCATCGGCAGTTCGGCCTTGCGGCAGGCCGCCGCTAGGCGGCCGACGCAATCCGACACCTCACTAGCGCGCGCGTAGGTAGCGTCGATCAGGCGCTGGAACGCCTCATGGCCGATCCCGCTGCGCTCAATCATGGCGGCCATCTTGTCAGGCCGATTGCGCACCTTGACGGTACCTGACAGGTGATCGTTGAAAGCCAGAAGGTCGATGCGGTGCTCACCGAGCCATGCAGCGATTTCAGACTCCGCCGCAAGGTTGAAGGTCTCGTGCCGTAAGTGGATGCGTGTGTCGGCGGCAAGGCGCGGCCGTAGCCGCTCCGTTGCCGTCAGGATCGCGAGCGCGCTCTCCCGCCCCCTCAGCCCTGGCTCCCAGGACCAGGTGACGGCATGAAAAGCGGTCGTGATGCCGTTGGCCACAAGCTGGCGATCCGTCTCCATGAGCGCCATGTCGGGATCGAAGGCGACGCCGGGCCGCGGCATCAGTTGTCGCTCAAAGGCATCGCCGTGGATGTCGACCAGCCCAGGCAGAACCAGCAGGCCGCTGGCATCGATCCGCCTCCCCACGGTCGCTCTGTGCGAGATCCGTTCCCCCTCAATGAAGACCGGCTCGCAGTCGAAGCCACCGGCTCGCAGCGTACGCCCGCCGGAAATAACAAGCCCGTTCGCCATCCCCTGAAGAACCTCCGCGGTGATAGTCCATCAAGGTAGCCGCCTTGGATGACACTCGAGCCACAGAGCGAGCGGGCCGAGCGGATACGGCGTCGCAGCGCCTAAAACGGATTGGGCTGCTTGATTGTTCGCGTCGAAGTGCTTGTATCCACTGCCCAAAGTGACGCTCACACCCCGTTGGACTTTGTCTTCAACGTGGTCGGCCGGCACGGCTCTCGGTGCCAGCGATGTCTGGCAACCTGGAAGACTTGACTTCGCGCTCCCGCCTATGCTTCGGCGTGGCGGAGACGGGGCATCAGCCGACTGTTACGATGCGGCTCATAACGACATCCAAAGCAGCAAGGACGTGTTGGCCGCCAATGCCTGCTTGGACAAAGTGCGAAGGTCCTTTAGCGCCACCACGACGCTTCCGACAACCGCCTCTTCAAAGCCTGCTGGCTTCTTCCCTGGAAGCCAGCGCTCGAATAGGTCGTAGCCTGCATTCTCGCCCTGAAGCCAGCGCCCGGCCAGATCGAGGATTTGGTCGTCTTCAAGTGTGGACAACGTTTCAGGAATGACATCCGGCAGGTGAAAAATCCACGGTCCGTCTTCATCTCCATAGATCAATCTGTCGACACCAGCCAGGCTTACAGCATCGGCTTCGGCTCCAAGTGCCCTTAGGAGATCAGCAAAGATAAGATTGTCAAAGCGCTTGGCCTCCCAGCATGGCCAATTCTCAAAGTGGCGCGCGTCTCTACAGATTGCCTCGGCCTCAGATGGAGATGCCACCAAAACGTCAGTCAGCAACGCCATGTTGTATCCATGTGCTCGAGGTTGTGTGCGAATGTCGTCGTTCTAGTGGTGGGATGTAAGTTTGTCGCCCCGCGGCACGATTTGAGTTCGGATCTGTTAGACTGTCGGCACCTTTGCTTGATCAGACGTGATTGCCCCCATTAAGTTCAGCCCTTGTCATGGCCTCCCGACAAGATGTGCGGAAATGCGCTAGTTCTGCGGTGCGCCTCTTCGGCTGCTCAGCGTTGTACTGCAGCCAATGGCCAAACACCATGCGGCGGGCTGGAGGCGGGAAACAGCAAACGAATGGCAAGCACCGAGGTAGGAACTCGCTGAACCGATGCTCCCGCGTGTCTCGAGCGCGCGATTGGATGGCTGCGTCGAGGCGCCCGGACGTGGCCTTGCGCCGGTTCGGTCAAGAAGGGACCAGCGACATGAGGCTGATGCGGAGCACGCCGCTGTCGATGCTTGGTAGATGCACAGATGGATGACGCGCCCCGCGCCAATATAGCTCTGGTTAGGCCTCGGCGCTTGCTCACAACTCCGAGCGAAAGAAGCGTGGCCGCCTAAAGATCTACGGAACGGAGCCCAGCGAAGATGCGTTAACAGATGGACTGTCGCTGGCGTCGGAGGACCAATGGCTCCAAGAACCACTACCCTGCTGACGGCGCTCCTGCTGGTCGCCGCGCAACCGTCGCTCGCTCAGCAAGCTGGCGGCGGCGCTGCCGGTGGAGAAGATGGCCAGCTTGCCTTCAACAACGTCTGCCGCACCTGCCATACCACGCGCGAAGGCGACAATCGCCTTGGACCCAATCTGCACAAGATCATTGGGCGCAAAGCTGGATCGTTGCCCAATTACGGCTATTCCAGCGCGTTGAAAGGCGCCGACCTGGTGTGGGACAGGGCCACGCTCGATCGTTTCATCGCCAATCCTGACCAAGTTGTGTCCGGGCACAAGATGAAGCCCTACGGCGGCGTGGCGTCGGCCGCGGACCGCGCCAAGATCATTGCCTTTCTGGAAGCGAACAGCCGCGATTGACGCGCACGCCAGGGTCGCGATGGCGCAGGTCGGCCGTTGGAAGACGGCCGTTGGAAGATTGTGAAACGAAATTGGTTGGCAAGCGGGCTTTGAGGCAAACCCAAGGTCTTGCACGGGCCGATTTGGCTTCGCATTCGCTAGCTTGTCGGAATTCATCCGGCACTGGAGTCAAAGTGAAAACCGGAAAGGCTCGGCGGCGGCGGCGCTTCGCTGAGTGGCTCCAACGAAATCGGAGCAATATCGGGGAGCTCGTTTTCCTTGGAGGCTGAGCGGCGCTCTATGGCGCGGTTGATCTCCTTCTCCACCCACTCCGACCTGCCGGCGGCGCGCGACCAGAACAGCATAAAAAGATCGCAACGATCAATTTCCTCGTACAGCCGGCGCTCCCACCTCTCGCCAGGATCCAGAGAAAGAATGTCATGAAAATACCGGATCCGCGCCGCCCGCAACGCCTGCGTGCGCTTCTTCACCTCTCGGCGGTCCTCACTGGCATAGGAGATGAACGCATAACTGTAGCGTCGAGCGCGGTTGCCCTGCGGACCGAACGCCATCGGCTCTGGGGACCGCCCGCACCGCAAGACAAAACCGATCCATCCGACCGGACAGCCCTCGACATAAAATCGGGCTTTTGCCGTCAACGCGCTTCCGTCGGCATCGGCGGAAAGCTTCACGAGAAAGCTCCGACCCTGCGTAGTCCCCTGCCAGACCAGCGATTGCTCATCATCCTGGAGCTGCGCTGCTGGCACCTCAAGTCTGATCGTGACTCGGGTGCCGCGGGCTAGCTCGACTTCGAGCGTGGAGATACCGGCCATGGCCGCGGTGGCATCGATCAACGTCGCGCGCTGCTGTGCCTCCCTCAGCCGTTCCGGCCGATGCAAAAACACTTGAACCGAGATCCACTGTCCCGGAGGAGCGATGCAGGGCGCAAACACCGCGCAATCGACGATGTCCCCGTTCTGCCCCAGCCAGCCCAGCAAGCTCCGCCGCCACGAACGCTTGGCGCGCGACGGCCATCCCTTGGGGATCGCGAGGCCAGGGGCGGGATCGGCGCCGGCCGCGGGCGCCGGCGGTGTCACGGCTGCGGGTGGCGGCGGCGATTGCGGTGCTCTCGCCCGCGCCGGCTTGGCCGCTGCGCCCACAGACGAACGCCGGCCGAAGCGGGCCTCGTCGACTTTGCCCGGTTTGGTCTCGTCCGCAGCCAGTTCGAGGTTTGGCGCTTCCTGCGGCGCCGACCGATCCGAGGCTTGATCCCTAGCTCGGATCTGAAAGTCCCTCCCGGCATCGAGGCGCACGCGGTCGAGCAACCTGATGCGCTCGCCATTGAGGAGCGCCTCCAATTGCGCAAGGCCAGCATCGAACGCCGAGCCCGAAGCTCCTTTACCAAGTACGATGACCCGCGCGCGACCAAGCGTCGGCGGCGGGCTCACACCGTCAAGCGGCCGGCACAACACGGGGAGCACACGTTTCTTCAGACGTAGTGCCTGGTCGACCTCGCGACGGCACGACTCTGAGGTGGCGGAATCTGGCGACAGCACGAACACGACGACATCGGCGGCGGCGAGCTCGATAGGCTGCTGGTGCGGATCCTCGCCGAGCGTCGCATCATGGTCCACGATGGTGGTGAAACCCTTCCGGTGGAGGGCCTCGACGAGCCGAAATACGAACGGCCCGTCTTGAGGGCTATAGACAATGAAGACACTGAGTTTACCGATAGCGCGCGCCACCATGTTCCACCCCCAATGAACCGCACCATCGCTTACAATATGCGCGCGATTACTGCACGGTCGGGTGGGGGAGGCAAGCATGCTGCTACCCGCGAAGTTGCAATGGCTTTGGCGAGCAGTTCGACGTGACCGGCGGCGGCTGCGCGCTGCCGCGATCGTCGCTCAGCTCCACGTGCCCTCGCGTGCAATCCAAACCACGTGCACGCGCTTGCCGTGGCTCGGTGATCAGTGCTGCCTCGGCGTTGCCGCCTTTGGTCTAGCCGAGCGCGCCTTGCACGGTCGTGCCACCCTTGGCCATCTTTCCTCGCACGACCAGCTCATCATCTGGTTGGGGTGACTGGCCGCGGAGCGCTCGCCATGGCCATAGAGCGGATGCTGTCTCATTTCCCGGCCTGTGGGCAGCGCACGTCGCTGCCCACGCGACGTTTCGACCGTTCAAGACCGAAGTTGCGGTGATCGGGTTGCCGGATATGAAACAATAGAAGGTTGGTTGGCCTCTTCGGCTGATGTGACCGGGTTTGCACGGCCGGTGAAGGCGGTGCGCCTCAGCCCGTGGCATCAACCGCAGACCTCAGCGCCACCTTCTCGTTGGTTCCCGATTCCGGCATCAAGGCTGCGGCCTTCAAGCCGTCCTGGACCTTGGGCACCGTGAGCTTCACGTTGGTGATGGGCAGACCGTGAGTCGGCGCGATGGTCCTGACAGCCAGCCGCTCGATCAGATGGTCGAGCCGATTGCAGTATGCATTCATGTCGGCAAACTTGGTCCAAAACAGCGCCAAGTCGGCAAAGGTCGACGAGACATCCGGCAGGTCGAGGGACGTTGCCTCCTCGGCGACGAGGCCACAGTGACCGTCCTCGTGATAGTGGCTGTAGGCGAAGCCATCTCCAGGAAACAGCACGCGGTCGCGCGTTTCGAAGCCCCACCAGGTGGTGCGCAGGTCACGAATGACGGGTTCGACCGCCATCAGGCTGCGGCCGCCGAGGTCGATCTCTTCACCCTCCTTCATCCAGCGCATGCGGTGCTCGTATTGCGGGAAGGCCAGGTGATAGTCGCTCACGTCGCCGCACAAGAGCGCATCGGGATAGCTTCGGAGCACCCGTCCGAGCCCGCCGCAATGTGGCGTCTCCTGATGCGTAACGAACAGATACCTGAGCGGAGCCACACCGCGAGCGAATAGTTCGTCGAGGTGCCGGGTGATGACCGGGAAATCCTTGGGATGACCGGTCTCGATCAGGCAAGATGCGGTCTCGCCAGCGATCAGGAAAGCGGCGTTGTAGCCGTGGTAGACCTTACCCTTGTGGCGCTGCGCCAGACAGTCGCCGATCCAGAACACGCCGGGTGCGATCTCGCGCGGCAGCCGGTTTGCCATCCTCAGCGCTCCTCATCCCGAGAGACATAGCGAGATACCGCCACGCTCTTGTCGCAAGCCTTGAGAAACGCATCGAGCATGCGGTAATGCCGCGCCACCACCTTGCGGCCACGTAGAATGCAGCCGTAGCCCGGCGCAATGGTTTCGACGTCGAACTTGTCGAACACCGCGTCGATGCCGCGCCGGATCGAATCCGTCGGCGCGCCCTCTAGCCACCAGTAGCGCGTGTTGAGCATAAACGACCGAAGTTCGGGGTCGGTGGTGGTGTCGTTGTCGTCGAGAACGACCCAGGGCCCATTGGCGCGATCGCGCCACACGTGCGTAAACAGGTCCGAACTGAACAGCGTGCGCGTCGAACGATCGTAGAGCCAGCGTGTGGCGATGAGACGGATCGGCGCCTGCACCACTTCGATGGGCCGACCCTCTCTTCCAACCGCGATCGTGTCGGCACGGGTCACCGCCGTCACCCGCATCGATTCCAGGATACTGCGACCGTCCGCCTTGGCACCGAAATCAAACCACAGGGCAGCATCGATATTACTGGTGTAGCATTGCTCGACCTTGAAATGCCCGGCGAAAGCTTCGACGTTGTTGATCGACATGAACTCGTTTAGCCGCAGCGGGAACATCGAGAGTGGCAGCCCCGGGGCAATCAGCGATTCGATCTGTGACTGGATGAGCGCTTCGTCCTTGCCAAAACCGGTGTCGATCAACAGGGCGGCGTCGCTCTGTGTTACGAGGTAGCTGTTCGCCACCGAATAACCGCGCGCACTGGTTGGATAGGCGCTGACCCGGCCATCGAGCGCGAAGGGATTTTGCAAGGCGTAGAGCTTGTCTTGGGCAAGCACGGCTACGCCGCCGGCAAAGTCGCCGGTCGCGCGAGCCTGCAGCGAGGCGTGCTGTATCGATGTGGACATGGTGAAGCTTATCCGGCCAGCGCCGCGAAGGGAACCAGGCTTGCAGTCGGCCAACCGACGCCCAAGACGCACAAGCACTTGCGATGCGTGCCCTCTGCCCTTCGGCGGCCGGGGGGTGGCGATGATTACGCTGTGGAATGCTTGTTATTGACTTCGGCGTGGGCTGGTCATCTAATTTCACGGGTAAACCCCGCCATAAGGGGATGCCGCCCATACAAACGGGTGGGGAGGACCGATGGCAGTCACTTCGACCATCGACAACCCGGCACTTGCACCGACGCAAAAGCGGTCGGCAAGCTGGGCCCGATTGACGGGATCTGATCGCCTCTGGGCACTCGCGTTTGCCATGCCCTACATGGCGGTTTTCTTGGCTTTCGTGATCTACCCGATCGGCTACGGCCTATGGCTCGGAAGTGATCCGGGCACCTACCGGCAGTTGTTCAGCGATCCAGTCTATCCCTCTGCCGTTCTCAATACTCTTATTTATCTGTTGGTGGCCGTGAACTTGAAGCTGTTCTTGGCGATTCTGTTGTCCGGGTTCTTTATGCGCAAAGGCTGGTGGACCAAGGGGGTGCTGCTGATCTTTATTCTACCGTGGGCGGTGCCGGCCATCCCCAGCTACATTTCGATCCACTGGATGCTCAACAGCCAATGGGGGCTGGTAAACAACGTAATCTGGACCCTGCTGCAGACCGACGGTCCCCCCTGGCTAGACAATGCCAGCCTCGCGCTCGGCTCGGTGATCTATGCCCATATCTGGAAGTGGCTCCCCTTCTGGACGATCATATTTCTGGCTGGCCGCATGGCCATCCCGCCGGAGCTTTACGAGGCCGGCAAGGTCGACGGTGCGAGTAGCCTCGACCTGTTCGTGCACATAACTGTTCCGCTACTGGGTGGCCTCTACCTGGTTTGCACATTGCTGAGCACAATTTGGGCGCTCGGCGACTTCAATGCGGTGCGGTTCATTTCGGGCGGTGGACCGGCCCTCTCGACCCATGTCCTGGCAACGCTCGGCATCCGCAACGCCTTCGAAATTGGCAATCCGGCCTTGGGTATGGCCACGGTGCTGTCGGCCCTGCCGTTGCTGATCCCGCTGGTCATCCTGTTGATGCGGCAACTGAAGAAAGGCCAGGTGCAGCTGTGAGCCTCGCCGCTCGTGCTCGCATGAACCGCTGGCTGATGGAGCTGGCGGCCGTCCTGCTCGGGGCTTTGCTGGTGGTGTGGTCGCTGGTGCCTCTCTACAACATGGTGCGCGTGGCGCTGCAGGACAAAGAGGAGGTGTTCAGCAGCTATGTGATTCCGGTGGCGCCGACCCTGCACAGTTTCTGGACCGTGTTTCAGGAATCGTACTGGCTTCTGGCCAAATTCTGGGGCCAGATGAGCAACAGCTTCTGGATCGGCGTGACCGTGGCTGGATTGACGCTGACCATTGGCACACTCACCAGTTTCACGATTGGGCGCCTGCGCATCAGGCAAGGGTGGATGCTGACCAACGCCGCCCTGCTGACCTATGTCATCCCCATGTCGTTTCTGGCGATCCCATTTTATGGCATCATGGGGAAATATGGGATGACCGACAATCCACTGGCCGTGATCGCGGTGGAGGTCACCTTCGCTACACCCTATGCCATCTTCATCTTCCGGCAGTACGGTGCATCGATCCCCTATGAACTGGACGAAGCCGCACGCATCGATGGCGCATCGGCACCCCAGATTTTCTTGCGCATCTATCTGCCGCTGATGGCGCCGGCGTTGGTCGCGATCGGAACCTACGCGCTGCTGCTGTCTTGGAATGAATACTTGTATGCATTTCTCCTCCTGTCCACCGATCGCAAGCTCACGGTGCCGGTCGGACTGGGAAAGTTTCTCAACAGCGATGAAGCACCGTGGAACTATCTGATGGCGGCCGCGATCGTGTACGCGATCCCGCCAATGGTCATGTACTATGCCTTCCGCAGGAGAATGAGCAGTGGTCTGACCATGGGCGGCATCAAGGGTTAATCAAAATCATGCCGCATGTGGCGGAGAGGAACACCATGACACAGCTGTCCCGTCGTCGTGCCATCGCGGGTCTCGGCTCGGTTGCCGTTGCCGCTGTCGCCCGTTCCCGCCCCGCCAGGGCCGCCGACCCGATCACGGTTTGGTGGACGCAAGGTTTCTACGAAGCCGAAAACAAGGCCGTGATCGACAACTTGGCGGCCTGGGAGAAGGCCAACGGCACCAAGGTCAACCTCACCATTATGAACGGGCCGGACTTGATCACCAAGTTGATCGCAGCCATGCAAGTGGGCGACGTGCCTGATTTGGTTCACTCGGTAACTGCCGATCGATTCTTGGTCCCGCGCGCCGCATGGGACGATCAGCTGGTCGATTTGACGGATGTCATCGACAGCCAGAAGGCGGAATTCCATCCGACTGCGCTGTCCAGCTCGAGATTCTACAATGCCAAGCTGAAAAAGCACTCGTTTTACACGGTACCGGTCAAGTGTTCGACCTTGATGGAGCAAGTCTGGCGGCCGCTGATCGAGGAAGCCGGCTTTACCGATACCGACATTCCGAAAACCCATGATGCCTATTTCGAGTTCTTTCAGACCGTCCAGGACAAGCTTCGCGCCAAGGGCAAGCGGATCTTCGGATTGGGGTACTCGATGGCGGCAAAAGAGGCCGATGCCGGGAACCTGTTTCACCACTTCCTGGTCGCCTACGGCGGCGCCGGGATCGTGGAGCCGAGCGGTAAACTGAATATCGATGACCCGGCGGTGCAAAAGGCGGCCGCGATGGCGTTGGAGCGGCTGACCACACCCTACAAGAAGGGCTACGTCCCGCCGGGGGCCATAAACTGGGGCGATGTCGACAATAACAATGCCTTTTTCGCCAGGCAGATCGTGATGACGCCGAATGCGACGATCTCGATTGCGGTGGCGCAGATGGAGAAGGCCGATCAATATTATAAGCAGATCATCACCCAAGGCATTCCGCTCGGCAACGATGGCAAGCCGGTGCCGGGATTGCTGGCGGTGGCACCATGCCTGATCCCGAAAGGCGCCAAGAACATCGATGCCGCCAAGGAGTTGTTGAAGAGCTTCATCAGACCGGAGAACCTCAACCAATATTTGAAGGAGACGCGCGGCCGCTTCCTTCCGGTCATGATGTCAAACATCAAATCGGATCCCTATTGGCGGGATCCGTCCGACCCCCACCGCCAGGTCGCGGTCGACACCGGCCTGATCAAACCCACCATGTCCTGGTGGATGAACTTCAATCCCGCCTATTCGGCAGTTCTGTCCGAGCAGATCTGGAGCCAAGCCGAAGCCAACATCACGCAGAAGAACATGACCCCAGAACAAGCCACCGAAGAAGCTACGGGCAGGATCAAGACCATCTTCGAACGCTTCAAGATCGTCTGAGCACCAGCTACCGCTGCTCGCGCGCGCTGCCTGGCGCACGGCCCCGACGCTCCGACGCGCGCTCAACGCTCACGCAATCGGTCACGGTCGAAAGCGCCGCCGCCGCGCGCCCACTGACAAGTCCAATCGCGGGCGCTTTTGCAACGGCACAGCAGATCCGACGGCAGCTGGCGCGGTTTTAATTTCCGCGAGACGCTTGGACACGATGCGGCAGTGTTCGCACCGGGTTAAGTCGTCGGGATAAATCGGTGTCGCCGCAAACGCCGGATTGGCGAGCAAAGCGGGATCGCAACGTTACCTTGGTACGGGCGTATTGCCGGTTGGACCGATCGAGGTAACTTGAAGAATGACCTCACCATCCCTTGCCCACGCATAGTGCGGCGTTCCCGGAGGTTCCGAATAGAACGTGCCGGCGGGGTATGCCTTCAATTTTGCTTCATCAAAAACGTCTCCAACAGCAAAGTAGAGTGTGCCAGAGAGGACGAGCACAGTACGCACCGGGTCCGGGTGCCAATGCGGCATTACTTTGGTGCCGGCGGCGAACTTGATTCGATCGACATAGAGGCCGGCCTTGGTCGGATCGCCAAACAAGGTCACATGTTGCGGCGTTCCAGGCAATCCTTTGTATACGATGTCTTCGGGGAGGCGAACCACTGACGCATCGGGCGTCTGTGCGATGCCGACGCTGCCCATGGCCAAGGTGCAGATCAAGACTGAGAGCACCACATGCCGCTTCATCGCTCACCTATCGTCAGGGTTGCTCGAGACGTGGCAGCCACTTGCACCGGCCATGCAAAGGCCCGCATCCATGCGTGGCCGTCGTGCGTCAAGCGACGCCGGCCTTGAGCACGGTCGGTACGACTTCACCGGATATCGAGCAAAGCAATTTTTCTCGTGCCAGCCGGAGTTTTTTTGATCACCGCGCCGTTGCGCGCACATCCCTTCAAGCCATTAAGACTTGTGACCGGCGCATCCATGAAAACAGCGAAAGCAAGATGACCGCGTTATCTGCCACGGCTGCGCCCGGGAGGCTTCGGTTCCGCGCGTAACCTTTTCAGCCGCGCGGTGTCTTGCGCTGCCTCGGTCAGCAGCCAATCGGTGAAGGCTGCGATCTTGGGCAGTCTGGCGCTCGGCTTTGGACAAACAACCCAATAGGAGTACACGGCAGCAAGCGCCATCGGGAACGGGCGCACAAGTCGGCCGCCGATAAGGTCCCAGGCGGCAAGCGCCGATCGCGCCAGCGCTACGCCCTGTCCATCTACTGCCGCGTCGATCGCCATGCTCGCCTGATTGAGAATAGGGCCACGCGAAACATCGACGCCCTTCGTCCCAGCGGCGTCGAGCCACTTGCTCCAGTCCTGGCGATCATTGACATGCAGCAGTGTGTGCCCGCGCAAGTCGGCGAGCATGCGCAATGGCTTTTTGCCT
>Ga0126384_10001408_pt1 | contig 14244 bp, 14 predicted proteins | sample PanSoiMetPlot_36_FD_92543 | JGI IMG/M metagenome (GOLD analysis project Ga0126384, IMG submission 92543) | Tropical forest soil microbial communities from Panama - MetaG Plot_36 | ecosystem: Environmental > Terrestrial > Soil > Tropical forest > Bulk soil | place: Panama | collected 2016-02-17 | reverse complement strand
TGCTCACCGGCGACCATGTGCTGCCGCGGATCAGCCCGAACATCGGGTTGCAGTCGAACCTTGCCGAACCGCCGCTCGCCGCCTACCTGCGCTCCCTGGAACTGATCGCGGCCTACGACAGGGCCGAGGCGCTGCCCGCCCACGAATACCGGTTCCACGGCCTGGCCGACCGGGTCCGGATGCTGCTCGCGCACCACGAGCGGCGGTGCGACGAGGTGATCGCCATCCTGGGCCGCGCGGGCACTGCCACCGCCTGGCAGGTCACCCAGGAGTTGTCCTGGTCCCGTGGCTGGTCCTCGGTCACCGGGTTCATGCGCCGCGCCGCGCTCGCCGAAGCGGCCGCCCACCTGCGCCACCTGGTGGACCGGGGAACGGTGGTCACCACCTCGGCCGGGGACGCCCCCATGCTGTACGCGCTCCCTGGCTAACTGGGCCCCTTATCCCGCTTCGGCACCTGGCTGGCGCGGAGCCAGGCTAGCTGCGGCCGGGGCCCGTTACGCTGCCACCCATGCGTTCTTGGTGGCTTTCTGCTCTTGTGGCGCTTCGCCTCCGTATCGTCCGCGGCAGTTTGGGGGTGCGGCGCCGACGCCGGAAGGACCAGAGTCTCCTCAGAGCACAGCCGTAACCTCCCGAGCACGGGCTCCAAAGGATCACCTGGGGAGGGATGCCTGAGGCCAAGGCCCCGGAGGGCCCGGGGATGCATCCGGTTCCCAGACAGGGGAACTTGCTTTTCCTACAGTTAAGGAGGAACTCCGCCTAGCTGGGTAAAGCTACGGTCCTAGTGTATTTACATAACAATCTGCTACATTTCCGCAATAGGTTCATCCGGGCGGCGTATCGGGGATAGGGGGCACCGATGGTGAACGAACGCCGCAGTGAGTCTCGTGGCGAACCTCGCCAGAAGCGGGTTGCTCCGCAGGTCACCGACATCGGCTCGTCGCACCAGTTGCTCAGTTACGCGATCGCTGGCCAGCTTGCCCGGGTGAACCAGCACCTGCCAGGTGTCACCCAAGGCAGGATTGCTTACGGAGCTGGCCTGGGGGCCACTCCGTCGAGTGCCGGGCCGGCGTTAACGACTGCCCTTAAGGACGGCCCGACCGCCCGGCAGCTGGAAGGCCTCGATGAGGTTGTAGGTGCACTAATGCCCCAGGTGGAGCGGACCGGGGGCTTGTGTTCGCTGGCCCTGCGACTGTCCATGGACCCGCAGGACAGGATCCCGGGTGGGTTCGGTGCGCATATCCCGCCGAGCTGGACCAGGAACTTGTTCAGCCATCTACCGGCCGGCGATGTCGGGGTGCTGATTCAAGCGTCCGCGTTGCTGTCGCCGCTCTTGACTGCCGGCAAGGCGGATCCGACTGGCATGAGCGTCACCGGCATCCTCGATCATTACGGCGAGAAGGAGCTGGACCGGTTGACCCGGCAGCTCATACTCATATCGGTCGCCCCCCCGTCGCCGATGTACTACGACGCACCTATCCTGCTCGGCAGCCTGGCCAGCTACGCCTTCGAGACGATGAGGCCACGCCTGGATTATGAGCTGCGTTACTCACCTTTGGGATTCCGGGTTTGGCGTGCGCTCACCCAGCTTGTCAAGCTTTCCACCCAGAGTGACCACATCGACGCCCTGAAGTCTTGGGTGCGCGGGCTCATACGCGACTCCGGAAATCTGCGGGGCAGCAGCATCTTCCCAGGCAGGAGCTTGGATCTTGAGCTTGCCATCTCCATCCCGGCTGACTGGTCCCGCCCAGGGGACGACTGGGCCCACGACGCACTGCTTGCCAGGGCACAGGACCAGGCCGCTACGCTGCGGGAGCGCGGTACAGCGGCCCTGGGGCTGTGGGAGCGCGCAATCAGCGGGACCCGGGCAAGCCGCGAGAAGACCGAGAGAGAACTGCGCCAGCTGATGGCCTACTTCCGGGACCCCGAAACCCGGCCTGACGTGGCGTCGGGGCTGCGGTGGGTGGCGGCCACGCTGGGGCAGGTCATCGACCAGCGGGTGCCGGTATGTAACGAGTGGCCCGATGTTGACGAGCCTTGGTTTGAACACGTTCAGGAGGCAGCGGACGAACTCGACGACGCCGGAATCCCGGGCCACCTTCGTGACGGAGCGAAGAGCCTTTTCCGGCACATGATCTTGCAGAACGCGGGCGTGTACCGCCGTCATGCGATCGAGACGGTAGTCGCGGGGGGCTTGGGCGCTCCCGTTGCTGATGCTCTGGGGTTCCTGCTGAAGCGAGAAGACGAGGCCTGGCTTCGGATCCGCGCCGAGTTCGCCCTGAGTTTCTTGCAGCGGCGCGACCAGGTAGTTGAAGAGTATCTCGTTCGTGCCTGCCAGCATGCACACACGGTCCTGCGCCAGGACGGGATGGCCGAGGATGGGGAGCCGCCGAGGTCACACGTCACCGAACTGCACTCTGCACTGTTCGCGCTCGGCGACTGCTTTGGCGTCGCGGGCGCCGAAGCCCTCGCAAAAAGCGGGCGGGAACGGTTGCGCCCCGTCCTGACCGAGCTGGCAAGCATGGACGGTGAGCGGGCGCGGATTTTGCGCCGGGCGGCCCGGGCGGCGGCCTACCTACTGATCTTCACGGCGCAGCCTGCGAGGGGCACGGAGAAGGATCTTTCCCAAATGCTGCTTGAGCAGCTGAGCAAACATCCGGATGAGGTGACTGCTGGCCTCAGCGGATGGGCGCTGGGTTTCCGGTTCCGCCCCGATGGGGGGATATGTCCCCTGATTGACGCCGAGTGATTCTGCGGCGGCGGATCCCCGGCGGCGCCCGGCTACGCAGCGTCAGCTAGATTTCCCGTTGTGCCTTGATCTGGTAGGAGATGCCCGGCTGGCGGCTGGAAACGGCCATGATCGCCCGCCGCCGGTGGCGGCCCGGCTGGGGCTGTCAACGGTAAGGGTGCCGGCTTTCTCCTCTTGGCGGATTCCCACCGTGACGACCATGACGATCCCGAGTGCCGCGCCCCCGGCGATTAGCGCAACGGCGATGATCACGTACATCCCGATCATGACGTCCTCCCGGCCGTGGGGGCCTGGCCGCGTTGCTGGCGGGAGCTGGCCCGGCCGGCTGCCGGGCTGCCGCGGCTGGCCGGAACGGCCCGCCTGCCGCAGGCCTGGGCGGCCGTGGGGAGCCAGTGACGCCAGTACGCCTGGCTCGTGCTCAATGTGTTCTCTCCTTCTGGCCCGATGGAGCCTGGCTCGGGGCAGCTAGCATTGCCTAATACTCGGATGGGGGCCCGCTAGGGCCCAGTTCTTGTTGAGCACGGAAACGGTGTTTCGGGTGGGCATTGCCCTGGGCCGCTGGGGCCCCGTCGTATGGGGGGCCCAGCGGGTGTTGCCCGGCCCTGCCGGGGGCGTTACAGGAACCGGGCAAGTTGTACCGCTCCCGTCCGCCTGTCGCGGACGATCACGTCGTGACCGGCTTGCAGGTGGGCGTCGAAGAACTGGTAAGAGGTGATCGCCTGGCTAGCGAGATCGGTCTTGGACAGCTTCGTGCGCTCCTGCAGTCGCCGAAGATCGTCCTGGGCTGACGGGATCAGGGCGACGGTGATGCGTTCGCCCTGCGCCGACCATGCTGCATCCCCGGCAGGGCTGGCGGCCATGTTCACCTCCTCGTTGGCGTGGTGCATCGATGCTCAGCAGCTAGTGACCGCGGACCTGCCTCCTCTCCTTAGCGGCTTGTAGCTGCTGTTGCTACTACTTACAGACAGCATTATAGATGTCCTAGTATGCTGTTGGAACATCTAGAGAACAGAGTTTTTACAGTAAATCCCTGCTTATCATCTGATTTCGTTCGCTGAGGCCGTCCAGCCAGTAGTCCGCGGGCGAGAAGGAGGGGGCCAGCTTCCGGATGGGAGGTACGGAGCAGATCGGGCCGGGCGAGCTCTAGAGTGGCTGCCCTTGTCATGTGAGGTAGCTGATACGAGAAAGCCAAAGGTCCGGGACGAGCGCACTCGCGCTGCGTCACGCGCAGGAGATACTCTGCAACAGAGCATGAAAAGAGCAGTTTTCTTACGGAAAATCTTGCCGCGCACGCTGGACACCGGCAGCGCGCTCCCTTACGCTAGCAGCGGCTACGCAGCCAGGATACACAATAAATGCAGCTATCTCATGTAACACAGGCAGCAGGACCTCACAATGGATCCGTCGCAGACCGCAGCGGGTGAGCGAAGCCCACCGAAGGCGGCCTTTGACATGTTGCCCTGAACCTCCGGAGGGGAGACACACAATGTCCGTCAGTACAGCCAGCACTACAACAGACAGCACTACAAAGGTCGCCGAGCGGGTCACTGTTGCCCTGATACCCAAGGTCGCAGCGGAACTCCAGCGCCTTCAGGACAGAACGAGCCTGTCCAAGACCGACCTCGCTAACCGGGCGATCACGCTGTATGAGTTCATGGATGCTCAGATGCGCGAGGGCCGTGATCTGCTCATCCGAGACAAGGAGACCGGGGAGACCCAAGGAATCCTGATCTTGTGATGCCACAGGTCGGTGCGATCCGGCTTGGCGAACTAGACACGAAAGGCCTCCCTCGAGGGGGAGGCCTGCTTTCTGAGCTAGGGAGCGCAGTTCTAGCTGGATCGCCGCCACGACAGTCAGGCCCGAGGTTTACCGGGTACAGCGGGCTGCGATGGGAAGGCGCGCATTGCCGGCCTAGGCGCCGGTGGCCCCGCCAGCCGTTAAGTAGCTGCCTACGCCGAGCCGGGTGGAAGCTTGCCTTCGGCGGCGGCCCGGGCGTCCAGAGCCACGCGCACGATGATCAGCACAGCGGCTTCGGTCGGCGGCGGCCACTCCTCAGAGGCCGGTGGTTCGCGGCCAGAACATCGGACTTCAGCTCCGAGGATCGGCTTGCTGCGGTGAAGCCGCGTCCGTTGGGTGACTACTCCCCTGACAACCCGGCACTTCATGGGACGCTCCCTTGGCGTGTGTTCCCCGCTGGCCTGTCCGGCGGAGTAGCATTTACCTTACAGACACTGACATTCTTACTGCAAGCCACATCTATGATGAACATAAGTTTGTTATCTCATGTTATGTTTCTTACGACCACGGTTGGGTATTAGCATGCCGCCTGTTATGAGAACTGTTGAGAGGGGCTCTGGTTCTGATGCTGCATGACTTGTTCCAGGACCTACTGGACTCTCTCGCCAAGAGTTCGGGCGTCGGCCAGGAGGTGCTAGGCGAAGTGCTGGCACGAACGTCCTTGCGGGCTCCGGAGGAGACATCTCGCCGGGAGCTCGCGGCGGCTGACCCCGCGGGCCGCCGCCCCGTTGACCAACGGGAAATTCCCCAGGGCACGGTTAGCAAGGCAGTGAAGGCCCTGATTGATGAGGGACTCCTGGAGGACGGCGAGAAGTTCCGGCGGAGCCCGGAAGGCCGGACCCTTGCGCCGCTTCGCCTTGGAAGGCTGTATGCCACCGTGGGGGTCAAGGTGGTTCAGGTAAAGGAGGAACCCAGGCGTGTAACTACTGCGCTGGTCGGCCTCGACAGCTCCCGCGTGCTGGGCATAAGGCACGATGCGGCTGACAGCTGGGATCAAGTAGCTGACCTAGTCCACCGGCATGTGGCGTCTCTCAAGGACACCTGCGACCAGGACAGGACAAGCCGCGGGCTGCTGCCGCTGCGGATGTTTGGGGTAGGCGTCGAGGCGGGGGCACCCGTCTATAACGGTGAGATCATGCCACTTGCCCGTGACGGGACCCGGCGCCCAGTCCCCCTAGCGGAGAAGCTGCACCGCCTTTTCGAGTCTGACCCTCGCTTCGCCTGGCCCGTGCCGGTGATCATAGAGAACGACGTCAACGCCCTGGCAGTGCTCGCCATCCACCAAATCCACTACACCGACCCAGACCTTGTCGTGGTCGGTGTCTTCGACGAAGGCGTCGGCGGCGGCCTGGTCATGGATGGCCGGCTGCGCCGGGGAAGCTACGGCCGGGCCATGGAGATCGGCCATCTCGACGTCGTTTTCCCACCTGGCTATAACCCAGAGCAGGAACCGGAGGCGAAGACCGGCTTCAAGGCACGCTGCGGGTGTGGGCGGCGAGGGCACACGGATACGATCGCGACTCCGCTGCGCATCGTAGAAGAACTCGAAGGCGACACCTTCGAGCAACTATGCGAGATCGGCTCCGCCAGCCCGAAGTTCCAGCACGCACAGGAAAAGTTCGCACACGGCGGCGCCACTCTCGGCCGGGCACTGGCGCATGTCAGCAACATCGTCAACCCCAGCCGGATAATCATGTACCTGCCAGCTCCTCTCGCCAAGCCTCAGCCGGACACCGCCGCCGCGGCTTATCGCGCCGCAATGGAAACAGAAACCAATCGCGCGTTCGCCGCAGGCGGCCCGGATGATTACCTGGGGATCGAAGCGTTCCCGGCAGGCTCAGACGAAGTCGCGCTGCTGGGTGCCAAGGCGGCGGCAGTGTGCGTGCTGCAAAGCTTCATCGAGCACGCGCTGCGGCTAGATAGCTGCAAGCCAGGATCCAGGCGTATTACAGCCAGCAGTCAGGCAGGGGCGGTCAATCAGGTACAACCGCCGCCAGCACCACCAAAAGCCGAAGCGTTAAGCCCAAGCTACGCATAGCGATACCCGCCTGGGGCCAAGCGGCGCATCAGGCCGTGTGGCAGTTCAGACTGTGCCGTTCAGGTTAGGCAAACGTCCTGGCGCGAACCGAGAGGTTCACGCTCCGTTCCGTGGGAGCCCGGGGGTGCAATCCCCCGGGCCACCCGACTGAACGCGGATGCCCGCCGACGCGGCGGTGACGGGGCGCTGAGCGAGGATGAGCGGGCGGAGCTGGGCAGGCTGCGGAAGGAGAACGCCGAGCTGAGCACCGCGTACACGGCACCCGCGAGCGAGAGAACGGTCAGGATCACGTTCGGGTGGACACGCTCCGCCCTTCGCGATCCCGCCCGCATGCCGTCACTGTACCGAGCGTTCATCCGGCTGCCGCCGGGCGTGGAAGCGCTGCATGATCTCCCCGAATCAGGAGACTCACCCGGGCTGGCTTATTACTGCGGCTCTCAGACGGTTGGCTATATCCTGCGCCTGATCGGTTCTCAGGCTGGGCTTGAGCAGAATTTTGAGCGCCGTAGGAGCAATCGCTTCCAGGGGAGGCGCAGGCTTCAATTGAAGCGACTGGACGGTCACCGGGCAGGGGAGACAGTGGGAAGGTCAGCCAGTGTCTGACGGCACAGTGGAACCACAGGGGACGGTCCGGCGTTCCTTGTCATGGCCGCGCGTCCTGCCCAGGCCGGGCTGGCTCTGGCTGTCGATCTTCGGCGTTTCGCTGGGACTCTTCCTCGTCCGTTTCCTGGTCCCCGTGCCGGTCGCGCAGGCGGACAACCAGGACGGCCCGCGGATGATGTGCGGCGCCCTCGGCCTCAAGCCGGTCGTCCCGCACGGTTACCCCCGGTACTTCCGCTACGCCTACTTCTCCTACGCGCCGGACCCGAGCCATTGCGGCCGTTCGCCCTACGTGACCTCAGAGCTCGTGCCGCTGGAGCTGGCCAGGCTGCTGACCCCGGTATTCGGCCTGCGCGGCACGCTGAACTTGGTCGCGCTCGGGGTGCTGATGTGCGTGATCGCCTCGATCGCGATCGCGAGCCTGGCAACTGGGCTGCGGATCAGGCCGTGGGTGCAGATTCTGGTAGCGGCGGCCATCTGGCTCATCGTCGCGGACGCGGCATTCTTCGATCTGTTCGCCAGCCCGTTCAGTGAGCCTGCCGCCCTGGTCGGCCTGCTGCTGGTCGCCGCCGGCCTGGTGTATCTGGGGCGCGACCGGCGCGCGAGCGTGCGCGGCCTCACGCTGGCCGGGGCGGGAGGCTTCCTTGTCATCTTGGCCAAGGAGGAGTACCTGTTCCTGGCCGTGCCGATCTGCCTAGCTCTCGTCCTGGCCGGCCCGAACCGGGACGACGGGCCCGGGCTCCGCCGGTTCCGGATGCCGCAGGCGAGAGCGGCGATCGGCGTCGCTGTGGTCATTGCGGTCGCGGCGGCGGGCTATCAGGTATTGAACATGAATAGCTCTTACGCCAAGCGGACCGAGCCCATGCGAGCCGTGGACACCATTTTCGAGCACATCGTCAACCGCCACGACAGCACCAAGGCCGCCGACCTGCGCGCGCTCGGCCTGCCGGTGAGCTGGTCGAAGTACGCCGGAAGCTTCTACTGGTACAGGCACTCGGTTCGCAACGACCCGTTGTATCCCCGGTACAGGTCGACACTGACCGACGGTCACATGGCGCATTACTTCTTGACCCATCCGGGTCACATCATCACCGTCGGGGAGCAGGCAGCCCGCGAGGGCCTGCGTGTCCGGGTCTATACCCTGGGCAACTACCCGCCATCCGCCGGTCACCGGCCGGGAGCTCTTGAGTCCCGCGTGCTCGTGGTCACCTGGCTCGCGCAGCGGATCCCGCCGCGCCACGCCCTGTTGTGGCTGGTCTTGCTGTGGCTGGCGATGGCGGCGGTCGCGCTGCTCGCACTGCTGCGGCGGCGCGTGCCGTGGCATCGGGACGCTGCGGTTGTCGCGCTGTGCATGACGGGGTGCGCGGTCGTCGGGTTCATCCCGCCCGCCTATTTCGACGGGATCTCCACGGCCCGGCACATGGCCGTGATGAACTTTGCCCTGGCCCTGGCGTTCGCGATGAGTGTCCTTCTCGCGGTCTCGATGATCTCTCACCGTGTCGCGCGCGGTGTCCGGGGATCACGACCAGGGCCCGCCGCCCAGCCTGACGACTCGGATTCGGCCCGCCTGCCCAAGACAGCCGATTTGCCGTAATGTGATCCGCCAACAGATCTGCGACGCATGTCCGCCAGCTGATGTGCGACAGGCTAGACGTCTGCTATCTACGTGACGGAGCAAATGCACGGATCTGCCGAAATGAGCATGTTATGATGCGTATGAGCATGCACTGCAGGACATGACTATTCGTCGATCCGTAATTGCGTGGTTCAGCCGAAATCGTCGATAGGAAGCGCGCGGCAGGCCATCCGTTCAGAGCTGACAGGAACGCCCAACGCCGTCGCGTACAGTGGGATCTCGAATTCGGGCTGTAGCCTAAGCAGGCCTGCCAGTTCGTCATCGTAAAATCCGCCGAGGTTGACCGCCCCCAGTCCGAGGGCCGTCGTGACGAGGTCGATGTTCTGACTGACGTGTCCCGCTTCAAACAGCAGATAGCGATAGCCCCGGTCACCATACTTCGACAAACTACGCACTGTCACGGCCGAGATTATTAGGAGGACCGCTGCGGCTGACACCCAAGGCTGTCCCATGAACAGGTACGTAATCAGGCGATTCGGAATGCTCCCGGCGCGGAGCTGCTCCAGACCGTCGGCTAGGGGGACGTAATGGTAGACACCTGGTTCCAGGCCATCCACCGCGCGGACGATCAGGCTGATCTCGAGTGGGTAGAGACCTCCGGCGGATGGAACCGGACGGTCCACCAGCTCGAAGAGCTCGGAGGTGCTGCGCCCCTGCGTGCCGTATGCGTTGCGGAGGACGGTGGCCACCGATGCCATTGAGACTGGCTGATCACCGAACGCACGGCAGGAGACTCGCTGGTCGAGGGCAGCAGCCAGTCCCATGTCCAGTCGGTCGCCGGGTGGTAGGGCCGTCCACGGCGCGGCCGGATGCTCACGTCCCTGAAGCAGTTGTCCGGACGAGGCGCTGGGATGACTGAACAGCCAGCGGGCGGTACTGCGGTGGAACATCCACGCGAGTGGCTGGCCGTCGCGGAACGCCGATGCTAGCGAGTTCATAGCAGATCACGCGACCGGGTGCGGTGCCAGGTTGAGTTCGTCACGTCCGACAAGATCGCCATGTCGGCCACCCTCCGTGGAGCGGCGGAACAGGCGACTATGCCCTAGCCTGAATTCGGCGGCACCAAAATGAATGGGCTGAAAACCAGGAACGATCGCCTTGACGACGGTCATCTTCAATGACCGTACGTCGTCCGGGGTCACGTCGATGTAGAGTGCGTCGCCCGCGACGTCGATAAGGGACGCGACCAGTTGCTCCAGGTCTGTGGCGGGGTCATCGCGGGGGGCAGCAGGTATGTCCCAGGCTCGCAGCGGAGGCTCGAGCAGGTAGTGCAGGCCAGTCACGGCTGTCTTCGGGTCGGCGTAGAGCAGGTCATGATCCTCCAGCGCCGCCACGAGGGTCGGGTCTGACACGAGTTCGGCCATCCGCGCTCGGGTCGCCGACTGGCGTAGCCGTCCAATTAGGGCCGGCCGCACCTGCGCCACCTCTTTGACCGCGTGCCGTGCGGCTATGACCGGATCGAGGTCGGCGCCGAGCCCGACGACAGCCGCTGGGAGGTGTTGACTCCATCCCACGGCCATCGCCACGCTGGCCTGGCTGTCGACCGGCAGTAGGTTGATGTCAATACGTACACCGCGGCGACCGTACGAGGCCGCGGTGTCGCGAGTCTCGGAATCGGGCACGGTCCGGGCGTCGTACCGGCTGCCGGCGATCCGATGACACCAGCACCTTAGGAACGCGTCACGCTCAACCACTTCGAGCAGCGCTCGCAACGCGGCATCGGTGAGCCCGGATCCAGCGGCGAATCCATTGGATGTGGCCGGGAACAAGAACGCCGATCGATCCGGGACATCGTAGCCGAGGTGCGCCGCGAGCAGTGGCACCCAAACCTCGCCGCCTGTGGCCAGCGAGACGGCTGGCACCCAGTCGAGGACGGTGCTGTCGCGATAAGGCGCGTAGCTCAGCAGGTCGTACTGATCCTCAGCGAACAGCACCAGGTCCGCCGGGTGCAGTGACGGGCCGTCCAACTCGGCCCGGACCGCTTTGACCCGACGGGTCGGGACCCAAGTAAGCGCGGCGTAACGTTCCAGTGCTTCTGCCAGCGCACCATTACGCGCGCTTTCGATGTCCGATCCCTTGCCTGAGCATCCGACGAAGCCGGCGTTGCCGTCACGGAACTGGGAATTCGCCAGCTCCGCGCGCACGATTATCGGCAATTCCGGCTCGGCGACGTCTTTCGGCAGTCGATCTAGTTTTCGCACGATGCCGCAGACCGGGCTGACCGTCCGCGCCGCGATTGCGTCGAAGGGGGTGGTCCGGGGAGTTACCGTCAACAAGTCAGCCAGGGTTGCCACGGTCCCCCGAGGCGGGGGGGCTTTTTTTCGGCAGGCCGGGCAATCAGGACGTTGCACCACTGGGTGCAGCTGATCGGTCATGTTGATTCCGTCGAGCCTGAGTACGTGGCCGGCCAGGCGCGGCTGGGCGATCCCGAGCGTTACTGCAAGCGCCTCGTGACCAGCGATGCCACCTGTCCAGAGCGGAATTCCGGGCAGCACGGGGCGCGGCTCGTCCGGCAGTTGCCGGTCAGCATCGAGCGCTTCTTCTAGAGCCATCGCAACTGCGAAATCGTCACGGCAAGCAATGGCCCGCATCCGCCAGCAGACAAAGCACGGCCCTTCACCAGGCATCACGAGCGGGCCGACATCGCAACAGGTGCCATTCACGGATACGTGCAACGACGGCACGCCAGACTCCAGGCTGGCCGCGTTCACCCATGTCCGCGCCGCTGACAGTCTTGGATCCAGCGCTGTGATGACCAGATGCGAGTCGGCGACCAGCGACATGATGGGCTCGCGCGCGAAGGCGAAGGATGGAGCCGAAAACGTGGTCTCCGGCCATCGACTGTGGAGACGCTCAATGGCCACGGTAGCGCGAGTCGGGCCATTCTCATGTGGGCCGGATCCGAGATCATCGGCATACGCAGGAAAAGGATCTTCCATCAACACCGTGCCGATACCGGCGGATGCGAGGACACCGGCTATCGCTTCACCCACCTGACCTGAGCCCACAACGATGACACGGACGATGCCTGCACGGTCCGCTAGCCTCTGCCTCTCGTCCAGGCCCTCCGCGACAAGTTGCGTCCAAGCGGGAGGCTCTCGCGCGCCGTCCACGGGCGCCTCGAGCAAGATGCCGGCGGCGATGAGATGGTCGATAATGCGCTCCAACTCCTGCGACGGCAAGTCCGAAAGAGAAGTGACGAGTTCGTAACGGGTAGAATTCGCCGTAATAGCTGGCAAAAGACGATCTCGGACCACGCGTCCGACTCCGCCCTCAAGGCGCAGCATCACGGACGAAGTCGCTAGGACCAGACAATCGTCCAGCGAAACTATCTCGAGAGCAGGCGCTGCTTTGAGAATCCGGTGATCCACAGGGCCGCTTGCCATGTGCTAAGCACCCAGGCCGCCGAATCTGCTCACACCGGCCGTTCCGAACGTTCCTGGGTTGCACGGCCCGCAAGTGCATTCGAATATGCACGGCTGGATACACCGCACGATACACAACTGGATGCAATTCACAATGCATCTGAAACAGTCGTTTATGCCGCAGAAATCACCGAAGTCTGCAGCGATGACATCGCGCACCTTTTGAAATGTTTCCATTTCCTCAGGCGTGATGTCGGTAACCCGCTTTGTGGTTCGCCGTCTCAACTGATTCTCTAGTTCGACGATGCGGCCCTTCAGCTCCTCGAATTCCTCGTCGCTTGGCATGGCCTACCTCCCCGGAGGACACTGACTGTCCTGACCCTACTCCCGCAGTCTGGCAGCATCGGAGCACGCTCGCAAGGATTCGATAGCGCAAGTATTGTGCTCCCGATCCCAGGTCAGCGACCAGAGCAGCTGCTTAGACAGGCGCGGCGTCGCGCCAGCAATCGGGCTACGCTGTGTAACTCGCGCTAGTCAGCATCCAACGTGCAAGTAACAGTCAGTCGCGCCGCTCTAGGTCAGCAGTGCACAGATGTGCCTGGGAGTGTCTGCCAGCCGGCCGGCGTTTAGCTGTCCCCTTGGCTGTCTGCTGATCGTTGCGCATGGCGGCCAGAGAGGTGCGGAGATTGGGCCTCGGGACCCGTTCCTGGGGCAGGATCTGCTCGGGCAAGGTAATCGCCTAATCGGGCGCCCAGGTCAGGGCCGACGGGCACTGCTATGGCACGAGCGCAGCGAGTCGGGGGACTGTGGTCAAGATCAGTTCCTGGTCGGTCATGGTCTGCTCTTAATTGACGAAATTGCCCACATGGTCTGCGACGCCATATTCGGACGACGACGGATCACGCGCAGCGGAGATGGGACGGCACTTCATCACCGGTGTCGCCGTCCCAGGTTGGATCAGACGATCCGGGTTGTCCAGCTTGCAAAACATCTGTCACCCTGATGCGCGGCCGCGTCCTCATTTGCCGCATTCCGCGACACCGAGTCAGGTCAATACCGGCAGTTCACCTCAAGTTTGCCAGAAGCGAACTTTGGGTATCGTCTAGCTTTTTCATGACGTTCGAGAGTGTCGCAAGAAACTTGCTTCTTCGGTCCATGGACATTTGCAGCTGGAAGGACTCACCCTCAGAGACGTCACTCACCCCGTCGACGGCCAACGTCAGCTCGTGCGGCGTGCGATCCAGATCCCACGTCAACTCGATCCGCAGCGTGGCCTTGCCCTTTACCGGGATGTCTGCCCACACCAGCGCCGTATCCACAGAACTCGGCTGGTCAGCCTGCAGTTCTCTCGAAGATCCACTGCGATCCGGTTTCTCACCCGCTGGGCCAGCCATTCTGGAATCTTCCACGACAGGCGACTCCACAAAACGCGTCAAATTTACTGATCTAGTCATCCACGCAGCCCAGCCCGAGCGTCTTCGCCTGGCCGGAGTACCTCCGCTCGCACGCAACTCACCCGCCGAACTGCTCCGGCGCACGCACCATACTGCGAGACTCTACCGCGCTCAGTCTCAGCCCTCGATTGCCGTCGCGTCGTTCAACACCATCCGATTTGTGAAGGCGTAGCGGTACTCCCTTGGAGTCATTGGCAACTGCAGATGCCCCTCTCGGATTTATTGCCTGCCAAAGGACCGGCGTCGCCATGTTCGTCGAGGATAGCTTCCCGGCGGGGTGGCGGCTTGCATCTTTATACAGCACTGCCTACCCACAGCAATACACGCTTCTGCCGCCGATCGGTTGATGACCTCCGTGCCGCTTGGGTGTCCCGCGGTATGCGCCGGCGTTTCGCAGGTCAAGGTGCTTGGTGCCGACGATGGGGCTCGCCTTACCGGGGGAGCAGCCCGAGCTCGCGGGCGCGGCTTACTGCCTCGTCCCGGCTGTGCATGCCGAGTCGCTGGTACAGCCGGGCGGCCCGCTCTTTGGCGGCGGTCCGGGAGATGCCCAGCTTGTGAGCGATGACCGACAACGGCACCGGCTGCGGGAGGTAGCGGAGGATCTGGG
>Ga0126384_10001407_pt1 | contig 14245 bp, 14 predicted proteins | sample PanSoiMetPlot_36_FD_92543 | JGI IMG/M metagenome (GOLD analysis project Ga0126384, IMG submission 92543) | Tropical forest soil microbial communities from Panama - MetaG Plot_36 | ecosystem: Environmental > Terrestrial > Soil > Tropical forest > Bulk soil | place: Panama | collected 2016-02-17 | reverse complement strand
CTGACCTCGAAGTCGCAGGCGCTGCACACCAGCTTCTGGGACGGCGATCTCGAAGGCTTCGTCTATCAGGAGCAGGCGCGCGGCCTCGATAAGCGCATGCCGATCATCTACACGACCGGCGAGGCGTCGATCTGGCGGCTCAAGGACAAGATGCCGGACAACTCCATCATCGGCGGCCGCGGGCCGAACGGCCCGCTTGCGCCCGACACCGCGCTCAACAAGTGGTTCCACAAGATCTACGTCGACCGCTACGGCACGCCGCCGACCTATCCGTCCTACCAGATGGCGCTCTCGGTGCTCGGCCTGAAGGTCGCGTGGGAAAAGGCCGCGAAGGCCAAGAACGGCGCCAAGCCGACCACCGACGAGGTCGCGAAGGCGTTCGAGGGCATCGAGTATGACGGGCCGAGCGGCCACGTGAAGCTCGCGCTGTCGAACGGCCACCAGGGCATCCAGGAGACCGCCTACGGCATCTACCGCTTCAACAAGGAGACCAAGGAGCCGGAAGTGGTCGACGTGATGCGTTTTCCCGCCGAGTGCGTGAACCCGCCGAACGGCATCAATGCCGAGGACTGGATCAAGGACGGCATGAAGGGCGCGAAGTGCGATTGATCTAGAGCTTCTGTTTATCAGCGTGGTGCAGGACCGCGCCGCGAACTCGGTCTGCTTCTTCCTCCCGTGTGGGAGGGGAGTCGTGCGATCCGGCGCCGCGTCGCTTTGCGCCACCTCCACCCCCAACCCCTCCCCGCAACGGGGAGGGGAGCCCATCGAGGCCACGTCGTGCTGACCGCTTTCGCGATCCTGACAGACGGCCTCGTCTACGCGGCCTATCTGTTTCTCGTCGCCGTGGGCCTGACGCTGATCTTCGGCGTGATGAAGATCCTCAACGTCACCCACGGGTCGTTCTACGCGTTCGGCGCCTACGGCGCCGCCACCGCGGTCGGCATCTATGTCGAGCGCGGCCTGCCGGACGCCGCCGGCTTCCTGTTCATGATCCTCGTCGCCATGGCGATCGGGCTCGTGCTCGGCGTCATCCTCGAGCGCGGCATCCTGCGCTTCGCCTACGGCAAGGACGAGGTCGTCATCGTGCTCGTCACCTATGCGGTCTTCCTGATGCTGGAAGACGTCATCGCGCTGATCTGGGGGCGCGAGTCGCACGCCGCCTATCCGCCCATGGTGGCAGCCGGCAGCATCGAGATCGGCGATCTCGTGCTCTCGAACTACGACATCGGCCTTGTCGCGATCGCCGCCGTGGTCGCGGGCCTCGGCTACTGGGCCCTCAAATACACCCGCTACGGCCGGCTGCTCACGGTGGTGATCTTCGACCGCGAGACCGCGGCTGCCTTCGGCATCAATGTCACGGTGGTCTACACCGTCACCTTCATCATCGGCGCCATGCTGGGTGCGCTCGGTGGCGCCGTGATGGCGCCGAAGATCTCGGTCACGCTCGGCATCGGCGTCGAGGTGATCGTGCTCGCCTTCGCGGTGGTGGTCACGGGCGGGCTCGGCTCGATCGAGGGGGCGCTGATCGGCTCGCTCATCGTCGGCCTCTGCCGTGCCGCCGCGGTCCATCTCGTGCCGCAGATCGAGCTGTTCGTGATCTACGCGGTGATGGCCCTGGTGCTGGTCTTTCGTCCCTACGGCCTGTTCACCCAGGCCCAGCCGCGGAAGATCTGAGATGGCGGCGCGCCAGAAGCTGATCGGCGCGCTGGCGTTCCTCGCACTCGCCGTGGTGGCGCCGTTCGCGCCCGCCTGGCTCGTCTCGCTCGCGACCATCGCGTTCGCCAACGGCCTCGTCGTGCTCGGCCTGGTGATCCTGTGGCGGGCCGGCCTGGTGCCGTTCGGGCAGGCGCTGTTCTACGCCACCGGCGCCTATACGATCGCGCTGCTCGGCCGCTATACCGGCATGCGCGACGTGTTCGTGATGGTCGCGGCCGGCGCCGCTGCGGCCGGCCTGGTCGCGTTCGTCACCGGCTTCCTGCTCGCGCGCTATCGCGACATCTTCTTCGCGATGCTGAGCCTCGCGATGTCGATGATCCTCTACGGCGTGCTGGTCAAGACCGAGACGCTGGGCTCGACCGACGGCTTCCATGTCGCGACCGGGACGTTCCTGGGCTATGCGCCGCAGGGGACCGCGCACGACCTTGCGCTCTATTGGCTGGTGCTCGCGGTCTGCGCGCTCGCCGCGCTTGCGGTCGCGACCTACTTCGATTCGGTCGCCGGGGTGCTCGCCGCGCCGGTGCGCGACAACGAGATCCGCGTCGAGTTCCTCGGCATCTCGGTGAACCGGCTGATCCATCTCAAGCTGGTGATCGCGGGCCTGCTCGCCGGGGTCGGCGGCGCGCTCGCCGCGCTCGTGGTCGAGCATGTCGATCCCAACATGGCCTATTGGACGACCTCGGGCGGGTTCGTCTTCGTGACCATCCTGGCGGGTGCCGGCTCGGTCGCGGCGGCCTTCGTCGGCTCGCTCGCGTTCGAGCTGGCGCGCTCGATCGCGGTCGCGGTCTTTCCGGGCGAATGGCAGATCGCGCTCGGCACCGCGCTGCTGCTCACCATCCTGTTTCTGCCCGAGGGCCTCGGCTCGCTGGTCACGCGCCTGCGACGTCCCAGGGTGCTGGACAAGGTGGCGTCGCCCAAGACGGCGCCGGAAAAGCCGGGGGCCGCATGAGCGCAATCCTGTCGGTGCGCGATCTGGAGAAGACGTTCGGCTCGATCGTGGCGGCGCGCGACATCACGCTCGACATTCCGCCACAACAGGTGGTCGGCGTGATCGGTGCCAATGGCGCCGGCAAGACCACCTTCATCAACATGATCACCGGCCATCTGCGGCCGAGCAAAGGCAGCATCCGGTTCGAGGACCGCGACATCACCGGCAAGCCGTCGCGCGAGATCACCCGGCTCGGCATCTCGCGCTCGTTCCAGGTGGCGCAGATCTTCCCATCGCTCACGGTGTTCGAGAACATGTGCGTGGCCGCCGCGATCGCGCGCGGCGCGTCCGGCATGCTCGCCCGCGCGCTGACGCCATTGCGCGCGCGTGAGACGCTGGCCGAAGCCGATGCCGCAATCGAGCTGTTTCGCATCGGCGCCTACCGCGACGCGCGCTCCGCCACCCTGCCGCAGGGGGTACGCAAGCTCCTCGACATCGCGATGGCGATCGTCGGCGCCCCGCGCGTGCTGCTGCTCGACGAGCCGACCAGCGGCATCTCGATCGAGGAGAAGTTCGAGGTGATGGCGGTGGTGATGTCAGCGCTCAGGAGCCGCGGGATGACGGTGCTGTTCGTCGAGCATGACATGGAGATCGTCTCGCGCTTCGCCGAGCGCGTTCTCGCCTTCTACGACGGCACCGTGATCGCCGACGGTGCGCCCGCCGTGGCGCTCGCCGACGCCCGCGTGCAGGCCTTCATCAGCGGCACCAGGCCCGAGCACGCCGAGGCGGCGGCGCATGCTTAGGGTCTCGAACCTCAACGTCGCGATCGGCCCGGTGCCGATCGTACGCGACGCCGCGCTCGAGTTCGAGGAAGGCGAGATGTGCGGCCTGATCGGCCGCAACGGCGCCGGCAAGACCACGCTGCTGCGCGCCCTGATGGGAGCGCTGCCGGCGAGCGGCACTGTGACGCTCGGCGACGTCGACCTGCTGGCGCTGCCGGCGCATCGCCGGGTCGCGCACGGCATCGGCTACATGCCGGAGGACCGCCGCTTGGTTCCGCAATTCACCGTCGAGGAGAACATCCGCCTGCCGACCTGGTCGACGTCGATCGCCGACGCCGAGCAGCGGCTGAAGTCGATCTTCTCGATCATGCCCGAGGTCGAGCGCTTTCGCAGCCGCCGCGCGCTCGAACTGTCCGGCGGCCAGCAGAAGATGGTGGCGCTGGCGCGCGCCCTGATGGGCGGCACCCGTATGCTGCTGCTCGACGAGCCGTTCGAGGGGCTCGCGCCCGCGCTCGCGCGCCGCCTCGGCGAGGTGCTGGCCAATCTCAAGAGCGAGCGCGTGTCGGTGCTGATCGCCGATTCCAACGAGGTGCACGTCGTCGACCTGCTGGCGCGCGCCTACCGGATCGAGCGCGGCACGGTGAGCCGGGTGTAAGCGGTCCACAAGCCGTCATTCCGGGGCGCGCGTGAAGCGCGCGAGCCCGGAATCCAAAGCCAGGAACATCAGCGAATATGGATTCCGGGTTCGCCGCCGTCGCGCCGCCCCGGAATGACGGGCGCGGAACTATCCGAAATACGCCTCGCGCACCTCGGGCCGGTCCGTCAGCTCCTGCGGGGTTCCCGACGCGACCACGCGTCCCTTCGACAGGACGTAGCCGAAATGCGCGATCGCCAGCGTCTGGTGCACGTTCTGCTCGACCAGAAAGACCGTGATGCCGCGCTCGTTGATCTTGCGAATGATATTGAAGTTCTCCTTCACCAGCAGCGGCGAGAGGCCGAGCGAGGGCTCGTCGATGAGCAGCAGCTTCGGCGCCCGCATCAGTCCGCGGCCGATCGACACCATGGCCTGCTCGCCGCCCGACATGGTGCCGGCGAGCTGCGTGCGCCGTTCGCCGAGCCGCGGGAAGATCTCGTAGATCTCGGCGATGCGGGCGCGCGTGACCGCCTCCGAGGATTCCTGATAGGCGCCGACGCGCAAATTCTCATCGACCGTGAATTTCGGAAAGACCTTGCGGCCTTCCGGGATGCAGGCGATGCCTGCCGCGATCACCTGATGGGTCGGCCGCCGCGTGATGTCGATGCCGTCGAACGCGATGCGGCCGGCACGCGGCGGCGTGAGCCCGAGGATCGAGCGGATCAGCGTTGTCTTGCCCGAGCCGTTGGCGCCGAGCAGGCAGGTGATCCGGCCGGGCTCGACTGCGAGCGTCACGCCGTCGAGCACGTCGGCGCGGTCATAGGCGGTAACGACGTCGGCGATCTCGAGCCGGCCGGTCATCATGCCACTCCGAGATAGGCTTCCTGCACCTGACGGTCGGCGGCGATCTGCGCGAACTTGCCTTCGCTGATCTTGCGGCCGTAGTTGAGCACGACGCAGCGATCGGTGATGCGCTCGATCACGCCCATCTCGTGCTCGATGATGACGATCGTGAGCCCGGACATGCGCTCGCGCACGACGAGGATGTCGTCCATCAGCTCGCGCGTCTCCTCGTGCGTCATGCCGGCGGACGGCTCATCCAGCAGCAGGAGGCGCGGACGGCTGATCAGGGCGCGGCAGATCTCGACGCGCCGCCGGTCGATCATGGCGAGGCGTGCCGCCGGCTCGTCGAGCCGCGCGGCGAGCTGCGGGTTGAAGACCGCGACGAGCTCGGCGGCTTCGTCCCAATTACGCCGGAGCTCGGCTGCGAATGCGGCCCGCCGCAGCAGGTTGAACACGAGCCCATGGTCGAGGCGCTTGTGGTTGCCCACCATGATGTTGTCGAACACCGAGAGCGGCAGGCACATGCGCGAGCGCTGGAACGTGCGCGTGATCCCGGCGCGATAGACCGCCTGCGGACGAGCCCCGGTGATGTCGGCGCCCGCGAACGCGATCGTTCCGCCGTCCGCCGCGTAGATGCCGGTGACGACGTTGAACAACGTGGTCTTGCCCGAGCCGTTGGGGCCGATCAGGCCGACGATCTCGCCCTCCCGCACCGCGAGGTCGACGCGGTCGAGCGCGACGAGGCCGCCGAAGCGGCAGACGAGCCCCGCGCAGGCGAGCAGCGGATCCGTCGTCGCGGTCGTCATTGTCGCCGTCATTGTCTCCGTCATGATTACTGTTATGGTGACTTCGGCGTCCAGCCCGGCAGATAGGCGCGCAACGGCCGCGGAAGCAGGCCCTGGGGCCGAAACAGCAGGATCAGGATCACCAGCGCGGCGTAAAGCGCGAACCGGTATTCCTGGATGATCTGCAGCTTCTCGGGAAGAATGACGACGAACGCGGCCGCGACCGTCGCGCCCCACACATTGCCGATGCCGCCAAGCAGGACGATGGAGACGAGGACGAGCGAGTCCGCGAAGGTGAAGTTGTTGGGCGCGATGAAGCCCAGCACATGCCCATAAACTGCGCCCGCGCAGCCGGCGAGGACGTTGCCGAGCGTGAACGCCAACACCTTCCAGCGTGCGATGTCGAGGCCGTAGCAGGCCGAGGCGACCTCGTCGAGCCGGATGGCGTCGAGGCTGAGCCCGATCCACGAGCGCTCGAGCCGCCGCACCAGCACGAAGCACAGCGCGAGCAGCGCGAGCGCCAGCAACAGATAGGAGAAGTAGAACGAGACGGTGAAAGTCCCGAGGTGGATCGGCTTGCTCAAATTCCAGCCGAGCAGGACGATCGGCTTGACCTGCATGCCTTGCGGTCCGCCGAGCGCATCGTTCACTTCCAGGAAGGTCTTGAACAGGATGCCGAACGCAATGGTCACCAGCGCCGCGTAATGTCCGCGGGTGCGCAGCACCGGCAGGATCAGGATCGATCCGATCAGCGCCGCCGCGAGCCCGCCGAGCGGCAGGGTGAGGAGTGCGGGCAGGGCGGTGTATTTGGTGACGATCGCGGCGGTGTAGCAGCCGATGCCGAGAAAGGCCGCGCCGGCGAAATTGACGACGCCGGCGAAGCCGAACTGGACTGTGAGGCCGAGCGCGGCGACCGCCAGAAGCATGGCGGTCGTCATCATCAGGATGGCGAAATGCTGGTGGTGCAGCCACGCCGCCGCGGCGAGCACGCCCGTCACGGCGGCGACGTCGAAGGTCGCCGGGTTTGCGCCGATGCTCGCGCGCACCGTCTCGAGCAGTCCGGCGCGCGCCGCGAGCGCGATCGCGGCCGCCGCCAGCGCGAGCAGCGCCCCGACTGCGGCCTGGCTTTCGGCGGCGAGGAAGGCGACACCGTAGACGGTGGCGAGCGCGACGCACCCGATCGCCGGCAACCGCGACGCGAGGGCGGGCGGCGGCATCGTCACACCCGCTCGCTGGTCTTTTCGGCGATCAGGCCGGTCGGTCGCCACGTCATCAGCACGATGATGACAGCGAGCGCGAATACGTCCTTGTACGCGCTCGCGAACGGCAGCGCTGCGGCGCCGATGGTCTGCAGCGCGGCGAACAGGAAGCCGCCGAGGATCGCGCCGTAGATGTTGCCGAGCCCGCCGACCACCGCGGCGCTGAAGCCGAACACGCCGAGCAGCAAGCCCATGCCGAAATTGATCTCGTTGTAGTAGAGGCCGTTCATGACACCCGCGAACGCCGCGAGCGCGGATCCGATCGCGAACGTGACCAGGATCACGAAGGTGAAGTTGATTCCCATGGTGCGCGCGGTCTCGGCATCCTGCGCGACCGCGCGGATCGCGAGCCCGAGCTTGCTGCGGTTGATGATCAGGTGCACGGCCGCGATCATCGCAAGCCCGGCGACGAACAGGATCACGCTGTCGAGCCGCACGGTGAACAGGCCGTAGGTGAAGGGCGTGGTGGGCAGCAGGGAGGGAAACGGCTTCGGGTTCGACCCGTCGGGAAAGAACAGCCGCACGCTCTCGCGCAGCACCGTGCCGAGCATCAGCGTGATCAGCAGCGTGTTGAGCGCGGGCGCCGCGCGCAGCGGCAGGATCAGAAAGCGGGCGATCAGCGCCCCCAGTACGGCCATGCCGAGCATCGCGGCGACCGCAACGATGGCGAGCTGCAGCCACGGTATGGCGATCGTCGCCTTGATCGCAAGCCAGGTCGCGAAACCCGTGAAGGCGCCGACGGTGAGCACGTCGCCATGCGAGAACTTGATGACGTCGAGCACGCCGAAGAACAGCGTGAAGCCGACCGCGACGAGCGCGTACATCAGCCCGAGCATCAGGCCGTTGACGAGGTATTGGCCGAGAAGCGCGATGTCCATGAGAGGCGGACTCGTAGGGTGGCTCAGGCGCGAAGCGCCGTAACCCACCGTGTGACTCGCAGCATGGGCATTGGTGGGTTACGCGCCGCCGATCTCGGGCTCGTCCGAGATCGGCATCATTGTGTGCGCAGGCCGGGTAAACCCGACCTGCGTGGCGCTAACCACCCAACGACGTCTCACCTCAGCTTGCGCTTGCCGGCGCCGTACTCGCTGTCTTCCCACACCACCCATTTGCCGTCCTGCGCCACGTATTTGGTGATCAGCGGCACCGTATTTTGTCCGTGGTCGTCGAACGTCACCGGGCCGATGATCGAGTCGTAGTTCTTGACGTCGCCGAGCGCCGCCGTGACCTTGGCGCGGTCGGGGCCGACCGCCTCGATCTTGTCGAGGATCATCTTCATCGCCGCGAACGCGAATGCGCCGTAGGCTTCCGGCGGCTCCTTGTAGCCGGCCTTGTCGTACTCGCTCTGGAAATACTTGCCGCCCGGCAGCTTCTCGATCGGTCCCCCTTCGATGAAGCTCAGCGAGGCTTCCGCGAGCGGGCCGAGACCCTGGATGTAGGCGTCCGACTTGATACCCGAGGTGCCCTCGAACACCGCCTTGATGCCGAGCTTGTCCATCTGCTGGCGGATGCGGATGCCGAGCGGCGTGATGCCGCCGAAATAGATGACCTCGGGATTGAGCGCCTTCGCCTGCGTGAGCTCGGCCGTGAAGTCCTGCTGGTCGGCCGTGACCCCGAAGGTACCGAGGATCTTGCCGCCGTCGGCCGTGATGTCCTTGGAGAAGTACTGGTTGTGCGCCTTGCCGTAGTCGGTCGTGTCGTGGATCACCACCCAGCTCTTGAAGCCGAGGCCGGCCATGAACTGCGCCGCCACCTCGTTCTGGTTGATCATGGTGCCGTTGACCCGATGCACCTCGGGATACTTGTTGCGGTAGGTGATATCGGGCAGCACCGCGCCCCAGACGATCACTGGCAGGCCAAGGCGATTGTAGGTGTCGACCGACGCAATGGCTGCGACCGAGCAGTAGTGCGTGACCGCCGCGATGATCGTGTCGTCGGCAGCCGTCTTGGTGGCGGCCTGCACCGCGGTGTTCGGCTTGCATTCGTCGTCGAGCACCGTGAGCTCGTACTCGTATTTGGCGTTCGGATCGGCGTTGCGCAGCTTGACCGCAAGGTCGGCCGAGTTGCGGCCGCCGATCCCGTTTGCGGCAACACCGCCGGTGAGCGGCCCGATGAAGGCGACCCTCACCTTGTCCTTGGCGCTGGCGGGAACAGCCGCTGCCGCGGCCAGCAAGGCGGCCGCGAGGATCGCGGCCGTGCGTTCTGCCCTGGTCATGAAAACCCCTCTGGTAGATCGGCGTATGCCCATGTTCGCGCACGCGACGCCGGTCGGCAAGGCGCTGCGCGCCGGCGCCGCAGGCGCCCCGGCGGGACCGCGCGCTTCGCCTACTGCAGTGTCGCGCCGATCTTTTCGTAATATCTCTCCAACAGCTCGATATTGGCCGGCGTGTGAACCGTGACGGCCGTCTGCAGGACGTCGTCGAGGATTTCGATGGCGAGCTGCCTCTGCTCGTCCGACAACGACGCGTCGGCCCTGGTCTCCACCATCGCCTGCGCGATCTCGCCCGTCGAGTCGACGAACCGTTTGGTGCGGGGGTCGATCCTGATCATGACGTACAGGATGCTGGCGGCGACCTTGCTGTATTCCGCGTAATCCCTGAAACGGTTCTGTCGCGCGACGTCCTCGAGCCTGGCGCGCATCTCCGGGTCGCGACGGTTGGGGCTTGCCCCGTCCCTCCTGCCGGTGAGCGCGTAGATCGCGTCGCTCGCAGCGATGTAGCCCAGGATCTGGCTCTCGGTCAGCGTGACCTGCCGTCCGGTCGGCGTCTGTGCCGCCGCCCCGCCATGCGCGAGCATCGCGGCCACCACGAGGCAGGCCGCGATGGCGCGAAAAGGCGCGGGCAGAAGGCGAAGCGGCATGGCGTGGCCGTCACTGCATCAGGTCGTCGATCTGGTCGTAATATTTGCGGACGACGTCGACGTTGCCGAGATTTTGCACGATCACTGCCGTCTTCAATGACTCGTTGAGCTCTTCGAGCATCTGCTTCCTCTCGTCGGGCGCCAACGCCTGGTCGGCGGTGACTTCGTCGATTTCCTTCTTGATGGCGGTCTTCGCGTCGGTGAATTCCCTGGTCTGCGGATCGATTCCCGCCATCACCATGGAGATGTTGGCGGCCACCTCGTCATATTCGGCATAGTCCTTGAAGCCGTTCTTCCTGGCGATGTCCTCGAGCGCGGCCTGGATCTTCGGATCGGGCTTGTCCGCGGCGGGGCTTTCGATTTTTTCGGCGACCGCCGACATCGCCTTCTGGGCGGCGATGAAGCCCTGCACCTGCTGCTCGGTGAGCTTGATCTGTCGGACCTCCTGCGCGGCCGCGGGCGCCGCGGCGTGGGCGAGCAGCGCGAACGGAAGCAGGAGCGCGGCGACAAGGAGGAAGCGTAGACGGATGCGGGAGGAGGAGAGGGGAGCCATGTGATTCTCCGATGCCGGCAGCCGTATCATAGCCTAGGGTTGTGTACTCATAAATCGGGGCGCTGCGGATCAGGGCGCGTTTGATGCCCGATATGCCCCCCTGACAGCGGTGGGAACGCGGACGTCGCGGGACTTCCGCTTTATGCCAAGAGCTGCCGTGTGGCCCACATAAGATCATCTTTTTTCAGCAGCCTGCGAGGCCAGCCGCAGGCCGCCGCTCATGTCAAAATCAGGCCCACCATATGACATCGGAAATGATCATCTGCGTTCCCGGTCCTTGGAAGGACAGAAGCGCATTTCTGCACCAAGTGCTTATGTTGGAGCCCAAAGGACGATACATGTTTGCCGGTCTCATCCTTGCCGACCTGGCCGGGAAGGATGACATCGCCCTGGACTTCACACCCGCCGATCCAGATATCCCTGCCGCATTCGAGATCGCCGGCCAGGGCAAGATACCGCAACTGGCACTGGGCAGAATCCGCGAGCACTCGTCGGTTGTGTATCTCCACTTTCCTCTCGACATACGTGCCCAGCGCGACCGCGTAGCAAGATTCACTGAATTGCTGCAGCGCCTAGGCGGCGCAGCGGTCAAGGTCGAGTCTTCAGGTACTGCTCACACATGGGAACGTTGGTTCGCCTTGTTGAACGGATCGCTTTTCGATCTTTACTGTTCAGTCGTGGTGCTCGTCGGTGACGCTGACCACTACTACTCCTGTGGAATGCATCACTTCGGCCTGCCTGAATGCGCCGTCCCGACCTCAGTTGCAGTAGGCGAGGCAGCAGACCTCATGAACCAATTCAATTTCTGGCAAATCGCGGAAACACCAACGGTGAAATCAGGCCACACCTTCAGTCTGTCCGCGGATGCCCCACATTACCGCCTCACCCTCGACACCGACCGCGAGCACGAACCAGACCATCCATTCTTCAATGGCCATGGAGTATGGCTCCTCAGCGTGGCCTAACCCTCCATCAAGCGGCCAGCTTCCAGCAGATCGGAAGCTGGCGCACCGCTCTTGTCGTCGTGCGTCATCGAAGCTCCGGATGATGAGCAAGCTGGCAATGATTCGCAGTACGTCCGCGCGTCAATGAGCATATGTCCCGGAGCACATGTCCCGGCTAGTGCTGCAGCAGCAGCGATCCGAATCCCTCGATCCTGTCGTCGATTCCGTTCTGGCGCAGTGCCCACCAGTAGGTCGCGGTGTTGATCGCGAGCACCGGCTTGTCGAGCCAGAACTCGGCGATGCCGGCGAGGCCGGCCATGGCGAGGTTGGTGCCGACCTGCAGGATGGCGTCGACGTCGGGGCCGTTCACCTCGATGATGGCGTCGCGCAGCTCGCGCTCCGACACGTGCGCGATCGCGACCGGGCCGGGGCAGCACAGGCCCTTGAGCCGCACCACCTCGAAGCCGCAGTCGGTGAGGAAGCGGCGCACCTGCGCGTCGCCCACCGGCATGTAGGGCGTGATCACCCCGAGCCGGCGCGCGCTGTAGCACTTGAGCGCCGCCTGGCACGAGTCGGAGCCCATCGCGACCTTGACGCCGGCGTGTTTCTCCACGCGCTCGCGCAGCCGCAGGCTGCCGTCGAGGCCGTCCCAGAACGTCTCGGACGACATGCCCATGACCAGGTAGTCCGGCTCGCAGGTCATCACCCGGTCGATCGCCTGCATCATGGCGCCGCGGATGTTGTCCATCATCTGGTTGAACTCGGCGTCGTTGCGCACCGGGTTGTTGGGGATGTGGATGCGGCCGAAATGGTTGGTCACGCCGCGCGGCCGCATGGCGTCGAACTCGGGCTGCACCGTGGTGTTGGTCGACGGCGCGATCACGCCGAATTTCTTGCGGAAGCCCAGGGAGTCGGTCATCGGCGAAAAAGCTCGGTTGCGGCGCGAGGTCGCAAGCCTAGCGCATATCCCGGCGAAGTGGCCACCGGTGCGCCGCTAAGGATATGCGCCAACCGAATGACGGGTCAGCCGCCTGTCCGCCACGCCCATTCGGGCTATGATCGGCGACGAAAGAGGAGTCCTGGATCATGCTGCGAAGCGGCAAGGAGCATCTCGAATCGCTGCGCGACGGGCGCGTTGTCTATGTCGGCGGCGAGCGCATCGACGACGTGACGCGCCATCCGGCGTTCCGCATGGCGGCCGAGACCGTGGCGGCGATCTACGACATGAAGGCCGACCCGGCCAACCGCGACGCGATGAGCTACGAGGAGGACGGCGGCCGCCATTCGATCTATTTCCTGCGGCCAAGAACGCGCGACGACCTGCAGTGCCGCATGGAGGGCCACCGTCGCATTGCCGACCTCACCCACGGCATGTTCGGCCGCTCGCCCGATCACGTCGCGTCGTTCGTCACCGGCATGGCGATGAAGCCCGACGTGCTGGTCGCCCCGTGCGGCCATGCCGAGAACCTGCTCGCCTACTACAGGCACGCGCGCGACAACGACGTCTACACCGTCTACGCGGTGGTGCCGCCGCAGGCCGCGCGCAATCCCGAGTTCTACAGCCGCCAGAACATCCCGGCGCCGACCCTGCGCGTGGTCGCCGAGGACGATGCCGGCGTCACCATCTCGGGCATGAAGATGCTGGCGACCGGCGCGCTCTACGCCAACGAGATCTGGATCGGCAACGTCATCCCGCTCGCGCCCGACCAGAAGAAGGAGGCGGTCACCTGCGTGATCCCGTGCAATGCGCCGGGGCTGGCGCTGTGGTCGCGCAAGCCGATGGCGGTCGACGCCACCTCCGAGTTCGATTCGCCGCTCGCCTGGCGCTACGACGAGAGCGACAGCATGCTGCTGTGCGACAACGTGAAGGTGCCGTGGGAGAAGGTGTTCGTGCACGACGACGCGCTCTTGTCGCGTGACGTCTATGTGAAAAGCCCCAGCCACTGCTTCGGTAATCACCAGTCGAACGTGCGCTACTGGTCGAAGATGCGGCTCCTCCTCGGCCTGTGCAGCCGGATCGCCAACGCGACCGGCGCCGACCAGGTGCCGGCGGTGCGCGAGACGCTCGGCAAGATAGCGGCGATCGAAGCGACGATCGGCGGCCTGGTGCACGGCCAGATCAACGCGTTCGAGAACTGGCCCGAGCCTTACGTCTGCTTCAACCGCCGCATCATGTACGCCGGGCTCGAATGGTGCACGCAGAACTACTCGATGTTCATCGACGAGCTGCGCACCCTGTGCGGCGGCGGCGTCTTCCAGATGCCGGCTGACATCTCGGTGCTGGCGGACGATGCGCTGGCGCGGCAGTTCGCCACCTACTGGCAGACCCCGCAGAGCGATGCGGTCGGGCGGATGAAGCTGTTCCGGCTTGCCTGGGACATGGTCGGCTCCGAGTTCGCCGGCCGTCACCTGCAGTACGAGAAGTTCTACGCCGGCGCCTCGTTCATCATCCGCAACCACTCGTTCCGCGAGACAGACTGGGCGGAGTTCAACAAGCTGGTGGAGGATCTGATGGCGGGCTACGGGGTGCCGCCGAGCAGCAAGGCAGCAGCCGAGTAGATCCTCTCCGCGTCATTGCGAGCGCAGCGAAGCAATCTCTTCACTTGCGACTCAGTTCGTGTGGCGGAGATTGCTTCGTCGGCCTTCGGCCCCCTCGCAATGACGCAATGCGGAAACGGCTAGCCCGCCGGCGTCACCCCGAACGCCTTCTCGAACCGCTGCGCATACACCGGCCACACCTCCGGATTGATGATGCGTGGCGGGCGCTTGCCGTCGAGCGCGTCGAGCAGCTGCTCCGCCGCGATCCGCGCCATGTTGGCGCGCGTCTCGACCGTCACGCCGGCGGTGTGCGGGCTCACGATCACGTTGTCGAATTTGAGCAACGGATGGTCGACCGGCGGCGGCTCCTTCGACCACACGTCGAGCCCGGCGCCGGCGATCTT
>Ga0126384_10001406_pt1 | contig 14246 bp, 14 predicted proteins | sample PanSoiMetPlot_36_FD_92543 | JGI IMG/M metagenome (GOLD analysis project Ga0126384, IMG submission 92543) | Tropical forest soil microbial communities from Panama - MetaG Plot_36 | ecosystem: Environmental > Terrestrial > Soil > Tropical forest > Bulk soil | place: Panama | collected 2016-02-17 | reverse complement strand
CGCATTCTGCTCGACCAGAAGCACGCCCGTCCCGCCTTCATTGATGGTGCGGATGGTCTTGAAGATGTCGCGCACGGCCAGGGGCGCGAGGCCGAGCGAAGGTTCGTCGAGGCAGAGAAGCTTCGGTTCCGACATCACAGCGCGGCCGAGCGCGAGCATCTGCTGCTCGCCGCCGCTGAGCGTGCCCGCGTTTTGGCCGCTACGCTCGTGCAGACGCGGAAACATGTCAAAGACGCCGTCGATCATGCGGCGGACCTTGTCGCCATCGCGGCGGTTCCTGAAGCCGCCTAGCTCGAGGTTCTCGTGTACGGTGAGAAACGGAAAGACGCGCCGGCCCTCCGGTACGAGCGCGATACCCTGCAGTGCGCGCTCGTGCGAGGGAAGCCGAGTGATGTCCTCGCCATTAAAGATGATAGAGCCAGCACGCGGCGTCAGCAGGCCCGCAATGGCGCGCAAGGTCGTCGACTTGCCGGCACCGTTCGCCCCAATGAGCGCGACGATCTCGCCCTGATCGATCTCGATGGAAATACCGCGACAGACTGACAAAGCGCCGTAAGCGAGTTCGAGATTTTCGACCTTCAGGAGCGTGCTCACATCAACTCCCCACCGAGGTAAGCCGCGACGACCGCCGGATCCTTCTGCACATCCGCTGGAACGCCCTCGAACAGGCGCTGCCCGTAGTCCATTACCAGGATGCGATCGGCAACGCTCATTACCAGTTCCATGTTGTGCTCCACCACCACAACGGTGACGCCATTGCGGCGTGTTGTCAGGATGCGGTCGAGGAGGCGATCCACTTCGGCAGCGTTCAGGCCGGCGGCAGGTTCGTCGATCAGCAGAAGGCGCGGTTTGGTCGCCAGCGCGCGGGCGAATTCGAGCATGCGCTGTTCGCCATATGACAGCGAACCCGCAAGTGCGTTGCGCTGTCTCGCAAGCCCGACGAAGGCCAGCAATTCCACCGCCTCGGAGCGGCAACGCGCCTGATTGCGCCGGAAGGCCGCGCCGTGAACCAGATATTGCCATGTCGGAACGTCGTGATGGACGTGGAAGCCGGCGATCACGTTCTCAAGCGCAGATAGCTGCTTGAACAGCCGGATCTTCTGGAAAGTGCGTGCGATGCCCAGCCGCACGCGGCGGTGCGCGGGCAGACCGGTCAGATCGCGGCCTCCGAAGTGCAACGACCCGGAGTCGGGCTGATAGACGCCGCTGATCAGATTCAGCATGGTCGACTTACCGGCGCCGTTCGGGCCGATAAGCGCGAACACCGATTCAGTCATGATGTCGTACGACACGTCGTGAATGGCGCGCAGGCCGCCGAAGCTCTTGTGCAGTCCCCTGACGCGCAACAGCACCGGGCTACGCGTCACCTCACCACCGGCGTGCGCCGTCATCGCGCCGCCCCGCGGGCAAGGCCGAGCTTAGCGCTTAGGATCCGGACTGCCTGCACAAATCCGCCCGGCACAAACATGACGACGAGCGTCAGCGCGGCGCCATAGATGACGAGACGCCAGTCGCCGAATGCACGCAGGAGCTCCGGCAACAGCGTGAGCAGGAGCGCGCCGCAGACCGGTCCGATCAGCGTTCCCATGCCGCCCACGATTACCATCGCGAGAATCATGAACGACTCGGTGATGAAGAAGGCATCCGGCACCAGCGTGCCGACGAAGGTCGCGTAGAAGCAGCCGGCCGCTCCGGCGACAGCCGCTCCGATCCCGAAAGCAAACGCCTTCCACGCCGCCGCGTTGATGCCTAGTGAAGCCGCCGAGATTTCGTCCTCGCGGATCGCGGTGAGGGTTTCGCCGATCGGCGAGCGCACCAGTTGATTCAGAACGTGGTAGGTGAGTAGCGCGAAGCCAGCGACGAGATAGAACAGCGCGACCGGATTGGCGAAACTGATTTCCGGAACGCCAGGGATCTTCAGGCCAGGCGGTGGCGGGATGGCGTAAATACCGAGCGGACCCTGCGTGAGACTAATCCAGTTGAGGAGGATCTGATACGTGATGACGGCGAAGCCGAGAGAGGCGATGGCGAGATAGTGCCCGCGCAGGCGAACGGCGAACAGTGCGAGGAACATCCCGGCGAGGCCTGATAATGCAACGCCAGTCACGAACGCAACCCAGAAAGGCCAGCCGCCGTTCATGACCAGCAGCGTTGAGGCATAGGCGCCAATGCCATAAAAGGCCGATTGGCCGAGATTGAGCTGGCCCGCATAGCCGAGAATGAAATCTAGCCCGAGTGCGAGCACGACGTTGATGGCGCAGAGGGTCAGGTTCGCCTGCCAGTAGCTGCCGGTGAACACCATCGGCAGCCCCACGACGACAATCGCAGCCGCGAGCAATCCCAGCCGGCGCGACCCTGGCCGGTGACCACAGCCGCTCTCCGGTGCATTGGGAATATCAGACATTCTCTTCACGTCTCTCGGAGATGAGACCGGTGGGGCGGAACGCCAGCATCAGGAGCAGCAGGCCGAACACGACGATGTCGATCAGGCCAGGCGCGAGAAACTGCGTCGTATAGCTCTCGATCAGCCCGACCAGCAGGCCGGCGAGAATCGTGCCTTCCACGTTGCCAAAGCCGCCGATGATCACGATCGCGAATGCCTTCACGATCACTGTAGCGCCTGCGAATGGCGTCAGCACCAGCACGGGCGCAAGCATCGCACCGCCCATACCGGCGAGCGCCGAGGCGAGCACGAAGGTCAGCAGGACGAGATGATTCGGATTGATGCCCATCAGCCCGGTGGTTTCGTAGTCCTGAGAAACCGCACGAAGCGCTTTCCCGAGAAAGGTGCATCTCATGAAGACATAGAGCAGCGCGATTGCAGTGGTAGACACCGCGATGATCATGATGCTTTGCATCGTGATGAAGGTACCAGCGACTCGAAACACCTGCTGGCTGTAAGGTGTTTCAAATGCGTAGGGCACGGGTCCGAACCAGGCCAGCATCGCGTTCTGCAGCATAACAGACACGCCGATGGTTGCTATCAGGGGCGGCAGTTCGCCTCCCTTTCGTCGCAACGGCGCAAAAATCGAGCGGTTGATCAACCAGCCGAGCGCGCCACCGGTCACGAGCGCGACCGCGATGCCCGCCGGATAGCTGCCGCCGGCAAGATGCATGAAGAAGTAGGCAGCGAACGCACCAATCGTCACGAAGTCGGCATGGGCAAAGTTGATCTGGACCAGCACGCCATAGATCAGCGTGAGGCCCAGGGCAACGAGGACATACAGGCTTCCAAGGACGACGCCATTGATGGCCTGCTGGATGACGATCGCAGCGGTCACACGGTCAGTTCCACTTCAGGGCATTCCAAGACAGGTCCGGCCTGGTCTCCATGTAGTGGATCGTATCCTTCCTGATGTTCTGGTGCGTCTTGTCGAACTCCACGCTGCCGGTGACGCCGACGAAGTCCTTCGTGGCGGCGAGTGTGTCGCGGATTGATTGTGCGTCCGTGGCGCCGCGCTTCACGACGTCGGCGATCAGCATGATCTGGTCGTAGGCATGGGCATTGAGGTGCGTCGGATCGGAACTAAACATGGCTTTGAAGTTCCTGACGAAGTTGCGAACGATTTCGCGTTCGTCCGTTGGATCAAACTGCACGATGCGTATATAGCCTCTCGACGACTTGCCGGCCTTCTGCTCGAAGCCGAAGGGGAGCCAGATGGTGCCGAGTTGGATCGCCGGGCCATCGCCGCCCCTCACAACCCCGGCCTGCGCCAGCGCCTGCGTGATCTTCAGGCCCTGCCCTTCAAGCGTATACGTCGGGATCACGTCGACCTTTCCGAGGCCAGCGACGCGGGTGGCAATCGCAGTGAAGTCGTTCACCTCACGGCCAAACCCGATGTCAGCGACGATCTTGCCCCCAAGCTTCGTGAAGGTCTCGTTGAATACCTTGGCGTTGCCGATGCCCGCATTGGTGTTTTCGTAGAGCAGGACGGCGGTACGCGCGTTGAGGTCATTGTAGGCGTGAGTGGCGATGTCAATGCCCTGCATGACCTCGTTCGGCATGATGCGGAACGTCCACGGATTGCCTGGCTCCGTGACCTTGATCGACGAAGAGCCGGCATTGACGAGCGGGATCTTCGCCTGCGCGACCGTTGGCATGATAGCGAGCGTCGCGTCGGAGCACTCTTCGCCGATGATCACGTCCGGCTTGTATTGATCGATCAGGCGCCTGGCGGCTTGTGTCGCTGGCAGGGGGCCGCAGGCAGAATCTTCATACTTGATGGCGAACCTGTAGCCATTGACGCCAGTCTTGTTGAGCTCTTCGAGGGCAAGCTCGACACCCTGCTTGTCCTGTGCGCCGAAATAGGCGCCAGGGCCCGAAATCGGCAGCAACCCTCCGATCTTGATCGTTTTGTCCTGAGCGAGGCTAGCCGGCGCGGTGGCCATCAGGCCGATGGAAGTACCGAGAGCGATAAGAAGACTCGACAACTTACGCATGGCGTCCTCCACGAGTTTTTCGATCTGCAAAGACGTAGCAACGAATGCGCCAGCCATTCAATGGGCGTTGACTGTTCAATCACAGGAACACTCAAGACGCGAACGAATATTTCCATGCCCATGCGGTCGCTGCACCCCGACGACGCGCAGCTACAGATCAGTTGCGCGTTGACGAGGAGGGCACCGAGCCGACACCTTAATCGCCGTCGTGTGGCCTGTCGTGCAACCCTTCCCCCGACGCGCAAGGTGTTCTACTGGGACGAACACGTTGAACGCAGTACTTGCCCCGCCGCAGCTTCTCCCGTCGAGCGGCCGAGGACGGTGGCTGTCAAGAGGCCATTCCCAGATAGATATCCTGCTGCAATTGAGCCCGACACGCCGGCTGCCGCCCCTCCGGCCGCGAAAAGGTTCGGATAGTTTGTTCCATCCTTCCGCTTGACGCGGCCTTCTGCATCAACTGCAAGGCCACCTTGCGTGTGGAACAACGCGCCCGTAACCTTAACTGCATGATACGGCGGGTTGCATGCCTGCCCCGCAAGAAATCTGCGACCATAACGATCTTGGCCGCAGATCAATTTCAAACGTTCGACTTCGTTCCATTCGGCGACCAAAGTTTCCGGGGGAACGTGCATGGCCCCCGCCAGCTCTGCGATCCCGTCGGAGGTAAGAGTTGCGCTCGAGCGTTCGGCTTCACGGAAATCCTCGAACTGTCGCGCCACGCCGGCAATTCGTTCATCGAATACGTTCCATGCAAATCCGCCCGGTTGCCGCAGCACTTCGGCTGCCTGCTCTGAGTAGCCGCGCGTTTCGTTGCTGAAACGATGGCCCTCGCCGTTAACCTGAACACCCCCCTGCATGATGACCGCCCAACTGATCAGGATATTGTGTGGCGTCGCCACTGACCCATGGCCTTGATAGGCGCCGAGATGTGAAAGCATGGCGCCGATGGACTGGCCCCAAATGATGGCGTCGCCACGATTGCCCGAATGGCCAAAATAGAGCGCGCCTGCCATTTCTGGAATGTAGCGGCGCACCAGGTCCGCATTTCCACCGAAACCACTGCAGGCGAGTATCAAGGCCTTGCAGCCGATCCATTCGCGCATGCCATCGCCGCGGACGACCTCCACTCCAAGAATGCGGCCATTCGGATCAACCGAAAGCCGCGCGGCGGCACTGTTGGTGACAATGACGATTTCATTTGCCTCGGCGGCACTGCGCAATCGGTCGATCAGTTCCCGGCCAGTACGGCTCGGCAAACCATGCATGCGCATGGCTGAATGTCCCGGATAGTTGAAATTGTCGACTACGTCGAAGGGCAGTTTGTGCCGGTCCGCGAGCCATTCGACGAGCGGACCTGCCCCGCGTGCAACGGCTTCAACGAGGACGGGATCTGCCTGTCCCTGTGCTTTCCGCTGAATGTCATCGGCGAAATGCTGTGCACTGTCGTCGATTCCCTTGGCGCGCTGAAATCGCGTGCCGGCGGCCGGAATAAGCCCTGCTGACAACGCCGTCGAGCCTGTCGGTATGGCATCACGTTCGACCACCACGACGTCGGCGCCTGCATCCTTCGCCGCCAGGGCTGCGCATAGTCCTGCAGCACCGGCGCCTGTGATCAGAAGCGGCGCTTGAATGTTGAATTTCTTAGCTTTTGCTCCCTGACCGGTTGACATCTCAAAAAGCCTTGCGCTTGGAGGCTGGCTTCAGCCTAGCAGATATCTGCCGCGAACACGCCGACGGCACTCCCGTGGACGGATCGGCGGACCTTGGCGCGCGCCGCACATTCGCGTGGGTATCGAGCGCGCCAGTGCCTCAAGTGAATCGCACCTGCTTGTAACCGGGTCCAGGCACCGGTACTTTTTCAGGCCCATCGACAGGGAGCCCGCATCTTGCCGGATACTCTTGGGTATCGAAAACGCATTGGCGTTATTGTTCCGTCTACAAATACAACCGTTCAGCCCGAAACCGATGCATTACGGGTTCCTGGCGTGACCTGCCACACCGGACGTGTCACGATCAAGGAGTGACCTCTCAATACCGAGGAGGCGTTCTACGAGCACATGCAGATGATGCGTGACGGGATCGGGGCGGCGATCGATCAGATTGTGACCGCGGGTCTCGATCACCTTATCTTGGGCATCGCGCTCGAGACGTTCTGGGGCGGCACCGCCGCCGCCGAGAGGTTGCAGTCGGACCTGGCGCAGCGTGCCGGCGTCGCCATCACGATGGGATCGATCGCGTCGGTAGCGGCGCTCAACAGGTTCGGTGCCCGGAGGATCGCGATCCTGACCCCGCACCAGCCGCGCGGTGACGAAATCGTGCGCGCCTATTTCGTGGAGGCCGGCTTCGACGTGGTCCGGCTCAAGGGTCTCAAATGTGCGACGCCGCGTCTGATCGCGCAGGTCCCGGAGTCGGATATCCGCAACGCTCTGCGTGAACTCGCCGGCGATGACGTCGATGCGTTGTTGACGCTGGGGACGGCGTTACCGGCGGCGCGTGTCGCCGCCGAAGCGGAGCGTTGGCTGGACCGGCCCGTGCTGGCGGTTAACGTCGTGTCCTTTTGGCACGCGATCCGTCAATGCGGCATCAGTGACCGCGTTAGCGGCCACGGGCGCATCCTCGAGGAATTCTAGGAAGTGGCCTGACCGGGGCCCGCGCGGACTTCGTCTGGCCTGACCTCTTCGCACGCTCTCAATCAGAGAGGCGCGCAGCACATAAGTGCGCTTGCGCGGCCGCAGCGGCCGCCATCGCGCGCAGATCGGCCTTGTTCTTGACACGGGGTCGCTGGATCCCTCTCCTCCAGCCGTTTCTTCTTCGCGATGGTCCGCTGCTAGACAAATGCAACGTTCAGCGGGCGTCGGAACCGGTCGTAGCGTCGAGCGCGTCTGGCGACGTCTCCTTGCGGATAACGCAAGGGAGGACAACTCCATCCCGTCATGAATTCCCAAATTAAGCCCGAGCCCGCCGAGCGGGTTGTTGATATGGGCGGCGTTGCCGGCAAGAAAGACGCACTCCTTACGGAACGATGCAGCGACTCCCTGATGGACGCTCGCCCCTGCAATCCGGAGCGATTCCTCGTGACCTACGCTGGCGCCGACTATGTACCGAAATTTGTCGCGGCGCGGGGCGCGCCGTGGACCGGAGCAGCCAATTGGTTACCGGCACATCGGCGAAGACAGCGCGTCTTCCCGCAACCACCGAGAGGGCGCATTGTCAGGAATTCTTGCGGCGCCCGCAGGCTGCCCGGGCGCCCATGGCGGTGCGGCGCATATCGCCGTTGACGGGCTGGTCCGCAAACAGACAGTACGTAGAACGGTCAGTTTCCAGGTACCCGCATTTTCAAGCGAAAGCTGAATGTGATGAGGCTCACGCCGCTGTTTCGGCTGTGGTGCAAGCATAGGTCCATTATGCGTCATGGGGTCATCGAGAAGCAGGTTGCGCACACCACGATGGCGACCGTGGCGCTACCTCGAAGCGGCTTCAAAGCTCAGGCGTTGCTTGCGGGACTCGGCTTGGCCGCCTCGAGACCTTTCCAGGTTCCGCGCTGTCTGCTTGGAACGGCTTTCTGGTCCTGGCCAGAACACCGAGCGCGATCGTGGAGAAGCTGGCCAACGCAGTCATCGCGGCAAGCAAGGACGTTGCTGTCATCGAGCAATTGAGCAAGCTCGGCGTCGAGTCAAACGGAACGACGCCCGAAGAATTCTCGGCGCAGATCGCCCGCGAACAGCCGCAATTTGACCTCGCCATGAGGGCGGCCAACCTCAGCCAGCCATAGCCTACCTGGCCAGCCCACGCGTCGAGCTTCGCCCCACTGCTTTTTTTGATGCTCTGATGGCGATTGGGCACTTGGCGCGTAGGCGGGCTGCGCGCCCGGCATTGGCGGAGTGCCGCGTTCTTCTCGGGCTTCGCCGTGCCGTAGGTTGGCGTCGGACGCGTGCTGGGATAAACACGCCTGTTCGGAAGCTGTCGGCTTGTGCTGGAGTTGTCAGTCGCCTATGCCACGCACTTTCACATGGATTGGCTGCGCCTTATTCGAAATTTGACGCAGTATGTTGCACCCTGGTCAAGAGATCATAGGATGGCGACTTGGCACTCCGGTATCGCCTTCGATCGTGCACCCATATCATTACTTGCTTGTTATTATGTTCTCGCTCCTGACAGCCATCTTGATCGGGCGCTGCGGTTGGATTGTGTGCCTGTGGGCTCTCGATCGCATGTTCTTTGAGCTTGAAGGCAAAATCGATTCACAGATTGCGATTTTGCATTCGAAGTCTGGCGAAGGTGGAAACGATGGTACCTTGCTCGGGCGCGCCAGAGAGCTCCTGCTTAAAAAGGTCCTGAAGGGCAGCCGGCCACGGCGGTTAGGGTGATGGTGAGGTCTTACTGGATCGAAATCAATTTGGGCGGCATACTGGCATTTCCCAAGCCGAATATCACGGCGGCGGTGAATCAGATCGAGAAAAGCTATCGTGATCTGATTACGCCACTCACAAAAATCCTATCGCATTCGGTCCCTCTGGGCGGTATTTCGGCCCCCTTCGTGTCCCGTTTGATCTTTATGTATATTGCGCCGGAGGTCAAAGTGCGCCTTACCGCCGCCTGCTGCTGTGATTCCTATCGCAGCTCGGCTCTCTCGTCGTCCTTACCTCAATTTGCTTTTACATCAGTATTCTCTCGTGGTCGCGTCTCAGTGGGACCGTGTTTTTCAGTTAAGCTGACGTCTCGCCGACGAGCTTTGCCCTTTATCAGCTCGATCTGATGCCCCGCGAGGCCCTATTCGATTTCATGCAACATAGGAGTCAACCAATCTCGCCGATCCTAACCAATCGGCACGCGACACCCTTCCTCTACCACACCCTGGTGTTTCGGATGTTCGTCGCCATCTACGTGATGTCGTCGCTGTTCAGGGCTGTTTCGCTTCGCGTTGAGGCATTGGAGAGTGCTGTTCGTAGCATGCTAGCGACGACAATCCGGATGTGGAGGAACATCGCTTGACGCGCTGATGCGCGAAGGCGTTGCGCGTGGTTTGCCGTTTCCAGTTCTAGCCCGAGAAGCAGACTGTTGGCGACCCATCGGCACTTCGCATTGAGCCCAATTTCAGCCGCCAGCTAACCCTTCCTCCTGCGCGCGGTGTCGTATATAAAGAGACTTGCCACTGGAACGTGACGACTCTCAAGCAAAATTGGCGTGGTTGGCGGCGGTTCCAAAAAATCGCGATCTGACACTTTGATCCACTTATGCGCGGACAGACATCTCAACCGGGGCACTGCATGGTAAATCGATTTACCGCCGCCCAATCTACCGCAGCGATGCGGCGTTGGGGGCCTTCCGCTATTGTCACGCTCGCGGCGACGGCCGCACTGACGGCGCTGACCGCCGGCGCCGCGGCGCGACAGGCGCGCCCCGCGCCCGCTGAGGCGACGGCGCCGCGCGATGAGCCCATCATGGCGACTTGCGCCGGCGCTCGGGGTAGGAGCGCCAGCCGGTAAAGGCCGCCTTGCGGACGGCATGAGGCTGTGAGTCACGTGACTATTCCTAGGAGGAGTCACATGACGAAGGGTCGGGTTGAGGTGATCACCCGGTCTCGCAATGACATTTCTTTGACTGTCAACGATGTAGTTTCGCAATAAGTCAGCGAGGCCTGGTTGCGCTAGCTTGCGATAATCGTTCATTAGTCCGAAAGCAAAGTCGTGTGCGCGTTCTTCGTCGCAGGCAGTAAGTAACGCACTGGTGAGGGCAGCGCGATCATCACCGCCCCAGCTGGACAAATCTCCGCGGAGAAGTGCGAAAGGTTCCCGCTGAATGAGGGCACTGCGCACAGCTCTATGGCGCGAGGTCACCGACGCCGCAACGTTCAAAAGCTGCGGAATAAGACCGCCACTGGGATGACACAAAATTCTCAGCACATTTTCGGACGATGTTTGCTTGGCGATCAGGTAGTCTGCTGCCAGAAACTCGGCATAGGTTTGATGCGCCCACCCCATGCGACCGACTCCGTGAGAGGAGAATAGGCCGGTATCCAGCACTTCGCGCAGGTGATCATCGCTTACATCGAACGGTTGAAATTCGCCTGTTTCGGAGCCAGTGCACAGCGCCGATAGAGCTACATCCTCTTCCGCTCGCGGATCAGTGTCCGGGTTCGTTGAGACAGCATAGCGGTTAGCAAGCATCGTCACCGCTGCGATACGGCCTGCCAGTTGCTTACGTTGGAGGCCATTCAGACGACCGAGTCGGCCAGCAGCACGCCTATTCGCACTGAGCTCCCCGCAAAGGCGGAGACATCCCTGAGAATAAAGATCGACAGCGCGGTCAGGAAGATGGCCATCTTTAACGAAGATTTCGAATAGTAGATTCAGCGTCACAGGCTTGAGCGCGAGGGGTACTGCGTTGGAGTTTTGTAGCTCGTAGATAAAGCGCTTTGGATCGACTCCGCGCTGCCGAGCGGCCTCTTCGACATCTTTTCTGCGGAGAGGCGCTAACTCAAACACGCCGACAGCATCTTCGCCCCAAATCCTTTTGAGCGTCGGCTCCAGCAGACCATGCGGCCACACAGCCGTCCGGGACGCGATGCGAACTGACATCCGTGCTGTGGGGTGTTGGGGCAGCTCATCGGCAAGTAAGGCCGCGATATTGTCGATGCGGAGAAGCGCCTCGTCGAGGCTATCGAGGGAGAGAGTGAGCTGAGTGTTGCCATTTCGCCATGCGGTAAATTGAGAACTTTCAAACACTCGGCTATGAAGATGACTATCGCTCGAAAAGCTCCGGAGATCTACGTGGATAAAGACGTCTTGCATTGTCATGCTGTTGTTCAGATGAGCCATATTCGGCTTGAAGAGTGCTTGATTTCCCAATGCCCGGTTCGCCGAGTAGAGCTAAAGCACGGTAACGCTGAAGTTCGGACAACGTATAGAGTCTTTGACTGGAATACCGAGCAATTTCACCTAAGGGATCAACAAGGAAACCGCCATCGGAAAGGTCAATCACGCCACCCAGAGGCACCCAAAATCGCTGCCAGGCATATGTTTGCTTCATCGGGCCCGGTGTCCTCGTTTGATATCGTCGTCCCTCCGGGGTCGTATATTCCATGCATCCATTGCGAAAACGGCTCGACTCCGGAGAAGGCCGCCTTGGGAGAAAAATAGCTGCAAATGGTGAGATTCGTGTACGATATTGCCCGAATCGGTTCGGGCAGGCACGAAGAGGGCAGTGCACGACGATTGTCAACAAAAAACGGAATCTCCAACGCGCTACTCAAGTTCCAACGTGGAAAACGGTTGCGCTGACACATCAAAGGGTTCGGCGTGAACGTGCGATGACTGCGGCGACCGGGTCATGGCGACTGGCGAACCATGAGGCTAGGGATCTTGTTGACGACCTCAACACGCATCCACGCCCAGGGCGGTGCGAGCCGATTTCCTAACCACACGGAAGTACGATAAAGCCATCATTGTGGGAGGCAATTCGTTGCTGCCTGATCAATTGGAACCATGGGCGGGGTTGCTGAAGGGCAATTGGCCTGCTGATGCTGTTCCAATGCCCGATCAGACCGCCGTCGCTAAGGCACGCAGATGGTCGAGGTGGGCGAGATTTCCGGCCTCGCCATCACCATGTATTGTCGCCCGGATGAAAGCGTCTCTGCGCCCTCGGCGAGATATCGAAGCAGGGCAGTCGCTACTTACGCATCCTGTTCGTGCAGACGGTGCACGAGCATTCTTGCCCTCTGATGGGCTTGGGTTACTTGCATCGCTGCAGCAATTGTCCTCTTCCGCATGCGCGGCGAAATGGGTTAGCGTTGCGCCCGAGGCATCCGAACGACACGCGGAGGGCTTCAGGTCTTTGCACGTTGGCTCATGTCGGCAGCGCCGTTACTTCAACGGTCCAGTCGACCTAAGCGGCCCTCCGCTTGCACGCCCTTGGGTCCTGGTCACAGGGAGAACAGCCATGCTTTTCCGAGGATCGATCTCAATTGCGATTGCGGGGCTGTTGACGGCGATGGCGACGGCCCAGGCCTTCGACGATGCGAAATATCCCGACCTCTTCGGCGTGTGGCGCAGGGTTAACCTTCGGCCCGGCGGCCAGCCGTCGTTCGATCCGACCAAGCCGTGGGGGCGAGGTCAACAGGCCCCGCTGACACCCGAGTATCAGGCGATTCATGAGGCGAGCCTAGCCGACCAAGCGAACGGCGGCCAGGGCAACTGGCAGTCTGGCGCACGTTGCATGCCGCCGGGCATGCCGGCCTCGATGACGGCATATGGTGAAATGGAAATCGTCGTGCTGCCGGAAGTTACCCACATCCTGCTCAATCACAATAGCGGCTATCATCGCCGCATCTACACTGACGGGCGCGACTGGCCGAAGGAGGTTGAGCCGAGCTTCCAGGGTTATTCGATCGGCAAATGGATCGATGAAGACGGCAGCGGCCACGTCAACCTGCTTGAAGTTGAGACCCGCCACTTCAAGGGCCCGCGGGCTTTGGACCCAACCGGCCTGCCGGTTCATGCCGACAACCAGTCGATCGTGAAGGAGCGCATCTTTTTCGACAAGACCGATCCGACGATCCTGCACGACGAGATCACTTTGATCGACCATGCCTATACGCGGCCGTGGACCGTGCTGAAAAGCTACCAGCGCGAACCCGGCAAATACCCGATTCACAGCCAGGAGGATTGCGCGGCGACTACTGCAAACGTGCTGATCGGCAAGGAGCTCTACTATCTGAGCCCTGATCGCGAACTCATGCCCACCCGCAAGGATCAGCCGCCTCCCGATCTGAGCTATTTCAGGACGTACGACCGGTAGCGGTCTGGCAGTCGGCGCGTGGCCAGGCTGTAGGTCGCAGTAACAAGGGAGAACAACCATGCGATACCGAAGCTGGATCGTTGCGTTCGGCTCCCTGGTGGCGCTCTGCTTCACGTTAGCCGAAAGTCGGGCCTGGGACGAGACGAGGTATCCTGACCTGAAGGGCCAGTGGCGTCCGATCGGTGACCCCACGCGATTTGACCCGAGCAATGCTTGGGGTCGCGGACAACAGGCGCCATTGACTCCCGAATATCAGGCCCTGTTCGAGGCTAACCTCAAGGATCAGGCCGCCGGCGGACAGGGTCTGGCCCAGACCAATACCTGTATTTCACCAGGTATGCCGAGGGTCACGAACGGCTACGGTCAGATTGAGGTGGTCGTCACGCCCCGCACCACCCACATTATGGTCGAGCATATCAACGACAATCGTCGCATCTATACTGATGGGCGCGGTTGGCCTACGGAAATTGAGCCAACCTACCTCGGGTATTCCATCGGCACTTGGATTGATACGGATGGGGACGGCCGCTACGACGTCCTAGAGGTCGAGACGCGCGGCTTCAACGGGCCCCGAACTTACGATAACAGCGGCATTCCTTTACATGAGGACAACCTCACTGTCGTCAGGGAGCGGATTTACCTCGACAAATCTGACCCTAATATCTTCCACGACGAAGTCACGGTGACCGATCATGCGCTGACGCGCCCCTGGATCGTCACCAAGAGCTACCATCGCGAGCCCGATCGCCAGCCCTCTTGGCGCGAGGTCACTTGCGCCGAGAACAACAACCGTGTGGACATCGGAAAGCAGAACTACATGCTGAGCCCCGACGGACAGCTGATGCCGACGAGGAAGGATCAGCCTCCTCCGGACCTGCGATATTTCAATCGCTCCGGGAAGCAGGGGCCGTAGGTGCGATTTGTCTTAGCGCGGTTTCGAACCTTCGATCGAATTGGACAGCCAAGCGGCCGTACGGATGCGGCTGTCCTCCTCCTCGAACCCTTAAGGG
>Ga0126384_10001405_pt1 | contig 14249 bp, 19 predicted proteins | sample PanSoiMetPlot_36_FD_92543 | JGI IMG/M metagenome (GOLD analysis project Ga0126384, IMG submission 92543) | Tropical forest soil microbial communities from Panama - MetaG Plot_36 | ecosystem: Environmental > Terrestrial > Soil > Tropical forest > Bulk soil | place: Panama | collected 2016-02-17 | reverse complement strand
TCGCTGCGGCTGCTCACGCCAAACTGGCAGAGCCGGCTGCCGGGCTTCGGCTACGCCGGCGACGATCCCGACGGCTACCGGACCATCCCCGAGGTCATCCGCTTCATCGAGGACTACGCCGAGGCGACCGCGGCCCCAGTGCGGACCCACACGACCGTGACATCGGTGCGCGACACCGACGCCGGCTATGTGGTCCGCACGTCACGCGGTGACTGGCAGTGCCGGGCGCTGGTGCTGGCGTCGGGGGCGTGCAACATCGCCAGCGTGCCCGCCTTCGCCAATCTGCTGCCGCCGTCGATCGTCACCTTGACCGCCCAGCAGTACCGCAATCCCGGCGAGCTTGCCGACGGCGGCGTGCTGGTGGTCGGCGCGTCCGCGAGCGGCACCCAGATTGCCCATGAGATCCAACGTTCGGGCCGTCCGGTCATGCTCTCGGTCGGCGAGCACATTCGCGCGCCGCGCATGTACCGCGGCAAGGACCTCGAATGGTGGATGGATGCGGCCGGTGTGCTCGACGAACGTTACGACGCGATCGACATCGAGCGCGCGCGCCGCGTGCCCTCGCTGCAGCTCGCCGGTACGCCCGACCGCTCGACGCTTGATCTCAATGCGCTGACCGACATGGGGGTGACGCTGGTCGGCCGCTTTGCCGGAATCGCCGGCAGCAAGGCCCAGTTCGCCGGCTCACTGCGCAACATGTGCGCGCTGTCCGATCTCAAGATGAACCGCCTCCTCGAGACCATCGACACCTTCGCGCGCGACAACGGCCTCGATGCGACCGTCGCGCCGCCGCACCGCCCGCCGCCGACGCGCGTGCCTGAGTCACCGCCGCTGATGCTGGACCTCGCCGCACGTGGCATCAGGACGATCATCTGGGCGACCGGCTACCGCCCCGACTACAGCTGGCTCGAGCTTCCCGTGCTCGATCGCAAGGGGATGGTCCGCCACGACGGCGGCGTCACGCCGTCGCCCGGCCTCTACCTGATGGGCGTTCCGTTCATGCGGCGCCGCAAATCTACATTGATCGATGGCGCCGGCGACGACGCGCGCGAGCTCTCGGCGCATCTCGCTGCCTACCTCGACGGCGGTGTGTCGAAGAGCGTGGCGTGATCCACACGCGTAGGATGGGTTGAGCACTTGCGAAACCCATCATCTGGCCCAATTAACAAGCGATGGGTTTCGCAAGTGCTCAACCCATCCTACAATCTATCCAACCGCCGCGTGGATAGCGGTGCAATGCCGGACCAGATTGTCCTTCGACGCCACGAACTGCTTAAGCGGCGTATCGATCTCGTAGAAATAGATATTGGCGATGAAGCCATAGATGCCGGCATCGATACTGCTCGGCTTCGCCCCATGCGCGTAACCGGCCGCCGGGATCAGGTTTGCCAGCACGTTGAGGTCCGCGAGCCCGCGTGCATAGGCGGCGTCCGGCGCATAGCGGCCGATGCCCTGATAGTGGTAGCGCTGCGCATTGAACTCCTTCGCTTTCAGCAAACCCGCTTCGGTCAGGCTCGGATGCTCGCGGCGCAGCGCCGCGCAGAACGCCGGCCAAAACCGCTCGTCCTTCCAGCGCGAATAGGACATGACCCAGTAGAGATCGTCGAGCATGCGCGTGACCAGGTGATTAGTGTCGCGCTGCGCGCCGGTGAGGCCATCGTCGATGGTCAGGCGATGCTTGCGGATAAGATGCGCGATGATGGTGTCGCTGTCGCCGACCGTCTCGTCGTCATCGATGATGTACGGTAGCTGTCCGCGCGGTGCGGCCGAGGCATCGATGATGTGCTCGTGCGTGAACGTCACGCCCGTCAACTTGAGAAAGGCGAACACCTTGAGGCCGTAGCCGTTGTTGTCGGCGACGCCAAACAGCGACGGATAGGAATAGAGAGTGATCATTGCTTGTCACCAAATTGCCGGGTCGTGCCCGGATGTGCTGTCTGGCGCACTTGTAGGATCGGTTGAGCCATAAGCGCGTTCACGCGCGTCCATAGCCCGTCGAAGACGGGCGTGAACGCCCTTAACGACGCGCTAGGCGAAACCCATCATCTGGCCTGCGTCCGAATCGATGGGTTTCGCAAGCGCTCAACCGATCCTACAGCTTCGTCCCGCCGTCCGTCACCGCGCCCGCTTGGCCGCGCTATGTTTCGCCAATGGCCCTGCCGCCTCCCGCGCGCAATCGATGAAGCGCTGCGCCAGCGGGCTCAGCGCCCGCTTCTTGAGCGTGAAGATCGCGACTTGGCGCAATGAGCCGGGAAGCCCGACAGGCAACACCCGGACAGAGGGATACTTGCCCGGTGCGCTCATGACGCCGGCCGGGACGACAGCGAGAAACGGCCCGGTAGCCGCGAGACTGATCCGCACGTTGAGAGCAGGGGTGGAGACCGCCGCGCGCGGCGGCTTGAGGCCGCTCGCACGAAACGCCTCGACAACCAGCATGTCGAACCGGCTTGGGGGCGGCGGCCAGGTCCAGCGCTCGTTCACGAGCTCCCCAAGCTCGATCTTCCGGCGCCGAGCCCATGGGCTGTTGGTGCCGGCAACCACCAGCATCGACTCCTCGTACAGCGGCTCCAGGCCAATGTCCTCGAAGCGCTCGGTTTCCGGCGATTGAAGGCCAAAGCCAACCTCAATGGTGCGGTCACGCAATCGCTCATAGAGCGCGAGCCCGTCCGTGATGCCGATGTCGTAGACCACGCGTGGATACTGGCGCGACAGCCGATTGATGGCCGCGAGCACGATGCCCTCGGCGAGGCCTGCGCCGCTCCCGATTCGCACCTCACCGGCAGAAGGATCGGCGAGGAATTCGATATCCTTCACGCCTTGATCGATCTCGTCGAAGGCAGCGATGCCACGCCTCAGGAGCGCGCGACCGTAGTCCGTCGGCACCACCCCCTGGGGACTGCGGTCGAACAGGGATACGCCGAGGTCATGCTCGGCGTCGGCGATCGCCCGCGAAATGGCAGGCTGCGTGACCGCCAGCCGCGCCGCGGCTTTCGCCATGCTGCCGGTCTCGGCGACCGCCACGATGATTTCCAGCTGGCGGAGCTTGAGGCGGCGGGCCCGCTGATGCCTGGCCATGCTTGGCGCGCTCCATATAATAAGAAGTCATATCTACATCAAAACATAGCATTACAAAATTATGCCCCCAAATGATACGCACTTTGCACGCACGATGGAGATTGCAATGACCAATGCGATGCCGCTCCGTACGCGTGTCACCCCGACGCTCCTTGCGGCCACGCTGTCCGCAACCGCAGCGTTGGGTATGTCCTTGCTGATCGCGGACGCCACATCGGCGCAAACCTATCCCAGCAAGATGATCAAGGTCATTTGCCCGATCCCGGCAGGCTCTGTCCTCGACGTCACCGTCCGATTGGTGACGCCTGAGCTATCCGCGCGACTTGGCGTGCCTGTCGTCGTCGACAATCGTCCAGGCGGTGGCGGCACAACCGGCATCAAGGAGTTTGCGAGGGCCACTGCCGATGGCCACACTTTGCTAGGGTCGAGTCTCTCCGGTGTGTTCGCGCTCAAGACTCTCGATTACGACCCGGTCAAGGATGTCGTTCCGATCGGCACCGCCGCAACCCACCATTGGGTCCTGGTCGTCGCGCCCACGGTGCCGGCGAAATCGGTCAAGGAGTTGGTCGACTATGCGAAGGCCAACCCCGGCAAGCTGAATTGGGGATTTGGCCAGGGTACTTCCCCTCACATGTATGGGGAATTGTTCAAGGCTGCGACCGGAATCGACGTGCACAATATTCCCTACAAGAGCGGCACGCTGGCGGTGCCGGACGTCCTGGCGGGCCGCATCGACATGAATTTCGGCACGGCTTCGAACCTTCTGCCCCTCATTCAAGAGGGAAAGCTTCGCGCGCTTGCCATCTCGAGCGAGGTCCGAAGCCCGGACCTTCCCAATGTGCCCACGATGGCGGAATCCGGATTCCCTTATCTGACGCGGGGAGGCTGGATGGGGCTGTGGGGACCGCGAGGAACGCCAGCGCATATCGTCAACAGGCTGAACGCGGAGATCACTGCTAGCGTGACAACGCCGGCGATGAAGGCCGCCATGAAGAACCTTGATTTCGAACCGAAGTATGGGTCTCCTCAGGACTTCGCAACCTTCATCCTCGACGAGATCGAGGCCTGGACACCGGCCGCCAAGGCGGCCGGCATCATCCCCAAATGAACGCGACCCACGAACGCAACAGAGCGAAGCGTAACCGCATGAGCGCCCATCCTTCGTCCGCCTCCCTCGCCCCACACGTGGCCACTTTGCCGGACGACGCCGCGACGATCATGAAACGCGGCGCCGTCACCGCGGACCGCATCCTCGAACTGGGTTATTCCTACCGCGCGTGCCGGACACTGCTGAGCGCGGTCGAGCTTGGCGTCTTCACTGTCCTTGCCGCGGGACCGCTCGATCGCGACACGCTGAGCGAACGGATCGGCATCAACAGCCGGGGCGCGCGCGATTTTTTCGACTCGCTTGTCGCACTCCGCATGCTGGTGCGCGACAAGGCTGGACGCTACTCGAATTCCGCCGAAACCGACCTCTATCTCGATCGCAACAAGCCGACGTATGTTGGTGGTGCATTCGAGAACGTCATAACCCGGAACTACATGGATTGGGGCTCGCTGACCGATGCTTTGCGGACTGGAAAGCCACAGACGCATCTGAGCATGGTGACAAAATTCGCGGAGCTCTATGCCGACGAAACGCTGCGCGACGCGTTCACGAATACGATGACGGCGCGGACGCGACCGGTCGCACAGGCGCTGGCGAAAAGATTTCCTTGGGCGGAGCACCGCACCTTGATCGACATCGGCGGCTCGCAAGGCTGCCTGCCGGTCGAGATCGCGAAGGCGCACTATCACATCAGCGGCGGAGTCTTCGACCTGCCGCCGTTGCAGCCGTCGTTCGATCAATTCGTGAAGGCGCACGGCCTGCACGACCGGCTGCGCTTCTATCCAGGCGATTTCTTCGAGGGTCCACTGCCATCCGCCGACGTGCTGGTGCTCGGCCGCGTATTGCACAATTGGGACCTTGCCACCAAGAAGATGCTGCTGCGAAAGGCGTACGACGCGCTGCCCGCGGGCGGCGCGCTCATCGTCTACGAGCAATTGATCGACGATGAGCGTTGCACGCAGACGGACGGGCTGCTCGCGAGCCTGCAAATGCTGCTGTCGAGCCCGGGCGGCTCCAACTTCACCGGCGAAGATTGCGTTGGCTGGATGCGCGAGGCTCACTTCCGCAATATCAGTGTTGAGCCTCTGACAGCGGATCAGTCGATGGTGGCTGGGATCAAGTAGCGCGCAATGCCGGCGCACCGCCTGCCGCCGACCCGCGTGCCCGAGTCACCGCCGCTGATGCTGGACCTCGCCGCCGGCGGCATCAGCACGATCATCTGGGCGACCGGCTACCGCACCGACTACAGCTGGCTCGAGCTTCCCGTGCTCGATCGCAAGGGGATGGTCCGCCACGACGGCGGCGTCACGACCTCGCCCGGCCTCTACCTGATGGGCGTGCCATTCATGCGACGCCGCAAATCCACGCTGATCGACGGCGCCGGCGACGACGCGCGCGAGCTCTCAGCCCATCTCGCCTCCTACCTCGACGGCCGTGTGTCGAAGATCGTGGCGTGACGCGGGGCGCAACCCGATTGAGATGCGCACGGCACGGCACGGCGTCAACCGCAAGCAAGCCCAGTCGGGGCAAGACCGGAAACATGCTCCATAAGAGCATTGCCGGTCATGACCCGACTCGGACATCCAGGCCGTCGGCCAGCACCGACTGACGACGGAGCAAAACGTGTCCGATCACACGCTCTGTTCGCCAACAAAACTCATGTACGTTCGTCGGCCATTTGGTCCAAACAGAACGACATCAAATTTTTCAGCCTTGGGGCCCTCCATCCCTGGCGAGCCGACCGGCATACCCGGAACGGCAAGCCCCACCGCATCCGGCTTTTCAGCGAGAAACCGCTGGATCGCCACCGCGGGAACGTGGCCCTCGAGGACATAACCTTCGATCTGCGCCGTATGACAGGAGACCAGGTCAGCTGGCACGCCGAGCCGCGTCTTCAGCGCCTCCAAATTCGTCGTCTCTCCAGTTTTCACGGTGAAGCCGGCCTCTTGCAAATGCCTGACCCATCCGGAGCAGCATCCGCATTTCGGGTGTTTATGGACGGTGATGATTCGCCCCTCGGCCGCCGTGCATCCGAACAGCGCGATAGCGGCAGTCCCGGTGGCCAGGAACAGTGCCGACCGTCGCGTCAGTAGGGAATTCGATTGCATGGTGGTTCTCCTGATATTCGAGCAAGGCTCCATGCCTGCTCTGATATTCAGGAGCCTTAAAGAAGCCTCGCCGGTCCTAATGTGCCGACCATCACAAATTATGCGATTGTGCACGGAGCCCCGGTCGCAAGCCTAATGTGTCGACCATCACAAATTATGCGATTGTGCGCGGAGCCCCGGTCGCAAGCCTAATGTGTCGACCATCACAAATTATGCGATTGTGCGCGGAGCCCCGCTCGCAAGCTGGACAATGTCCGCAACCCGATTGAGCGCGAGCACACGATCCGCGTCGAGTTCGTGCAGGCACCGAAGCGGAACGAACGTGCGATTTGCTTTTTGCTGATTTACACGGACGCCCGCTTTCTGGCGCGGCGCGCCGGCCCACCGCACACCTAATCAATAATTCTCAGCACCAGCCACAACGGCAGAATTACAAACACCACACTCCAATGCACCAACCGATGGTCCGCGCCCAATCGCACAATTTGTGACGGTCGACACATCAGGACCGGCGCGGCTTCTTTAAGGTCCCTGAACATCAGAGCAGGCATGGAGCCTTGCTCGAATATCAGGAGAACTACAATGCTTCGCACTGTCCGTATGCTGTTGATCGGTACCGCTCTCTCGCTCGGCGCCGTAACTGGTGTCCAATCCGCACTAGCGGCCAAAGCCGAACCAGTGGCTGAAAGCGCCGACTCGAAGTGTGGGTGTTGCTACTGGGTGCGCGTCTGGACCGGCTGCTGCTGGGTGTGGGTGCGGGTGTGTGACTAGTCGCTCCGTTTGGTAAGAGCCTCGAAATCATGCTGTATGGCTCATACCATTCGTCGGCTATCTCTACCAGTAACTCCCTCACCAGCTCTACGAGGGTTCCAGAGCTTCGCTGAACTGGAAGGGAGTGAGCTTAGGTCGTCGGCCGAACTCACTCCCCGCCCCTCGCGCAACGACACGAGTCAGTCATGGCGAAGGCTGGCGACAGTTGTAACACACGCGATCAGACGAACGACTTCTTCGATGATCAGGAGGTCATCGACGCCATGCTCAGTCTGCCGCTGACGATTCGGAGCTGCCCTCTCCCGCAAGAGGCAGCTCTTGCCGTTCGTAAGAAGCGGTTAAACCGTCGCGCATTCACTCATCGCGGCAGGAAGAGCACGTTTCGCGACTCTATTTCGGTTCCCCAACTGGTGTTCTTGCCAAGCATGGCCATCACTGGCAGGGCTGCGATCTTCTCACCGCGCTGGATGATGAAGGCGTCGTAGCCAAAGCTTTCGCAGATCGCTGCCGTGCAGGCTCCCGGGTCCTTGTGAGTGCCGGACAAAAGTTCGAGCAGGATTATCGGCCGGTCGCGTGCCAGCGTTGTCCGCGCGCCATCAAGCACCTCGCGCTCGCTGCCCTCGACGTCAGCCTTGACGAAATGCACATTCATCAAGCCGAAGTCGTCGAGCGTACGGACCTCAACATTGTAGACTTTATTGTTGTGAAACTGGGAGTGTGTTCGCTTCAGGCTCCCGGCAAGGTGAAGAACCATGCCATGGTCTGAAAGCGGGACGTGCAACGTCCCACGGCTGGACTCGCTGGAGAGTGCCAGTTCGTGGACCTCGGCGCGGCCGCGCAACATCCAACGCGCGAAAAAGGCATAGTCGGGGTTCGGTTCAAAAGCGACGACCCGCTCGGCGATGTCCGCCAGGGCATAGGCATAGAGGCCCTGGTTGGCACCTATATCAACGGCGGTACCGCCGCGTGGCACCAGCTTCGCAAGGATAGCGAGCTCTGGCTCGCCGGAGCGTGCTTCGTCCGCAATACGCCTCCGGTAGAAATATGACGGCGGCATCAGCATCGCCAGCCGTTCGCGGAAGGGCAGAGCCACCGTATCCCCTCAAAAATGGTGCCCGGCAAATGGCTCTACAGAGCCATTTTGGGGCGTGGACCCATCGATGCGCAGCCAAGCCGAAGTGATGCTAACTGGCTTCGTTGCAATGTTATCGTAGCGTTGCGACGCGCCGGCTCCAGTATTGGCGGACAAGCGGGCATCAAACGCCCCTCATCCGAGCGTCGCGTTTATGATTACACACCCTAAGTCAGGCAAGGCCAGCCGACCTATCTTGGAATTCTGCCTTTCAGGCACTGATAGATGAAAGCGTCGAGGGCGCGTCCGCCGAGGTCTTTTTCCACGTTGTCTGAATCGTTCCAGCCGCGCCGCAATGCGAGCTGGTAGCAGGCGTTGTAGCTCGCCTGCGTTGCGGCCACGCACCCGCGAGCCGGGAGACACACCGCGTACTGTGCCTGTGCGGGGATGGCGGGGATGCTTAGAAAACTCGTCACCGCGCCAACCGCCAATATTGCCGTCATGATGACTTGCCGCATGTTGTCCTCCACGCGTCAGTTGCGCATTTTCATCTTGCGGTACCGCATTGCTGTGTAACCAAGTCGTAACGATGGCGCTTCACATGAAGCGACGCATCCTTTGGCCTAGCATCGCTATCCTTAAGGATGACCGCGCACAAGACCCGAGTGCGCAGGTTGGACGGTGCGGAGCTGGTGCGCTCGGTGCGGCGCTGTGGGTGCTCGCTTTGAGGGGATTGCGCTGGGCCGGTGTCATATCGCGACAAACCCAATCGCAATGTTGTCACGCTGTCACGGAGGCATTGAAAGCGCGTGTCCATTAGTTGGTAATTCCCGCGACTTCAACAAGGTACCAGCAGCCGCCGCGATTCCTGAAGCGGTACCACTCAATGTTTCCGGGAGCACCATAACTATTGACCATGACTGACGCCCTATTGTTCGTGACATACTCGACGTGGCTGCAATAGCGCGCTTCGGTCCGCGGCACCGTGTCATCCGTGAGGCAGTCTGCGACAAGCGTCGTTGGGGGAATCAGCGGTAGCCCCTGGCGCTCCATCTTGAGCGCCCAATCCCGCGATTCCCGCCTTCTCGTCACCTTGCCCTCAGCGTCGGTGTCGATCGAGCGCAGCGGCCACTCGACCCGATCGAGGCGAAAAGTGGAGTCCTGTTGGAAACGCGCAAAGAACGCGTTGAACGATGCGTCCCGGGCAGGACAGCGAGCGCCGGCGATGCAAGCGTGCCCGCCGAGGATCAACAAGAACGCAGCGAGGACAAGACGCATTGGCAGACCTCTTTGCAAAGTTCGGCAATCCAACAATGTCTTGCAGGTGCACTGGAGTGGAACGATACGCGCTATTTGCTTTCCCGGAAAAACGACTTTGATCAGTTCCCCGACACGGCTTTGCAGACCGTTACGTAACCACTCCGCCACGCGCCCGCTCGCCGAGTGAACTACCGCTGGTCCGGAGGCTAGAACAATGCGAGCAAAAGTGAAGACCGAGTGTGCCTTGCAGACACTTGCTCGCTCGCCGCATTTCGGGTCACAAGGCCTACCGATCCTTCAAACCTCCGCTCCCGGCGGACAGCGGACATCCACGCCGTTCGTCAGATCGAGCATCTATCAGTTAGAGTGAGCGCAATGGCTAAAAAGGTGTCGAAGACCTCGGCGAAGGATGTCCTGAAGTCCTCTGAGAAAAGACCTGGCGAGCTGATCCGAGAGCTGGTTGCCGAAACAGCAAGCTGGTCTGACGCTGCGGTATTGGCGGAAATTGAGCATCTCCCCCCGCTCGCAGATGAAGGCGATCCAGCCTGGAATGAGCAAAGCTACTGGCGCGAGTTCGCCTACCGCTATGTCGCCTTGAGCGATGCAGCGGCGCACAGGAAACTGCGCCCCGCCGTCCGCCTGCTCCTGGAACGCGCCTGTAACGGTGATCCCGGTGAAATGATGAGAGGGCTTCGCCATTCCTTCGAAAGAATTTTCAATCCCGACTGGGCAGCGCTCGCAGACGTTTGCATGGAATTATACGGGTCAAAACGTGCGGGCACGCGGCTGTGGGCGATGCATCAGCTCATGATCCTGGACGACCCCAGGGCTCGGCAGGTCTTTGATCGCGCGTTGAACGATGAAATCGAGTACGTTCGGAGGCTGGCTGCCGCGGGTCTCGAAAGACTGAACCGCCGTCCTCACTGACCGGTCAGTGCGAGGCGCGTGCGCGGCGTGAGCGGACGCCAAGTCATCAGCCCATCCGAGCGTCGAGAGCTGATCGGATCGTGACAGTCAAAACGTGCAGACGCCGATATGCCTGACGCCATCACTGCCACGCTTGATGTGCTTCGGCTAGCCGCTCGTGATCCCGAAAGCGATCTGGATGAGCAGCTGCAGCCCTTGATCGATGAGTTTGGCTGGACGGCGGTATGCGACGGTTTTTTTGAAGCCTTGGAATCCAAAGAGACTGCGATTTGGCGCACTGCTGCTGCCGCTATTTGGGGAGCGGCCCTCGACAAACGAGAAATGGACGCGCATCGTGCCATCGCGCTGGTCTACTTCCGGCTGGACCCGAACAAGCCGGGTGAGGAAGACAACCTTGCGTGGAGCATCGCCTGCAAGCTGAAAGGTGTGGGATACCTTTCTACTTACGACCCTCGTCTGGATCCTCCCGTCAAGGAGCAGCTTGAGCAACTTCGGGCCAGATAACCGCTCCCGGGCGAACAACCATGTGAGCGGCCATGCGAGGCCAGCCATGCCCAAGCTAAGCAATTCCGTCAGCGGCGCGTTCCGACAATTCTCGTTTTGGATCGCCAACGGCACAGTTGGTTACCCGCTCTTGGAGGGTGTCGACTACCGGGTCATATTGCAAGACGAGCCGAGCGCGCTGGAAATGGTCTATGCGATCTTCGCGAACGTTCTTGAGATCGATGAACAAGGTAACGTCTTGAATGCCAAGGAAGCGGAACGTCGCGCGGCCCAATACATCCTGCGATTCATGACAGGCAAAAAAGTTGAGCCGCCGTTCGAGCCATGGGAAACCACGCTCTACTCATGTTGAAAAGGCGTTGAAGGCGCTCATTCGCGTCGCCGCCTTCTGAGGGTTTCTCAGCACCGGACAAACTGGCATGCTGGTCAGATGGACGACCTCCTGCTGTTCCCCAGCGCGGTCCGACGAGATCCTCGGATTGAGTCTTGGTTTTCGGACTTCGCCGATCCGTTCCGATTGATTACGCGGACATGGTTTGAGCGCATGCGCGGCTGCGGCGCCGATGTCCGCGAGCTCCTGCACGACGGATGTCCGGTCGCTTGTGTGGGGGACGCACCGTTTGGATATGTCGACGCGTTCAAGGCTCATGCGAATGTCGGCTTCTACCATGGCGCAATGCTCGCGGATCCCGCCGGCTTGCTCGAAGGCGCGGGCAAGCGCATGCGTCATGTGAAGCTGCGCCCCGGAAAAGAAATGGACGTTGAGGCTTTGAGCGACTTGATCGTAGCCGCCTACCACGACATCCGGCTACGCCTCACGCAGTGAAGAAAGCGACGACCACCATGAAAAAGACGAACAGCGGCTCGAAGGAAGGAAAGGGAGAAGATTCTCCCGCTCGGCTAATCGATGCGCGAATCAAGGCGCTGAACGATTGGCGGGGCGAGACGCTCGCTCGGGTCCGAACTCTCATCAAGGAGGCCGACCCTGACGTGGTCGAGGAGGTGAAATGGAGAAAGCCGTCGAACTCGATGCTGGGCGTTCCGGTGTGGGAGCACGACGGAATCATCTGCACCGGTGAGACCTACAAGAATGCCGTGAAGCTCACCTTCGCCAAGGGCGCCTCGCTTAAGGACCCGTCAGGCCTCTTCAACTCCAGCCTCGAAGGCAACACCAGGCGTGCGATCGATTTCCATGACGGCGACAAGATCGACGAAAAGGCGTTGAAGGCGCTCATTCGCGCCGCCGTGGCGCTGAACACGTCGGTGCGAGCGACCGTCAACACGGCGATGCGAGCGATCGCGCGTCCCGTCCGCGCTCGGAAGCGACCAACGAGCGCTTGAGGAGCGTCGTGAAGCCGATACGGGTGGCAGCGGTTCCTTGCAAAACTGGAGCAGGTCTTGGCGCGGAAAGAAGCCTTGCCGAAGTTTAGATATCACCCCGATCCTGTGGCCACCGGAATGGTGATGAGCAGTGACGTGGAGTGCATTTGTTGCGGACGGTCGAGGGGCTATGTGTATGTCGGGCCCGTGTACTCAGCCCGACGTGACCTGCAGGACCGCATTTGCCCCTGGTGCATTGGCGACGGCACGGCCGCCGCGAAGCTGAAGGCATCCTTTGCTAGCGGAGACGTGCCGTTTTACGGCGAGGTTACGAGCGACGTCTGCGCGGAGGTCACTCGGCGCACGCCCGGCTATATTTCCTGGCAGGAGACGTCCTGGCTCAGTCACTGCAACGACGCGTGTGAGTATCACGGGGACGCGTCAGTCAAAGACGTTGCAAACGTGGCCGCGGACACCAAGCGCGACTTTCTGGCGAAATATCGCCTTGACGAGGAAACTTGGCAGTCGATGACGGATGGTTACCAACCCGGAGGCGATCTGGCGATATACAAGTTCGTTTGTCGCCATTGTGGTTTGGTTCGCCTCGCGTATGACTGCTCATGAGGGCGGCAGCCTTGATGAAAAGCCGTTGAAGGCGCCCATTCACGCCGCCGTGGCATTGAACACGTCGGTGCGAGCGACCGCGCGCCACGCCCCGCGTGGCCGGGCTTGTCCCGGCCATCCACGTCTTTGATGTTGCGCGGCTTCCAACGGGCATGACGAGTCGAGAGTCCTGCGCTTGAGCGCATCGATTGCAAACCACGTCGAAAACAGCGCTTAGCTACGCGGAAGGTCAGCTTGAAATCGTCAACATGACGCGGTTGTAGGTGCCGTCATGCGAATAGGTCAGGTCCCTGGCATAAGCGCGCAGGAGCGTCAGTCCGCGGCCGGTCGGATCTGCTGACTCAATCGATTCTGCGCGAGCCGGGACGGGAACACCGGTTGGATCAAAGGGCGCTCGCGAATCCAGGTACTCGACAGCGACACCGCCGCAAAGCCGGCGCACCGTCACAACGATGTGGTCGGCGCTGGTCCGCGCCATCCCGTGTTCGAGCGTATTGGCTGCCAATTCCGCAACACAAAGTCGGGCGCTGAACATTGTGCGCTCGCTTGCGCCCCAGCGGGCGCCTACCCTCTCAAGCCAATCGTCGATCGCCGCGACATCGCTGCAGCTCATGCCGAATCGGCGCGTTTCTACGTCGTCGGCCACGACGAATATCCGCAGTCAACGATGAATTCAGCCTGCCAACACCGCAAGAGCTTCATCCTCCGATCGCACAATCGGAAGCAGTTCTTGCAGGCCCGCAGTAATCAGCACTTCCGTGACCAGCGGAGTCGGATTGAGCAACAGGAACTTGCCATCGCCGCGCGCGACCGCCTTGGCAGCCATGACCAGGTGGCGAATACCGATTGAGGCGATGAAATCAACTCCCATCATATCGACGACGATGCTCTGTCGCGTTCCCGCCACGGTCGCGAGTGGCAGATCGATACTTTCGGCTCCTGCTATGTCGAGCTTGCCAACCAGCGTCACCTTCTTGCCGTGGTTGCCAAACTCAGAAATTCTGATTTCCATCCTTATACCTCACGTGGGACGTTCATGATGCGGTATGAATAACACATGAAGCTTTTGTGGCAACCGGCCTGGATCGGATGTGCCAAGCATCGTGAACAGCATGGCGTCGCAACTCGGCCTGCCCGAGTTGCGCAGTTATGTAGCGCCGGAAGTCGGCTATCCCGCCTTCCGGTAAGAAAGCCCGGCCATAACATGGAAGGGCAGGAAAAACACGTCTAACGCTCTGTCAAGGCTCAAGAACTTCGAAAAATTGTTTACATCGGTCACCACGCCATTGACTTTGGGTGACTTTCACCTTAGGTCATACACGTTCCGTCCATCGAGGGGCGCTCTCATGAGGCGTCATGAAGGTGGGGCGGGACCGGCACCCGCGGGTGTGGTTCGCAGCTGCACCCCCGGGCGGACCCCGGAGTAACCCCGCCAGCTACTAAGGGCTGGCCCTGGTCCGGGCACCGTGGAACGCGAAAG
>Ga0126384_10001404_pt1 | contig 14249 bp, 17 predicted proteins | sample PanSoiMetPlot_36_FD_92543 | JGI IMG/M metagenome (GOLD analysis project Ga0126384, IMG submission 92543) | Tropical forest soil microbial communities from Panama - MetaG Plot_36 | ecosystem: Environmental > Terrestrial > Soil > Tropical forest > Bulk soil | place: Panama | collected 2016-02-17 | reverse complement strand
TGTGGACGGCTCGGGCTATGGAGGGCCCGACCCGCCCACAGCCCCTGCCGTCAAGCGAGCTTGGAAAGCCGCCAGGTTCAACCGATCCGTCGAAGTCAGATCGTCACCATCGATCGCACCATCAGGGTAACATTCGTAGATGAGGCAATACGCGGGGTCAAATTTGGGCGCCGATTGACACCCTTCTGCGCAGCAGGCGAGACGTGCTGGTCCACTGCCGCGGCGGGCTCGGGCGCGCCGGCATGATTGCAGCGCGGCTTCTGGTCGAACTCGGTACGGCGCCGGACAAGGCGATCGCGAGCGTGCGGACCGCACGCCTGGGGGCGATCGAGACGGACGAGCAGGAACGCTTCATACATGGTATACGGGCCTCGCGATGGTGACTTGTGAGCAGCCGCTGAATTGATTTTGAACGGCCGACCGGGTCCGCCGAAACGAACTGCAGGGACACCCGCACTAAGCGCGTCGTCGAATGCGATGGATGGTGGCGCCACGGTGATCGTGAGGAGCCGATGACGGACTGGTTTGAACGGCTGACCGGTTTTCGCGAAACCGATTATGCAAACACTCGCGCAAAGCTTGCAGTCGAAGGCGATCGGCTGAAATCGCTGGTCAACGGCAACAGCTACGGCATCGGCAAACTTGAACTGGTATCGTTACAGGCTTTGCGCGATCGCACAAAATCCGGACGCGCGCTGCCGGGCCGCCTCAGGGCAAACGTGATCCAAGGCGACGTGCGTGAAATACACCGCTCGCTCGAATACGCCGGAGCGCCGTTTCAAGTGGCATCCCAATTCAACCTGCTCGAAATGACTTCCTACAATGTGACACCCGAACACGGTGTCACCCGCTACGAGCACGATCGGACGCAAGGTCCGGCATGCGCGATCGCTGCGGGTGCGGCGACCATCTATCGCAACTACTTCGTGCCGGTCGCCGGCTCTCATGGGCAGACGACGGCGCACCAGCTCGACGCGCTCGCCGAGCTCGGAGGAGCGCTGAGCCGCGCTCTAAAACTGCCACTCGATCGCCTTTGGAAGATGCGGAATGGCTACGCGCTGTGCACGCGAAGTGGCCTGGATGCGATCGCCGGATATTTGGGCACGCTCCACGAGCCAGAATTGGAGCGCTTGCGTGGCACATTGAGCATCGGACTGCACTGGGACGTCGAAGTCACCGACGCCGTTGGCGAAAAACGGCCGTGCGTATCGCAGGCCTTCTGCTCCGCTCTTCCAGTCGCATATACCGCCATTCCTGCTCCCTTTTGGAAGCCATTTGCATCGTTGGTCTTAGAAGCTGCCTATGAAGCAACGATGTGGGCTGCCGTGTTGAATTGGCAGCGCGGCGTGTCGAACGTTGTTCTCCTCACCAGTCTCGGTGGCGGCGCTTTCGGCAACGACGAAAGATGGATCGTGGCGGCGATACGGCGAGCCTTGGAGTTGACGTCGGAATTCGATCTGGATGTCAGGCTTGTCAGCTATGGTCCGCCGTGCCGAGCGTTTCTGCAACTGACCCGGGATTTCGGATCGCATGATTGACGTCCAGTGTATGAGCGGAGGACCACATTCGCCGCCGCGACGCAGTTGCATTGAGACATTGAGTGCACAATACGCGGTCATTATTCACGCGGGCCAACCTCGTAAGGGAACGAGCATTCGGAGGGCATCGTCGAATTGAGGAGACAGGATCATCGCTTTCTTCTCTCATCAGCGGGCGAGAATAGGTCGCTTTTTCTAAGCAGGCTTGCGCGGAGCCGCCAAGGGATTGCGGGCAACGAGACTTTGTCGCCCGCATCATGCGGAATCTTGAGAGGTTGCGCGACGGGTGAGTTTGCTCCAATTCCGAGCTCAAGTCGGGGGGCTTAGACGGCGGGCCCGCAGGACTGTGGTTACGCCCTAACCTTGCGGCGAAGCACAGGCCGGGAGCCTGTCAGCTTTTTCGCGGATTTTGCCCTGGAGCGGGCAGATATGCGCTGCGGGTGGCTGTCTAGATAAGTGGAGTGCTGGCGTGTCGGGAGCCGGTCGAAGATCGCCCGGTCGGCGTCTTTGACCAGATCCTCGATGATCCTGGTTATAGTGTAACCGTAGTGGCGCGCCAGTCGTCCGAGTTGCGCTTTCGTCTGCACGCTGACGAAGAGCTGGATGCGCTCCTTGGAGCCGTGGACACCCAGATGACGCTCGCGATAGCGCCGCTGCTTCTCGGCCGATGTCAATGCCACGATTGTTCTCTGATTACAGTGTAATTGGATTTCTAGTGCGGTTACACCGTAACCGATCCACGAGACAAGTTGGCCGATTGTCGCGGCGCGACAGTCAGCGATGGTCTTCGGCGTCCCCGCTTCGGCGAACTCTGTGCACGCAACGGCCCCTATTGCCCGCAACAACGGTGCTGATTGAGGGACGCAACCAGCTAGAGGCGCGCGAGCTCGACATCGAACTCCAGCCGAAGCTGTCGCGCGCGTGACTTGCCACGGCGCATGCGCCAGCGTTCAAGACGCCAATGGAGTCTAAGCGCCGACCTCGCCGCCCCTACCTCCCGCGCAGCCCCTCCAGCAGCGGCCGCAGCTTGTACTTGCGGCGATGCCGATCGATCAGTTCGTCGAGGCAGGCGCGCCAGTCCTCCTCACGGCCCAAGACCACGTGGGCGAGCGCAGCCTTCTCCAGCCATTGAACCGCGAGCGCATAGTGGGCAGCCTGGTTCGTGTCCATAATGCTCGTTGCCTGGTGCATCGCGAGCCGGATGACCCAGTCGGGATGGCTCGCATGCGCTGCGTCGGCGAGGTCCATGAGCGTTTCGTCATGGGCACTATATCCAAAGCGATCGCCGACAGTGCGCACGGCTTCATCGACCAAGCCTTCAGAGAGGTAGATCCGAATCCTGTCATAGGCGTGAGGCACTCGGGCCAGGTGCGCCAGCAAGCCCTTCCGGATTGCATTCCAGTCGGCGCCGGCCCACGTCTGAAGGGCGCGAAAATCCTCCAGCGACAGCGAACGTTCGAATGCCGCTCTCCCGGCTTTTAGCGCTGCCGCGGTCCTACCCATTCCGCCGGCGTAGTCGCGCAGCCAATGCGCCACCGAGACGTCCGACCAATGCGTTTCATTCTCGTCGTCTCCTGCAAGCGCGAGGCCCATGTCGGCTATCTTCAGCGCCTCCTCATGTGCTCCCGCTTGGCGCAGGGCTTTTGCGAGCGCTAGCGCCTCATTTGGCTTCTTGAACGATTTCAGCGCGTAGTCGATCGCCTCCGGCGTCCGCTCAAGCTTGACCAGCATCGCCGCGTAACTCGTATGCGCTCGCGCGGCGCGGGCGAGGTTCAGATATTCTCCCGTCCGGCCGCAGGCTTCAAGCACCCGCAGCCGCACCGCCGTCAGCTCATCCCCCAGGGAATCGTCCGCGCTCGATGGCGGCCATGACCCGCTCTTGCCGGCCATGACGGCAGCGAGGGCGGGATCGTCCCAGCCAGTTTGGAGCGCCCGTATTGCGACGTGAAAGCCCTCGGCGACACGATACTCCTCAAGGCGGTCCTGCCATTCCTTAAGCGTCTCCGCCAAGGCGTCGCGCTCGTCGGCGGCAAGGTCACTTATCAGCGCCGCCTCCGCCAAGAGCCGGCTGAGATCGGCGAACAGTTCGTACAGGTGCTCGTCGGAGTCATAGGAGTGATTGAGCCAATCGTCGACAAAGGCTTCCGCGATCGGCTCGAGGATCCGCAGCGCGTTGGCGCCATCTCCGATCTCAAGAAACGGGACGGCCTTTTCGACCAGCCGCTGCAGCTCCTCAATGTCGCCGGACGACCGATAATCGTCCCAGTAGCGTCCACGCCGATTGCGCGCAGCGAGCAGAGCGCGGGCCTGTTCGCGTACAGGCGCAGAGTCGACCGGGGTTCGCCGCCGACCGCTCGTCGCGCTGTGCGGCGCCGGAATCGCTGTTGCCAGCTCGGCCTCGATCCAAGCCGCGAGGGCGGGATCACTCTCGGTCCGCTTCTCCAGCAGCTCAATCAATCGCATCTGATCAAGCCCACGAAGCAGCTCCGCAATGGGTGTGCGTTTGATGACGCGCGTCTTCTCGTCCGCGAATTTCAGCAGAACGGCGACAATATGCTTGCAATATCCGCCCCAATCGTAGGGGCATGTGCAATTCGCATCTGCAACGCCGCTATCATGCAGCCGGACCGAGACTTGGTAAGGCTCGAACTCGTTGCCCTCTACTCCCGCGGTCAATCGGTCGCCGCGTTGAACGAGGTCGGAAACAGCTCCGTCCTCAAGATAGCTCCGACCGCGGGAAAAGGATTCTGCGCTCGTGAGCGCGCGGATCGTCTCCTTCGTCACGGGCCGCTTAGCTACCTCAGTTGTCTTCGGAGGCGCATTCATGTCGATACGAACCGGCAAATCAGACTCCTGTTCTTCGGACACCGCTCACGAGTTTGTCTCAAACAAATCCCGAAACAGTCGCTCAGCCTCCTCCGGCCCTTCGTTTGTCAAAGCTACCGATTTGGCGCGCCCGACGGGATCCGAGATCAGGCCCTTCTTATGCAGTCGATCCATCGCATCCCAATCGAACGATTTCCAAACCCGTTGACCGTCATGCCGCCCCAGCAGAAGCAGCGCAAGCACGCAGTCATCGATTCGGTCGGTATCGATCGCCATGCTGCACCAGTGTGTCGCGGCAGGAGAACCGGTTGTAGGCAGTGCAGCAGGGCTGCACTCAAGCGTTTGAACTATGCGCACCATACGGTGAGTCGAGCTGTCCGCACAACGAGGCACCAAAATGCAAAAATGAAGCGGCAATCCCGCAGTTCGTCCGCGAGCTCTCCGGCCCCGCACGCATAAGCGGCGCCGTCCTCTTGTCGAGGCTTCGTCGGCGAGACTTGAGGGGGGCCGATGCAGTGGTCAAAGCGCAATTGGATGCGAACCGGTCTTTAGTTGCCCGCTGATCCTGCACTGCACCCCTACGATATCACCGGCGGTTTTCGCGCAAACCTATGCACACGAAGCACCTGTCGACCGCGTTGCTTTAGCGCGGGCAGCAATGGCCGGACAGCATGGGCGGCAGCGCAGCACTGAGCGTCGCAGACGCTGGCCAGTTGCTGGATTTTGCCACGATAAAACGTTCTCTCGCTCGTCCCTCTAAGCTTCTGCCGAGGCGAAAGCATCAGTCGGTCTTGCGGGCTGAGTGCCGGGCTGCTGGCTTCACGTTCGCTTGGAGAATATCGCGCATTGTCGCGGGTTTGACGGTGCGACCGTGACGCAGAGCGGGTGCCGACCAGGGAGGGCAAGATAAAGCGAACTGACGTTCGCTGTTTGCCCGAGCCGCCAAGTCTCGGCAAGTGTCTGTCTGCACATTGAGTTTTGCACGCCAGCGACGGCACCAAACCGGCACCATGCGAGGTGCGGGTGGTGCCGCGGCACTGTGATTGTCGCGGGATTTCAATCTGGAGAGCAGCACTGCTTGGGCGCTGCGCTACCAGCAGCATCGCCGTTTGCGCGCCTGCGCAAGCATTCCCGCGCCACAACGCGGTGCGCTCGCGCTGATGACTTGCGACGCGGAAAGGGCGCTCCAAGTCGCCTCAAGATGGCCCGCGATTCCGACGACGATTTCCGCGTTCATCTCGGCCGCTCACGGAGCCGTGCCGGACGTGCCGGCACGCGCTTCCGGCCCTTCGTGAAGCAGGTCGAGGCCGCGATCCGCAAGGCTGGAGGCAACCCCAGCCTGATCGGCGGTCAGGCCGGGAAGAGGAGCGGGCGCTTCAACGCTCGCGGCCGCGGCGCCAGGCTGTCCTTCCCGAGGGATGGCGCCGGCTGGCACCGGGATTCTGCGGGGCGGTTCCGGGCGCGGCGCGTCGTCGTCAAGGCTCGCGTCGTTAAGCTCAATCCCCGGCGCGGCGCGCGCGGCCCGAAGCTGGCGGCCCACGCCAGCAGGGCGGCAGAAGCGCACTTGCGCTACCTGGAGCGGGACGGCGTCACGCGCGATGGCGAGAAGGGCCATGCCTACTCGGGCTTGGAGGACGAGGCGGACAGCCGCGCCTTCCTCGCGCGCGGACGGGAGGACCGGCACCAGTTCCGTTTCATTGTCGTCGCCGAGGACGCTGCCGACCTGGGCGACCTGCGCGGCTTCACGCGCGACCTGATGCGGCAAGTCGAGAAGGACCTGGACACTGGGCTCGACTGGATCGCGGTCGACCATCACAACACGGGCCATCCTCACACCCATATCATCGTGCGAGGCGTCACCGACGACGGTAAGACACTCAACATCGCAGGCGACTACATCGCCTACGGCGTCCGTCACCGGGCTAGCGAGTTGGTGACCCGGGAGCTGGGCCACCAGAGCGAGATCGACATCGTCCGCAAGCTCGCCAGCGAGGTGAGCGTAGACCGCCTCACCCGGCTCGACCGGATGCTGATCGCCGAGCAAAGAGAGCAGGGGCTTGTCGACCTCCGGCCAGGAGAGGGAGAACGCTACTTGATCAAGGAAAATCGCCACGTCCTGATCGACCGGGCGAAGCGCCTCGAACGCTATGGCCTCGCGACCCAGGTCGAGCCGGGACGCTGGCTTGTCTCCGACCGCGCCGAGTCCGCCTTGAAGGCGTTGGGCGCCCGCAACGACATTGTCGACACCATCCACGGGGCGCTGGCGGATCACGGCCTCGCCGAGGAGCGCGGCATCGACCAGTACACCCTTGACGGCACCGGCGAGCGTGTCGTCGGGCGGGTGATCGGCAAGGGGCTGGCGGGCGACGAGATGGGCGAGCGGGTCTATCTCGTGATCGACGGGATCGACGGTTGGGTCCATCACATGGAATTCGCCGACGCCACCCACATCGACGAGGTGCGGCGAGGCGTGATCGTCGAGGCGGTGCCGGCCGTCGTCGGCCCGAGGCCCTCGGACCGGAACATCGCCATTTTGGCGGAAGACGGGGCCGGCATCTACCGACCGCACCGGCATGCCGAGCTGATACGCGAAAGCTTCGAGCGGCAGGGGAAGGACCCGGAAGCCTTCGTCCGCTTCCACGTCCGCCGCCTCGAAGCACTGCGGCGTGCGGGCCACGTCGAGCGGATCGACGCCGACCACTGGCGCGTTCCGGGCGACCTTGTCGACCGCGGCATGGCCTATGACCTGAGCCAGGGCGGCGATGGGTTGCGGATCCGTGTCCTATCGGCGCTCGGCCTTGAACAGCAGGTCGGCAGCGACGGAGCAACCTGGCTCGACCGGGAGCTGGTCGCCAGTGGTCGCATTCCTGTCGGGGCGACAGGGTTCGGCCGGGAGGTGGCGGAAGCCATCGAACGGCGCGCCGAGCGGCTCGCAGAGATGGGCCACGCGAAGCGCCAGCCCAATGGTTTGTATCTGTTGCCGCGCAACCTGCTTGCCGCGCTGGAGCGCCGGGAAGTCGAGCGGGTGGGGCGAGAAATGGCTAACGTGCGTGGCCGCGCCTTCCAATCGGTCAAGGCCGGCGAGCTTGTCAGCGGAACGCTCGCCGGCTCGGCCAATCTTGCGAGCGGGCGCTACGCCATGATCGACGATGGGCTCGGGTTCAGCCTGGTGCCGTGGCAGCCGGTGCTCGACCGGCGCATCGGCCAGCACATTGCCGGTATCGCGCGGGGCGATGGCATCGAGTGGACTTTCAGCAGGAAACGTGGGCTCGGACTGTAATGCCCCGAAGCCGACTAGAGGCACGTCGTCATCGGCTATGCTGGCCCCCGCTCAGTTACACAGTAACCGGGAATCATGGCATTGACTTCGGTCGAGACGCAGCAGCGCTATCGTGACCGCTGTCTCGGTGTCCACGGCTCAGCAAGCAAATCAGCGAAGCTTGTCTTGTCGTCAGTTACGGTGTAACCACTGTCTTATCGTCAGTTACACAGTAACCAGGAGGATAACCATAGCATTGACCTCGGCCGAGAAGCAGCAGCGCTATCGCGAGCACGATCTCGGTGTCCACGGCTCCAAGGAGCGCATTCAGCTCTTCATCAGCGTGCAGACCAAGGCGCAGCTCGGACGCCTCGCCCATCATCACGGTTACACGGTAACCAAGATGATCGAGCATGTGATCGCAGCCGCCGAGCACGCGATCCTCGACCGGCTCCCGCGACGCCAGCACTCTGCATATCTCGACAGCCACCTGAACCACGGCGCCAGCCGCAACGTGCCCGCCGGACGACAGCCCAAGGCAAAATCTGCAAAAAAGCCGGCCAGATCGCGGCCCGCGCCGCGGCGCAAGGTTACCGTGTAACCGCAGTCATGAGGCAATGCAGCCCGTCCGCGCTCTCGCCGCCCGCCGGCATAGCGTAGCGCGGCGTGCACTTCGGCCATTCTGTGGATTGACCGCAGCTGCCACACTCGCGCCATGGCTCACCCTCAGAAATCGCGACGACAACCCTCAACGCTCGGCGATACACCGGACGATCTTTACTACTATGCACGCCGGCGTGCTTCGCGCCCTGGCCGGTCAGCGCCGAAGGACGCAACAGTGTGGACCGTGAAGAATGACTGGCCCAAGGACGTGCCTGTTACCGAAGCCGAGATCGAGGTATTCGAAGCTTGGTTCGGCGACCTGTTTGACGAACCGTTCTCGACGCGCAACTGACCTGGGGGGAACCGTGACCGTACTGGTTCGCGCTGCCCTTTACCTGCGGGTCTCGACCGGCCGGCAGGCCGACAGCGTCCTTTCCATCCCGGATCAGCGCCGCCAAGCCAAGGGCTACTGCACGTCAGGCGGCTGGGAGATTGTGGCGGATTACGTCGAGACCGGCGTCTCGGCGACCGACGACCGGCGGCCGGAGTTCCAGCGCATGATCGACGCCGCCACGACCAGGCCGCCGGGGTTCGATGTGATTGTGGTGCACAGCTTCAGCCGGTTCTTCCGCGACCAGTTCCAGCAACGCCCCGGCCGATCAGGTATTTGCCTTCGATTACGATCACAGCGGCAAGCTGGATCGTCTGGTGCTCTATCGCCCCGGCACAGGGACGGTGGAGATTTTCACGAACTCCGGAGGCACTTTCGTACCTGTGTGCGCGCAAAACGCTCCGCCGGAGAGAAACCTGCGTCTACGAGCTGAAACGCCCTGACGGCCAGGCTCTTGCCTTCGACTACGATCACAGCGGCAAGCTGGATCACCTGGTGTTCTATCGCCCTGGTGCTGGGACCATCAGCGACGACCACGTTATGGCACCTTGATGCCGGGAGAGCAGGGCCGTCCACCCCATCATCTTCATCGACCGTGGCGCGCCCGGTAGGAGGGGGCCCAGGGTCTAAGAAACCTCGATAAAATCGAAATAACTTCGCTCTCCTGCCGGGCGGGTGATACCACCTATCATTCCGGAATGGTGGGCGACATCATTCCGGAATGGTGGGCGACATCGATCGGAATCCGCATTCCCTCCCGGTCGGGCCCGGAGCAGACCACTTTCGAACCACGAACACCCTGCACTTCCCCGAAATGCGATGTGCTGGTATTCACGCTGGCCATGTATCGATCTGCGCATATAGTTTTCGTTGCTTTCTTGCTTGCTCATTTGGAGTTCGCAGGCGCGCAAGGCATGCCCGAGAACATCACCGTCGATTCCGTCCTGACCATGGCAAAAGAGGCTGCTGAAAGCGGAACCACTGAGTAGAACCGCGTTCGGCTCCGGGGACGGGCGGCGGGCGCAATCCATGGATTAGGACGGACGCTGTATTTGGTGACTATGTGGCGGAGGCCGTCCACGGCGTGCGGCAACAACCGGATAGATGGCGCAGTGTCGCCTCTGATGAGGAGCAGAGGCTGAGACAGAAGATGCGAAGCGACTCTTTCTGTCTGGCGATATCGAGGCGGCAAAAAAGCTTCTCGGCCCTGTGGTTTGGTCCTTCGATGTCGGCATCCGAATAAATGATTACAACATCAATTTCTTTTTTCTCCATTGGGAGCTGGAATCAGGAAATCTGCCCGCGGCTCTTCATCGGTTCAGGACGACGGACTGGAAGGGTAGCGAGCCACAAATGGCAGTGCATGTCGCGCGAGCTTACATCCTCGCAGGGCGCCAGTCAGAAATCCTCGACCTTCTCTCTCAGATAAACAACAGGTTTCCCTACGCCGCGGAACGAGGACTTCTTGCCGACGGCGCTGCCATCAGAAACCTTGTCAACGAGGGTGATGTGACGGCCTCGGTTAATGTGGCTCTGCGCGTCCAGAGCCCAAGTAAGCGGGTGATGGCTTTGGCAATCATCGCGGAGGCCCTCGCGGGTATCCCCGGTCTTCCAGATGAGCAGCTAACGGCTTCGTTAGGGGATTCGGTCGGGGAGCCGTACCCCTAACACGCATGAACTCGCTACACCCTCTCCTTCAATAGCCGCATGATCAACGCGCCGCCTGGTAGCGGGCCTGTAAGAGCGTGGCAACCGGTTGAGGGCCGAGAACTGTCATCTTCGGTAATGACGACGCACACCCGCCAAGTGGTCTCCCTTCGAAAGCAGAAGGACCAGCGAGTGAGGTTTTGTTCGCGCGGCAGGTCCGCTGATTCCCAATGGGCCGCCGATGGCTTGTGCCGGTCCTTCGGTCCGGGTGGGGCGACAGGCTGTCGTTATTCTGATGCTCAATTGCAATTCTGATGCCCAATTGCTGACACTCCAGCCGAATTAACTTCGACGGAGGGTTTCGATGGAGGGTAACGTGCCTGCTTGGTGGCCGATGTCTGGACTGGATCTGATTCCAGATGCGGAGACCGCACTTAAGATTGGAAGAGTTATCCTCGAAAGATACTACGGTGACAGTCTCGTGCGCAAATATGAGCCTTATCAGGCGAGCCCCAAAGAGTGGGTGGTCTTCGGAAGTCCCGAGGACAAATCTGTCACAGGACGTGGTGGTGGATTACGTGGCGGTGGATTCCCAGAACTTTCGATCGCGAGAAGAGATGCGAGAGTGACACGGATTGCGCTTACAAGGTAGCTGGCAGGTACGATGGCCGCCTCTCCGGGTGAAGATGGTCGGGAACTGCTGAAGCGCAAGTCGAGGGGCCTGGAGCCTCTGACTTCGCATTCGGGCACATGAGGAAGCCCAATGCGATTTCGTCTGCTCGTTGTTGCAAGGCTGATTGGAACCTGGGCCGCACCGCTCGCCCTGCTCGGCGGCTTTGGCCTCCTAACGGGTTCCTGGCAAGCCTTGTGGCTGGTCGAGCTTCTTTGCGTGGCATCCATTCCACTCTTGTCGTTGGCTTCGCTCGTATGTTTTGTATTCGCACGTTCAGTAGCGTCTCACGCTTTTCCGTGGACGGTTGGCGCTTTGCTTATAACGTTGCTCACTGGCTCGGTTCTGGCCGGCACAGCGGGAGGGGATATTTTCGCTGATGGTATCGGTACCGGCAGCCATGCTATTCTTGTTTTCGATGCGTCAATGGCCAATGACAGCCGACAGCACCTGAAGTCCGGACTGGCGTCTTCACACAGCCAGAAGTCATCTTCGGTAATGGCGACGCCCACCTCCAAGTGTGGTCTACCTTCGAAAGCAGAAGGACCAGCGAGTGATGCGCGGGCCCTTCCGTCCGGGTGGGACCAATTTGCGAAGTTCATAACCCTGTGCTAGCCATAGCGCATGGTCACAAAGCGTCATCGCAGGGACTATTACGTGCCGTTCACATAGCGGCCCTCACGACCATGTTTGTGAAGCAGCCGCCTTGGTGTCGGTTGCTCTCATCGGCATGGCATCTGATTACCCGGCGGCTCCGAAATCGGAGCTGGACCAATGACCCTCTCAGTTTCTATTCGACCGGCCGTCCCCTCAGACATCGCCGCAATAAACCCCCTATTTGAAGTGCTCGATGAACATCATCGAGTTGCTCTGCCGGACGTTTTCCGAAAGCCAACTGGCGCACGCCGGGAACAGTCTTGGCTCGATTGGATCATCGCGGGGCCGGACGGCACGATATTGGTTGCGGAGGGAACTGACGCAAAAATAATCGGCCTTGTCGTTCTCGTTTCGAGATTGGTCCCGGCCATCGTTGTCCGTGACGCCAGGCGCTTCGTGGAAATACACGACTTGGTGGTCATTAGGACAGCGCGCCGCCTCGGCGTGGGACGGTCGTTGATAGACGCCTCCAAAACATGGGCACGAGAGCGAGGTATTTGGAACCTCGAGGTCTCCGCATGGTCATTCAACGTAGAGACCATCGAATTCTATCGAAAACTCGGATTCCAGCGGACCATCGAGCGGTTCGTCATCTCTTCGGTTTGACTTCAGACGAAATGCCTGCCGGTTGCTCCTGCTCCACGGCATCTTCGGTAAGAGACGATGCCCCACACGCCAAGGGCCCCGCCGCCCTTTACTCGGCCTCTTCAAGTCGAGTTCAGCAGCTTTGTGATTGAGATGGGCGAGCATGAGGCTCAAAAAAACGTGGCGCAAAATCGAGGAAGTTCGTGGTCTCTTCCAGTCTGTCGGAAGCCGATGTAGCTTTGTTGCCGGCAGCCACATGCCGAACTCGCGGGTCGAACAGTCAGCGCGAAGTGCGCCTGACAACGTGTTCCGTTTAACTATTTTTTAACTATCTCTGGCGAGGAAACAGCAATGACTAAGCTTTTGATTTCGATTGTAGGGATAGCAGTGCTTGCGGTGCCAATGACAGCGAGCGCCGAAGACGTGCCGGACGCCTTATCGGTTGAGTGGCAGGGAAAAAAGCCTTGTGAGAAACTTCACGAAGATGACCAAATAAGGGTTCTGCGTTGCACGTTCCCACCTGGGACCAAGCATGTACGCCATCAACATCCGGCAAACTTCGTTTACGCGCTGAGTGGAGGGAAATTACAGGCTCAAAACGCGAGCGGCCTGCAACCGCTACAGGAAATAGCCACCGATTTTAATGTGTTGAGCCCACCAGTCCCGTGGCATGAGGTCACTAACGTGGGTGACACAACGGCGCGTTTTCTCGTAGTCGAGATGAAGTATAAGAAATAGGGAGTCGAGGTGTAGCGCCGAGTGACGGGGACGTGCAAGAGCGCGGACGACGGGCCCCTTGCCCCGGGGCTGTGGACGGCTCGGGCTATGGAGGGCCCGACCCGCCCACAGCCCCTGCCGTCGAGCGAGCTTGGAAAGCCGCCAGGTTCAACCGATCCGTCGAAGTCAGATCGTCACCATCGATGGCACCATCAGGGTAACATTCGTAGATGAGGCAATACGCGGGTCAAAATTGCACGCCGAATAACAAGAAGGGATGCGCTGGGACCCAAACTCTAGGAAGCGTTTGGGGCTTTAGGCCCCACTTTTCGAAGGCGCCCTGCCAGAACGGCCGGGGTGGGGCGCCAGAGAAATGAGGCTCATCGGGCCACGGAGATGCCGCGCGTTACTGCCCGCTGGTGGTCACAGGGTTTGCTGACGACGGTATCGGCCCGAAGAGCGTCAGAACGCGCCGCTGCTGCCGCCTCGCACCCCTCGCACCCTTGGGCCGCCGATCTACCTCCGCACCCATCTGCCCGAGGGAACCCAAGGGGGCGAGGGGGCAGGCGTGCCGTGGTCAAGTACTGTGTCTGAGGTGACGTATGGAGGCAACAAGCATTACCAAAGTCGCTAAGGTCGGGCGTCGAGGATCGACGCGAGAGGCCGGGGCCGCGGATGATCCAAATCCGCCCTCAGTGATTTGATGTCTAATTCGAGCTTTTCAACGCGACCGATCAGGCTCGAAATCACGACCGCACCGCTCAGCACAGCAATAACGAGCGTTGTGAGCGCAATGAGCGTGCCTGACGACCTTCTTAGCGCAGCAAGGAAATCGTGCATCTGCCTTCTCCCCGTCTATTTGCCGGTCGGTCAGACAGGATACCAATCACGGAACCGCCGAGGAAGACGCTGCCTGAACTCTAATCTGCAACGGCTAGCCGCGCTGACCGGCTGCAGCGACCTGCCAAGGCGCTCGCCGTCCGTCGACCTAAAGGTGTCGGCGAGCCAACTCCGCGGTGACGACGGCCAAGGACCGGAGGGGTTAACCCGCACCCTTGGAGCCACCGCCGCCGATCTACCTCCGCACCCCATCTGCCCGAGGAACCCAAGGGTGGAGGGGGGCAGGCGGGCCGCGGTCAACCAAAGTTTGAGGACTTAAGGCCGTCAGCTCGACACGTTCTGTCATTCGACAGCCCCTCACGCTGCGAAGCGTGCTTCCCGAGGCGTTCTGCCCGTCCAACGCTTAAATGCATTCGTGAATGCGCTAACTTCGTGATAGCCGAGAAGCCAAGCAATTTGCGATATCGATAAGCCATGATCGGTCAAATATTGCATCGCCAGATCGCGCCTAAGGTC
>Ga0126384_10001403_pt1 | contig 14263 bp, 13 predicted proteins | sample PanSoiMetPlot_36_FD_92543 | JGI IMG/M metagenome (GOLD analysis project Ga0126384, IMG submission 92543) | Tropical forest soil microbial communities from Panama - MetaG Plot_36 | ecosystem: Environmental > Terrestrial > Soil > Tropical forest > Bulk soil | place: Panama | collected 2016-02-17 | reverse complement strand
TGCCGCCCATCAGGATCGGAGGATGGGGCTTCTGCACGGGCTTCTGGTACGACCACAGCTTGTCGAAGCTCACGAACTTGCCGTGATACTCCGCCTCCTCCATCGTCCAGATCGCCTGCATCGCGGCGATCCGCTCCCGCAGGACCTTCCAGCGACTGCCGAAGTCGGTGCCGTGATGCTCCATCTCCTCGGCGTTCCAGCCGCCGCCGATCCCGAACAGCGCGCGGCCGCGTGACACGTAGTCGAGCGTCGCGACCTCCTTCGCGAGGACGATGGGGTCGCGCTCGATGACGAGGCAGATGCCGGTGCCGAGCTTGAGGCGGCTCGTCACCACCGCGGCGGCGCCGAGCGCGACGAACGGATCGAGCGTGTGCCAGTACTCGCGGGGCAGATTGGGTCCCCCCGGCCACGGACTCTTGCGGCTGGCCGGGATATGCGTGTGCTCGGGCAGCCAGATCGACTCGAAGCCGCGCGCTTCGAGTTCGCGTGCAAGATCTTCGGTCGGGATCGCGTAATCGGTAGGAAACATGGCGACGCCGTATTTCATGGCTGAGCCTCCCAGGTCAGTCGAGGGTGCAGGAGCGGCGGACGAGAGCCGGAACGCGCACGGGAGCTATCGGGGCCTCTGGCGCGAGAGATGCGCGGCCAGCGCCTCCGACTCGCGCTCCTGGAAGGCCACCGCCACGCGGAGCTGCTCGAGGTATTGCGCGAGAGTCTTGCCGCCCAGATCGATCTTGTTGTCGGCGAAGAAAGCACGCACGTCCCGCTCCCAGTCGGCGCCCACGAGGGCGACCACGCCTTCGTACATGCGGGTGTAAGCGCTCTCGGGGTACTGCCGGGCCATCACCTGCCAGTTCTGCTTGATGAACTCCCACGCGAGGCCGCGGCCGTACACGCTCGTGAGGAGGCTCCGGATCACGTACGGCGCGTCCTGGCTCCGAATCTCTCCGTTCAGCGTCATCCCGAGCGTGCGACCCAGGAGATCCGCGCTCCGGAAGCCGGCCAGCGCATAGAGATAGCGCTGCTCCTCTTGCGGCGTGCGCGCGCTCTTGAACCGGTCGCGGAACTCCGTGTACTCCGCCTCCCCGCCCGCCGCGCTCAGGATCGCGATGACGGCGGGCAGGACGTTCGCATCCACGGATCCCTCGTCCTCGCGGTATCGCGCGTAGACTTCGCGGGCGCGCGCCTGGACCTCCTCGTCGTCGCCCAGCGTACCGATGGCGCGGAGCAGGTCTCCGCGCAGCTGCCGGTCGAGCTCGGTCTCGCCCTCCTGGACTTCCCAGCTCAGCAGCGTGACCTTCTCCGCGAGCCGGTGGCGCACGAGGGCCGCGAGGCCGCTCCGGTGCTCGTCATCGATCACGCGGTTGATGTACGCCAGAGACGCCACGAGCATCGTCCAGACGTTGCGGTCGGTTTCCTCGGTGAAGCGGCCCGTCAGGTCGAGGTGGTCGACCGCCGAGCCGAGGCCGGCCTGGACCAGGGCGAACGAGTCACTCAGGAGGTTGAAGCGCTCGATGGGCGCGATCTTCGCGACGGCCCCCGCCAGCTTCTTGAGCAGGGCCGGCGCGTAACGCACTCGGTAGAAGCCGTGGCCGCCCGAATTGACCACGATCCAGTCTGCCTTCGTGGGCAACGCGACGGTCGTCTCGTCGCCGTCGAGCAAGAGGCGACGCTCCACATAGCCGCGCTTGACGGCAGCCCGCAGCACGATGGGAATGCGCCACCGCTGTCCGCTGTCCGCATCGCCGCCCACGTACCGGAAGCGCCGCTGCGAGAGCTTGAGCCCAGCGTCATCCGGCTCCACCGTCACGAGCGGGTAGCCCGGCTTGAAGATCCAGCCGTCCATGACGCCCGGAATGGGCTGATGCGCGGCGTCGCCCAGCGCCTTCCAGAGGTCGATCGTCTCGGCGTTGGCGTAGCGGTGGCGCTCCAGGTAGAGCCGCACGCCCTCCCGGAAGGCATCGGCGCCCAGGTGCTGCTCGAGCATCCGCAGCACGGACGCGCCCTTCTCGTAGGTCAGGAGGTCGAACATGGCGCGGCAGTCGTGCGGATCGCGCACCTCGTACTCGATGGAGCGGGTGGCTTCGAGCCCGTCCACCTGCATGGCCGCCGCACGCGAGACGCCGAAGGTCGTCCAGCGCTTCCACTCCGGCTTCCACGCATCCACGGCCATGAGCTCCATGAAGGTGGCGAAGGCCTCGTTGAGCCAGATGCCGTTCCACCACGCCATGGTCACGAGATCGCCGAACCACATGTGCGCCAGCTCGTGGGCGATGACGTCGGCGATGCGCTCGAGCTCGGTGTGGGAGGCAGCGGCCTCATTCACGAGCAGCGCGTTTTCCCGGAAGGTTATGGCGCCCAGGTTCTCCATGGCGCCGGCGGCGAAGTCGGGGATGGCGAGGAGATCGACCTTGTCTCCCGGATACGGCATCCCGTAGTAGCGCTCGAAGAAGTCGAGCGAGAAGGCGCCCGACTCGAGGGCGAAGCGTGCGAGATGCTTCTTCCCCGGCACGCACCACACCCGGAGCGGCGTCGCGCCCACCATGACCGCCTCGGTCGCTTCGAGCTCGCCCACCACGAACGCCACGAGGTACGTGGACATCCGGATCGTGTCCGCGAAGTGGACGGCGCGGCGTCCGTCGCCCAGGGACTCCTCGCGAAGGATTGCGCAATTCGACACCGCCGACAGGTGCTCGGCCACGACCAGGGTGACGCCGAAGACGGCTTTGAAGGCCGGCTCGTCCCAGCACGGAAAGCCGCGCCGCGCGTCGGTGGCCTCGAACTGCGTGGCCGCGATGGTGTGGAAGGTGCCGGCCGCGTCCTTGTACGTGCTCCGGTAAAAGCCATGGAGGCGATCGTTGAGGGTGCCCGTGAACCGTAGGGTGAGCTTCCACTCCCCGGGCGCGATCGCAGCCGGGAAGACGAACCGCGCCCGCTCGCTCGCCGCGTCGAGCGTGATGGAGCCGTGGATGGGCACGCTCCCGTCGCGGGTCAGCGCCGCGCTCTGGATGGCGAGCTCGGCCGCGTTGCAGACAATCTCGGTGACGGTCGTCTCCACCTCCACCGTGATCACGGCTTCGCCCGCGAAGGTGGCGGCCAGGAGGTCCGGCTCGAGCCGAATGTCGTAACGCTTGGGCACAACGGTGGCGGGGAGGCGGTAGTCCATGGCGGCAGATAATAGCATCCTCGCCCCGGCCTGACACTTGACATCCCTTCGCTCCCGGCGCGACACTCGCCGCGTCCTCCGTCCACAGGGAGACCACATGGAAGATCTCGCCGGCAAGACCGCGGTCGTCACTGGCGCCGCCAGCGGCATCGGGCGTGCGCTCTGCCTGGCCTTCGCTCGCGCGGGCGCCCACGTCGTGGCCGCCGACGTCGACGACGCCGGGATGGCCGAGACTGTGGCGGGCGTCCGGAAGGCCGGGACCAAGGGCCTCGCCGTCAGGACCGACGTGACGAAGCTCGCGTCCGTGCAGGCGCTCGCCGAGCGCGCGTGGGCGGAGATGGGCCGCGTGCACATCCTCTGCAACAACGCCGGCGTGGCCATTCACGGCGGGCTCGAATCCGCCACGCACCGCGACTGGGAGTGGGTCCTCGGCGTCAACCTGTGGGGCGTCATCCACGGCGTGGAAGCCTTCGTGCCGCGCATGATCGCGCAGAAAGAGCCGGGCCATATCGTGAACACGGGTTCTATGGCCGGGCTCATCGCCTCTCAGGGGCTCGGCGTCTACAACACGAGCAAGTACGCGGTGGTGGGTCTCAGCGAGACGCTCCAGAAGGACCTCAGGCCGCACAACATCGGCGTCTCGGTGCTTTGCCCCATGGGCGTGAGCACCAATATACGCACCAGCGAGCGCAACCGCCCGGCGGAGCTCCAGAATCCGAGGGGGCCGGAGGACAGCGACTGGTTTCAGCTCATCGGCCGTTACCTCGAGCCGGAGGACGTGGCCGCGCGTGTGCTGCGGGCCGTCAAGGCCAACCGGCTCTACGTCATCACCCACGAAGAGGCTCGCGAGCCCCTGCGTCGACGCTTCGAGCGCATGGACCGGGCCTTCGAAGAGTAAAGCTGCTTTTCGAGCCGAAGCGTTCTCGGAGCCGTACGGCAACGAGAGCGCTGCGGGGGAGGGCTCACATGAACTTCAAGGTCGTCGAGGGCTGGGGAAAGCTGCCGGACGGCTGGCGCTTCGTCGAGGTTGCGGGCGTCGCAGTGGACGCCAAGGACAACGTGTTCTGCTTCACACGGGGCGAGCATCCCGTGATCGTCTTCGATCGCGAGGGCCGGTTCCTCCGCTCGTGGGGCGAAGGTCAGGTGCGCCGCGCCCACGGCATCACCATCGACGCCGACGGAATGGTGTGGCTGACCGATGATCTCCATCACACCGTGAGGAAGTTCACGCCCGACGGCAAGTGCCTGCTCGTGATCGGCGATCCCGACACGCCCGCCACCCTGCAGGGGGGCAAGCCCTTCAATCGGCCGACCCACGTGGCCATCTGCCCGAAGAGCGGCTACCTCTTCATCTCCGACGGCTACGGCAACTCGCGCGTCCACAAGTATTCGCCAGACGGCAAGCACGTCATGTCCTGGGGCGAGCCCGGCACCGATCCCGGCTGCTTCAACCTGCCGCACAACCTCGTCACCGACCGCGATGGTCTCGTCTACGTCGCCGACCGCGAGAACCATCGGGTGCAGATCTTCGACGGCAAAGGACAGTACCAGGCCCAGTGGAACAACCTCCACCGGCCGTGCGGGCTCTTCGTGGACCGCACCCAGAACGGTGGCACCTTCTACGTGGGTGAGCTCGGCCATGCCCTTCCCGTGAACGAGGCGGTGGCGAACCTCGGCCCGCGGGTCACCGTGCTGGACGCCAAGGGGCAGAAGGTCGCGCGGTTCGGAGGACGGTTCGCGAGCGAGAAGCCGGGCGAGTTCATCGCGCCGCACAGCGTGGTGACAGACTCGCGCGGTGACGTCTACGTCTCGGAGGTCTCGTGGACCCAGCTGGGCCAGCACGAGAAGCCGCCCCGCGAGGTGCGCAGCCTGCAGAAGTTCGCGCGGAGCGGCTAGGCCGACGCGTCGGGAACCGGCCCGTCGCGCATCGGAAAGAATCGGCCGGTCGCCTTCGCGACCACCTGGCCAGTCTCGAGATCCTCGATCGTGCCCTCGAGATCGAGGTACTTCGGTGACTGCGTGACCGCGCGGCCGCGACCCAGCAACGGTCGCTCGACCGGCGTGCGCTTCACGTAACGCACACTCAGCTCTCCCGTCCAGTGCGGGCGTCCCGTGTAGGCCACCGCCGCGCCCGCGAGCACCTCGTCGAGGTACGCCGCCACGATGCCACCGTGCGCGCCCTGGGGCGGCCCTTCGAATCGTCTGGGAATCACGATGGGCGAGAGGACCTCGTCTCCACTCCGGAACGTGCGCACCCGGAGACCGATGTCATGATGGGGTCCGCAACCGAAGCATTGATGGAGCGGGCGGTCGGGCATGGTGACCCTGATCTCCTCGAGCGGGGCGAACAGCGCTTCGAACGGCGCGTCGAGAGCGGGCTCGTGACGCATCAGGCGTCTAGCGAGTCCGTGATGCGTAGAAGTATTTCTGGAGCAGCGGCTCCCACGAGCTGAGCGGGCTCGTGGGCTTGCCTGTCACCTTCGCGCTATCGTCCCAGCGCCGGAGACGGAGCGCGTCCGGCCACCACGGATGCATCGCCGCGCGCTCGACCTCGGCGGCGCCCATGATGCCGCCCTGAAGCGTCAAGGTGTGCCTGGAACCCTTCGAGAGCGTGTCGTAGTAGGCGGGCTCGGTGGCGCAGAGATAGCGCTTGGCGTCGGCGTGGGCGCGAATCAGGAACGCGATCCGGGCGGGCACGTGAGCGGCGATCAGGTCGGCACCGGCCTCGTGGTGGCCTCGCGCCCGCGCGGCGCGCGCCTCCACTGTCTCCAGCGTGTCGGTCACTTCCTCCTGAGGTACCGCATAGCGTCCCACGTCGTGGAGCAGACAGGCCAGGACCAGCTCCTCGTCGGCGCCCGCAGCCACGGCCAAGTCGCCACATTGAAGCGCGTGGGCCAGCTCGCTCACCTGCTCGCGGCCGTACTGTCGTGCCGCGGATCTCTGCATGGCTTCCAGCAGTCGCTCGGTCATCGTGCGCACGGCATGGAGTATACTCGGCCGTCAGCCGCTCACCATCCCTCGACAGGAAAAGGAGACGCGCATGGCGGTCACGGTCAAGCCGATCCCTGATGGTCCCCTCATGCTGAAGGGCGATGGCATTGAAGTGCTCGATCCGCAGGGCAACCCCGTTCCCGTCAAGGGCGACGCCGCTTACCTCTGCCGTTGCGGCGCCTCGGCCAACAAGCCGTTCTGCGACGGCTCGCACAAGAAGATCGCCTTCAAAGGGTAGACCCTCGGAGGGGGGCCCAGGCCCCCCTTCCGAACCTCCCTCGGTGGCTCATCCGGCCTGGCGCAGTAGGAGCCGTCCGCCCAGGGCGAGCGCGGCGACGCCGACGAGCGTCAGGAAGATTGGCTCCCCGCCTGCGCCCAGCAGACCGACCGCCAGCGGGCCCAGAAAGATGGCGGCGTCCACACCGACGCGATAGAGGCCCGTTCGCCACGCGAGCCGCTCCACGGGCGTGTGATCGCGAATCACGCCGAGCGGCAGCATCCACGCGGCGAGCCCGGCTCCCAGGCATGCGGTGCCGAGCGCGAACCATGGAAAAGATCCGAGCCCGACGCCCAGCGTGCCCAGACCGAGCATGACGCTCGCCGAACCAAGGACGAGGCCGTATCCGACACGGTCCGCCAGCCGGCCGACTGGAATCAGCGCGACGAGGTCGATGGTCTGCGCCATGCCGAGGAGCCACGAGATGCCGCCGCGCGTGAGCCCGAACTCGCGGGTGCCGCGAATCGGAACCACGAAGGCGCTCGCCGCCGACCATGTCAGCGCGAAGACGATGCCGGCGCCGAACATGAGCCCGACGACGCCTCGATCTTCGCGCCTCTGGGAGGCAACGGGCGCGCGTGGGGCCGGGCGCGCGGACGCCGCGGCCTCGGGGAACGCCTTCCGCAGCGCGGGGATCAAGAGGAGCGGGACAAGAGCGGGCGTGGAGACGACCAGGAGCGACGCCTTCCAGCCCCATGCGGATGGGACGAGCGCGACGAACCCGAGCCCGCCCAGAATGCCCAGCATCCCGCCGAACTCGAAGATGTTGAGCCTCATGGACGCGCTCGCCCGCCTGGACTCCAGCAGAATGGCGGTGAGCCCGCCGACCATGGACAGCGTGTGCGAGATGCCGAGGACGAAGCGCCCGGCGAGCAACACTGGCAGCGGCCCCGCGCTCACCACGAGCGCGAGGCCCACGGCCAGGACGAGCGGCGCAGCCATCAGCGTTGCCCCGAGTCGCCGGGCGACCAGCGCGCCCACCGGCATGGCGGCTACCATGCGTGCAAAGCCGAAGGCGCTCGCGACGAGACCCAGCTGCCAGTCGGGGAGCACCTGAGCCCGGCCGATCTCGGGCAGGAGCGGACCGAAGGCGCCTATGCCGAAGGTGTTGCAGAAGAGGAGAACGAAGAGGAGACCGGTGCGGTCGAGCGGGAGGAAACGGAACGGGCCCGTCACCTAAACGAGCGCTCGGTCCACCATGGGTAATATGGCGGCATGTCACGGCTCGCCGTCAGCGGAAAGCGCGGCGGGCGCTTCTCCAAAAAGGACGCGATGCCCTCGCGCGCGTCGGCCGAGCGACCCGTCCAGTCCATGCCCCGAGAATCGAGCCGGTGCCCCTCCATCGGATGATCGGCGCCGAGCAGCTTCCACATCATCTGCCGCGCAAGCGCCACGGACACGGCCGAGGTGTTGTCCGCGATCTCACGCGCGAGACCGCGCACGGTCGGCAGCAGGGCGTCGGGCGGCACCACGCGGCTGACGAGCCCGCCGGCGCGCGCCTCCTCCGCGTCGAAGACCCGGCCTGTGTACACCCACTCCGCGGCGCGCGGCATGCCGACGAGCCGGGGCAGGAACCACGTGCTGCACGCCTCGGGCACCACGCCGCGCCGGGCGAAGACGAAACCCAGCCGCGCCGTCGACGACGCGATGCGAATGTCCATGGGCAGGGTCATCGTGACGCCGAAGCCGACGGCTGGGCCGTTGATGGCGGCGATCACCGGCTTCTTGAGATCGAAGATACGGAGCGCCACCAGTCCACCGCCGTCACGATGCTCGCCGTCGGGGGCGGGCCGGCCGCGCCGGGCGCCGTCGAAGGTCTCGGTGCCCCCGGAGAGATCGGCGCCCGCACAAAAGGCGCGCCCCGCTCCCGTCACGATGACCACGCGCACGGCGTCGTCGGCATCGGCGCTGTCGAAAGCCGCCAGCAGCTCGCGAATGAGCACGCTGGTGACCGCGTTGAGCTTCTCGGGGCGATGGAGCGTGATGGTGGCGATGCCGTCGGCCGCCTCGTAGCGGATCTGCTCGAAGCTCATGACTCAGGACTCGAGGGGCTCGCCGCCCTCATCCGCTTCCGCCTCCGCCTGCTTGAGCTTGCGGAAGACCGTCTTGGGATCCACGCCGAGCAGCCGCGCGGTGACGGTGCGATTGCCCCTGGCAAATCTGAGCGTCTCCTCGAGCACGCGCTGCTCGATCTCCGCGAGCGGCGTCCCCACGCGGATCGTGAACACGCCGTCGGGCCCGGTCCCGGCGGCCGTCTCGACCCGCGTGAAGGTCACGGATCGCTCGGTGACGTTGGGAGGGAGGTTGGACGCCTCGATGACGCCGCCGCGCGCCAGCACCACCGCCCGCTCCACCACGTTCTCGAGCTCGCGCACGTTGCCCGGCCAGAGATACGCCTCGAGACAACTCATGGCCTCGTCGCTGAATCCATCGAGCTGGCGGTTGTTCTTGGCCGCATACAGACGGAGGAAGTGCTGGGCGAGCACCCGGATGTCCTCACGGCGATCGCGGAGGGGCGGGGTGGTGACGGTGATGACGTTGAGCCGGTAGTAGAGATCCTCGCGGAAGCGCTTGTCCTTCACGAGCTGGGAGAGGTCCTGGTTGGTGGCGGCGACGATGCGCACGTCCACGCGGAGGGTGCGGGTGCCACCCACGCGCTCGAATTCGCCTTCCTGCAGGACGCGGAGGATTTTGGGCTGGGTCACCGGCGAGAGATCCGCCACCTCGTCGAGGAAGAGGGTGCCGCCGTCCGCCAGCTCGAAGCGCCCTTTCTTGGCTCCGGCCGCTCCTGTGAAGGCACCCTTCTCGTAGCCGAACAACTCGGATTCCAGCAGCGTCTCCGGCAAGGCCGCGCAGTTGACGGCCACGAATGGCCCGGAGCGACGCGGCGAGCCATCGTGGATGGCGCGCGCCACGCCTTCCTTCCCCGTGCCGCTCTCGCCCTGGATGAGGACGGTGGCCGAGCTGTCCGCCACCTGCTGAACGAGCGTCATCATCTGCTTCCAGGTGGGACTGACGCCGATCAGGTTGCCCTGCCCGAGCAGATCGTCCAGGCGGCGCTGGAGGGCCCGGTTTTCCTGGATCAGCGAGCGGCGCTCCAGAGCCTGGCGCACCACGCGAAGGAGCTGGGCGCGTTGGAGCGGCTTCGTGAGGAAGTCGATAGCGCCGTCCTTCATGGCCCGCACGGCTTCCTCGACCGTCCCGAACGCCGTCAGGATGATCACGTCCACGTCGGGCGACACAGCCTTGGCTTCCTTGAGGAGCTCGAGCCCGGTGAGGCCGGGCATCTTGAGGTCGGAGAGCAGCAGATCGACACCGCCCTGCCGGAGCCGGTCGAGCGCGGCCTGCCCGTCCGGCGCGAGCGCCACTCCGTATCCCTCGCGGGTGAGCGTGCGCTCGAGACTCTGGCGCACGGCGGGATCGTCGTCAGCCACCAGCAGCATGCTCTGGTCACTCATCCTGAATCCTCTTGATGGGCAAGGTCGCCGTGAAGGTGGTGCCGACGCCGGGGGTGCTCTCCCAGCGGAGCGTCCCGCCGTGCTGCTCGATGATCTGCCGTGAGATGTAGAGACCGAGACCGGTGCCCTGGGGCTTGGTCGTGAAGAACTGCTCGAAGAGCCGCTGGCCCACCTCCGGCGGAATGCCGGGGCCGGTGTCCCGGATGGCGATCTCGACGTGGTCGTCCAGGCGCCGCGTGCGGACGGTCAGCTTGCCGCCGCGTCCCAGCGCCTCGAGCCCGTTCTTCACGAGGTTGAGGATCGACTGGCGCAGGAGCGTGCGATCGATGGCCATGGGCGGCACGGTCTGGTCCGTGGTCACCTCGACCGTGCTCCCTTGGCGTGTCGCCACCGGCCGGACGAACTCGACGAGCGCCGCCACCATCTCGTTGACCGAGTCCTCGTCGTACTGCGGACGAGGGAATCGGGCGAACGCCAAGTACTCCTCGGTGATGGCGTCGAGCGCGTTCACCTGCTCGCGGATGGCGGTGACGAGGGTGGCCGCCTCCTCCATGTCCTCGCCGCCGCGCTCCTTGACGAGGTCGCCGACGAGCTCGGCGTTGAGCTCGATGGCGGCGATGGGATTGCGCACCTCGTGCGCCATCTTCAACGAGAGCCGGCCCACGGTCGCCATGCGCTCGGCCACGACGAGCTCGGCCTGCGCGCCCTGCACGCGCGTGAGCGTGCCGGAGAGCTCCGCGTTGAGCCGCTCCACCTCAGAGCGCGAGCGCCGCTCCCGATTCGCAGCCAGGCCCACGGCCAGCGCGGGCAGGCCGATCAGCCCGATGAGGATGATGACGGGGTACCAGCCGACCCAGTCCGCTACCAGCCAGGCCGAGGCCGCGTAGAGGAGACCGGCGACGATCGCTCCGGCAAAACCCATCCACGGGCCGAAATAGTAGGCGTTGACGGCGAGAAGCGGGAAGAAGAGCAGGTAGAAGAGGCTCGATCCGCCTCCGGTGAGATAGAGCAGCGCGAAGATGAGCAGGAGGTCGACCACGAGCGCGCCGCTGAACACCACGCGTGTCGAGCGCGGGTTGACGCTGACGAGGGCCAGGATGCCCGCCTTGTACATGGCGAACCAGAAGACGAGCGAGGGCAGGTCGATCCGGTGGCGCGGCCGGAGCGCCAGGCCGAGCGTCGCGAGGCCGCCGACCATGACCACGGCCAGGAGAAAGGCGAAGACGCGCTCGTCCCGCTCGAGGAGCCGGACGATGGCGGCCCAGGTGCGGCGCGCGGGTGTCGGCATGGCCGCTAGTGTATCCCAACCGCCCGCCGCACTCTTCGGCCCTCTTGACGCCTGTCCGGCGCGCGCGTACGGTCGCCCCATGAGCTTCCTCGGCAAGGGCATCCTGGCATTCTGGGCGGACGTGGAAGCATCGGGCGAGGCGGATTACGTCGACTGGCACAATCGCGAGCACATGCCCGAGCGCTGCGCGGTGCCGGGCTTCCTGCGCGGCCGTCGCTACGTCGCGGTGGCCGCCGCGCCGAAGTACTTCATGATGTACGAGACGGAGACCCTCGCCACGCTGGCCAGCCCCTCGTACGTGGAGCGCCTCAACAATCCCACGCCGTGGACGCGCAAGTGTCTCGCGCTCTTCCGGAATTCGAACCGCACCGCGTGCCGGACGACGCTGTCGATCGGGCGCGGCATCGGCGGCGCCATCGCCACGATCCGCCTTGGTCCGGCCAGCGGACGCGAGCAGGCGTTGCGTCAGTGGCTGACGGCGGATGCGCTCCCCAAGATCCTGGAGCGGCCGGGCCTCTCTGCCGCGCACCTCTGCGAAGCCGACGTGGACACGACCACGGTCAAGACCACGGAGAAGGACATCCGGGACAAGCCGGACGAGGTGGCGCGGTGGGTCGTGCTCGTAGAAGGCTCAGATGCTGACATCGTCGGTCGGGCATGCCGTGAAGCGCTCGACGCGAAGACGCTAGAGGCTCACGGGGCGGAGGCCGGCGCGATCACCGGTCTCTATTCCCTGCATCACGTGCTGTAATCGGACCGTTTAGGCTTCGGGCGTAGCGTCGCTTTCGCGCTCGAGCGCGGCGATGAAGCGCGACGGCTCCTCTGCGAGGGCGAGGTCGCCTGCCAAACGCTCGATCGCCCCCGCCACGCCCGCCAGCTCCGCCTGCTGCTGTGGTCGCTCTGCCATGGGAACCTCTCTCTCTTCTGGAAGGTTCTTTTCGCGCACACCATAGCAGATGTATGATGTCCGCGGTTTTACGGCTCAATCTTCCGGCAGTCAACCACCCGACGATGGAGGCGGCACCCATGCACATTCGGCGCGCAGCGCTGGCAGTCGCGGCGCTCGGTCTCGGGCTCCTGCTGGCCGCAGAGCCCGCTCTGGCTCAAAAGAAGACCCTCGTGGTGGCCCTCAATCAGGACCCCGACATCCTCGACCCGACGCTTGCCCGAACGTACGTCGGCCGCATCATCTTCGAGCAGATGTGCGAGAAGCTCTACGAGATCGACGAGAACCTCAAGATCTACCCGCAGCTCGCGGCCGACCTGCCCACCGTCGCCGACGGCGGCAAGACCGTCACCATCAAGCTCCGGCCGGGTGTGAAGTTCAACGATGGCACGCCCATGAATGCCGAGGCCGTCCGCTACTCGCTCGATCGCCACCTCAACATGAAGGGCTCGAACCGACGCAGCGAGCTCGAGTCGGTCAACAGCATCGACGTGGTCGATCCCCTCACCGTGCGGCTCCGGCTCAAGGTGCCCTTCTCTCCGCTCCTTGCCATCCTGGCCGACCGCGCCGGCATGCCCGTGTCTCCGGCGGTGGCGACCAAGCTCGGCGACAAGTTTGGCACCGCGCCCGTCTGCGTGGGACCGTGGCAGTTCGTGGAGCGCGTCTCGCAGGACCGGATCGTACTGGAGCGCTCCTCGCACTACTTCGACAAGAGCGTGGCCAAGTTCGACAAGGTCATCTTCCGCATCATTCCCGACGACAACGTGCGTCTGGCCAACCTCCGCTCCGGCGACATCGACATGATGCACCTGGTCGGCCCCACGGACGCCGCCAACCTCCGCAAGGAAGGCAAGTACGACGTCTCGAGCGTGACGGGCATCGGCTACTCGGGGTTGACCATCAACCTGCGGAACAAGAACGGCAAGCCGCCGGCACCGCCAGGAGATCTGGGCACGCCGCTCGCCAACGATCCGCGCGTCCGCGAGGCGCTCGATCTGTCGATCGACCGCGTGGCCCTGAACCAGGTGGCGTGGGACGGCCAGTACACGCCGGGCTGCACACCCATTTCACCTGTCAGCCCCTTCGCGGACAAGAGCCGCAAGTGTCCGACGCGGGACGTGGCCAAGGCGAAGAAGCTCCTGGCCGAGGCAGGGCTCGCGAACGGCTACAGCTTCGAGATGATGATCGTCAACGATCCGCAGCAGCGGCGGGTGGCCGAAGTGCTCCAGGGCATGGTCAAAGAAGCAGGGTTCAATGTGAGCCTCAAGCCCTCGGAGTTCGCCTCCGCGCTCAACGAGAACGACGCGGGCAAGGATCAAGCGTTCCTGATCGGCTGGAGCGGCCGCGTCGATCCCGACGCTAACATCTTCCAGTTCCAGACGTGCGGCGCGTCCCTCAACACCACCCAGTCCTGCGACGAGGGGCTGGATGTGATCCTGAACCGGGCGCGCGAGGTCAGCGACGTGTCGCAGCGAATCTCGCTCTACAAGCAGGCCATCGACAAGTTCGCCTTCGCCCGGCGGAACATTCTCTACCTCTACCACCTGAACTACATCGTCTCGTATCCCAAGAGCCTCAAGGGCTACAAGGCGGTGCCGGACGGGCTCATCCGCCTGAAGGGCGTGTCCTGGCAGTAGCGGCCCAGGGGCGGCCGGCTCCACGTCGATCGGGCGCGATGCCGGCCGCCTGACGCGTCCGTGCTCGACTACCTGGTCCAGCGCCTGGTCATCTCCGTGATCACGCTCGCCGTGATCAGCGTGATCGTCTTCACCGGCGTGCGCATGATCCCGGGGGATCCCGCCCGCGTGATGGCGGGCACCGAGGCCGACGAGGCCGGGCTAGCCGAGATCCGTGCGAAGTACGGCCTCAACGATCGGCTCTTCGTCCAGTATTTCCGCTGGGTCGGTCTCGCTCTCCGGGGCGACCTCGGGGAGTCCATCCGGACACGCGAGACGGTGGTGGCCACGGTGGCCAAGAAGCTCCCCGTCACCGTGGAACTCGCCTGCCTCTCCATTCTGGTCGCGCTCGCCATCGCCATTCCCGTGGGCGTGCTGTCGGCCGCGCGCCGCAACAGCCCGTGGGATTACCTCGCCAACAGCCTCTCGCTCTGCGGGCTCTCCGTGCCGAGCTTCTGGCT
>Ga0126384_10001402_pt1 | contig 14266 bp, 12 predicted proteins | sample PanSoiMetPlot_36_FD_92543 | JGI IMG/M metagenome (GOLD analysis project Ga0126384, IMG submission 92543) | Tropical forest soil microbial communities from Panama - MetaG Plot_36 | ecosystem: Environmental > Terrestrial > Soil > Tropical forest > Bulk soil | place: Panama | collected 2016-02-17 | reverse complement strand
GGCCAACAGGGCTAACCCCCAACGGCTCGATGCGGCACCGCAACCAGAGCAATTCGCCCCTTAATCGGAGTCGATTTGAAGCGGCGGCAATTCGTGGCACCATTTCCGCCATGGCGATCAAGGATCCGTCCTTCAGTATCGGTATCGAGGAGGAGTACCTCCTGGTCGATCGCACCACCCGCGACCTGGTGCGCGACATGCCGCAAGCGCTGTTCGACGCGGCGCAGCAGGCGCTGCAGGGGCAGGTGGCGCGCGAATTCCTCAAATCCCAGATCGAGGTCGGCACCAGCGTCCATCGCACGCCGCGCCAAGCCGGGGCCGAGCTTGCGGACTTGCGCCATACCGTCGCCCGCCTCGCCGCCGAGCACGGGCTTGCGCCGCTGGCGGCATCGACCCACCCGTTCGCGCGCTGGAGCACGCAGGAGCCCACCGAGCGCGCGCGCTATCAGGCCATTGCCAAGGATCTGGCCGGGGTCGGGCGCCGCCTGGTGATCTGCGGCATGCACGTGCACGTTGGCATCGAGGATAATGAACTGCGCATCGATCTCTTCAACCAGGCGCGCTATTTCCTACCCCACCTGTTGGTGCTGTCGACGTCTTCACCGTTCGCAGAAGGCGAGGACACCGGCCTCAAATGCTACCGGTTGGCGGCCTACCAGGAGCTGCCGCGCACCGGCATGCCCGGCCGCTTCGAGGGCTGGCAGGAATATCTGCAGACCGTCGATCTCTTGGTGCGCAACGGCATCATCGAGGATGCCAGCAAGCTATGGTGGGATATCCGGCCATCGTCGCGCTTTCCGACCCTGGAAATGCGCGTCACCGATGTGTGCCCGCTGATCGAAGATGCGATGTGTGTAGCGGCGCTCTATGTCTCGATCCTGCGCATGCTCTACCGCTTGCGCCGCGCCAACCAAACTTGGCGCACCTATCCGCTGCTGCTGTTGGCCGAGAACCGCTGGCGGGCGCAGCGCTACGGTGTTGGCGGTACCTTGTTCGATCTGGGCAAGGGCGAGTTGGTGCCGTTCCGCGATCTGATGGAGGAATTGCTGGTCATGCTCAGCGACGACGCCGAGGCGTTGGGCTGCGCTGCCGAACTTGAGCACGCGCGCGTGATCCTGGCGCGCGGCACCAGCGCCGACCGGCAGGTGGCGCACTTTGCCGACCGCCTCAAGCAAGGGGCCTCGCGCCAGGATGCGCTGGCGAGCGTCGTCGATCTGTTGATCGACGAAACCCTGACCTGAGGCCACCGAGGTTATGATCTCAGCTTTGCAGGCCTTAGCGGCAGGCGGCCCACTCACGCAGGCTATTTGCAATGCTACGGCAAAGAAACCTGCGGCTCATTTCTGATGCGCGTTGAGCAACGGCAACGCGCTCGCCCGCACCCTCAGATGCAAATTCCCACGCGGGGCAACGGCCAAGCTGCGGTTTTATGCACATCGACCGATAAGCGCGCAGACCTCAACCCACCGGCGGTATCCGCGCCGAGGCTTCGTCCCTGCCAGGCCCCAGCGCGCAGCGCCGCCTATTTCAAAGGAGCAGGCGACGGCGGTGCGCCCCACTTCATCGTCAAGCCAACGGAAACGATGTCGCCGCTGGCGCTGGTGTCTGCAAACAGGGTCGGGGCAGTGCCCGTTGCATTGCTCCGCTGCAAGGTCGCATCATCGACGAAGATGTGGCTGTAGCCAACGTTGAGGGAGGTCGCCTCACTCAGTTTGTAGCTGCCGCCAACGCTCAGCCAGACACGGTCGGCATCGGGCAGCTGAACCAGCCGCTCCGAAGGATTTTGGATTGGTGAGATTTCGTAGGCAGCGCCGGCGCGCAGCGTCAGCTGCGGATTAATATCCCACTCGCCACCGAGCGCAAACAGCCAGCCATCGTGCCACTGAAAGTCAAGCTTGACGTTGCCTGCCGGCGTGGTCGGCGTAACGCGAACGACGCCAAGTTTACTCCAATTGTCCCAGTCCACGGTGCCGAGCAAGCGCACGTTCGGCGCCAATGCCTGCGTGAAACTCAATGTCACCTTGTCGGGAGTATCCACATTGGCTTCGACTGCCGTGGTCGGCGCCCCGGGCACACTGAAGGATCCCTCGATGTTGTGCCTAACCGATGAGCGGTAGCCGAGGCCGATCGATGTACCGGGGTTGGGCCGGAAATTGATGCCTGCGGTCAAGCCGATACCTGTGCCATCGCCCTCCAGGGTGGCACTGGGCGCCAGGGGCGGGCCTGCAGCGGAGCGCAGATGTACGAGATCCAGAAACTGTACCTGTAGCCCGGCACCGACCGAAATGCCCGGCACCACCTCGTAGGACACCGACGGATTGGCGTTGATGCTGAAGAGCTTCGAGGTCCTTGTATAAGGAGCGCCCAACCAATGTGGGTCGTCTGGTTTTGTGGTCGACCCGAACTGGGAGTTGAGTGCCAGCGCGAAGACGGTGCGGCCGTCGTAGCGCCAGGCCAGGTAGCTTGCTGGCACGAGGGCCTCACCGCCGATATCGACCGAGCACGCGAACACAGCGCAACCTCCAAGGTTGGCACCTTTCGCGCCGATGCCCGTCACGTCAATTTCAGAGCGAGCGAAGATAACGGACAGATTTGAATCGGTCGTCAGTCCATAACCCACATAAGCCGAGGCAGCTGGGTTCCAAAAGACGGACGAGAGGCTCTGACCACCGGCCGCTGCGCCAGCAAACGACGTGCCCTGGAAATAAGCCGACTGTTCGCGGATTTCAAAACCACCGGCCAGGACTGGGCTGCCCAGCGAAAGAACCGCGGCGGCGCTCGAAATACACAATGCGCTCTTCACGCTACGCACGCAACGCATACACTCCCCCCTTGCCACTCGCTCGAGCCCGGTCGACGTGGTGTTCCTTTTCCCGTCGCCCCGTTGCGAGAACACTCCGACCGAGCACATCAGAGCCTAGCGGGTGCAGGGAGCGATGCAATGCATCAGCTGCAAATCAGCGCGATCGTTGCACTTCCACAACAAAGGCATGTTTGCAGGATCCCGCACGGCCAAAACACTCGGCGGTAACCTCTTGGCGGCAATGACAAAACTTTTTGAAGCGCGTTGCTGGTGACCTTGCGCTGCAGATCGTCTTGGTAAAGCCCATCGCGCCGGTCCTCTCCTGTTGCCCGCAGGTTCAGCGGCGGCGTCGCCAACAATTCGCAGCGCTTCTCCCGGGGGGTGCGGACGTTGCTCAGGCCAGCCGGGCCTTGGTCTCCGCCGCCCACGCCGCGAACTTGCCGCGGGCGATGGCGTCGCGCATCGCCGCCATCAACTCTTGATAGAAGGCGATGTTGGCCCATGACAGCAGCATCGCCGCCAAATACTCCTGCGCCTTGACGAGGTGGTGGAGATAGGCGCGCGAATAGTTGCGCGCCGCCGGGCAATGGCTGAGCGCGTCGAGCGGGGCTCGATCGTCACTGTGCGCGGCATTGCGCAAGTTGAGCTTGCCATCCCAGGTGAAGGCCTGCCCGTGGCGGCCCGACCGCGTCGGCAGCACGCAATCGAACATATCGACGCCACGCGCAACCGCCTCGATCAGATCGATCGGAGTGCCGACCCCCATCAGATAGCGCGGCCTGTCGGGCGGCAAGCGCGGCACGGTGCGCTCCAAGGTTGCCAGCATCGCCTGCTGGGGTTCGCCCACGGCGAGGCCACCAACGGCATAACCGGCAAAGTTGAGGCCGACCAGCGCATCGGCCGAGCGCGCACGCAAGGTCGCATCGATACCACCCTGCACGATGCCGAACAGTTCCTGCCCGGCATTGACAAGGCCGCGCTGGCGCGCATCGCGGAAGGCGCGCTGCGCGCGCCCCGCCCAGGCCAGCGACCGCTCCACCGCCTGCTCGATGGCCTGGTAGGATGCCGGCAGGGCCACGCATTCATCGAGCTGCATCTGGATGTCGGCGCCGAGCAGGCATTGGATCTCAACGGCACGCTCCGGCGTCAGCACGTGCCGGGCGCCATCGATATGCGATTGGAAGGCGACCCCATCGTCGCTGATGGTGCGCAGCTTGGCCAGGCTCATCACCTGGAAGCCACCCGAATCGGTCAGGATCGGCTTGTTCCAGCCCATGAAGGCGTGCAATCCACCGAGCCGGGCGATGCGCTCCGCGCCGGGCCGCAGCATCAGGTGATAGGTGTTGCCGAGCACGATATCGACGCCGGCCGCCTCCAGCTGATCGCAATAGACCGCCTTGACGGTGCCGGCGGTGCCGACCGGCATGAATGCCGGCGTTCTGATCTTGCCCCGCGCGGTCGTGATCTCGCCGAGGCGGGCACCGGCATCGGTCTGCCTGAGGGTGAAGCCGAAGGGTGTCGTCATCGGCTGGCGCGCGCGGGATGGAGCAGGCAGGCATCGCCGAACGAGTAGAAGCGATAACCCGCCGCCAGCGCATGGGCATAGGCTCGTTGCATGGTGTCGAGCCCGCAGAAGGCTGCCACCAGCATGAACAAGGTCGAGCGTGGCAGGTGAAAGTTGGTCAGCAGCAGATCGACGGTCTTGAAACGGTAGCCGGGCGTGATGAAGAGCTCGGTGTCGCCCGCAAACGGCGCCAGCCCGCCATCCTCGCCGGCAGCCGTCTCCAACAGCCGCAATACCGTGGTGCCGACGGCAACGATGCGGCCACCAGCCGCCCGCGCCCGATTGAGCGCAGCGGCGGTGTCGCCCTTGAGTTCACCCCATTCGGGGTACATGCGGTGGCTCTCGGTGTCCTCCGCCTTCACCGGCAGGAAGGTACCGGCACCAACGTGCAAGGTCAGAAAATGCGTGGCGATGCCGCGCGCCTCGAGCGCGGCCAGCAGCGCCGGCGTAAAGTGCAGTCCGGCGGTCGGGGCGGCGACGGCGCCGTCATGGCGCGCATAGGTGGTCTGGTAGCGCTCGGCATCTTCCGTAACGGGATCGCGCCGGCTGGCGATATAGGGTGGCAACGGCGGATCGCCCAGCGCCTCGATGGCCTCGTCGAGATAGGCACCATGCAGGCTGAACGCCAATTCGACTTCGCCGGCCTCGTTGACCGCGGCCACGGTGGCATCGAGCTGCCCGAGTAGGCAAACGCGGCCATCGTGGCCAAAGCGAATGCGATCGCCGGCCACCAGGCGCTTGCTCGGCCGGGCAAAAGCGAGCCATCGGCTGCTGTCGAGGCGCTTGTGTAAATTGAAGGCAACCGTTGCGCGCTGCTCGCCACGCCGGCGTTCACCGGTCAGCGCCGCGCGAATGACGCGGGTATCATTGAGGACCAACGCATCGCCCGGGCATAGCCACTGCGGCAGCGCGCGCACAACGCTATCGACCAAGGCCGCCTCCGCGCCAGCGCCTGCGCCGGGCTCGCCGCTGGCCGCCGCCTCCGGACGCACGATCAGGAGCCGCGCCGCATCACGCGGGCACGCCGGCTCCAGTGCGATCAAGTCCGGGGGGAGCTCGAAGTCGAAGAGTTCGCTCCGCATCACGCCACCTCTAGGCCGCCGCCAGCCCGTGGCCCCTTGCGTTGCGCCGAAGCTTTGGGGCACGAGGGGCGCAAGCCCAAACCTGCTGCCCCAGGGCGCGAGCACGGAGGCGTTGCGCTTGCGCGCGCCGTGGGCACGGCGGCGGCGGCTCAGCCTTTGACGTCTTTAACGTCCGCCGCCACCCGCAGGGTGCGAATCCGATCCGGCTTTTTCACCGGCTCGCCGCGCTCGAGCTTGTCGACGTTTTCCATGCCCGCCAGCACCTTGCCCCAGACCGTGTATTTTTTGTCCAGGAAGGTGGCATCGTCGAAGCAAATGAAGAACTGGCTGTTGGCGCTATCGGGCCGGTCGGCCCGCGCCATCGAGCAGGTGCCGCGCACATGCTTCTCGGCGTTGAATTCGGCCACAAGGTCGGGATAGTTCGATCCGCCCGTGCCGGTGCCCTCGGGGCAGCCGGTCTGCGCCATGAAGCCGTCGATCACACGGTGAAAGGCGACATCATCGTAGAAGCCTTCGCGCGTCAGCCGTTTGATGCGCTCAACATGCTTGGGCGCCAGATCGGGGCGCAGCCCGATCACCACCTGGCCCTTGCTCGTCTCCATGATCAGTGTGTTTTCAGGGTCTTTTTTGGGTTGCATGCGCTACTCCGTTGGATAGCCGCCGCTGCCGCACGTCGCCGGGGCGGCAATGTCATTTCTTGTCGGCCAGCAGGTAGACTTTCTGCATTTTGTCGGGTTGTGGCGGAGGCTCGCCGCGCGCGATCTTGTCGACATTCTCCATGCCGGCGACCACCTCGCCCCACAGCGTGTATTGCCCGGTGAGCTGCCGGCAGCCGTCGCCGAAGCAGATGAAGAATTGGCTATTGGCACTGTTGGGATTGCTGGTGCGCGCCGCCCCGACGCTGCCGCGTTTGAATGGCTCCTGGCTGAACTCCGCCGGCAAATTCGGCAGCTTTGAGCCGCCGCTACCGGTTCCCGTCGGATCACCGGTTTGGGCCATGAACCCGGCGATGACGCGATGGAAAACGATGCCATCATAGAAGCCCTGCTTGGCCAGCTGTTTGACCTGAGCCACGTGCTTGGGCGCCAAGTCGGGCCGCAGCTTGATGCGCACCGGGCCCTTGCTGGTTTCGATCACCAGCGTGTTCTGTGGATCCTCGGTCTGGGCCTCGACCAGCGAAACCGAAGCGAAGAGTAACAGGGCAAGGCTCAACAACAAGCGGATCACGGCAGGCTCCCGTTCGTGGTTTTGGGGGGTCAAGGCTTCGCTTGACGGCGCTGCCGACTGACCCCGCCGGTGTGGCCCTTCTAGGGCAGGTTCGCGCCCGATGGAACCACTTTGCGCGGGGCGCGCGCGGGCCGGAGGGCTCCCTAGGGGGTGCGGCTCCCGGACCCAGCAGCGGCGCGGGCCAAGCTTGCACGCCCTCCTTGCGGTGGCGCCTCAGGCCTTGTTTTTTTGCGCCGCCTTGGCCCGCAGCTTGCGCGCCACTTGGGCAGACACGAATTTGGAGATATCGCCGCCCATCAGCGCGATCTGGCGCACCAACGTGCCCGTGATGTGGCGCACCTGCGGACTGGCCGGCAGCAAGACCGTGGCGATGCCCGGTGCCATGCTGCCATTCATTCCCGCCATCTGCATCTCGTAGTCAAAGTCGGTGGCGTCGCGCACCCCGCGGAAGATCACGGTGGCGCCGGCCGCGGCCGCGGCATCAACGGTCAGGTTGTCAAAGGTGATGATTTCGATTTTGCAGCCGCTGGCCTTGACGATGGCGGCGGTCTCGACCTTCAGCAACTCGATCCGCTCCGCCGTCGAGAACAGCGGCGTCTTGCCGGGATGCACGCCGATGCCGATCACCAGCGTGTCGACCATGCGGGCGGCGCGCTCGATCACGTCGCGATGCCCATTGGTGACGGGGTCGAACGAGCCCGAGGTAAAGCCGATGCGCTTCATGCCCCTTCCCCGCCGAGCGTCCAACCGCAACCTGGTTGCCGCCAACCACTTGTCATGGGCGTCGCATGCTCGCCAACAGGGCGCCGCCCAGCAGTAACAGCACTCCGGCAACGCCGTCGAACAACCGCAACCGCACCACGCTCATGGTCGTGCGTGCACGGGCAATCGCCAGGGTGTAGCCGACATCGACCGCCGCCAACACCAGCACGAACAGCACGGCCAGCACCGTGAGCTGGTGCACCGCCTCGGCCCCGGGATCGATGAACTGCGGCAGAAAGGCGCCGAGGAACAGCATGACTTTTGGGTTCGACAGGCTCACCAGCAGGCCCTGCACGTAGCAATTGCCGCCCGAGGCGGCGGACACGCTCGCCGGCGTTCGACCCTGCTTGAAGAAATGTGCGAGCTGCCGGGCACCGAGATAGACCAGATACAGGGCCCCGAGCCAACGCAGGACATCAAACCATTCCGACATGAACACCATCACCGAACTCATGCCGGTGGCGGCGGCGGCCACCAGCAATGCCAGACCGGTGGTGGTGCCGGCCAAGGTGTAGAGACCTGCGCGGAGCCCGGTGCGCAAGGTGTTGGCAATGATCAGCGACATATTGGGGCCGGGCGTCAGACCCAACAGGATGCAAGCGGCGATAAAGGCCAGCAGCAGTTCGGTACTCATAGCGGGGTCTTTCCTGGATGGGCGAGCCGCGGCAAAGACCTAACGCCAAGCCGCGGCACCAGCAAGGGCAGCTCGCCGGCTGCCTCACGTAAAGTTCATGCCGCTCACTCGTCGCAGCGATGAGCCGAAACCGACGCCAACGCGTATGCTGTAGGCGGAACGTTTAGCGAGGGAGGGAACCATGCAAATTCTGCCTACCATTGCCATCATCGCCACCGCCGTCGTGACGCTGACCGTCGCCGTCCGCGCCGGCGGCGACAAGGTTGCCTTTCCGGAGAATTACGCCAAGGGCGTGCTCTACACTACCGTCGATCGTGCCGACAACAAGCAATATCGCGAGCTCTATGCCACCTCCGAGGCGATCGCAGCCCTGAAGGCCGGACAACCGATGCCGAGTGGCACCGTGCTCACCCTGGTGCAGCACAAGGCCAAGCTCGATGGCAATGGCAACCCAGAAAAGGACGGCAATGGCCGCTTCATCAAGGGCGAGCTGATTGGCTATGCGGTGATGGAGAAACGGACCGGGTGGGGCAGCGAATATGCCGACGACGTGCGCAATGGCGAGTGGGAATATCAGGTGTTCACGGCAGACAAGACGGTCAACGACAAGGCCAATCTCAAAACCTGCTTCACTTGCCACAAGCCCCTCGACAAGCAGGATTTTGTGTTCTCCTACCAAGCCATCAAGGACGCGAAATAGCCCAACCGCCAAGACGCCGCGGGGCCGCGGGCGGCCCCGCGCCCGCCGGCCAAACACGCTGGCTAGCGCGGCAGCTTTTTAATTGATCGGCTCCGCCTCACCGCCGCCGTTGCCCGGTTCGCCGTTGCCGTCCTCGCTGATGCGTTCCACCGACACCACTTTCTCGTCCTCGTCGGTGCGGAAGATGCGCACGCCCTGCACGTTGCGTCCGGCGATGCGGACATCATCGATCGGACAGCGGATCAGCTTGCCGCCATCGGTGACCAGCATGATCTGGTCGCTGTCCTCGACCGGGAACGAGGCAACCAGCCGGCCGTTGCGCTCGTTGACGATCATGGCGGTGATGCCTTTGCCGCCGCGACCGGAGATGCGGTATTCGTAGGACGAGGAGCGCTTGCCGAAGCCGCGCTCCGACACCGTCAACACGAACTGCTCCCGCGCCCCGAGCTCGGCGTAGCGTTCCGGACTCAAATCCACGGCCTCCTCGCCTTCTTCCGCCTCGACCTCACCGGCCGCCTCGATGCCACCATCGGCGAGCTCGGCGCCCTGGGCGCGGCGCACCGCAAGCGCCTGCTTGATGTAGGCGGCGCGCTCACCAGGGCTGGCCTCGACGTGACGCAGGATCGCCATCGAGATCACCTCATCCCCGTCCTCGAGGCGAATGCCGCGCACACCCGAGGAATCGCGTCCCTTGAACAACCGCACGTCATCGACCGGGAAGCGGATGCAGCGCCCACCCGCCGTGGTCAGCAGCACATTGTCCGACGGTGTGCAGATGGCGACCCGCACGATGCGATCGCCGTCTTCGAGTTTCATGGCGATCTTGCCGTTGCGGTTGATGTTCTCGAAATCGGCAAGGCTGTTGCGGCGTACGCTGCCCGTTCTGGTGGCAAACATCAGCTCGAGGCTGGCCCAGGTCTTATCCTCTTCCGGCAGCGGCAGGATCGAGGTGATGCTTTCGCCCTCACTGAGCGGCAGCAGATTGACGAGCGCCTTGCCGACCGATTGCGGCGTGGCCGCCGGTAACCGCCACACCTTCATGCGATAGACCATGCCACGCGAGGAGAAGAACAATACCGGGGTGTGGGTCGAGGCAATGAAGATCTGGGTGACCACGTCCTCCTCGCGCGTCGACATGCCGGCCCGGCCCTTGCCGCCGCGCCGTTGCGCGCGATAGGTGGAGAGCGGCACGCGCTTGATGTAGCCGCGGTGGCTGACCGTCACCACCACGTCCTCGCGCTGGATCAGATCCTCGTCCTCGAGCTCGCCTTCCATTTCGACGATCTCGGTTAGCCGCGGGGTGGCGAACTCCGCCTTGATGGCGCTCAGCTCTTGCTTGATCAGGTCCACGATGCGGGCGCGCGAGCCCAGGATCTGCAAGTACTCCTTGATTTCCTCGCCCAGCTTTTTCAGCTCGTCGCCGATCTCGTCGCGGCCAAGCGCGGTCAGACGCTGCAGGCGCAGATCGAGGATGGCGCGCGCCTGCTCCTCGCTCAAGCGAAGGCTGCCTTGCGCGGTCAGCCGATGGCGCGGGTCGGCGATCAAATCGACCAGCGGCCCGATGTCCTTGGCCGGCCAATCGCGCGCCATCATGGCCTCGCGGGCCTCGGCCGGACTGGGTGCAGTGCGAATCAGCCGGATCATCTCATCGATATTGGCAACGGCGACGGCCAGGCCCACCAACACGTGGGCGCGATCGCGCGACTTGCCGAGCAGATACTTGGTGCGCCGGGACACCACCTCCTCGCGGAACGCGGTGAAGGCGGCGATCAAATCCTTGAGATTGAGCTGTTCCGGTCGGCCACCATTGATGGCCAGCATGTTGGCGCCGAACGTGGTCTGCAGATCGGAGAAGCGCCACAGCTGGTTCAACACCACGTCGGCCACCGCATCGCGCTTGAGCTCGATGACGATACGCATGCCCTCGCGGCTCGATTCGTCCCAAAGATCGGAAATGCCTTCGATCCGCTTTTCGCGGACCTGCTCGGCAATCTTCTCGATCAGAACGCGCTTGTTGACCTGATAGGGAATGGCGGTGACCACCAGCGCCTCGCGATCCTTGCGGATCTCCTCGACCTGGACCTTGGCGCGCATCACGATCGAGCCACGACCCTTGTGATAAGCGGCCAGGATGCCGGCGCGGCCAAGGATCAGCCCACCAGTGGGAAAATCCGGACCCGGGATCAACTGGCAGAGCTCCTCCAAGGTGAGCTCCGGATTGTCGAGCTGGGCGATGCAGGCGTCGATCACCTCACCCAGATTGTGCGGCGGGATGTTGGTCGCCATGCCGACCGCGATGCCGCCCGAACCATTGATCAGCAGGTTTGGAAACTTGGCCGGCAGCACGGTCGGTTCGCTGAGCGAGCCGTCATAGTTGTCGCGAAAGTCGACAGTTTCCTTGTCGAGGTCATCGAGCAAGCTGCCGGCGACCTTGGTCAGCCGGCACTCGGTATAGCGTTCGGCCGCCGGCGGATCGCCGTCGTTGGAGCCGAAATTGCCCTGACCGTCGACCAGGGTGAGGCGCATGGAAAACTCCTGCGCCATGCGCACCAAAGCCTCATAGATCGGAGCATTGCCGTGCGGGTGATACTTACCCATCACCTCGCCGACGACCCGGGCGCTCTTGACAAACTTCTTGTTCCACTCGAGCCCCAGCTCGTGCATGCCGAACAGAATGCGCCGATGCACCGGCTTGAGGCCGTCGCGCACGTCGGGCAGCGCGCGGCTCACGATCACGCTCATGGCGTAATCGAGGTAGGAGCGCTTCATCTCGTCCGTGATCGAGACCGGCCGGATGTCCGGCGGGCCCTTGTCACCGGGCGCGGCTTTGTCGTGATCCGCCACGGGGGAACTGCCTCTTGCTGGTGCTGAAACTGGGAGCGAACAGTTGACCGATCAGGCCCCGCGCATGCGTGACAGCCTGCCCGGAACCCTGCGAGCTTTGCGTGCACCTTGATAGCGCAGCCGGCAGCCTGGAGCAACCGCAGCCTGGCCATCAGGCGTGCATATTTTATCATTCCAAAACAATGCACTAGGTCGCCATTGCGACAGCATCCTGCATCGCCATCGGCGGCAACGGCTGGTGCCCCGCCGGAGGCTGTGGTCAGGTGTGTGCCACCGCCCATCGATTGCCCGCTGGCGCCGTTCTTAAGGATCGCCCTTGGACCCCGCCCTCATTGCCTATCTGCTCGGTGTTCTGGCCTTAATCGCGGGCGCTATGGCCATTGTGGGGGAGCCGTTGGGCCGGTTTACGCTCGCCGGCATGCCGCTGGCGGACGCGATCAATCGCCGCCTGCTGCGCTTGATCGGCGTCCTGGTCTTGAGCGGCGGCGTCGCCCTCCTTTGCCGCAGCCGCTGGGCGTCGCCGTTCTTCATCCTGAGCACGCTTATTGAGACTGGATATCTACTCTATGCCTCGCGTGTGCTGCCGGCGCTGGAGATGGACGCCGCCGATAGCCGCCGCCGCACCATCATGGCGATCTATATCACCGCCGCTGTCACCGCTGTGGTGCTGTGGCTGGAAGGCCGCGGGGTCTTGACCTAGGGCGGGCGCCGACTGGGGCGTGCCCTGGGCTCGGCATCCTCGACCGCCGCGCAGGTCTTTTGCCTCATGGGCGCGAGCCGAACCCCGCAGCAGACAGCCTCAGTGCCACCAGCCATGACGTTGACGCCTGCAGCAGCGCAGCGCGGTCACATCGGCCACTTGCATCAACGGAAACGAGCCCGCCCAGCCGCTAGAACGGGATTTCGTCGTCGATCGGCTTGTCAAAATTGGCCTTGCTGGCCGCAGACCCGCCACGCCTGGCGCCGCCGCCATTGCCGGTGCTTGCCGCGGCCGGGTAATCACCGAAATCCTCATCCGACGCGCCCATGCTCGCGCCGCCGCCGCGGCTGTCGAGCATGGTCAAGGTACTGTTGAACCCTTGCAGGACCACTTCTGTGGAATAACGATCCTGACCATCCTGGCCTTGCCACTTGCGGGTCTGCAGCTGACCTTCGATGTAAACCTTGGCCCCCTTCTTGAGGTACTGCTCGGCCACCCGACAGAGGCCCTCGTTGAAGATCACCACGGTGTGCCACTCCGTCTTCTCACGGCGCTCGCCGGTCGCCTTGTCGCGCCAGCTCTCCGTGGTCGCAACCCGCAGATTGGCAATCGGACGGCCGTCCTGGGTGCGGCGGATCTCGGGATCCCTGCCGAGATTGCCGATGAGGATCACTTTATTGACGGAACCGGCCATAAAACGCTCCTTCTGCGACCTGTCTGTGCCCGCCACCTAAGCAGGCGTCCCAGTCTGCCGCCGGGCGAACCTGTTTCACGCGCTCCAGCAGCCCGAATCAACTAACGACGATACCCGCTCGCGGACCGTTGCGGGCATGGCCCAAGTTGCTTGTCCACGTCCTTGTCGCCCACGCATCCCGGCATCCTCGGCGTGCACGAACCACCATTGTTCTCTTTATGTTCCAATGTAGGTGCGATCGACGTCGGGCGCAAGGGGGAAGCCTGCGCGCTCGTGCCACGGCCGACCCACGGGGCACGCTCGCTGTTCCCCGTTTTGTGGCGAATCGCAACGATGATAGCCGTGAGCTAAGGCCCGCCCTGCGCGGTCCCGGGTGGAAGTGGGCGCTGGTGGGCCATGCGGCAAGTTGCGGGCTGGAATAGGTTTGTCTGCGTCATCGCGGCTGCGGGCGCCACGTTCCTGACGGGTGCCTGTACGCATGAGCGGTTCGGCCCCGTCAGCCAGCACTACGTGGACTTCCACACCCAACCGCCGCGCAACAACACGGTTTACGTGTGCCACGCCTATGGCTGCCAAATGCAGACCCGATTCCGGTTCGAAGACACCGACATCGAGGCGCTCAGAACCTTGATGGCCAAAACCCGCAAGGCCGATACCCCCTACGAAGAACGGCGCGCCGTGGCCTATGCCATCGGCTGGATGGAGCGACGGACCGGGGACGTGATCGGCACCAGTGCCGACCGTCCCGGCATGGAATTTGGCGCCAGCGGCGACCCGACCCAGCAGGATTGCGTCGACGAGGCGACCAACACCACGAGCTACATGCTCATCCTCGAACGCAACGGTCTGCTCAAGCACCACACCGTCGGCACGCCGTTCTCCAAGGAGAATTTGTTGCGCGGGGTCGCCGGGTGGCCGCATTGGACCGCCGTCCTCAAGGAAAACGCCACCGGCCAGAAGTGGGCGGTTGACAGCTGGATCTACGCCAACGGCGAAAACCCGGCCATTGTCGAAGCCGAGAAATGGTACATCTCGAGCCTCGACCAGCTCCCGAAATCGACACACTAGCCTTGGCACTGGGCGGCTTGGAGAGGCGCCCGCCATCACGCGGGCGTGCTGGCCGCAAGCCTTCCCGCATGCGCGCACAAGGCGCGGGCAAGAGTGCCGTTGGGCTCGGCATCGGCATTGCCGACCTCGCGCTTATCAGGCTCGCGATTTGTCGCTGAGGCCACACGGGTTCGCCGGCACCACGGATG
>Ga0126384_10001401_pt1 | contig 14267 bp, 11 predicted proteins | sample PanSoiMetPlot_36_FD_92543 | JGI IMG/M metagenome (GOLD analysis project Ga0126384, IMG submission 92543) | Tropical forest soil microbial communities from Panama - MetaG Plot_36 | ecosystem: Environmental > Terrestrial > Soil > Tropical forest > Bulk soil | place: Panama | collected 2016-02-17 | reverse complement strand
ATTGGATTCTTTTCTGCCAAGAAGCTTACCCAGCCAGTGCAGCAATTGGCGGCTGCGGCTCATCGAATTGCGTCAGGAGACTTCTCACAACGGATCGACGTGCACGGTCGCACTGAACTGGGAGACCTCGGCCAATCATTCAACTTAATGACGGATCAGATTGAGCACTACATCCAGGATCTGAAAGCCTCCGTCGCTGAGAATCGCGAGCTCTTTCTTGGCACGGTCAAGAGTCTGGCAGCTGCAATTGACGGTAAGGATCCGTATACACGCGGCCATTCCGAACGGGTCTCACGCTTTTCGATGGCAATTGCGCAACGGCTTGGTCTGTCGGATGACGAAGTAGAAAAGATCCGCATCAGCGCCGTGCTTCATGACGTCGGCAAGATCGGCATCGATGATGTGATTCTGAAGAAGCCTTCGGCGCTGACTGATGAAGAGTACGAGATCATGAAGAAGCACCCGCAGAAGGGCTTCAAGATCATGAACCAGATTCCCGCCATGAAGGAATTCCTTCCCGGAATGTACATGCATCACGAGATGATGAATGGCCAGGGCTATCCTCAAGGACTCAAGGGCGACGAGATTCCTTTAATGGCGCGTATAGTCTCAGTCGCAGACACGTTCGACGCGATGACAACAGACCGTCCTTATCAAAAGGCTTTGGCGTTTGAGGATGCTGTTGAGCGGATCAAGGCCTTTGTAGGAACGCGTTATGACGAACGCGTCGTCGCTGCATTTGTAGCCGCATGCGAGGAAGGGCAGATACGACCCGGCTCAGTGAAATTGAAGAAGCGAACTCCCGCTGACATGCCTCCCGTTCCCGCAGAAACTCCTCTGGCCACCCCCACACGGGTATCGTAGATGAACAGGGCAGTATCCCGACACGTCGGGATAGCCGGTGGGTCATGGGGATTGCGGATTGTTGATTGCGGAATTCCAATCCACAATCCGCAATCCGCATTTTTGTGGGGATGCGGTTGTTCTGTTTATAATCGTCGCTTTCCGATAACATCCATATTCGCAACTGTAAGGCATATCGGTAAATGGGACTTTTTTGGAAGCGCAAGAGTAAAGAGCAGTTTGTATCGCTGAATTTAAACCAGCCGAGCCCGGCGGCCCCGGCAGACACCTCAAGCACAACTGTTCCGGCACGTGAGGAAGCTAAACCTGCAACGCATGTCGAAGCTTCTGTTCCTTCGGTAAAGGCGCCGCCCACAACAGCGCCAAGCGAGGAAAAAGCCTCGCCGGCACGTTCACCCTTCCAGACCTCGGTCCTGGGCCTTAACCTTTCAATGGAAGAGCTGCAGGCCCAGGAAGCGGCGCTGGAACAGGAGTTCTCCGCTCGCTTTCGCCGAGCGGTCACCGCCACGCGCGAGTCGCTCTCCGAAAGGCTTGATACTGTCTTTCAGGGCCGTAAACAGATCGACGACGCTCTCCTGGACGAATTGGAAGAAGCTTTGATCGCGACCGATATCGGAGTACCAACAACTCTCGAGATCCTGGACAACGTGCGCCGTGGCATCGCCAGAAAATCCATCAACGATATTGAAGCACTCAAACAGGCAATCAAGGACGAGTTGTTGAAAATCCTGCGTGCTTCAGAGAATCAGGGCATCGCTTCTGAGACAAGCGCTCCTGAAAATGTCGCACCATACGTGATGATGATCGTCGGCGTCAACGGTGTAGGTAAGACCACGACGATCGGCAAGCTGGCCCAGCGAATCAAGGCTGAGAGCAACGACGTTCTTATCTGCGCTGCGGATACCTTTAGAGCGGCCGCGTCCGACCAGTTGGCTATCTGGGCCGAACGCACCGGGGTACCGTTGATCCAACAGAAGCAGGGAACTGATCCAGCTGCGGTGCTGTTCGATTCGCTGAAAGCCGCTAAGGCGCGCGGTTCGGATGTGCTGATAGTGGATACCGCCGGACGCTTGCACACAAAGTCCAACCTGATGGCTGAGCTCGAAAAGATGAAACGAGTCGCAGGCAGGGAAGTGGCCGGTGCGCCGCACGAGACTCTGCTCGTGCTTGATGCAGTAACAGGACAGAATGGCTTGGAACAGGCGCGACAGTTTTTAAAAGTAGCGGGCATCACCGGCGTTGTGCTGACAAAGCTGGACGGAACTGCCAAGGGTGGAATCGCCGTCGCTATCGCTAAAGAACTAAATCTTCCTATTCGTTATGTCGGCATCGGCGAAAAAGTTGATGATCTCGTAGTCTTTGATCCTGAGCAGTACGTCAATGGCTTGTTTGCGTAAAGCGTAACGATCGGCCATTGAATGTTTATGACTTAGGTCGCTTAGGTCATTTGAGTGCAACCAACCACTAAAGAAACTCAATCAACCCTTAATGCGAGCGAAACCGATCGCCGCTTGATGAGTCGTGCGCTTGAGTTGGCGGCACAGGGCATAGGTCAGGTAAGCCCAGGTCCACTGGTTGGCTGTGTCATCGTTGACGCCCAGGGTGAGCCTGTTGGCGAAGGTTACTATCTCTATGAACGCCTGCGGCATGCCGAAACGCTGGCGCTCGAGCAAGCTGGAAGTCGCGCTCGCGGCGGCACTGCTTTCGTATCTCTTGAGCCTCACGCGCATCACGGGCGCACACCACCATGTACTAGCGCGTTGATTGAAGCTGGCATTCGACTGGTCGTCGCTTCGATCGAGGATGCGAATCCAGAGGTTTCCGGAAAAGGCTTTGCGCATTTGCGAGCGATGGGAATCGACGTTGAAGTTGGCCTACTGGCGTGCGAAGCAAGACGTCTCAACGAGCGCTACCTGCATTTCATGCGAACGAGACGTCCTTTCGTGCACCTGAAGATGGCGGTCTCGCTCGACGGAAAGATAGCCACACGAACCGGCGATTCACGCTGGATCGCGGGTGCTGAAGCGCGCGCACGAGCTCAGGAGTTTCGTCACGAAAGCGATGCGATTTTGGTTGGTGCTGGAACCGTGACGCTTGACGATCCCTTACTCACCGATCGTTCCGGATTGCCACGCAGGTGCAGCCTCGTTCGCGTTGTTCTGGACGAGCGTTTAGGTATCCAGGAGAGTTCGCAGCTGGTGCGCACAGCATGCGCCGCGCCGGTGCTTGTGTTCACAGGTGCCGAAGCGAATTCTGAAGCCGTTGCGCGCTTGAAGAAACAGGGAGTGGAAGTAGTCAGTGACGCGGCGAGTGGGCGCGATGTTTTGAAAGTTTTGGAAGAACTCGGCCGGCGTTCAATTCAGAGCGTGCTCGTTGAAGGTGGCGCAGGTGTAGCCGGCGCATTCGTCGACGCTGGTCTGGTTGATAAGGTGACCTTCTTTGTAGCTCCGGTATTAGTTGGCGGAAGTGAGGCGCCTGGCGCCGTGGGAGGAGTTGGCGTTGAAAGGATGGCCGACGCACTGCTTTTAGAAGATGTTGAAATCACGCGGCGCGGCAACGACGCAGAAATCACAGGCTACCCCAGGAAGGCAGACGCGGAGAAGCGGTGAAGGGGAGACGCGGAGACACGGAGAAGCGGTGAAGAGGAGACGCGGAACAAACGGACGCGGCGAAAGCGGACACGGAGAAGGGGAGAAGCGGAGACGCGGAGAAAGTAGCGAGGAGAATCACCCTGCGAATGAACGCGTAAGTGACCCAACACATCCCCGCGTCCCCGCGTCTCCCCCTCCCCGTGTCGGTTCTTCCCGCGTCCCCGTGTCTCCGCGTCCCCGCGTCGATTCTTTCCTTCCCTCAAAGCGGCTGGGACAAAACTTTCTCGTAGACCGTCGTGTGGTTGAGCGCATACTCAACGCGCTCGGACCACAAGGCAATGAAACGATTATCGAGATTGGACCCGGAAAAGGCGCGCTCACTGATCTGCTGGTCGAGCGAGCTGGTCGAGTAATTGCAGTCGAGTTCGACCGAAATCTCGGGCCATTGTTAGACGAAAGACTCGCCTCGAAAGACAACTTCAAACTGGTTCAGGATGACGCCTTGCAAACGGAACTCTGTGCCGAGATTCGTCCGGCCACGCGAGCGCGTCTGGTGGCCAATCTTCCTTACAACATTTCTACCGCAATCCTTCAGCGGCTAATCGCTCAGCGAGAATGCTTGTCTGAAATGGTCGTGATGTTGCAGCGCGAAGTGGTTGATCGTATGACCGCTCCGGCAGGCTCGAGCGAACGCGGCTATTTGTCGGTACTGGTGGAGGCTTACTGCGAAGCGTCCAGGCTTTTTGAAGTCGCGCCCAGCGCGTTTAAGCCAGTGCCAAAGATTTGGAGCAGCGTTGTCAGATTAACCTTCCGTCAGCTAGCAGACACTGATGAGGAGTTATTGTGGCAAGTAGTAAGCGCCGGATTCGCTCAAAAACGTAAAACGATACTCAATAACCTGCGCAACGCTCCTGAGGCTCTTCAGCAACGAATCAAGCCTCGCGGTGGCGCCAGCATCATTCTTTGTCAGGCTGACATTCAACCGGCTCGCCGCGCCGAGACACTCACCATCGAGGAATGGCGTCTTTTAACTCGGCTACTTAACTAATCGACAAGCATTGCCAACTTCTTTGGCGCGCACTCGCGGTATGCCCTCTTGACGAGTTCCGTGACGGTCTCCCAGTCTACCTCGTCCAGATCAAGCCTGATTGCAACCCAACCTTTGGCGCCGAGGTAAGCCGGTACGAAGAAACTTTCTGGATCGCTTCTGACCAATCTCTGTTGCTCGTTGCGGCTGGACTTGCAGCAGAAGGCGATTATTCCGTCGCCATGATGGTCGAAGAGATAGTAACCAAATATCCGCTTGCGAATGCGAAACGCTATGTGTTCCTTACCTGCGACTTCTTGAGTTGCTTCAGGCAGCTCTTCGCAGACCTCTACCAGCCTGGCGCGGCGCGTATCTGAGGATGCGAGCTGTTCAGCTGTCAACATGATGACATGTTTAAGACGCAAAGGAACTACCGCTTCTCAAGTACAATCTTGATTCCGTTCTTTGGTCGCAGTGACATTGCGGGCAGGATCTCGACTTTGTGGTCCTTCACTAGGGTCAGTCGAAACTGCTGGCCGATGGTGGCCATCACGAGAATGATCTCCATCAAGGCAAACGTATTGCCGATGCAGGATCTTGGTCCGCCGCCAAACGGAAAATAGGCATACTTTGGCAGAGTTTGGTTGAGCTCATCGGTCCAACGATCCGGATTAAATCTTTCCGGCTCGTCGAAGTATCTCGGATCGCGTTGTGTCACCCATTGAAATGCAAAGACCTGAGACTTTGCCGGGATCTTGTAGCCGCCAATCTCACAGTCTTCAATCGCCTGGCGACCGACCCCGAAAGCCGGCGGGTACAAACGCATCGATTCCTTAGCGATCTTCTCCGTGTATTTCAGTTGTGGCAGATCCGAAAACGTTGGCAGTCGCCCATTCAACACCATATCCAGCTCTTCATGAAATTTCTTTTCAGCCTTTGGATCGAGGCCTAACAGATACCAGCACCACGACAGCGTCAAAGCGGTGGTTTCATGACCCGCGAGAAACAGCGTCATCACTTCATCGCGCAGCTGCTCGTCACTCATCTGCGAGCCGTCCTCGTCCTGGGCTTGCAGTAGCATCGAAAGCAGGTCGCCTTCGTCCCGGCCGGACGCGCGCCGCTCAGCAATGATGCGAAAGACGACTTCATCAATCTGACGAGCCAGACGATGGAAGCGGAAGTGATCTGGAGTCGGAAAGCGATTGTCGATAATCCATTTCAAAGTTGCTTGATTGGCGAATGGCTTGACGATTCCCATCAAAATCTTTCCGACGCGATCGGCGTCTCCCGAGACGTCAGCGTTGAAAAGTGTCCGGGCCACGATCTCGAGAGTCAATCGCATCATGTCACGGTGAATGTCCCGCGCTTCATTCTCATGCCACGACGCCATCATGCGTTGAGTAAATTGAACCATCACATCGCCATAGGTGCTGATGCGTTGTCGATGAAATGCGGGTTGGGCCAGGCGGCGTTGACGGCGCCAGAAATCGCCCTCGCTGGTCAACAGCCCATTCCCGAGCAAGCGAGCGAAGAAGTTAGAACGCAGCGACATCGATTTGATGAAGTTCCTGGCATTGGTTGAGAGGATGTATTCGATGTCTTTCGGATCGTAGAGAAAGTACGCCTGCACGTAGAAGAATCGGGTCCGAACGACTTCGCCGTAGCCGTGACAGCGCTCGATGAAGCGAAGCATGTCGCGATTAAACTCCGGCATCACGCCTAGTATCGGGTGGCCCTTCGGCCCCGGCGGGTTGCGATCGCGGCTTACTCGTAGTTGTTGCGCCGTATCCATAGGTTGATGCAAGTCCGATAAACTTCAGTTTGTCGTTGACGTCCAAATAGGTTCAGCTTGGATTAAGCAAGTCAACGACAAACTGAAGTTTATCGGACTATTGTTTCAACAAGTCAGCGTAGATGCCTGGGTCACTGTCTGGAATGACAATCGCGCCGACGGTCTTCTGGTAGAACTCAATCGGACCAACACGGGCGATGACGCCGTAGACGTAACCCATCTCGCGCAAACCCCACAAGCACGCGAGCACCAGCGCCTGGCCCACGCCCCGTCCCCGCATCGCTTCGGAAACTCCTATGGGCCCAAAGAAACCGCGGCGCGTGCATTCGTATGCAGCAAACCCAACGACTTTGCGGTCAAGTGTGGCGATATAAACCGACACGGGCTGGCGCGCAAAGCCAACGGAGATTTCGTCGGCCCAGCCTCGAGAGAAATTCTCAATTACAAACGATCGAACCGGCGAAAGTTCAAACGGTTGGGCTCGGCGCACCGTGATCTGATTAGTTTCCAGCGGCGCGATTGCCGAATCGAGGGGCGGCAGCTTCAGCAGATTTACCAGCAGGTCCGGCATAGGCTACAGGTGTTCAGAGTTCAATCTTTAGATTGTCCGTGCATTTACACAATCAGAAGATTAAATTCTGAACACCCGCATTGTAGCACTGAGGTTTCTAAGAGCATCAGCCGCCGGCGATACGGACCAGCCCGGATCTGAGAGAGCATTTGTGCCTCCGGGCCGGTCCGCGATCAGCAGCGGCTGATTCGTTTATGATCGCTCGCTTAGCTTGTTACGCGCGCGGACCTCGGAGCGTAGCTCACGCGGCGTAGCTCGCGCATGCGACCATCATCGAGCTTGCCTTCAACGATTTCATACCCAAGCAAGGCAAAGACGCGGCCGCGAATGAAGAGCGGTCTCGAGTTGCCGTACCAGTCAACACAGGACGCACGGCACGAGTCGTTTGTGGCGGTCGCCGGCCTGGCACCTAACTCGCCAGCTTCCTGAAAGTGCAGAGACTCGTTGCGGAGGAAAAGAATCGCAGCAGATTCCTGAAACAAGTGTCGGTACCCGGGACCAGGCACAGTTATCGGCAGTCCGAGCATCCCCGAGTCTTCATCTTCAGGCTTGTAAAAGAATCCATGACTGCGCAGCTCGCCTTGCGTTGCGCCCTTCCGCACATAGCTGCCGGCTACTTCTGGATAATCGCCGAGACGCACGGCAGTAAACTGCAAATCACTTCCGGCTGTTCCCACTACTACTGCATCCCTACCCATCTGCTCGATGCGATCCACTGTGTGCGTCAACTCGAGTTCAGCCTGGTCGCCTCCAGCCCAGGGAACCGCATACAGGTGATTGCGTTGTTGTTCTTTCGGAGATCCCCAGCCATTGCCGCTGCCGTAAAGCAGATAATCACCGACAAAGCGGTTTTGGAAAGTGTAACCCTCAGGCTTTGGCAGTGAGCGATAGCGGAATTTCGGCGCCGATTCGGCGCCATCTGAAAATGTGTTGAGGGGAACGCGCAGCAGGGCTACATCGCCCGCAGCGTGTTCGGATCCCCACATTGCCTCGCCAACACCGTCAGAACGAACCAGCACATTGAGATAATTATCTTCACTCTGCAGGAACGAAAACTGATCTGCTGGACTGCCGGCGACTCTGAGAGCGCTTGGCCCAGAGCCATCCAGCGGCAGACGGTAAACCATCGAATCGGCACGCATTTGATCTTTCTGCCGGTACCAGTCGTTCACCCAGACATAGACCGAGTCAGGTGACACGTAGAAGACTCGTCCTGGCGGGCCGATCACGGCGGTCGCGTCACACTTGAATCCGCCGCCGGCAAGATCGCAAACGGTAACGGTGTGAAGCGCGACGCCATAATTGCCATTCAGCTCGGTCTCAGGACGATACACGCGCGTCGCGGTGACGATGCGCTGAAACTCTGTGTCCTTTGCTCCTTTGTGCCACTTGCGTACGGCCGGAAAGCCCTGGAACGGATCGGGCGAACCGAGATAGAGATAAGACGGGGTGTAGAAAATCAGTTTTGATCCAATCAATCGACTGGCGTAGTTTCGCGATGAGTAGTAATCGTTCGAGCGCAGGTGATAAGTCGAGCGATACTCGATGTGCCCGGCGTCGTCGATTTGGAACAAGCCGATCTCGGTGCCGCCCCGTTCGTAACTGTAACCAATCACGACGATAGTCTCATCCGAGACCAGCATCTCGTCATACCAGGTGTTGCGTGGATTTACCTCTGGTCCAAAAGCATCGACAGCCGAGATTGGTCTCAAAGTGTTGTCGCCAATCGCGACTGTAAAGAGACGTCCGCGGCGCAATACAACGAGGTGGTTGTGATGCAGCTTGACAATGCCGCCTTCGTCGACGCCCGCGTGCTGCGTGTTGGTTATCGACTCGTTCTTATCGTCGCCATCTTTGGCTGGCGCCGCGGGAGCCTCGGCCGCTTTTTCTGCAGTGCTTGGCTGTGCTGCAGCCTGGCTATCGGCGACCTGTGCGCGCTCGCGCGTTTGCTGCTTCTCGGCGAGTTCTTTGAAGTATTTGATTAATTCCTGGTCTGAACGGAATGGCCGCATTGTCTTTTGCGGCGCGTTCAATTCACCAGCATAGGCGGGCGGGATATCTCCAGTTGGGCCGACAGCGCAGCCAACCAGGACCATAACGACAACAACAACGGCGACGGGAAGCAGGAAAAGCTTTTTCATTGTGTGCCTCATTTCTCAAGTAACTCAGACCAATCTTGTTTCCTTGAACGACGAGGCAAAGAAAAACTTGCAGGATCAGAGGAGACTCAACCTGGAAACGGCTTCGCCGCTTGATGTGAGGCGAGGGCTTCGCCCCGCCGGCGTACTCTCGGTCTTTGGGGCTCTGCCCCGGTCAGTTGATCACTTTTCGCCTCAGTTAGCCGGCCGAGTCGATGGTTACCGGCGGTCCTCAAAGCTTGACTGAAAGAAAAAGAATGGGCTGGGGGGCGCAGCCCCAAAAAGGAAAAAGGGGCATTTGACGGCGGGGCACAGCCCTCGCCTCACATCCGGCGGCAAAGCCGTCTCGCAGGCTGAGTGGGTGCTAATTCATGCAGAACAGCATCGGTGCATTAGGTAACTTGGCGAGATCCAACTCCAGATGGAGCTCGCTAACATCGGAATACGATGTACGTTCTGCCGGCGCACACTATTACAAATAGTTGTGTCAGTCAATTAGGTTGTGACGCGTCTTACATCGCCTGAGCAGGCTATTTCTCTTTATACAGCTCAGGCAGGTGCTTGCGAAGGCTCTCGACCTTCGGAAGATCGTTAATCACTATGTACGGCTGATCCGGGTGATGGGCCAGATAGTCCTGGTGATAAGCTTCGGCTTCATAGAAGGCTTCGAGCGGAACGACCTGGGTCACAATGGGACGGCTGAAAACCTTGCTCTTGGTCAATTGATCGATGTAGGCAAGGGCGACGCGCTTCTGCTCCTCATTCGCATAAAAGATCGCCGAACGATACTGCGTGCCGACATCGGGTCCCTGCCGATTTAACTCGGTGGGATCGTGAGCAACCGAGAAGAATACTTTGAGCAACTGGCCATAAGAGACCTGTGAAGGATCAAAGATTATTCGAACCGATTCAGCGTGACCGGTCCTTCCACTGCAGACCATCTCGTACTCTGCAGTCGAGGCTGCCCCGCCTGAATATCCGGAGTCGACGCTGATAACGCCCTTGACATGTTCGAAGACCGCTTCAACGCCCCAAAAACAACCGCCGGCGAAGACGGCAGTCTCCTGCGCCTTATCTTTCGCAAGCGCCGCGTCGTTGACAGGGTCCGGGACAGCGGTCGCGGACGCAGTGAATGTATTACAAGCAAATGTAGTCATAGCAAGAAGGATAGCTGATGCGATTGATATGCGCATGTTTGTCATTCCTTATCTTTGCGTCTTTGCTTCTTGGCGGCTTTGCGTGCAAACGGCAAAGAGGTAAGAGCAAAGGGCTAAGAGCAAAGGGCTAAGAGCAAAGCGTGCCCGCTTACCTCTTTGCTCTTACCCCTTTGCCGTTTGCGAAGCCGCTGGAAGCAAAACCAATGACATTTCAAGTGAATTACGTACCGAGCACGAGAATTGGATTTAGAACTCCCAACTTAGCTGTAAAGAGCTATCACGCGTTCAATTGCGCGCCTGCAGACCGCGCAGAAACGATCTGAGCGCGAGAACATTATGCAGTCGATTTCCGGACGGTAATAGCCCTTCGCCTCATAAATCGCGCCTTCAAAAGCACCGACTTTGCCGTTGTACTTTTCTTTGGCGAACATAGCTTGTTCGTGGGCCAGTTCCTCGTGGAAAAGCTCTTCCATCTCACTCTCCGGGCGTTTCTCCCTGCGAATTTGCGTTCGTCGCTTCTGAATCTCCCGAGAATAAGTTTCGAATTCCTCTTTATGCCAGGGCGTTGGAACCGGTGTGTCCGCACTTACCAGGTCATGCCACTTTAGTAAGTCACGCCCGCCCAGCAGTGCCGTTGCATTTGGCTCCCATGGCTCGACACGCTCGCTTGCAGGGGCGTAGGCGACTGATGATGTGTAGTACTCATCGGCAAGTCCTGCGAAGTGATGGCCGAACTCATGAACGAAGACATAGTTCGAAAACGCGTTATCTGAAGCGACAGTGCTATAGAGATTGAAAATACCACCACCGCCGTAGGTCCGATTGTTAGCCAGAACTTCAATGAACTCGTACGGTGCGAATTGAGCTACGCGGCGCAACGCTCGATTATCAAAAGTGAGCACATAACGCTCAGAACCAAAAGCATCGTAACTCGCACCGAGCGGTGTGTCGTGATAAACGCCTGTCGATGGGCGCGAAATACCAGACTCGGCTGACGGCGGGCAGATGGCCCATACATTGAAATCATTGCGATGCTCTTTGAATGGCGAGGTAGCAAACAAGACTTCGGTGAGCCGCCGAGCGTCGTTCTCAAACTTTTTTGCTTCGCCGGCGGTGTAGCCATCTCCGAGGATCAAAAAATCCACCTTCGTAGCCGGGTCCCCATTCTTTTGAATTGCGAGCACTGGGGCGGGAGCCACCGGCTTCGATCGATCGATGTAGATGTCTTTTGGATCGATAGCAATTGACCAGATATCAACCCAGGCATTTTTCGGGTCACGCTTTTTCAACACAATCTCGGCGGGCGCGTCTGGCGCAGGGAACCGTATTGACTCGCTGAAGCTGCGCCTTATCGTTTTAGCCTCGTCAGTCGTTTCCCACTCACCGTAAACGGAAGCGAACCCTCGTGAGTAAAGGACCTGCCTGGTGTTCTGATCGCGCCTTCAAAGAAGTATTTGCCCAGATTCGTGTTGTCGATCGACTTGCTGAGGTTTCCAGCCCATGGCAATGGCTCAATCACGATTCGATCGAGGCTGAAGACTTCTTCCTTGGCAGTGCCGGTGTGATAGTAATCAATCCGCATCGTCGCCGGCGCCGCCAGGGTGCTTAGCGAACAAAGCATAAGGACAACAAAAGACACAATCAGTTTAGTCATAGCATAAGTCATCAAGAAACGAGGGGATGAACTGAAAGCGCGGATCAACAAAACTCGAACTGCGATTTCAAATTCGCAATCCGAAATTCGCAATCCGAATTCTATTGTCCGTCATACTCAGGCTTCGCGACTCCCATCAGCCAACGGTCAAACCAGGCGACAATATGCTGCAAGCGCTCGATGCGGTGCCACGGCTGACCTGAGCGCGACAACTCATGCGTCTCATTGGGAAAGCGCACCATCACGGTCGGTATCTTGCGATACTTCAGCGCGCGAAACATCTCCTCTCCTCCTGATGTTGGCGGTGTGCGATAGTCGGCTTCTCCTAGAATCAACATCAGCGGTGTCTTCACATTCTTGATGTAGGTAAGCGGCGAGCGCGCTTTGAAGTCTTCCGGATCTTCAAACGGGGGAGCTTTAAACCAGGTCTGTTGGAAGAGGGTGAAGTCAGCCGTGTACCACCAATCCGCCCAATCGGCGATATCACGCTGCGACACTGCTGCCTTGAACCGATCGGTTTGACCGATCGTCCAGTTCGTTAGTAGCCCACCACCGCTGCCGCCAGTAACTCCAAGCCGGTTAGTATCGATGTAACCGCGTTTGATAACTTCATCAACACCAGCCATCAAGTCTTTGTAGTCATCGCCCGGATAGTGGTACTGAATAATGTTGCCGAACTCCTGCCCGTAGGTCGTGCTGCCGCGCGGATTTGGATAAAGAACCACATAACCCTTGGCGGCCATCCATTGGAATTCGTGGTCAAAGACGTAGCCGTAAGCGGCGTGTGGTCCACCATGAATGTTGAGGATTAGTGGATATTTCTTGCTGGCGTCAAAGTCAGGAGGCTTCTGCACCCAGGCCTGAATTCGCTTTCCATCGAAGCTTTGATACCAAATCTCCTCAGGCTCAGTCAGGTTGAGATTCGAGAACAGCGCATCGTTCAGGCGGGTGATCTGCTTAGCCGGTCCTCCGGCACGATCGGCATAGTAGAGATCGCCGATGCGCGTCGGCGTAGAAATGAGATACACAAGCTTGGAACCGTCAGGCACGGCACGATAACTCACAATTGCCTGATTGCCGGTCGTAACGTCGGTCTCCTTGCCCGTTGCCACATCGAACGAGCCAAGGTTTGCTTTTCCTTCTCGCCCAACAAGCGTTGTGATTGTCTTGCCGTCCGTGCTCCAAACGAGAGGACTACCGCCACCACCTCGCGGGGCAGTATTGTCTCCACCGACGCCCGCGCCAACGTCATAGTCAAAATCTCGAGTCAGGTTTTTCGGTTGCGCTGCAGCAGCGACGTCCATTACCCAGAGATCAGGTTGAGAATAGGACCTTTTTGACTGGTCGGTCGCTCCAATGAACGCGAGCTGTTTGCCGTTTGGACTTAATGAGAAGTTGCCGGCGCCCATATCAAATGAAGTCAGCTTGTTCGGAGCGCCACCGGCGACACCAATCGCATAAATGTCAGTGCGGGGAATATCAAATGACTCGTCTCTTTGATCGGAGGTAAAGTAAAGCTGCGAGCTGTCTCTGGACCAGGTGACGCCGCCTTCATCGTAACGGCCGCTGGTCAACTGGCGGGGCGTTACCTTTTCGTCGCCATTGCGCGGGGCGTTTATGACCCAGATGTGTTGCGGATGTTTTGGATCCAAATATCCGGTGCCGTTTGAGCGATAAACGGACCTGGTAATCACGCGTACATCGCTCTCACGTTTTTCATCAGGCTTTTGTGCTGGAGATGCGCTGGGGCTTGGGCTTGGCTGGGGTTTCTCTTTGGCTTTGGCTAACTCCTCCGCCGTGGCGCTGTTCATGAAAGAAATCAACCTTCCATCCGGCGACCACTGTGGCTGGCCGGCGCCGCGTGGCAGGCTGGTGAATGGGAAAGACTCGCCGCCCGACATGGCCAACATGAACAACTGGGATGGCTCTGGACGGCCGTCCTTCTCTGTCGAGCGCACGAAGACGAGGAACTTTCCATCGGGTGACCAGCGCGGATTAGTATCGCGAGTCCCATTCGTAAGTTGCCGGCTCTCGCTAGTAGCCGTGGAGACGATCCAGATCGCGGTGTTGTAACCGTCCTTCTTTTCATTCACCGTCACTTTCACGAATGCCACCGCTGCTCCATCAGGAGAGATTTGTGGGTCGGCAATCCAAACGAAGTTGAAGAGGTCTTTTTCGGTGATACTGCGTTTCTGCGCAGCGGCTGGACTAACAGCCAAGACGAGCGTCAAGAGCACGAAAGAAAGCAGGGGTCTCATTTGGGTTTTCCTTCCGGGAGAAATGTCCTGAAATGAAGCTGCGGTATTGTACTCTAAACTTGCCAATGCGACAGGTGGCTAGATACGGTTTCTTACTTTGCGCCTTTGCATCTTTGCGGCTTTGCGTGAAGGCTTTTTAATCGAGCACCACATTTCACGCTGAGCCGCAAAGAAGCAAAGGCGCAAAGCAAACAGGCAGTAGTACGTGCTATACT
>Ga0126384_10001399_pt1 | contig 14270 bp, 14 predicted proteins | sample PanSoiMetPlot_36_FD_92543 | JGI IMG/M metagenome (GOLD analysis project Ga0126384, IMG submission 92543) | Tropical forest soil microbial communities from Panama - MetaG Plot_36 | ecosystem: Environmental > Terrestrial > Soil > Tropical forest > Bulk soil | place: Panama | collected 2016-02-17 | reverse complement strand
GGCTGGTTCCGAGGCGAGCGTCGACCGTCGTGGCAGCGAGGGTAAGGGGCCTCTGCCAGTGGTGCCCGCCGGCGGAACTCCCGACCTGCCGCGCCCAGCGACGCCCTCCCCCTGGGCCGCGTCCCCCAGGAGGTGGCCGAGGCTCCGTTTGACACAAGGCATCCTGACGGCCGTGCAGGATCGCTATCAGCTCTCCTGGCAGGGAGAGCCGGTCGACCTCGGAGGCTCCTCCAATCTCAATGTGCATCTACCGGGCGATTCGGGTGGGTATGTGTTGCGTGTCCACCGCTCCTGGGTCTCAGGCCCTCGACTGACCGTTGTCCAGGCCGTCCGATCGCGGCTCGTCCGGGCGGGGCTGCCATTCCTGGAACCGATTCAGACCCGCGATCAGCAGGGCTGGTTGGAACTCGACGGCCACCATCTCCTCGAGGTCGAGAAATACGTGTGGGGCGAGGACATGGAGATGGGGGACCGCCTCCTTGCGAGCATGCCGATGCTGGCCCGGATCCATGACGAACTCAGCAGAATCGATGCCGGCCCCGCCGCCAGGCAGGCCCCCAGCGCCAATCACGTCGAAGCCCGGCTCGCGCTCGACTCCACCAGTCGCGCAGCGGCGGCGATCCGTGGGTGGGCAGTGTCGCCTGAAGAGGAACGGATCGCAACTCTGTCGGAACAGCTGGCGCGCAAGCTGCAGCTGGCCGAACGGCCGTATGTCGGAGCCCTTCCGAGGCAGCTGGTCCACGGAGATTTCTGGGACAACAACGTGCGATTTCGCGACCTGGAGATCGTCGCCGTTCTCGACCTCGACTTCATGGAAGAGCGTCCAAGGATCGACGATCTGGCGCTCACGCTCTACTACGTCAACTCAACGCTCGGTCCCGACCACGGAGCCTCGGAGCGGGTTGCCGCGCTCCGCTCCCTGGTGCGGGCGTACGACAGCGCGCTGGAACAACCCCTGAGCTCGGCCGAGCGGGCCGCCCTGCCTTTCGCGATCGCCCGCACGGTGCTTGCTTTCACGCGACACCTCGCGCTCCGCGACAGTGAGGACGAGCAGCGGAAGGTCGCAATGGCATGGTCGTCAGACCTGGACTGGTCCCTTGAGATGGTCCGCGACGGAGAACGATGGCAGCATGCATTTGCCGGTCCGTGGACAGCCGGGCCTCCGTACGAAGCGTCTCGGGTCACTTGAAGCGCTGGGTGAGAGCTCACTGAGGGGTGACCTGGCCCGGTTTTGCGGCATTTGGCCGCAACTGGGCCACCACAGACCGCTAACTGGAACTTACGAGGGCCGCGATACGCACTATTTCCGGCGAAGCGACCTCTCGAGTGCTCAGGACAGGTCCCAGTGCCGCGCGGGGTCCTTATTCGGCGAGGCTTTCGTGGGAGAAGCTAGCCTAGGCCCAGAGTTCGCGAGCCCGCGCACCCAGACCGCGGACCACCGTCGTGAAAGCCGCCTCACGCCGCAGCTCGGCACGTGGGCAGAGCGCGCTCAGCATGCGCTGGAAGGCCGGCACCTGCGACGAACCGCCGGTGACCGCCACAACATCCACGTCGGCCGGCTGCAGCCCCGCCGCGTCGAGCGCCCGCCGGCTGACTGCCGCCAGCTCCTGGAGCTCCGGACCGATCGACGTTTCGAACTGGGCCCTGCTTACGTTCGCACGCAGCTCTACGCCTGGCACCTCAGACGACAGCTCGGTCGCATCACGCCTGGAGAGCTCGATCTTTGCGGCCTCGATGGCCTTGTAGAAGCGGTAGGCGTGACCGCCGTAGAGGATGGCGGCCACCACCCGGGAGGCGTGGCCGCCCAACCGCTCCAGCAGCGAGTGCAGATCGGGGTCGGCCATCAGCAGCATCACACCCGACAGTGACTTCATTTCATTGAAGAGCCAGCTGGGGAGTCCTGTCAGCCCCAGCGCGGGACCGACCACGGTCTCGAAGAGGACCTCGTCGAAGCGCGAGCCGCCGATGTCTACGCCCGAGAGGGCTTCGACGCTGAGCTCGCCGCCCCGCCGGCGGAGCACGGCGACGTCGTAGGTGCCGGCGCCGAAGTCGCACAGCAGCACCGAGCCGTGGCGCGTGTCGTCCGCAAGCCCCGCCGCCGCAGGCTCTGGGTAGAGCGCGACTTCGGTGAATCCGACCAGCTGGGCAGCGTCCCGCAAGCGGGCACGGGCCGTCACGTTGGCCCTGGAGGCCGGGTCACCCGCCGCGCCCGCGAATACAACCGGGTGGCCGATCACGGCCCTGTGGAGCTCGGTTCGCGCGACGCGCTCAGCACGCCGTTTCAGCAGCGCCAGCGTGACGACCACCAGCTCGGTGACCGGGAAGTCCGTCGCCCAGGAGTTGGTCCCCGCGAAGCCGAGGTTCGCCAGGTCACGCTTCACCCCCCACAGCAGACGCGAGTCGTTGCAGCTGCCGGCGCGCCGGAACTGCCGGCAGTCCGAGACGCCGTAGCGGGCCAGGCTGCAGTTGGCGCAGAACGTGCGCTCGTGGCCGGTGCGGAAGAAGAGCTCAGCAGCGGTCGTGCCTGCCACCCTGCGCCCGTCGCGATGCAGGTAGAGCGCGGAAGGCGCGAGTACGTCCTCGTCGGCCTCGCCGATGACCTCCACCCGGTCGGTGTACGCCAGCGCTATGGCGCTGTTGCTGCTCCCGTAGTCGATCCCGCAACCGACGACGTCGCTCACTGGCTGCCCCGCTGGCCGGGAAATGCTACCAGCGGGCCGGTCTGCCCGCTGTGTGGCGGATCGCGGAGTCCACGGCCATGGCCCCATAGAGCAGCCCTCCCAGCGGGAGGCTGAGGGCCCAGAGGGCACGCACCCCCAACAGGTTAACGGTGGGTAGGAAGACGAGCGTCATCACCGCCCACCCGGCTGCCCCGATCGCGGCGAGGGGGACGCGCCAGCCCCCGGCCACGGCCCCGGCGACCGCAATCGCCAGCACGCTGGGTGGGACCAGGAAGAGGAGCACGAGCCCGGCGACCGTGCCCGCGAGCAAGAGCCATGAGTAGCCAAGCTGGTCGAACGCGCTGCGTCGAACCATGCGCCAGATCGGCCCGATTGTTCCGTACTCGCGCACGCTGATGACGTCGATGCGGCTCACCGACAACCGTATGGGCCCGCCGACCTTCTTCACCGCGAGAGCAAGGTTGACGTCGTCGATCACCTCACCGGCAATCGCGCTGAACCCACCGATCCCCTCCAGGGCCGCTGTGCCGAGCAGCACGCAGCCGCCGGCTGCCGCCGCCATTCGGCCGGGGCCGTTCACCCGGCGCATCGGGTAGAGCAGATTGAAGAAGAAGAGGAATGGAGGGATCAGAAGACGCTCGGCCGCTGATGAGGTTCGCAGCCGGGCCATCCGGCTGTTGAGCGCCAGACCAGCCGCCTCACTCTCGGCGACCAGCCGTCGGAGCGAGCCAGGAGCGTGGCTAATGTCGGCGTCCGTGAGCAGCAGGTATTTCGCGGTGCCTGCGAGCTGGGCACCCTGCGCCAGGGCCCAGACCTTACCTGCCCAGCCGCGCCGCAAAGGCTTCCCTCGGATGACTGTGACCTGCTCGCCGCCCAGCGTGCGGGCGACATTCGCGGTCTCGTCGTCGGAGCGGTCGTCAACGAGCACGACCTCCCACTCGCCGGGATAATCCTGGGCCAGGAGGTGAGGCAGGGTGTGCGGCACGTATTCCTGCTCGTTGTGGGCGGGAACGAGCACGCAGACCCTCGGCCAGGCCACGGGCTCAGGCGGCGGTGGCTCGTCCTCCGCGGTCGGCTGCAAGTCCCACGAGCGAGCGGGCCTCACGGCGATGACCAGCCAGGCCAGCAGCGATGCAGCGCCGGCCAGAGCGAGCGCGAGCTCTGAGGACACGCTGTGCTAGGTCATTCCAATCAGCGTTACACCAACGCGGACGGTGCCGCCGGCACGCACCGCCCGATCGCGTCCGCGGTCTCCAGCAGCGCGTTCTCGATCCGGTTCAGGGCTCTGCGCAGCTCGGCGCGTGCCAGGCCGTCAGGGACACTGGCACGTGCAGCAGCTGCAGCCGCCACGTCAGGCAGCAGTGGCTGGTCCAGGGCCGGGTCCTGACGAAAGCGACCGGCACGCGTGTAGAGGATCGGGACCAGCTCGCGTCCGATCCTCAGCAGCGCGTCGTTGTACCGCCTTGCGCCCGCGATCGAGTCGCTTTCACCTGCCGCGGCGTAGAACGGCTCGAGCGACTCCCGAACCTGGGCGGCCAGGGTCGTGATCGGGTCCAGGTCGACCAGCGAGTCCAGTGACGGTCGGTACCCGGCCATGGCGTGGCTGAGCTGATCGAGTGTTCGACGGAAGTCCAGCGGGTGGACGGGAAGTTGGGCCGCCCGGAACACAGCTCCCGCGTACAGCCGGATGTCACGGAGCAGGTTTTCCCGGTCCGCAACCTCGATCGTGTCCGCTTCGGTGTGCCACTCGATGTTGCCGCCACAGCCGCCAACTGGATAGAGGCCTTTAGCCTCTCGCAGTCCTGCGGGCATGGTCGAGCTGAGCATGAAGAACGTCGAGATGCCGAGGTTGCTGAATGAGATGTCGCCGGCGCGCAGCGGCTGGCGCCCCTCGGCGGCGAGACCGGTGAAGTCCATCGCCGCCTGCCTCGCAAAATCTTCGACCTCGGCCATCCAGTAGACGTCCTCGTAAACCGTCGCGTCGCGGCAGCCAGGCGAGTCGCAGTTCACGTGACAGATGCAGTTGCGCCGCAGGTCGTTGGCAAAGGCCTCGGCGTACCAGGTCGAGCCCGCGTAGCGGCCGTGGGAGTGGCCCGACCACCAGGCGATGCGGACACTGCGATCCAGAAGACGCCGGTGCTGTCCGAGGACGCGTGCAACCTCGAGCAGCGCCGCGTCGCCGGTGGCATTGTCGCCTATGCCGGCGTGCCAGGAGTCGATGTGCCCGTGGACCAGGACGAACCGCTCTGGCTCAACTGCGCCCCTGATCTCGGCGACGGTCACCGGGATCGGACGCCAGCTCTCGTCATGCTCGGCGACGATGGTGGCCGCCGCGCCGCCGGCCTGGACGCGGCGGATGAGGTCCGCACCGTCCGAGTTCGAGACCGACACCACGGGGATCTTCGGCCTCCGCTCGAAGCTCGTCAGGTCGGGCGAGCCCCAGACGGTCGTGCAGATTCCTTCATGGATGCGCTCGCCAGGTGAGATGCAGATCACGCCGGCGGCGCCGCGGGCCTCGAGGTCGGCGACCTTGCCCGGCATAGGCAGCCCCTCGGTCAGCACGAAGGAGCCGGCGACGTCCCCACCGGTCGCTGCGCCGGCAAATATGTCGTGAACCGAGCGCGCGAACTCGCTCGCCTGGTAGATGACTGGCGCGGTCTCGCCGCCCGCTCGCGTCGAGCGGGCCATGCTCGGCGTCTTTGCCCTGTAAGTGCGGCCGTCGACGGTCAGGCCGGCACGGCGTGGAAGGCTGATGAGAAGCTCGGGACGATGAACCTGGTAGGGAATCTGCCACGCGTCCAGGCGCGTGGTGATCCGCTCGAGAGCCCGGAGTTCGTCTTCGCTTCCGGAGTCGCGGACCAGGCCGGCGAACTCCTCCACCAGCTTCCAGGCGTCATCCAGCCGCACGCTCTCGACAACATCGCGCTCTCCCTCCATAGGGGCATCATGCCACCAGTCGGTACCGGCGCACCGCGAGCCGCGGGCCGACCAGCCGGGCCCCGAGGTAGCTCCCGAAGCTGAGAGCTGACACGTAGAAGCTGGCCGGGTACGGGGTGACAAGCGAGATGACGATGCCCGCCATCGTGACCGTCCCGGCGATGGCAACGCTCAGCAGGCTGGCGGTTGCGGGTCGGACCGCGAGCTTCTGAGCGGAGGCGGCAGGAGTGATGAGCAACGTCAGCACGAGGAGCACCCCGACGACCTGGACGGCCTCGGCCACCGCCACCGCCAGGATCAGCAGGAAGGCGATTGACAGCGCCCGGACCGGGACCCCTCTGGCCTCGGCCACCTCGGGATCTACGCTCGCGAACATGAGCGGGCGGCTGATCGCCGCCAGTGCAGCCAGGGTCAGAACGCCCAGCAGGCTGAGCAGGATCACGTCCCCGCGGCTCACGCCTGTGATCGTGCCGAACAGGATCGTGAACGCTTCCGTCGCGTATCGCGTGTAGAGGGTCAGAAACAGGACCCCCAGGCCAAGTCCGAAAGCAAGGATGGAACCGATGGCGACGTCCCGGTCACGCAGCCGCACGCCGAGAGTGCCGATCCCCACCGCCGCGAGCACGGCGCCGACGAGGAGCCCGATGACGGGATCGATGCCGAGCAGCACACCGCCCGCAGCGCCGGTGAAGCCGACCTCGGCGATGCCATGCACCGCGAAGGACATGTTTCGGGAGACGACGAATGGGCCGACGAAGCCGGCGACGACCGCGATGAGGGCACCCGAGAGAAGCGCATTCTGGACGAACTCGTAACGGAGAAGTGCCATCATGCGCCAGCTTGCACCTGAAGCGCGTTGAGATCGTGGTGGCTGCCGAATGGATCACCGGTCTCCGCCAGCACCGCCACGCGGCCTCCGACCCTGACGACTTCGACAGGCGACCCATACAGGTTGCTCATGACATTCGTCGTCAGGATCTCGTCCGTCCGTCCGGCCGCCCACCGGCCGCCGACCAAGGCCATCACCCGGTCGGTCATGTTCAGCACGGGGTTGACGTCGTGGGTGACGAAGATCACTGTGCCGCCCTGCTCACGCTGCCACCCGGCGATCATGGTGCAGATCTCACGCTGGTTGTGGAGGTCCAGGCTGAGAAGCGGCTCGTCGAGAAGCAGCAGCCTTGGGTCGCCGATCAGAGCCTGCGCGATCCGCAGCCGCTGCTGCTCGCCGCCGGAGAGCCGGCCGACGGGGGCATCGGCGTATGCGGCCGCCCCGACCGAGCCCAGCGCCCCGGCGACCCGTCTCGCGATCCGGCCCGAGCCGAGACCGGGGCCCCAGCGAGCGCCGTCGAGGCCCATCCTCACGAGGTCGCGACCACGAAGTGGCAGGTCGGGATCGATCGCCTTCTGCTGCGGTACGTAGCCGATCCTCGGGTTCCCCCTGCCTGGGGGCCGGCCCAGCACTTCGATCTCCCCGCTCGCGGGCAGGAGCCCAAGCAGAACCTTAAGGAGCGAGGTCTTGCCGGCCCCGTTTGGGCCGATGACCGTCAGGAACTCCCCGGCGCCGATTTCCAGGCAGAGCTCGCGCCAGATCGTCCTCCCGCCCACGACAAGAGTGGATCGGTCCAGCCGGACAGCCGTGGTCTCGACGGCGGCGCTGCTGCTACCTGCTGAGAGCACGCTCCAGATCCTTGAGCTGCGAGAGTTGCCAGTCCTGGAACGTCTTGCCCGGGGGTGCCGTCTCTGAAACGCCCACGATGGGTATGCCGTTCCTGGTCGCCAGGTCCTTGATGCGGCTGGTCACCTTGGTGACCGTCTGGTTGTTGTAGAGGAGGACCTTGACCTGGTGCTTGCTGATCAGGTCCTGTTCTGCGGCCATCGCCGCCGATGGCGGATCGTTGCCCTCCTCCACCGCCCTCATGAACTCAGGTGGCGACTTTACGCTTAGGCCGATCGCGTCGGCCATATACCCGAAGACCGGCTCGGTGAATGCGACCGGGACACCCGCGTAGCGCCGGCTGAGCGAGCCGACCTCGTCGTTCATGGCCTTCAGTGACCCCAGGAAGGTGGCGAGGTTGGAGGTGTAAGCCGAGGCGTGCGCAGGGTCGAGCGCCACGAGCGCCGCGGCGACGGCTCGGGCAACTCGTGGCATGACCGTGGGGTCGTACCAGATGTGGACGTTGGCTCCGTCCGGGGCACCGATGAGCTTCTGCACGTTGATGACGACCCGGTTCGGATCTGGTGAGGCGTGGAGCAGCTTGTCCATGAAGCCGTCGTAGCCAAGGCCATTCTCGATCACCAGCCTGGAGTCGGCCACCGCCCTGGCGTCGCCGGCATTGCTCTCGTAGAGGTGCGGATCCGCAGTGGGGTCACTGATGAAGGAGTAGACCTTCAGGTTGGACCCGCCGATCTGATGCAGCAGGTCGGCGTAGAAGTTTTCGGCGCCGGTCACGGTAACGGCGGTGGGATCGTAGGGGTACAGCGGCTGGATCGAACCGCTCGCCTGGCGGCCGGACGTGCCACCGCAGGCCATCAGGGCTGCGACGAGGAAGGTGACGAAGCGCGGGCACCAATAAAACGCAAGTCGATTGCGCAACTCCATCGTGCTGAATGGTAGCAGTAAGAGCAAACAACATGCGCATGTGGCTTGCTCGGAGATGCGCGCTTACGCGGCCCGGCAGGTCGGACAGAGGCCTGAGAGCAGCAGTCGGTGGCTGGTGAGGCTGTATCCGGTCGCCGCCTCGATCTGTGTTGTCGACTGGTCGACCAGACATCCGGGCACCTCAGCAACCTTGCCGCACCGCTCGCACTGCACGTGCTCGTGGTGGGGAGTCGTGAGCTCGTAGCGCGCCTTGCCGTCGCCGAGGTCGACCCTCTGGGCGATCCCCTTATCCGCCAGCCAGAGCAGCGCCCGGAAAACCGTCGAGTAGTCGGCAGGGACGCCTGAGCCGTTCAGCTCCACCTGCATCTCGTCTATCGCCCAGCCATGACGTGGCGCGTTCGCCAGACGATCCTGGATGGCGTCGCGAACGGGGCTGGGCCGCGGCACAGAGCCAAGATACCGAACACGAAGCCGCCACAGGCTCAAAGCTCGAGCGACATTCCGTCCCGCGCCGCCTTGACCTCAACGCCGGTGCGCTGGCTCATCCCGGCCGCAACCTCCCATGGGTGAGCGCGCCAGACGTTCATACCGAAGTGCGTGATCACTGCCAGCCGGGGTCGCGCCATGCCGATGATGCGCTCGGCGTCGTCGAGGCCCAGGTGAGGCAGGTCGGGGCGGCTGTGTGCCAGCACTGTGTGGATGACCATGACCTCGGCGCAGTGGTCTTCTGCGATGCTGTCGTAGTACTGCGAGTCGGTCACCCAGCCCAGCCGCGGCAGCCGGCCGTCGCCCATGTCTCCGAAACGAAAGCCGTACGTCTCCACGCCGTGGATGTGCCGCCTCGTGGTCGTGAATTTGATCTCGCCCAGCCTGTATTCGCACTGCGCCTCCAGGCGGACGACACTCTCCGGAAAGTCGCGCAGGTAATGCAGCACCACCGGGTCCTCGTCCAGCGCGTCGCCAGGACAGAACAGAGTGCCGCGGCGCCTGAACCCGCCTTCGGTCATCGCCTCGATCACCACGTTGACGTCACTGCAGTGGTCCAGGTGGCGATGGCTGACCAGGATGCCGTTCAACCTCGCCAGGTCCACCTTCCGCTTTGCGTACTGGACCACGGCTCCCGGGCCAGGATCCATCGCAATCCGTGTTCCGTCCTGCTCAAGGTACAGGCCGCCCGATGCTGCCAGCTGCTTGGCCACCATGAAGCGGGCGCCAGCCGTGCCCATGAACGTGAGCTTCAACGCGGTGCCTCGACATCCGCCACCTCGGCCAGCGGCACCGTGCGGCCAGAGAAGCGCCGATATAGCTCGTCCACTCGGGCCAGGGTATCGATCTCAGTCACCGGCTTGTCTGGGCGCAGCCGGACGATCCGTGGGAAGCGGAGCGCAAAGCCGCTTCGGTGACGGGCCGAGCGCTGAATGGCGTCGAACGCCACCTCGATCACAGTGTTCGGCTCGACCAACCGTGCCCGGCCGTAATCGGCCACGGTGTTTGCGAGGAAGAACTCGGTCATCTCAGCGATCTCGGCGTCGGTGAGCCCGCTGTACGCCTTGCCCACGTTGAGCAGCTTGCCGGAGGCCTCGTCACGCACCGCAAACGTGTAGTCGGACAGCACTCCGCGTCTTTTCCCGTGGCCCCACTCCACCGCCGTGACGACGACGTCCAGGGTCGCAAGAGGGCGCTTGAGCTTCAGCCACGCCATTCCCCTCCTGCCAGGCGCGTAGCTGCTGGCGGGATCCTTCACCATCAGCCCCTCGTTGCCGCGCTCTCGAGCCTCCTTGAATATGCGGTCGAGGTCGGCCGGATCGCTGGCCGTCTCGAGGCGTGCCAGCAGGAACGGCCAGCCCAGTTCAAGCCCCTCCATGCGGCGGCGCCGCTCGGCCAGACCCTGGTCCATGATCACCTCCCCGTCCAGGTACAGCAGGTCGAACGCGACGAAGACAAGCGGGACCTCCCGGCGGAGCGCGTCGGACACCTCCTTGCGGCCCAGCCGCCGCTGCAGGTCGAAGAAGGGCAGCACCTGGTCGCCGCGGTGAGCCAGCACTTCGCCGTCAAGGATGAGGCTGTGCTCCAGCGTCAGCCCGGCCTCGACTATCTCGGGGAAGGCCATTGCCGTTTCCTTGAGCTCCCGGCTGAAGAGCTCGCAGCGGCCCGCGGCGCGGTGGAGCTGGCAGCGGACGCCGTCGTACTTCTCCTCTGTCCAGACCGTGCTGGCGCTCATCCGTGCGAAGGCCTCCTCGGGCGCCTCCACCGGCGTCGCGAGCATGAAGCGCAGGGGCTGGAACAGGGCGATCCGCGTGTCGGACAGTTCGCCCGCGCGGCAGCGGACGGCCGTCTCACCGACGTCGCCTGTCACCAGGTGGACACGGCGCACTGTCTCCAGCGGCACCTCGAAGGCCTGCGCGATCGCAGCTTCGACCAGGCCCTCCTGTAGGCCGATGCGCAGCTCGAAGCCGAGCACCTTGACTACATACTTGGCGGCCAGAGGGTCGAGCCGGTCGAGCAGCCGGCCCAGCAGGTCCTGCTTGGCCGCGGCCGTCCGAGCTACGCGGATCTCGTCCAGCACTGCCGAGACGTCACCAAGCGAGACGACGGCGTCGGAGTGCGATCGCCCATCGAGTGCCTCGAACGCCCAGTCGCCCAGGTCGGAGTGCTTGAGGAACAGTGCACGGAGCGCCTCGGGCTCGCGTCCCGACAGGCGTTCGACAACGCGGCTGATGGTCGCCCAGCCCAGGTTGAGCGTGCGCCGTTCAGCCCGGCCGTAAGGCTGTCCGCTCATGTAGATGGCGGCTCGGCGCAGGTCATCAGGCGGCAGCGAGCGAAGGTAGGCGGCGAGCACGCGGGCCTTCTCAAGCGTGGACGAGGTAGCCGCGATCGCCTCCGCCGTCCTGGCGAAGTCGAGCATCGACCGCACATCGTAAGCTTCCACTGTCAGTGGCTCGTTGTCCCTACCTCGAGCAGCTCTACAAGGAGCGCAGCGGCCCGGTTCGGATCTACCACTTCGACTGCCACGTCGACCGCCGCTCCAAACGTAAGATCGCGTTGCGCGAGTCGCCGCCGATCTGCGTCCGCAACTTCGAGGACTGCCCGCTCTACCAGCGGGAGAAGCGGCGCGAGGACGACATCATCCATCGATACACGGATTGAGCCGGCTTATCGCCACGCGCGAGGGGCACTGGGGGAGGTCACGTTGCATCGATGTGCTGGCCAGGATGTCCGCGTAACACGGGGCGCGCGTTGAACGTACGTGAGGTGAATACGTGGACGACGCTGAGGCGGTCGCGCTGGTCCTGGCCGGGGACCGCAGCGGGGCGGCGTACCTGATCGAGCAATACCAGATGGACGTGTACAACGCGAGCCTTCGAATCCTGGCCAACCCGGCCGACGCTGAGGACGTGACGCAGGACACTTTCCTGGCCGCGTTCGAGCGAATGTCGACCTATCGACCGGGCCAGGCTCTCTCACCCTGGCTGCGCACAATCGCCCGCAACCGCGCCATCGACATCGTGCGCCGCCGGGCCAGAACGCCTGAGCCCGAGCTGTCGCCGGCCGCCGAAAGCGTAGAAAAGATCGCTCTGGACCGCATTGAGGCCGCCCGTGTTCGAGCGGCGCTGAACCGCCTGCCGGGCCGCGACCGCGCGCTGCTTGTCCTGCGCTACTGGGAAGACCAGCCGGTAGAGTCGGTCGCCGGCTCGCTGGGTATGTCGGAAGGCGCTGCTCGTGTTGCCCTGCTGCGGGCGCGACGGGCGCTGGGCGCCCTCCTGGTCCAGGAGGAGAGTGGCGTTGGAGTGTGACGAGGCCCGGCGCCGGCTGGCGGCCGGCAGCGGCGACTCTGAGGCCGTGGAGCACCTCGAGGGCTGCGCGGCATGCTTTGAGGCGCTGGAAGCCGGCGACCCGGTCGTCCGGCTGCTTGTCGCGGCGCGCCCTGCCGAAACCCCCGCCCCGGCGGGTCTGGCCAAAGCGGTGCTTGGGCGCTGGCATCCGCGGCGGATGCGGCTGCTGACCACTCTGACAACCGGCCTGGCCATCGCAGCAGCGGCTGTCGCGGTCGGCATCGAAGCTCTGGTCGGCGCTGATCCGTCCCTACTGGTGCATCTTGCCCCCGGCCTCGCCGCCGCCGCGTCCAGCTGGGTAGGCAGCGGGCTCATCGCCGCCCAGACGGTGCAGAGCATCCTGCTGGGAGCACCTGCCGTGCTCGCGGCGATGACCACCGTAACGATCGTCACCTGCGCGGTCTGGCTGAAGCTGGCGCGCAGTCTCCCCAGCTGGAAGCCCGCCCAATGATCGCCGCTCTGGCCGTCATCGGAACGCTGCTTTTCATGGCGCCCTACGCCGACCCCTCCCCGACCCCCGGCGCCGACGCCACCCCCAGTGCGTCGGCGCCATCATCCTCGCCCGCCGAGACGGCGACACCCGCGCCGGCCCGCTCAGGGAACGGCAGCGTCAACTACGTCGGCCGCAGCTACACCCAGCCTGCCGGAGAAATCACTGACAACGTCAACGTGACCGGCGGTTCTGTGAGGATCGAGGGCAGGGTGACCGGGGACGTGATCGTCCTGGGCGGCAGTGCGACGATCGACGGCACGGTCGACCACGACGTGCAGGTGACGGGCGGCACCGTGCACCTCGGCCCAACCTCCAGCGTGGGCCACGACGTCAGAGTCGTCGCCGGCAGCCTCAGGCGCGCTCCGGGCTCCCAGGTAGGGCACGACGTGATCGTGAATTCGAGCGGAGAGGACTTCGGGCATCGCTTCAGCCCGCCGTTTGGCTTCTCGCCCTCGGGCTTCGTTCCGGGCCTGGCACTGGCGGTGGCCATCGTGGTGATCGGGGTGCTGATTCAGACGTTCTTCCCGCGCCAGCTCTCGAGTACGAGCGCGGCGCTGGTCCAGCGGCCCGGTGTCAGTCTCGGCGTCGGCTGCCTCACGGCGATCGCGGGCGTCATGGTCGCCGTGCTGCTGGCCATCACCATCCTCCTGATACCTGGCAGCGTGGCGGTCGTGCTGGCGATGATCGGCGCCTTCCTGTTTGGCTGGACGGCCATCGTGCTGGCGATCGGTCAGCACCTGATGGCGGCGTTTGACTGGCAGGGCAGACCCATCTGGGCGCTGGTGTTAGGGGGAGTCCTGGTGGCCCTGGTCCTGAGCATCCCCTTTCTCGGCGGGTTCGTCCTCCTGGTCGGTGGCGCCTTTGCCCTTGGTGCCGTGGTCCTGACGCGATTCGGCACCCGACCTGTCACTCCCGGGCTGCCACCCAGCCCGCCGCCTCCGTCCACGCACTGAGCAGTAAGGAGGATTTGCGAATGCGAATGCAGGTGGCGGGGTTAGGACTGGCCCTGACCGCGGTCGCCGCCTCGGCGTGTGACGTCCACGTCGGGCCGGGAGAGCTCGTGCAGGGTTCAGGGACGGTAAAGACCGAGTCCCGCGACGTACATGGGTTCGACAGGGTCGACATCGCCGGTACCGGGACGCTGGTCATCACGCAGGGGGACACGGAGCACCTCGTCATCTCGGCAGAGGACAACATCCTGCCCAAGCTCAGCTCGGAAGTTGTCAATGGGCAGCTCGAGCTTCATCCCCAGTCGAATATTCAGCTGAACACGACTCAGCCCATCCAGTACCAGCTCACGGTGAAGCAGCTGAAGGAGATGCGCCTGGCCGGCGCCGGCGACGTCAAGGCCGGCAGCCTCCAGGCGGACCAGCTCGACATCGCCGTTGCGGGTTCGGGCAACGCCGACATCGGGCGGCTGACAGCAAGCAGGCTGACGGTCACGGTCTCCGGCTCGGGGACGGTGACGATCGCCGGACAGTCCACGCAGCAGACCGTCACGATCTCCGGATCTGGACGCTATCGGGCCATCGACCTGAAGAGCCGCAGCGCGAACATCCAGATCAACGGTTCAGGCGACTGCGCCGTGAGCGTGGCAGACAGCCTGAACGTCACCATCGCCGGCTCGGGCAACGTCACATACGCGGGCTCGCCCACGGTCAACCAGACGATCCTGGGCTCAGGGCGCGTCTCCAAGGCGGGCTGAGCAAACGCAGGGGCAGGCGGGC
>Ga0126384_10001398_pt1 | contig 14273 bp, 14 predicted proteins | sample PanSoiMetPlot_36_FD_92543 | JGI IMG/M metagenome (GOLD analysis project Ga0126384, IMG submission 92543) | Tropical forest soil microbial communities from Panama - MetaG Plot_36 | ecosystem: Environmental > Terrestrial > Soil > Tropical forest > Bulk soil | place: Panama | collected 2016-02-17 | reverse complement strand
GCACGGCTGACCGGGGCCGATGAGGCCGATGAGGCCGGTGCTCGCAAAGAGGCGTATTGCCGTGGCCGGCCAAGCAGGACAAGGTTGGTAGCCGGTGGCAAGGGGACCGGCAAGGCCGACGCGAGATCCGCCTGGCCCATGCAAGAGGGAGAGCCAATGCGAACAACGAGGCTTGCAGCGGCTGCCGCCGCTTCAATCCTGGTGCTGACAGGAGCCGGAACGGCCATGGCCAAACCGGCCGCCAGTCAGCCGGTGACGGGCACGCTGGTCACGGTCGGCAGCCCGACGGACACCTTCTCGCAGAACAAGCAGAACGAGCCGGCTGTCGCGATCGACGCGCATGATCCATCGATGGTGGTGGCCGGTTCCAACGACAACATCGACATGGAGGCGTGCAACGCGGGTGACCCGACAACGTGCCCGTTCACGGACGGGGTCGGCGGCTCCGGGGTGTACTTCTCCTTTGACGGCGGCCACTCGTGGAAGCAGCCGACGTACAGCGGGTGGAGCGCGCGGGACTGCCTCGGCCCCGCCGCGTGCCAGGCTCACGTCGGGCCGATCGGCACGCTGCCGCACTACTTCGAGAACGGCCTGGTCTCCGACGGGGATCCGGGTGTCGCGTTCGGGCCGCGCCCGGGTGCGAACGGCACGTTCTCATTTGCGAACGGGTCACGGCTGTACTACTCGAACCTGACCTCGAACTTCCCCGCCAGCGGGGCCTTCAAGGGGTTCGAGGCGATCGCCGTCTCGCGCGCCGACAACGTGCGCGCGGCCGCTAACGGGAACGCGTCAGCCTGGAGGGACCCGGTGGTGATCTCCAAGCAAACCCCGACGACGTTCTCCGACAAGTCGCAGATCTGGGCCGACAACGCGCAGACCAGCCCGTTCTTCGGCCACGTCTATGTCTGCTGGGCGGATTTCCGCGGCCAGGAGAAGGGTAACGCCTTGCCGACGCCGCTGATCGTCGCACGGTCCACCGACGGCGGCAGCACCTGGGTGCGGAAGCAAGTGGGCCCGGCCACCGACAACGGCATCAACGGCCAGCCCGACGGCTGCACCGTCCGCACCGACAGCCACGGCAACGTGTACGCGTTCGGCGTGGGCCGACGGGGCGGGACGTCGTTCCAGATGATGTACAAGTCGACCGACGGCGGCGCCCACTTCACCGGGCCGACGCTCGTCGCGACCGCCGTCAACCCCGGAGTCGTCGACCCGGTCATCGGCCGTCCGGTGATGGACGGTGTCGCGGGTGCGCGCAACGACCTCGCGTTCGGGCCCAGCGTGGACATCGCCAACGGCGCGCCCACCGGAACGGACGCGACCAACCAGATCGTGATGACCTGGTCGGACGGCAGACAAGGGCTCAACAATGAGCAACTGCTGCTGACGACCTCCACCAACGGCGGAGCATCGTTCACCACGCCCACCGCGGTGCCGCTCGCGCGGGGAGACCGCCCGTACTACACCGCACCGGCGATCTCCCCAAACGGCACCGACGCGTACATCACCTACAACGCGTTCACCACTCCCTTCCGGGACAACACCAGTTCACAGCGGGGCCTGGTCGGCGTGATCCTGCACGCCGGCGTGACCGGCGGCACGATCGGCACGTTCGGCACGCTCGCCCGGGGAGACGTCGGTGACCCGCGCGCCTCGTCCCAGAACGACCTCACCGCGGAGTTCCTCGGCGACTACGTGTACACCGCAGCCACCCGCGCTGGGGCGGTCGGCGTGTGGAACGACGTCAGCAAGGCGGCTGATTGCCCAGCCCTGGACGCGTGGCGGCAATCGCTGCGCACTGGCACGTCGGTCACCAAGCCTGCCCCCAACGCTGACTGCCCGCCAACGTTCGGCAATTCGGACATCTTCGGCGCCGCGGTTACGCCGTAGCCCATCCCGCCAGCGGGCGCCGGGACCATCGTCCGGCGCCCGCTGGCGGCTGTTGCCGCGGCTCGGGAATCCGCTCCTGGTGGCAGGCGTGGACTGTCCGGCCAGGTCGGCGGTTCGACCTGCCGGCCCGGCGATCGCGCCCGTGTCGAATCGGGGGTACCGCGGGTGTCGTAAGGATGGAGGCACACCGCCCGTGGAGGAGGGCTGACCGATGGAGTTCATGCTCGTCCTGTTTGAGGACCCGGATTTGGTTGGCACCGACGACCGGCGCAAGGAGGCGGTGGAGCGGGTGGGCGAGTACGCGATGGGCCTGCTGAGCGAGGGAAGGCTCAAGGGAGGCGCACCGCTACACCCGGTCACCGAGGCCAAGCGGATCCGCACCCGGGACGGTGAGCGGCGCGTCCTGGACGGCCCGTTCGCCGAGAGCAAGGAGGTCATCGCCGGTTATTTCGTGATCGAGGCGCCCGGCCGGGACACGGCTGTGGAGATCGCCAGCCGCTGCCCGAACGTAGAGTTCGGCTCGGTCGAGGTGCGCGAGATTGTCCCGATGGGGTGAGCGAGTTTCTGCTGCTTGGCACGCGGCCGGTGCCGTCCCGGGAGATGTCACCGGCCATCGCCGCACGTGACCTGGCCGCGCTGGCCGCATGGCACGGGTGGCTGCGCCGCTGGGACCTGCTGCGCTCATACGCCGTGCGTCCCCCATGGCTGGCAGGGCCCGGGGTGTTTCTCATCGTCCGCGCGACCGGGCCGACCGCCGCGCGGCGGCTCGCGGCCGGCTGGGAGCGGGCGGGCGGCTACCAGGTCACCGTCGTGCAGTTGTGCGACGGGGCCGTCCGCGGAGGGCTGGCACATTAGCGACGGGATCGAGGCAGCACTTGCCGCAACCTTCCGCGAGGAGTGGCCGCGGCTCGTCGCGGCCGCGATGCGGATTGCCGGTGACCTGCAGACGGCAGAGGACGCCGCGCAAGATTCCTTCCTGGCGGCGCTGGACAGGTGGGCTCTCGCCGGAACGCCGGAGCGGCCCGGCGCCTGGCTTATGACCGTCTGCCGCAACCGCGCCCGCAACGCGATCCGGGATGCGGGCAGAGCGGAGCGGAAGGCACGGTCGCTGAGGCCACTGCTGGCCCAGCCGCCCGCCGATGGCGCGCGCCCGGAGATCACCGACGACCGGCTCCGGCTGATCGCCATGTGCTGCCACCCGCTGCTGCCCACGAACGCGCAGGTCGCGCTCACGCTGCGGATGGTGGCCGGGCTCACCACAGAGGAGATTGCCCGCGGCTTCAATACGCCGACCCCCACGATCGCGCAACGGATAGTCCGCGCGAAGCGGGCCCTGGCCGACCATCGGGTGACCTTCGCCGACGACGACCCGGTCCTGAGCGACCGCCTGCCCGCCATCCTGGATGTGGCCTACCTGATCTTCAACGAGGGCTACCTGGCCGCCGCGGGCGACGCGCTCACCAGAGGAGATCTTGCGCTCGAGGGGTACCGGCTGTCCTGCCTGCTGACCCAGCTCGCCCCGGGTGAGGCGGCACCGTGGGCGCTGCGCGCGCTGATCTGCTTCCAGCTAAGCCGGTGGACCACCCGCACCGGTGCGGACGGCGAACTGCTCACGCTCGACGCCCAAGATCGCAGTCGGTGGGACCGCGCGCTGATCACCGAGGGTGCTCATGCGCTTTCCCAGGCACGCCGGGGCAGCCGCAACCAACTGCTCTTGCAGGCAGAACTCGCGGCGTGTCACGCCACCGCGGCCACCGCCGAGGCCACCGACTGGGCCGCGATCGTCGCCCTCTACGACGAGCTGCTCGCCATCGACGATTCACCGGTGGTGGCTCTCAACCGCGCCGTCGCCGTCGCCATGGCCTCCGGGCCAGCGGCTGCGCTGCCCCTGCTAGATGACCTGGCCGGTGACCGGGCACTAGCCCGCTCACACCGCATCTGGGCCGTACGGGCTGACCTGCACCGCAGGCTCGGCCACACGACAGCGGCGCTCGACGATTACGCGCGGGCGCTTGAGCTGGTGCGCAACGACGTCGAACGTCGCTATCTCACCGACGCCCGGGCCCGCCTCGCCGCCGACTCCTGACGGCACCAATCCAAAGAAGGGCTGGCAAAGCAGATGCCACACGCCGAATACACCGTTACCGTCAACCGGCCAGTGCGAGAGGTGTTCGACTACCTTGCGGACGGCACACACAACCGCGAGTGGCGCAGCGGTGTGCTCGATATCGAGCGCACCACCGCCACCACCGGCGAGGGCGCGGCCTACCGCCAGGTCCTCGCCGGGCCCGGCGGCCGTCGCATCGACGGCGACTACCGGATCACCGTCTTCAATCGCCCACAGCGACTGGAGTTCCTGGTCACCGCCGGCCCGGCGCGGCCGAGCGGTCTCTTCGAGCTGACCGACGGCACAGACCGGGCCACCGTCGTCCGCTTCACGCTCGATCTGCGGCCAACGGGATTCATGAAGCTCATGACCCCAATGATCGCCCGGCAGATGCGCCGCGAGGTCGCGCAGCTCGAAACCCTGAAGAAGATCCTCGAGCAACCCGCTTAATGCGAGGGTGACCTCGTATCTTTCATCCCATTTGGACGATGGAATCCGCGCCGACACAAGGTGCAATGGTGGCCTGGCGGCGAGCGGAGATGTATGAGCCAGACAGTGAGATTCCAGGAGACGCTGCGCAGGCTGGCGATGGTCGACGAATGCTTCGTCCAGGACCAGGCCGGGCTCGGCCTTACCCGGGTATCGGCCCTGGATCCCCGGACCGCGGCACTGCTGCAACTGGCGGCATCGGTGGCCAACGGGTCACCGGCGGTGTGCCTCGAATGGAGCACCGGCCTCGCGCTGGCGGCGGGCGCGAGTGAGGACGAGATCGCCGACGTGCTGCTGGCGATCGCCCCGGTAGCCGGGCTCGGCCGGGTCGTCGCCGCCGCTCCCGGGGTGGCGACCGCACTCGGCTATGACATCGCGGCCGCGCTGGAGGAGCTGGATGATCACTGAGGGCGATGACGGCCGCTGGCTGACGCGGCCGCCAGGGCCGGCTAGTGGCCGGTCGGGTTCCCGACCTGGGTCTGGGGGCGCAGCACGCGCAGGCCTACCCAGGCGGCCGCGACGCCGATGGCGACGCCGACGAAGGTGTCTGCAAGGCGGAGGATGGGCTGCTCCCACGCGTGCTGGGGCGTCACGGCGGCCACGGCCATGACGACCGCCGTGGTGATCGCAGCGGGGATCGCGTCTTCGGGCCGGCCGATCAGCATAACGGTCAGGACGCTGGCACCGATAAGCACCGCCATGGCCCACGCGTGGAAGGGCAGGAAGGCCAGGTAGGCCAGACACAACGCAAAGCTCACCAGGGTGGCCGACATCCGGGTCACCGCGGCACTGACGCTGCGCTGGTAGCTATCCCGGAAGACGAACACCGTGGCGATCACGGCCCACAAGCCGCCAAGAGATTCGTCGGCCTTGGACAGGAAGTACACGCGGGATAGAAGGGTTGTGACAAGCCAGTAGGCGAGCAGGCAGGCGACGGACAGCAAGCCAGAGTCCAGGGCGGCCATGCGTACCTCTGCCCAGCTGAGGCGGTGCCTTCGTGACATGGAGGTCCTTCCCGTGCCGGTGCGGTCAAGCCGTGATCCGGCCGCGGTGATTCGTGATCGGCGGCCCGGTCACCCAGCCGGCGCTCCGCGGCTGTCCCGCTTCGCCTGCCGGCGGGCGCCCTCAGCCAGGGTGCTTGCCCGCCGCTTCTCGGTGATGGGCGAGCGCAGGGCACGGTCACCGGCCGGCTGTCCGGTGACGGTGGGGCCCTTCCGGCCCTCGGCCGGCGCTGCCCTCCGCGCACCCGGCCGGTGACCTTGCTTTGCGGCCTTGGCTGCCGCAAGCCGCTCCGCACGCAGCTGTGCCGCCGACTGCCGGGCCAGGGCCGCGACTCGGCGGCTCACCCGGGACAGGGCCTCTTCGAATGCCTCGGCCTTCAGGGCGGCTCGTTTGTTCTCCGGCCGTGCCATGCCGCGCCCGCCCTTTTCGGCCACACGGGCGCTGGCGCCGCGACGGTACTGACTGACGTACTTGTTGCGTGCGCGCCTGACGCGGGCTTCGAGCTCGATGGCCGCGTCCTCGTCAAGCGTGGCGAGCTCAGCGCGTTCGGTCTCGGCGACCAGCAGCCGCTCGGCGTCATTGAGGACCGCCAGCAGGGACGCGTTCATCCGTTCCTCGATTCTGCCGGAGGAGGCCCGACTTGATCAGGTCTTCCCGGACGGCCGCGCATGCATGCGCGGCCGTAAATGGCCAAATGGCGGCCGCGGAACCCGCCGCGCCGTGACACCGGCGAAGGCGTGGGGAGGGCTCCCCGGCCCTGTTTTACTTTCAGATCGATCGCCTTACAGTTAGCGCGTGAACACTGAGGGGGGGCCCGCACCACCACTCGAGGTGCGGGCAGAGGGATCTGACCGGAGCCTGCCACCGGGCCCTTCGTACGTGGTCGGCCGCGACCCAGAGTCCGACATCGTGATCACCGACGCCCGCGTTTCCTGGCAGCATGCCGTGCTCCGGCTGGAGGACGGCACCTGGGTGCTGGCGGACAACGGCAGCACCAACGGCACCTATGCCGCAGACCAGCGGGTGGACCGGGTCGAGATCAACGGGGAATGCCGAGTCCGGCTCGGCCATCCCGCCGACGGACCGGTCCTGACCTGCACCGTGAGCGGGAGCGTCCCGGAGGCAGGCCGGCCCCCCACCCGCGTCGATATCAGCGCGGTGGGCGAGGACGGCGCAACCACGCCGTCGGGACCGCAGATACAGCCAGAGCCGATCCCGCCTTCCCCAGAGCCGATCCCGCCGGCGCCCGAGCCGATCCCGCCGGCCCCAGAGCCGATCCCGCCGGCGCCCGAGCCGATCCCGCCTTCCCCCGAGCCGATCCCGCCTTCCGGCGAGCCGATCCCGCCTTCCCGCGAGCCGAGCATGACCCGGCCGCTGCCGAGCGGGGCGCTGCGCATCGGCCGGGCGCCGGATAACGACATCGTGGTCGCCGACCCGGCCGTCTCCAGCCACCATGCCGAGCTGCGCAACGTGGCGGGCGTGTACCGCATCGTGGACCTGGGCAGCACCAACGGCACCTTCGTCAATGGCCAGCGCGTCACGGACGCGGCGCTGTCTGAGGGGGATGTCGTCGGCGTCGGCTCCTCGACGTTCCGGCTGGCCGGCCAGGAGCTGCAGGAGTTCGCCGGCGCCGGTGCGCTCGTCGAGGGGGCACCGCCCCCGGTCGCCGCGCCGCCCCGTGACGGAGACGGCCCGCTCGAGATCCCGTACGCGGTCCGCTGGCTGGTGCCGAACGGCGAACGGTTCGCGAACTTCGACATCCTGAACGACAACGACACGCAGCTCGACTACTACCGGCGGTTCGGGCACATCTACGCGGTCGGCGTCCCGGCGAAGAAGTGGCGCCTCGTGGTCGTCTCGGACCCCGAGCTGCTCGACGAAGTGGCGGGAGACGAGGAGCAGTTCGGCAAGCGCGTCGAAGAGATCAACTTTTTCGCCCAGCTCAGCAACTCCCGCGGCGGCGGCATCTCGGTGATAGGCGACGGCGCGCACTACGAGAAGGTCCGCCGAGTGATGCTGCCGTGGTACGCGCCGTCGAACCAGCGGACTCAACTCGAGCTGATGAAGGAGCAGGCGCGGAACCTCGTCGCGGCGTGGGCGGCGGTCCCCGACGACGAGCCGCTCGACGCGCGCGCCTGGATGGAGCGCTACACGCTCGAAGTCTCGGGGCGCGGCGCGTGCCGATACAACTTCGGCCTGCTCGACGGCAGCGGCGACCCGCACCCGTTCGCGGTGGCGGTTCCGGAGAGCACGAAGGAGAGCATCCTGCGCGTGGCAGAGCCCCGCCCCGACTTCACGCTCTTCGCCGGCCGGGTCCGGCGGGCACGCACCAAGCGCTACCGCCGCAACAACAAGGAGCTGTTCCAGACGGCCGACGCGCTCGTGCGTGCCCGCATGCATACCTGCCCGGTCGGGCAGCAGACGGATCTTCTGAGCCGCCTCGTGACCACGCCGGACCCCGAGACGGGCGAGTTCCTCGACGCCGAGACCATGCGCGACCAGGTCCTCATGCACATGTCGAACGGCTTCAACGGGCCGTCGATCACCGGGGGGTGGCTCGCCTACGTCCTCGCCACGTATCCGGACGTGGAGGAGAAGGTGATCGCCGAGATCGACGCGATCACCGGCGGCGACCCGGACTACGACCTGCAGTGGGACGACCTGATGGCGCTGACGTACACGACGCAGGTGATCAAGGAAACGCTGCGCGTCTACCCGCCGATGCCGATCACGATCCGCCGCAGCCTCAAGGACGGAACGCTCGGCCGCTACCGCATCCGGAAGGACGACATCATCCTCGTCGGGACGCTCGCCGCCCAGCGCGACCCGCGCTACTGGGGACCGCACCCCGACAGGTTCGATCCGGAGCAGTTCGCGATGGAGAAAGTCGTGGACCGCCCGCGCCACGCGATGATCCCGTTCTCGATCGGGAAACGGCAGTGCATGGCGCAAGAGCTCTCGTTCCTGATGCTCCGCGTCGTCCTGTTCGAGATCTGCAAGCGCTACCGGCTGCGGCTCGCGCCGGGCGCGACCGTGACGAAGAACACGGTCGTGACGACGAAACCGGTCGCGGTCCCGATCATCCGCCTGCCGCGGGAGCACGACGGGGGCCCGCGGGAGCCGGTCGCGTTGCGCGAGCGCGCGGCCGCTCCCGTTCGCGCCGGCGCGCCCGAGTGGGGCGAACCGACGGAGATCCCCGAGACGAGCGCCTACCGCCATCTCGTGATCGCGTACGGCAGCAACTTCGGCGCGAACAAGGAGCTGGCCGAGCGCTTCGCCGAACGGGGCCGCTTCCATGGCTACACGAGCGACGTGATCACGCTGAACGAGCTCGCCGCGTCGCCGCCGGCAGCGCAGCCCTGGCTTCTGGTGATCATGACGTCCACCTACACGTCGAACCCGCCCTCGAACGCGACCGCTTTCAAGTCGTGGCTCGAGCGCACGGAACCCGGCGGCCAGACGTGGCGGAACTGCCAGTACCTCGTATGGGGACTCGGCAACAGCCAGTGGAACGCGTTCCTCGCGTTCCCCCGTTACGTGCACAAGAAGCTGTCCGATCTCGGCGCCACGCCGCTGGCGGAGCTCGCCTACGGCGACGTGGGCTCGCCCGCGTGGGAGCGCCTGCACGCGGACTGGAACGCCCGCGTCTGGCCCGTGCTCCTCGAGTTGTCCGGTGCGCGGCCGACCGACGCCGCGGCCGCGCGCGACGCCGCCGAGAAAGCGGCCGCGGGCGCGCTGACGGGCGCGGACTCGAACACCGCGATGCACAGGTCGCTGAGCGCCGGCGACGCCGACGATGCCGAGCGGGAGTCGGCCGCCGGGGACAGAAGCGTCTCCTCGATCATGCGCCGCATGTCGTCGGGTTCACGGAGGTGGGCCACGCCGGGGCGCGGCGGGTCACCGGGATCGGCCGCCCGGGACCGTGCCCAGTCACGGGTGCTGCTCGTTCCGACGATCCTCACGAACGCCGTCGGGATGGACACCGTCGAGGCACGCACGCTCGTCGGCCGCGAGCTCCTGACGAACGGGTCACCGAAGCGGACGCGGCACCTGGAGGTCGGCCTGCCGCCCGGCGTCGCGTACCGGGTCGGCGACCACCTGGGCGTCTGCCCGAAGAACGACGAGGAGCGGGTCGAGCGGCTCGCGCGGCGCCTCGGAGCCGCGCTCGATGGCCTCTTCATGGTGCCGAAGACGATGAACGTCAGCGCCGTGCCGAAGGGTGTCGTGCTGCAGGTCCGCAACGTGCTCACCAACCTCGTCGATATCACCGGCAGGCCGACGGTGCCACAGGTCGACCTCCTGCTTCAGAAGGCGGCCGAACCCGCCGAGCGATCGAGGCTGCTGGAGATCCGGGATGTCCTGGAGACGCCCGATGGTCCCGATTCACCGCTGCGCGCGGCGATCGACGGCGGCGGCTACGACGTGCTGCGGCTGATCGACGAGTGCCCGTCCTGCTCGCTGAACATCTTCGAGTTCCTGCTGGTGGCTCAGCAGCTCCGGCCCCGTTACTACTCCACGAGCTCGAGCCCGCGGATCCACGGCGACGACGTCGCCCATGTGACCGTCGGCCTCGAGACCACACCCGTGCCGGGCATGCCCGATCGCGAGTTTTGCGGGATGAGCTCGCACTATGTGCACACACTCCGGGAGGGCGACCGGCTGAACGTCTTCCACGACAGCGCCGACGGGTTCTACCTGCAGGAGGACGTGGCGAAGCCGATGATCTTCGTCTCCGTCGGCACCGGCTTCGCCGCGATGCGCGCGTTCCTGTGGGAACGGGTGGCATTGAAGCGCGCGGGCGTCTCACTGGCGGAAGCGGCTCTCTTCAACGGCATCCGCTCGAGCGGCGTCGACTACATCTACCGCGACGAGATCGGGCAGTTCGCCGCCGGTGGAGTGCTCAACCACGTTCACATCGCGGCGTCGCGCGAGCGGCCGGGCTCACGCGAATACGTCCAGGACCGGATCCGCGAGCAGGGCGCGCTCGTCTGGCGCCTGCTCGCCGCGGGCGGCTACGTCTACGTGTGCGGCTCGCAGCCGATGCGCGACGCCGTTCGCGCCGCCTTCGTGGACGTCGTCGCGGAACACGGGGCGCGGCCGCGCGGGCACGCGGAGGCCTACGTTGACGAGCTGGAAACGACCGAACGCTACCGCCCAGACCTCTGGGGCTGACCCCTGGGAGCCACATGGACGTCCTCGCGCTCATCCTGGCCGTCGCCGCGATGGTCATGTTCCTGTTCGCCGCCAGCGGCCGCGAGCTGCGCCGCTTCAACGAAATCGCGGTCGGTCTCGTCCTGCTCACCGCGGCGCTGATCTGCCAGTTCACGTCCATCACGAACACCCACATCGGCCGCTGAGCGCGAGCCGTCAGCCGGGCACCTAGCCGGGCAGGCCACCCGGTCCCGGCATGGCAACGACAGCGTTTCTGTGACCATGGAGGGTCTTGATCAGCTTTCGCTTGCGCAGTTCGCGCAGCGTCCGGCGCACCGTGATGCGGGCAACCTCGTACTGGCCGGCGAGCTCGTCCACGGCGGGCAGGGGGGAGCCGAGCGGATAGGTGCCATCGGCTATGCGCTCGGATATCTCGTTGGCGAGCTGTCGCCAGATGTAGTCATCGGCCGCCCACTGAAGGGGCATGCGGGCAACTCTAGATCAACGCGTGGCGATCAGCCGCTTGCGGCATCGTGAATGAGAAGGGCGACCTGGACCCGGTTATCGGCGTCGAGCTTGCGGAGAATGGCCGAGACGTGGGCTTTGACGGTCGGGATGCTGAGATAGACGCGGGAAGCGATCTCGGCGTTGGACAGTCCCTCGCCGATCGCGTGGGCGACCTCGAGCTCCCGTTCGGTGAGAGTGGCGAGGCGTTCCCGGGCGGCGTTGCCGCGTGGCGGGGTGGCGATGACGCTGCTGATGAGCTGCCGGAGTACCGAAGGGGAGAGTTGCGCGTCGCCGCCGGCAACTCGGTGTACGGCGGTGAGGATGTCGGCTGGTGGCGTGTCCTTGAGGAGGAACCCGGCCGCTCCAGCCCGTAGTGCGCGCAGGACATGCTCGTCGGCGTCGAACGTGGTCAGCACGATGACCTCGGGCGGGTCGGGGAGGCCGCGGATGGTCTCGGTGGCGGTGAGCCCATCGACGCCGGGCATGCGGATGTCCATGAGCACCACGTCCGGTTGCAGCGCATCAACCTGACGGGCGGCCTCGGCGCCGTCGCCGGCCTCGCCGACGACCGCGAGGCCGTCGCCGTTGAGCAGCATTCGCAGGCCGACCCGTACCAGCGGGTCGTCGTCGACCACGAGCACCCGTGTCGGTTCGGCGATCACGGTGGCCACGGTATCGAGGCCTGGAGCCGGTGACGGCCGGTGCTGTCGGTGCCGTCGTCGAGGCTGCCGCCAAGCATCTCGATGCGTTCGCGCAACCCGATGAGACCAACGCCGGCGCCCGGCACGGTCACCCGAGGGGTGGCGGCGCTCGTGGCGTTGGTGATCTCGATGCGGAGATCGCTGCCCGCCCGCCCGGTCAGGGCGAGCTGGACCGGCTGGCCGGGCGCGTGCTTGCTGGCGTTGGTCAGCCCTTCTTGCACGACCCGGTAGGCGTGACGCCCAAGCTCGGGCGGTATCGCGGCGCTGTCGGGCAGGGCGGCGGCGAGGTCGATGCGCATTCCGGCGGTGCGGCAGTCTTCCAGGAGCGCGCCGAGGTCGGCGGCGGTCGGCTGTGGCGCCAGGTCGTCTGGGGTGTCGTCGCGGAGCACGCCGATCACCTTCCTCAGCTCGCCGAGGGCCTGATGGGCGCTCGCCCGGACGATGCCGACGGAGGTGGCCAGATCCTCGGGTGAGGCGTTGGGCCGAAGTTCGATGGCGCCGGCATGGAGGCTCAGCATGGACAGGCGGTGAGCGAGCATGTCGTGCATCTCGGCGGCGATCCGCGTGCGCTCGGCTCGCCGGGCCTCGGCGATGCGCGCGTGCCGGTCGGCCTCGGCACGCTCGGCCCGGTCCGCGGTGGCCTCCAGAAGCTGGCGCCGGGAACGGGCGGCGAGCCCCAAGCCGAACGCGGCGGCGGTCATCGCCACGGCGACGATCAGACTGCCGGCCACACCTATGTTCTGATCGGGGAACAAGACCAGGCCGACCGCTCCCGAGGCGGCGTAGAACAGGACCATGACAACCGGCACCCGGCGTCCGCGGTACGCCGCGATCGTATAGACGCCGAGGATCGCCGCACCCGCGGCCATCGGGGCCACCGCGCCGGCGGCGAACGTGATGGACGCGACCGTAAGCGGCGCACGGCTGCGCCACCACAGCGCCGCCACGGAAGCGAGCCCGATCAGGGCGTTGACGGGGGCATAGGGACCGTTGGCCGCCGTAGTCGCCTCGGTGGCGAGAGCGCCGAGGTAAAGCGCGATGACGATGCACGTCACGTCGCCCGCCCGGGCGTGCATGGCTCTCAGCGCGCTGCCTCGCCAGCTCATAGTGTCAACGGTAAAGCGTCTCGCAAGTTCCGGTAATGACGAGGTCAAGCGAATCGACCTTGGTCACCACGATCCATACCGATGACGGGTGGTGCCCGCACGCCGGTTCCGCTTCGCTGAGCGGCATGGATCACCGGGCGAGCCGGAACCGGCGGGCCTACGGCGCCGCGGTCGGCATCATTGTCTTCCTCGGTCTGTACCAGGGCGTTGTACCGCTGATAGCCCGGTTGCTGTTCGACCGCGGCCAGCGCCTTGCCCCCGCTCTGTGGCTGCCCTCGCCGTGGTGGTGGATCGCCTGCCTCGCCGTCGTCGCGGCCACCGGTGCGGCGCTGGCGATCATCAGCAACGCCAGGCAACGGCGCTTCCCGGCCAGGCCCGACCCGGCAGCGGCCCCGGCGAGCACGCCGGACGGGAGGACCCGCGACAGGAACGGGACGGGCGCCTATGACGCGGCGGCAGCCCTGGTGTTCCTGATCGGCATCTACAACGGCGTGGGCCCGTTCCTCGCCCGCTTCGTCTTCCATGGCGGCCTGTTGCTCGCGCTGCCAGCCCGGCTGCCCGCTCCGTGGTGGTGGATCACCTCGATCGCGGTCATCGTCGTCAGCTTCGCGCTCCTCGTGGCGATCGACCAGGCCAAACAGCGGCGGCGCTAGCTGGTCTCGGCGACGTTGCGGAGCAGCAGCGTCTCGGCCAGGCACGCCAGGCTCATGCCTCCGGACGCTACCGGGATTCCCGCCAGCGGTGGCACCGGCGCGGCAAGACGGCCTCAGCCCGCGTACAGCCGGAGGTCGGCGGCGAAGCGCTCCGACATCTCGAGGGTCTTCGACAGCTCGCGGTGGCGGACGATCACCATGCCGTCGGAGATGATGCTCGCCCGCCAGTCACGCCTCGGCGCCCCGACCGGGAGCAGGTCGAGCGCCGCCACGTGCTCTCCGTACTCGGCCAGCAGATGGTCGAGGCCCTCGTGGCGGGTGATCCGCCCGGCGCCCTCGGCGCGCTTGAAGATGACCGCCGCGTTGTAGCGCCGCTCGATCGGCCGCGAGATCTTGCCTTGCGTGATCGCTTCTGCCCAGGCAAGGAACAGGTCGGCGTCGGTGGCGTAGTTCATCACGTCCACCATCCGCCCGCCGGGCGGCCGGGCGCCTATCTCGCCGAACACCGCCTCGCCGTCGGCCTTGCGGTACCACTCCATGTGGGTGAACCCGTCGCGGAACCCGAGCACCTCCACGACGGCCGCCCCGAGCGCCCGGCCGGCCGACAGATCCGGCGCGTCAAGCGCGCGCAGCGCCACGGTGACCGGGCTGATCCACTCGTGCAGCT
>Ga0126384_10001397_pt1 | contig 14274 bp, 8 predicted proteins | sample PanSoiMetPlot_36_FD_92543 | JGI IMG/M metagenome (GOLD analysis project Ga0126384, IMG submission 92543) | Tropical forest soil microbial communities from Panama - MetaG Plot_36 | ecosystem: Environmental > Terrestrial > Soil > Tropical forest > Bulk soil | place: Panama | collected 2016-02-17 | reverse complement strand
TGTTACCACGTCGGTCACGCCGATCCGCTCCACGAATCGGTTCGACGTCTGCAGGCATACGCGGCCGCGGGGGCAGATGTGCTCTTCGCCCCAGGTCCCCAGAGCGTCTCAGAAATTAAGACGTTAGTCGAGGCAGTTGCACCGAAGCCGCTCAACTTACTCGTGTTCCGCGACATTAGCTTAGATGTCGAAGAAATAGCGGCTCTCGGCGTGCGACGGATCAGCGTTGGAGGCGCGCTGGCGTTGGCAGCGTGGACCGGTTTCATTCGCGCCGCGAAGACGCTGCTGTCCGACGGCAGCTTCGCTGGGCTGGCGGACCTGGTGCCGTTCGCCGACATCAACAAGCTCTTTGCTAAGAACTGCACCAAGCCGATGGCTGCTGGAGTGTGATGTGACAACGTTCTTGCACGCACACAGGTCACCTTACCGGGCCTTGATTACGAGCAGTTACCTGAACACGACTGATGAATTGACCATGGGTGGGAAAACGCTAGACTCCGAGGAACGCTTTCGCTAAACATTGAGTCGGAGTGCAATGCAGATCGGTTTACTAAGCTTGTCTCACTGACCAGATTATGCTAGTGGTCCGAGATCGCAATGCCTGTGGCGATGTTGCCTGGATCGCCGTTTAGCACAAATCCGGCCCAGTAAAAGGGACTTGGGTACTTCTGTCTGACTTCAGCTTGTGCCGCCCGCAGGGCGTCCGCTTTCGACAGTCCGTCTCGCAGGTGGGTATAAAAAGCCACCATAAGGAGCTTGGTGGCCTCGTCGTCGACCTTCCACAAGCTTGCGATTACCGATGATGAACCCGCGTAGAGGAACGCCTGACTTAAACCGATTACGTCGTCTCCTCTAGTTCGCTTTCCACTCTGGGAATCACAACCGCTGAGCACCACGAGGTTAGTCTTAGCCAGATGTAGGCCGTAAACGCCCAACAGGTCCAGAGGGCTGTCGTCGTCTTTTTCGCCGCGACTCAAGAGAATTCGAGATGCCATGGGGTTTTTCCGATCGATCTCGAAGTGCGCAGCTAAATGGAGAATGTCGTAATTTGTGGCATCCCTCCGAAGAACACTGGCAGTGGCTTCTTTACCTAGCAGGGGGCTGCTCTCAAAGAAAGCGGCGATAGAACGTCCTTCGTCGCTCGCTGAGTTGAGCTGCGGAAAGCCTTCTTCCTGATTGCTTACGAGCACCAACGCCCGTGGCGCGGGCGAACTAGGCTTCGGATGCAAATATGAAAGGGCGCTGACGCTCGGCAGATAGGAAATCGAAAAGTCATCGGAGAGAAAGCGATGTCCGTCAGGCGTGAGAGCGCCAAAGGGTAATTCGTGGAGTGAGCCATGGGGTACGAACATAAGCTTGGTGGTCTTTAGCTCCGAATGTATCGGAGCAATCAAAGCTTTGTAGAGAACGCGCAGGGACGGGGAGACTTCACTTTCAGCCGCGAAGTCTCGAAAGGTCGAAATTTCATGAATGAGCTCGGCCTGTCCGATTTCCAATCGTTTCACTTTGAAAGTGCTATTGGTGAGAACAAAAGCAATAGTTTCATCCGGCTCCGTATAAAGAGAAACGATTGTGGTAGCAGGGTCGAGGAGTTTTTGCGTTTCAGCCAAGGTTATCGGCGAAACGCTCACGAATGCAGCGTAGTTCGGATTCGACAGTTTCAAGTTACCCATCAGTGTTTCATAGGAAGCTCGCACTGCAGTAAGGCGGGCTTGTAGAGCCGCGATGCTATCGGAGTTTAACTCGGCACTCGGCCTAGACAATTCCTGGCCCAGGCGACGCTCAAGATTGATGTTTTCTTTCCGCAGCTGCTCTTCACGGCTAAGGAATTCAGGCGGGGCCTGCCTGATGTCATCAATTCGTGCATTCCCCAGTCGATCCAAAAAAAGACGTGCGCGGGCGCGCTCGCTAAAATTAAGTGCCATCGCTGGCTGGTGGGTTTCAACTGCGAGCTGAATCGCTCGCGCGTACAGCGCCGCGGACTGGTCGGCTATGTTGCCGCGGAACTCCTCTATACGCGCCTGAGTCTGCAACTGCTCCATCTTGTCCAACGATTGACTGTAATAGGCTAGAGCTTCTTTTGATTTTCCTCTCGCATCGTAAACAAGCCCAGAGTTAGTAAGTACTCCAATTTCACCAGATCGATCTCCGATGGCGCGCATGAGAGGCAAAGCCGCATCGTAGCGCTTCAGGGCCTCCTTAAAATGAGGCGACGGGTCCACAAATGGCGAGCTGATTGCCATCCAGTATTGTAATTCTCCGATGCTTGCGAGAATTGCTGCTTTGGCGAAAGTGCTTGGTGCGGCGTCGACGGCGTGTAACGCTTGCGCAAAGGTTTTGTCCGCGTCCTTGAAGGCATGCAAAGCCATGAGAGAACGGCCCATCCCAGTCCAAATAGCTATCTGGAGAGAAGGATCTGCGTCAGAACCCAACAGTTTTTGAGCTGCGCTGTAGTGCGCCACGGCGGAAGAAGGGTTGCCAACTGCCTGAAGCAGGTCCGCGTTACTCGCGAGAATTCTGGCTTTTTGGGGCTGCGATGCGTCTGGTAGCGCCGCCGCGTATTGACTATTTGCTCTATCATACTGGCCCAGCGACTGAAAAAGGGAACCCAGGCCGATCCTGGCTCGGACTTGCCCCTCCTTACTGCCGACTTTCGAAAAAAGATCGAAAGCATCGCCATAACAGTTGATCGCCTTTTGAACATTGCCGACTGATTGAAACGCCCACGCAGAGCCCAGATAAGTCTCGGCTTGACCGCTTTCGTCGCCTAAGTTCCTGAGTATCGGCATAAGAGCACGATTGTCCGCAAGCGATTCTTCAAATTCCCCAGATTGCATATGGGCAGCCGACTTAGCGCGGAGCAAATCCACGCGCAGGTGGGGGTCTGGTGCGGCGGCGAGCACGGGTTCTGCCGCGTTTATGTGAACCATGGCTTGCGCGAAGTTTCCTTGTTCAACAAAGAGTTGTGCCAAGCCAATGTGGTTTGCCGCCTGTCCGAGTTTGTCGCTGGCCGTCTCGCTCACCGCATTCGCGCGTTCGCGGTTCACGACCAGAGCAGCAGCCGTAACCGCGTTCCTGGCAAAGCTGGAGTTTGACGTCAAAGTCGGCATACCCACTTGGGAAGGACTAAGATTTGTTGCCCGCATAGGATCGTGATTCGTAGAGGAAACGGTTGGGGGTGGCAGCTGATAACGAGGAACCGACATCGTCGGGTTGTATACAGGTGGGCTGAAACTAGATATGTGGGTAGTTGCGCTTCCACTGGGAAGGTAGCCGTTTGCTTGTACACCTTGCCAATTCATCGTTGGCGATGGCCATGTACTGGGTAGGTACCAGTTGGGAGTCAACTGCCCATTCTGATAGAAGGAAGCCGGAAAATATTGCGTAGATCTGCCATATACGATGTTGAATTTATAGATCTGATCTAAGTTTTTTAGCTCAGGATGGCTGTTAACGTACCACTCAGTTTGTTGTTGTGTCGGGAATGTATAAGGGTTCGGGGCGTTAACCATAGATGGAGCTGGCATATTCATCTGAGAATTGCCAGCTGCTGGGTTCCATGAAGAGGGCCCAAATGTCGAATTGCTTGGAACACTCGGATTCGGAGGCTGGTGAGTGACGGGGTCATACCAAGGAAATGGATTAGTGTTGGGCTGAGTCGCCTGCCCGCGCAAGGACGGTGCCGAGAGTGGATAGAAGAATAGAAAAAGTACCAAAGCGAAACGTAAAATTCGCTGCATGAACATAAATACCCCTCCGAGACCGCGCCCGGAACAGTGGTATTGAAATGACGGAAACTGAAGCAGGAGAGGCGAGCCCAAGCGACCGACTACTTCAGCTCCGACATCCGCTTGTGAGCTTGACTAATTGTTGTATCATCTCCTACCTTGCCTGCAATTGCAATAGCCGCCTCCAAGTGTTCCCGCGCTGCGTTGGGATTCCCGAGACCCCTCAAATAGATATCGGCCAGCGCCAATCGGCATGCTAGTTGGCCCTCATCGTCCTGTTCCTTCTTCGAGAGTTCAAGCGACTTCAGATAATGGACTTCGGCCTGCCGCGGCAGTTCCACCGTCATGTACAAGTCGGCCAGAAACCTTTCATTCGCAGGAACCTGAAACGTCTTGGAAAGAGCTTCAAGTTTTTGAATTGCTTCGGCATTTAAGCCGTGTGAAGCAAATAAATGGGCTATCAAATATTGGGTTGGGCCTTCGTCTAGTCCCAAGCGTTCCAATTGCTTTTGTTCTTCGAGTATGACCTTACGTTCCTTCGAGGGTAGAATCGAGAATCCAAGACCAGGACCAGGCTCCATTCCGGAGTTATTTTCTTCGTCTATGGCAACGATCAGCTTGTAGTTCTGCCCTGGCTCCAGTTTCTGTGCATTGTCTGGATACTGAATTTCTGTCTTGGACTGCACGTTGGCAGTCCACACTAGTTCGGGGCCGCGAACCATCAGATGATAGGTGGATACATTTTTCATTTCCGTCCACCGTAGGAGAGGACGATCCGAAAGCAATTTGGTCATGCGTGGTGATATGACGATCGGGAACAGACCTTCTGCCGGCGCACCGCGAGTTGGGCGTAACAGGCTTCCGTCGGACCATCGGAGGATTTCCTGCGAAGACGTACATGGCATTCCAGTCGTTCCAGTTCCGAGGTCGTGTAGTTTGAGGTCGGCGCACACGACTTTCGCGGTGGAAGTTTGATCCAGCCTGAGAAGGTCGCCCGATTGCAGATTTGCACCAAATATCAACGGAGCAAACCCGGTCCAGTTTTTTCTCTTAATCGCTGCGTGTCCTTGAATGAGTACAACAAGGTTCGCAGGCTGGGTTGGAGAGCGATCGGACTGGGCGGTGGCAAACGGAAGTGTAGCCACGGAAATCACGGACAAAAAAATGCCGACAGAGAAGGGCCGATTCATTTCGTCACTTCTTTCTTGGAAAGCTGTTCCAGCGCTTCATTCCGCCACTCTGGTTCTACCTCAGGTTGACTCGAATATCCGACGCACGATTCCCATTCCAATTTCGCTTCTGTATCCCTTCCTTCGGCATGCAATAACTTTGCAAGCAGGCAGTGTGCTGCCCCGCGGTTCGGATCGAGCTTTATGGCTAGCCTCAATCGTTGCTCCGCCTGCACAGAATTTCTCAATTCGTAGTTTGCCCATCCGTAGTTTTTCTCAAAGGTGTATTTCACTGAGGTTTCTTGTGGGTTGCTGCTCAGTCCTCGGTCCAAGAGCGAAAGAGCGGCCCCCGGATCCTTTCGGCGCAATATGTAAAGCCGGGCGAGGTTGTTGTACGCAGGGTAGAGCGTCACGTCCGAATCGATCGCTCTCTGGTATTCCTCGACGGCTTTGTCATAATCGGGGATGTCCTCGTAGGCATCGGCTAGATTGTAACGCGCTTCTGCGTAGGTGGGCTTCAATACCAAAGCCCAATGATATGCGTTAATTGCAGCTTGTAGCTGCCCTCTCCCCTGAAGTTCCACGCCTCTGTTGTTGAGTTGACGACAAACAGGCACGCGCAACGCGAAACATATTGCCCCGACGACTAGAAGGGCAATCCCACCAAGTGTGATGGATCGAAGGCTTGGCCGCGTAATTCGCTTCTGCTCTCCAGCGGTCGGTTCATTGTTGGCTTTGTTTTCGACTCGGTCTGGCGTTGCTGATGAGGCAGCTGCCTCTGAGACTTCGCTTACAGGCGCTACAAAGCTATAGCCCCTCCCAGGGACGGTTAGAATATAGCGATGCTCCTCGGTGGTGTCTTCTAGAGCCCGGCGCAAGAGATGAATGTGTTGTGAAAGATTCCCCTCTTCGACAAAGGTCTCCGGCCATACAGCTTCCATTAGCTCTTTCTTTGAAACGACCTGACCGCAGTGTGTAACCAAAGTCAGAAGTACTTCCACGGCTTTCGAAGGCAGCGGGACAACATTCTTATCGAGGGTGAGAACACGACTCACCGAGTCAAGCACATAAGGACCGAAAGCCAATAAGCGGTTCATATTCAGGAAGTTCCCTGCCGTTGAGAAGTCTTGAGAACAATTGACCTTTTCCGCAGGACTTTCCGCGGCCAGATCTTCACATTATTCCCGCAATCATGTGGAGGTTGCAGGATCAATGTCAACTGTTGGGGAAATAGCTAGACCCAAAATACTGCTACTTGGGCGAAGAAACAGAGATCGCCTTGATTCGTGGAAAGAAATTGCTGTTTATCTGCGACGCGAAGTCCGGACCGTTCAAAGATGGGAACGATTCGAGGGCCTGCCCGTTCGGCGTCTTTATCATAGAAAGGGTAGCTCCGTGTATGCGTTCTCTGAAGAGTTGGACGCATGGCTGGAAGGACGACAACGCTGTCGCGGGATGATTCGTAAAGAAGGAAAGCTCAGAGCTTGGCCAGATCATCCCCGTAGACAGAGTCCTCGGCGGACTGTAGCACTGAACAAATCCTTGAGCCTTACTCTTGGTGCACATCTCTGCGCGCCACGAGTCCCCTCGCAACAACAGCTAGGTCAAAGCAACAAACTCAGGCAAGGGACAACCTGTGGCGTTACCGACGGCCTGGAAAAGTTCCGCCCAATGTCGCTCTTTGTCGCTTGCCACATATTTTCGTGGTGCCTGGCTTGGGCGCAGATTTTCGAAGAGTTGCCTGGCCACGCCTTACATACGTTCTCCAGCGACTTTCCAATTAGCAAACGCATGACAAAACAGGGATCGCGGCCATGACGCTTCTATTCGAATTTGTTGTTTGGGCGGTTGTTTCTTTCCTGATTTCTGAATTTCTAGGTTATCTCCTTCATCGACTGTTGCATTCCGACACGATCCGAATCTTGAGTCGGAGCCATATGGAGCATCACTTGCTGCGCTACGGTCCGTTGGCGGAGCAACGGCCCGAAGGAGGCTATCTGGAGGCGACCGGAGACAGACCAGCGATCGGAAACGTGGGCCTCGAATGGCTGATACCCGGCGGGCTGCTTTTGCTCGGCTGTGTTCTTGTTCTGAATGTTTTTCATGTTCGGTTCATTTTTCAAATCACATTTGTCGCAATTGCACTTGCTTGGAGCTTCGTCACTTTCAGCTACGTTCACGATGGGATGCACATTAAGGATTTCTGGATGGCAAAGGCTCCTTTTCTGCGTAGTTGGTTTCTCGAGGCGCGCCTGCGCCACGACATCCACCACCAACAACTCAACGAAGAAGGATTAATGGACAAAAATTTCGGGATTGGGCTGTCAATCTTTGATCACATTTTCCGAACCCACCAGATAATGCCTGAACCGCTTAACCATCGTGCATACAAAGCCGCTCTTCATAGGTATTCATTTCTCAAACCGCAATTCGACAAAGAAAGTGAGATTTAGTGATGCGAGAGATAAGGCCGCTTTTGACTTGGATCTACACCTCAATTGCACTCTTGGGCGCATTCCATTTGGTGGGCTGTGGTTCTGGATCGACACAGCAAAAGCCCAGCAAGACTATCACGGAGATTACGATTTCCCCGGCTGACACAGTACTATCGGTAAGTTCGACGCTACAGCTGCAGGCCACGGGAAGATTCAGTGATGGCTCGACGAGCGATGTCTCTTCAGCGGTCTTTTGGAGTTCGTCAGACACATCTGCCCTCTCTGTAAATGGCACTGGACTCGTAACCGCCGTCTCTGTTGGTCGCATTCAAATAACAGCAACTTCGGGCAGTGCCTCTGGCAAAGACCAGATATCTGTCATTCTTGGAAATTCATCAAATGTTCCAAGATTTGCTTTTGTGCCCAATATGGCCGACGGAACGCTTTCCAGTTTCACGGTCAACGCCAGCACCGGACAACTTCGGCACAACGGCTATCAACCTGTAGGCCATATACCCAGCTCTGTCGCCGTCGACCCTCGGGCAAAGTTCGTGTATGTAGCGAATTCTGATTCCAACAATATCTCCGCTTTTTCCATATCGACTGCCGGACAATTAGCTCCCATCGCAGGGCAACCGTTTGCCGATGAGATCTCTCCGTTGTCGCTGGTAATCGACCCAACGGGGTCTTTCTTATATTCGGCGAATTCTGGTAGTGGAAATGTCCAAGCATATTCGATTGATTTACAAAGTGGGCAGCTAACTGCAATTCAGGGTTCTCCGTTCGCCGCAGCGGGGAGCCCGAGTTCATTGGCGATCGACCCGCTTGGGAAGTTTCTATACGTGGCCAACGGCGTCTCGAACAACGTCTCAGCTTACGCGATCGATGCAAAATCCGGGGCGCTCTCGCCTGTTCAGGGATCTCCGTTCGTCGCCGGCTCCAGCCCTTCTGCGATCGCGGTGGACCCCGCAGGCACATTTTTGTACGTTGCAAACTCTGCCTCTTCTAACGTCTCCGTGTTCAACAGGGATAGCGCATCCGGCGTGCTAGCAACCGCTCAAGGCTCTCCATTTCCGACTGGTGGTGGTCAAGAGATCTCTGGAGTCGCAACTTCGCCAGATGGGAAAACCCTTTATGTCTCCAATTTCGGGTCTAGCAACGTTTCCGCTCTTTCCGTGGAAGCAGGCGGAAAACTCACTCCAGTCGCGGGTTCGCCGTTCCCTGTAGACTCAAGCCCGCGGCAGATTCAGATTGATCCGAGCGGGAAGTTTGCGTACGTTCCCCTTCTTTCGGCGTGCGAAGTCGAAGTCTTCTCCGTTGCACCAAATGGAGCATTGTCTGGCTCTGCGAGGATACGCACACGGCAACAAGCAGCGTCGATAGCATTTGCCCTGGGCACGGCACCTGTCAGCTACACTCCAAAATTTCTTTACGCGACGAACATAACAAGCAACAATCTCTCAGCGTTCGGCATAGACGCAAACAGCGGTGCGCTTTCCCCAATTGTCGGAGAACCCTTTGCGACGGGGGCAAATCCCTTCGGGGCGACGGTCGATCCTTGGGGCAAGTTTGTCTACGTATCAAATGGTTTCAACAGCGTTACGAACAAGCCGGAAAAGTCTATTTCCGGGTTCTCAATCCATGCAGACGGGTCTGTGACTCAGTTAGCTGGTTCGCCGTTTCCCGCAGGCGCCATGACAGCAGGCCTCACCACAGATCCATCGGGAAGATTTCTTTACGCAACAAATTTTGGCGATGGGACGCTTTCTGCATACGCGATTGATTCTTCGGCAGGTGCATTAACTCCGGTGCCTGGCTCTCCGTTTACAGTCAATCAAGAGCCGCAAGCTGTGAAGGTTGATCCAACAGGTCAGTTCCTATTCGTGGGAATGCTCTCGTACAAAATAGACCCTACTTCCGGCGCCTTGACGCCGCTGGAGTCCGGTCGCAACGGAAATCCAAGCGATATCGCAATTGATCCAACGGGAAAATTTGTCTACTACGCTTTTCAAGGGCAGGCACAAATAACCCAATATTCCATCGACGCAGTATCGGGCGATCTGACTTTTATCGGCTCAACGACACCCCCGCCGACCAGCGCAGCAGTTTCGCTGGGAGTCGAACCAACAGGAAAATTTGTGATTTCAGACTTCTTTGAGTTCTCACCGGGCCCGACGGTGAATTCATTCGCAATCGATCCTTTTACCGGCGCACTTCCAGCGACGCCATCAAAGTCTGTAATAGCCGGAGCTGGCCTTTTTTATATGACGATTGACCCGTCCGGAAAATTCGTTTACGTCGCTGATCAAGGTGCTTCGCCAACGTTCCCTGGAAAAGTGTGGGCGTTTTCGCTGAACGCGGGAACTGGAGAATTGACTCCCGTAAGTTCGTCTCCATTCTCTGCGGGAACAGCAACAGGATCGGTCGCGGTTGCAGGGAGAATCCAATGAAATCGGAAACTGCTACGAAAGGTGAGGTCGTTTATCCCGCATTTCTTCTGCTCGCCGCCGCCTTCTGTTTCTTTGGGTGCGGCAGCGGAGGTCAGTCGCAGCCACCGAAACTCCTCCCGGATTTCTCCATCACGGCTCCTAGCAGTTCTTCGGTAGCACAAGGCGGATCGACGAAAGCGACCATCAGCATCCAGGCCATCAATGGGTTCGCCGGACAGGTAAACATCGCGGTTGGCGGATTGCCTGCTGGTGTTGCCGCGAGTCCCTCTGCATTTTCATTGAGTCCCGGGGGGCAACAAGACTTGACTTTTTCTGCCAACTCGAACGCGGCGGTAGGAAGCACCACTCTGATGGTTACCGCAGTATCCGGCGTTTTATCACATGAGAAGAAAATTTCGCTCGTGGTAACGAAGTCGGATAATTCCGGAACGCTCTCACTTCGGACAAATTACTTAAGGACTGATGCGCAATGGGATATCGGATATCTGAACTTTGCTCCACAACCCTGGATCATTTATGACTCCGCAACCCATCGCTTTTTCATCAGCAATACCAGTTTGAGCCGAATAGACGTGATCGACGCGCAATCGGAAAGCACAGTGGGAAAGATTCCTGTGCCGAAACCGTGGACGGGCGATATCAGTCCGGACCACAAAACCTTGTACATGGGGACTCTCATCGGAGATGTCTATGAAATTGATCCAGTGGCGCTCAACGTCAGAAAGCGCTTCGTAAGTTCAGAAATCGGCGCAAAGGGATTTGCGGCGTATGGCGCGCGTGTCATGGCAGACGGGAGACTGGCACTGCTTGGCAGCCAAGCTGGCGTCTTTTTAGGAGGACTTCCAGCCATCGACGGATTCAAAGACTTGCTAATTTGGAATCCCTCAGACAATTCATCCGCTGACTACGCGCTTGACTACAACGGACGAATGGTCGACCACATCAGCGGCTTCACACTGAGCACCGATCGTACAAAGGTCATTCTCGACGCCAATGGCGCAACCGATGTTGGCATCAGTCTTTTCGATCCCAAAAGCGGCATAGAGAAATTCATTCTTGCTCCGGGAATCGGCAGTGGTTTTCCGGTTCTGACTCCCCCCGACGGACAAACATTGCTGGTTTCCTTTGGAACGGGGCTCACCGTTTATGACGCAAATACATTGATCCAGATGGATCAGTTTGTTGTGGGAGATGGCCAGGAGGGTTACTCCTATGTGCTCAGCGCAGACGGGAGCATGCTGTTTGCGATTTCAAGAATTTCCTCGAACGCCTATGCCATCGATTGGAAGAACCACAGACAAATCGGAATACTCGAAGACTTTTCGATCATGGATGTGGTGAACGGAATCACTCCGATGGCTGTCGACGAAACCGGTCTTATTATTGGCACAATCGGGCGAGGCGTAGCATTCCTGGATGGCACGGTCTATCTGAAGTCTCCTGCAAAATCTCTTATGGGAATTTGCTGCTATCCCCTGGAGCCATCTTACGGCCCCGTAGCCGGTGGGACGATGGTTCAAGAAACGGGATTGGCGGATGGCGTTACTTTTTCAACCGTGCTTTTCGGCCATCAGCCGGCGACTTCATTCAGCACCACTTCCAATTTCTGGTCGGCAGTCGCGCCTGCAGGTCAACCGGGCTCCGTGAACGTGATCTTGGGCGGAACGGATGGGAGCATACAAATGCTTCCAGAGTTCTACAGCTACGGCCCGACTATAGTGGAATTGACGACGACAGGGGCAACTGCCGATGGTGAGGGAACAGGCCGAATTTATGGCTACGGGTTCGGGGACCCTGCAGGCGATGCTGATTCAAGGCTTAGCGTTACTGTTGGCGGTACAACCGTGAAAAATCTCAACTATTCCCGCTACGGATATTCACCGGCTCCCGGCCTTTACCCATTTCCTCTTGAAATGATTAACTTCACGATTCCTGGCGGATCTGTAGGAAGTACGGCCAGCGTATCGGTCTCAACATCCGCGGGCACTGCAATCGCGCCAATGGGGATCGCATATCAAACGGCTCCCGAAACGTTTCCCCTGGCGGGATCTTCTTTAGCTCAAGGAATCTTCGATAAGGCGCGCAATCGCTACTACTTCACAGACCAGAGCAAGCTTCAAGTGTTTTCCAAGGTAACCAAGGCATGGCTCACGCCCGTTGCACTTCCCGGAGCGGGCCGTCTGTGGAGTCTCGCCTTGTCGCCCGACGAAAATAAGCTAGCCGTTTCCGACGCCGGTTCCAACTTAATATTTGTTCTCGATGCGAGCAGCTTGACACTAAGCCAGAGCTATCCATTTACTTCAGATCCTACGAGCAGAGCGGGCGCCCTCGCAATCACAAACTCGGGAATCATCTATTTCATTGGCAGTGGGATCAATGCACTTCATAAGCTGGACACAACGAGCGGAATCGTTTCCGATGTCGGCACCCTCATGCCATGGAATCCCTTCGCAAAAATGATCATGAGCAGCGACAATCGTCACATTTACTTCAATCTTGCTGGCGGGCCGTTCATTTTGGATACAACAACGGACACGACGGTCACTAACGATGCCACAGCCAACGAAGGCGATCTTGAGATCGCGCTTTCGGGAGATGAAAGCAGGCTGTCGGCCGCAGACTTCTTGATGGATAAAGATCTGAATGCAGAGTCTTTTCTGTCTCTGACTGAGAGGCAGATTTGGAATGAGAAGGCCGTCTACGGAGAAAAACTGAGTCCTGACGGAAGTCTTCTATTCCGGCCGTTAGTTGACGCCATCGATGTGGTCGACGGGAAGCAAGCGACGCTCATTTCTAGAGTCGCTCTGCCAATGACGTTGTCTCCAGTGTATGACGCGCTCGTTGCGGACGGCGAAGACAATGTTCTCATTTGCATCACCGGAGAGAATGGAGATGGAGTCGCTCTCCTGGACTTGTCAAATATCTCGACAGTGGTTCGCCCGGCATCGAATCGAGCCACGCGGGAGACTGTCTCCTCCTCGTCAAGTTCGCAACAACGCGCGCCGGATTGTTGGGGGAACAAAGGTAAATCAGACAATTGTGCGCCCCGGATGGGTGCCGGCCAGAATTTGCTCGGGCCTCAGATTTCGCATATTGTCCAGACCAAATTCGCGGCGCCTTAGGTCAGGAGGCGTTCATGCTCAAACGCTCTATTTCGATCGTACTTTTACTTTCTTCCTCTGGCATGGTCCTTTGTTTAGCAGCCTGGGCACAAACCCAAACCACCAAGGACGGAGTTGATGAACAAGAAGCTCGAAAATTGCTTGTCGATTCGCCATGGGCAAAGCGGACGAAATTGCGATCATCTGTCAAGGTGCCGACTTACATTCAGTCCGTGGAGACGCCAGGTGCGACTCCTACAGGGCTGGGTTCAGGTGGCCTAGGGCATGGAGTCGTGCCGCCCTCTGCAGACCAGATGCTCAATCAGGCCAGCGGGCCTCAGACTGTTCCTTGTCTCGGGTGGGGAGTTGGTTCGATGGCACTCCCCTCTCCAACTTCCGAAGAATGCAAGGCAGCATGGCAAAGTATTTCGGCAATAAAGAGCGCGGGGCTACAAGAAGGGTCTGTGATTGTCTTGTGGGAGTCAGCGGAGCCAATTCGCGAGGCGAAGTCTCGTTTGGCGATCAAGGAAGCGCCAATGAGCAAGGCAGAAGTGGGAATCATCATCTCGGTAATCGCCCATCCAGTCCTGCGCCAGATAAATCCTTCAGGTTCGATGAAGCCTATGATCCGAGAATCGGCGTCTCTTCTCCGCAACGGAAAAACTAGTGTTCAAGCTACCGATGTTTCCTTTGTTGAGACTAACGACAGCATTATGCGCTTCTACTTTCCAAGTGGATCGGCCGAGCCTCAAGACAAACAGTTAATTTTTCGATTTGAAATTCAGGACACCATCGTCGAGGCAAAATTCAATCCGAAAGATATGAAGTTCAAGGGTAAAGTTGCTATGTGAAGTGAGGGCCGCTTTAGTCTGGGGAATGATTGAAGAACTCCACGATTCGCGCTAACGAATGTACCCGGCGTGTACCTCGTTCTCGTAATTTGCTCTCTTTTCTCGCTTTTGGCTCTTCGTGGAATCAATAACTCGCGTAGTTTCAACAGCATTGTTGGTTCGATCTTCACCGCCCCTACCAAACCTATCGATTTCCAGCCGCCTATCGAAGCGTTGGCACCAATAAACGCCCGCCAGCATCAATTGGAGTAATCACCTCTGATCTTAGGAATCTACTTTGCTATGCGTGAGCGCTTGGCCTTGTCAGCTAGCAATAAGTAAGTGATAATCAGAACGTAAGGCAAATCTAGAGAAGTAAGGAAGTTTCAATGCCGCATTCCACAGTAACGAGTAAAGGACAGACGACCATTCCGAGGAAGGTTCGCAAGGCGTTGCGTATCAAGCCTGGCGACAAGCTGGAGTACGTGGTCGAAGGGGACCATGTTACCGTACGCGTGCATCTGGGCACGCGGTCACTCAAGGGTCTGCTCGCCAGCAAGA
>Ga0126384_10001396_pt1 | contig 14281 bp, 13 predicted proteins | sample PanSoiMetPlot_36_FD_92543 | JGI IMG/M metagenome (GOLD analysis project Ga0126384, IMG submission 92543) | Tropical forest soil microbial communities from Panama - MetaG Plot_36 | ecosystem: Environmental > Terrestrial > Soil > Tropical forest > Bulk soil | place: Panama | collected 2016-02-17 | reverse complement strand
CCTGACGAATGGAATGCGGTGATCGATCCCAATGTGGGCGGCACGTTCTTTCTCACCCAGCAGGCCGCGCGGCACTGGATCGCCGGCGCGCGGCCCGGCTGCGTTGTCAATGTCGCGTCGGCGCACGGCCTCGTCGGCGCCGCCGAGCGTTCGACCTACGGCATCTCCAAGGCGGCGCTCATCCAGATGACCAGGATGCTTGCGATCGAATGGGCCGGGCACGGGATTCGCGTCAACGCGATCGCACCGGGGCGCATGCAGACCGAGTCACCCTCGCGCGCCGAGAAGGGTGTGGACGCGGCCTACATGGCCGCCATGCTCGAGCGCATCCCGCTGCACCGTCTCGTCACTGCCGAGGAGGTCGCCGCGACCGTCGTCTACCTCGCGGGCCCGGACGCGGCGTCGATTACGGGTCAGACGCTGGTGATGGATGGCGGCCTGACGGCCGCGTGACCTCTGCCTTGTTGGATCTCGCTGGGCTCGATACTCTCGGCGCGAGCGCCACCAAGGCAGGCCCGGGGAGGGGACCATGAAGAGACTCGTCGCCATCGTGCTGCTCGCCTCGGCGCCGTCGCTCGCGTCCGCGGCGGACGGCCTCGACTGGGCCTATCCGGCGACCCCCAAGCCCGAGCCGCTCGACAGCGTCACCCTCAAGCAGATGCCGGGCAGCGACAAGCACTACACCCAGACGCAGATCGACGACGGATTCAATCCGCCCGACTGGTTCCCGGGCGATCATCCGACGATGCCGCCGATCGTCGCCAACGGCATGAAGCCGTCCGTGCGCGCCTGCGCGCTCTGCCATCTGCCGACCGGCGCCGGTCACCCGGAATCCTCGGGATTGGCCGGCCTGCCGGCAAACTACATCATCCGCCAAATGGGGGACTTCAAGAACGGGCACCGCAAGGGCGTGCGCTCCGGCAACATGATCGCGTTCGCGCAGGCGATCTCCGACGACGACATGCGCGCCGCCGCCGCGTACTTCGCGGCGCTCAAGCCGCAGGTGTGGACCAAGGTGGTCGAGACCGACACGGTGCCGCAGACTTTTATCGGCCCGGGCGCGATGCGCTTTGCGGTCCAGGGCGGCGGCAGCGAGCCGATCGGCAAACGCATCATCAACGTGCCGCAGGATCCCGCACGGGCGTCGAGCCGCGATCCGCGGTCGGGCTTCATCGACTACGTGCCGACCGGCAGCATCAAGCGCGGCGAGGCGCTGGTCACGAGCGGCGGCGACGGCAAGACGGTTCCGTGCGGCATCTGCCATGGACCGGCCTACCAGGGCCTTGCGGAAATTCCCCGCCTTGCGGGCAGCACCGGGATCTACCTGGTCCGCCAACTCAACGACATGCAGACCGGCAACCGCTCCGGCGTCGGCGTCGACCTGATGAAGCAGGTGGTCGCCAAGCTGACCGCCGAGGACATGGTGGCGATCGCGGCGTATCTGACGTCAAGAGAGCCGTAGCGCGAACGATCACCACCCGCGCGGCTCGTCGGCGAGGAGGGTGTCGAGCGCACGGCTCAGGGTCTTGGCGTCGGCCGCATCGACGGGCATGAGCGGCGGGCGCGGATCGCCGCAGTCGCGGCCGAGGGCGCGCATCGCCGCCTTGAGCTGCGGCGCGCCGCCGGGCTTCATGGCGTGGCGCAAGCTCGCCATCCTCTCCTGCGCGGCGCGCGCCTCGAACAATTTTCCGGCGTGGCAGGAGTCGTAGAGCGCGCGCACCAGCCTGGGCGCCACGGCGGCGAGCGACGAGACCATGCCGGTCGCGCCGATCGCGGCGGCCGACACCATCAGCTCGTTGCCGGCGAGAAGCTGGAACTCGGGCCGCGCCTTTTTGGCGAGCGTCATCAGCTCGATCATGAACTGCCAGTCGAGGCTCGTGTCGATCAGGCCGGCAAATGTCTCGAGGCGACCGATCAGCTTGACCATCAGCTCGGCAGTGACCCTGGCTCCCGCCATGTCGTCCGGCGCGTTGTGCACGAACAGCGGGATCTTTACGGCGCCGCCGATCAGCGCGAAATGCTCCAGCAGCATGGCGGGCGGCGGGGTCCAGTAGTACGGCGTGGTGGCGATGATCGCGGCCGCGCCGGCCCGCTCCGCATGTTGCGCCAGCGCCGCCGCGCGCGCGCTGCCCGCCTCGCTCACATGGGCGACGATCGGCACCTTGGCGCGCTCGACCGCGAACTCGACCACGGCCTGCTTCTCGCTCTCCGTAAGGCTGACCGACTCGGCGACATGCAGCGGCACGGCGAGTGCCTCGGCGCCATGGCGCCGATGGAAGTCGATGACCCTGCCGAGCAGGTCGAAATCGATGCGGTGCTCGCGGGTGAACGGCATCGCGGGCGCATGCACGAGGCCGAGGCGAAAGGCGGTCATAGGCGAGTCCTTGGGGGGCAGACGATCACCAGCCGTACGGCTCGCTGTCGAGGATGCCGAGCTCCTCGAGCTGGCCGCGAACATACGCCTGGCGCTCCTTGGTGGCGGTCGGCAGCGGCGGTCGGGTCGGGCCGACGTTGCGGCCCATCATCACCATGCCGCCCTTGAGCGAGGAGGGATACTGGTCGCGGAAGAGCAGCCACAGCCAGGACAGCTTGTACTGCAGGTCGCGCGCACGCTCCCAATCGCCCGCCATGCAGGCCTCGAAGGTGGCGTTGCACAGGTTGGGGCAGATCGACCCGGCTGCCGAATAGGAGCCGACGCCGCCGAGCGGCACCGACGGCAGCAGATATTCCACGCCGGTCAGCATGGCGAAGTCCGGCCGCAGTTTGAGCGCGGCCCGGGAGATTTCTAGGAACTTCTCGCTGTTGAAGCTCGCCTCCTTGACGCCGACGAAATTCGGCAGCCGCTCGATCAGGCGCGCCATCAGCTCGCCCGTGATCTCGACGCCCGCGAGATAGCTCGGCGAGTTGTAGGAGATCACCGGCAGGTCGATCGAGGTCGCGAGCCGCACGAAATAGTCGTAGATCGCCTCGCGCGCGGGATTCCAGAAATAGGGCGTGATCGCCAGAATCCCGTCCGCCCCGATATCCTGGGCGTGACGCGCCAGCGCGAAGGTGTCCTCGACCGCGAGCGCGCTGACATGGATGGTGACCGGCACGCGGCCGTTGACGGTCTTGACGGCCGCTTCGGCAAACAGCTTGCGCTCCGCAAGCGTGAGGTTGAGCGACTCCGCCTTGTGATGCGGCCAGGAGATCGCGGGCGCGCCGGTGCGCACGTGGAAATCGAGCAGCCGCTCGAAGGTCGGCAGGTCGAGGCTGAAATCGTCCTTGAGCGGTGTGACCGGGCTCTGCATCACCCCGCGGAATTTGTTCTGCATGTTTTGTCCCGCCACGAAGGGCGCTCGGCACAATGATCACACGCCCGGCGCGATGGCAATGGGGAGACGCGGCAGATCAGTTCGGCGCGCGCTGCGCGGTGCGTACGAGCTTTGCGACTTCCGCGGCGTCCTGGATCATCTCGAACATCGGGGGAAGATATCTGCTCGCCCCCGGCCATCCCGGCATGACGTATCCGCGCGATCCGGACGGCCCACGTCCGAAGGCGATGGTGCCTTCGCCGCAGGAACCTGTCGACAGATCGATCTGATCGAGGGTGCTCAGCGGCAGCGACTTGACGTTGCGGCTCAACAATCCGGAAACGATGAGAATCCGGTAGTTGGTCAGCGCATAGAACGTGCGGCGCCGCAGGCCGGCGTCGACAAAGAAGCGGCCGATCATCAGGTACAGGCCGACGAGTACGAACGGAATGCCCCAGAGCACCATGAACGAAGGCGCGTTGGGGGCATGCGTCACGCTCCACTCCCAGAAGATGGCGAAGCCACCCCAAAACAGACTGAACGGGATCGCAAGGGCGTCCGAGCTGCGCAGGGCAAAGCCGCGGCGCGGCTGGCCCGACCAGATGACCCGCTCGCCGCGATCGAGCGCCGCTGTGATCTCCGGCGGCGGCACCGTGGCAATGAGCATCACAATCTCCGACGTGCTGAAAACTGCAAGGTTGTATCGTCCAACGACTGCAGCGACAAGGTGGCGGCGCGATCGTCGCCTACTCCGCCGCGTCCAGCGCCGATCTCGCATCCTGCGGCGCGCCGCGCGAGCAGGAGGCGCCGCCGAGCACGCAGAATCTCGCGCAGTGCGGATGATTGAGTTGGACCGCGCGGGCAGCCTCGGCGAGCGTGGTGCCCATCTCGAAGGCGGGATCGTACGGCACCAGCGTGCAGGACAGCACGGCCGGACGTTCGGCGCCCTTGCGTTTCACCACCATGCGCGAGGTCGCGCACATGACGTCGTCCGGCGACTTGCCCAGAATGCCCCAGCACGCCGTCGTGATCTCCGGCACGTCGGCGTCGGCATCCATCTCCGGAAACAGGACGAGCGCGGTCGGATCGAAGGCATCGATCGGGATCGCATGCTCGGCAAAGAACCGTGCAAAACCTGCGCGCTCCGACTCCTCCATCTCGCCCCACATGGTGCGGCCGGCGACCGCCACGTTGAAGCCGTTGCGGACGAGCCAGATCAGCCCGTCACGCGTGGACGCGAAGGTGTTGACGCCGCGCTCGTCCTCGTGGCGCTCGGGCGTGTGGTGGTCGAGCGAGACGCGGATCACGAGCTTGTCGCCGTGCCGGCGGCGAAGCTCGGCAAGCTTTGGCTTGTGCCGCTGCATCGGCCGCATCGCATTGGTCAGCACCAGCGTGCGGAAGCCCCGCCCGAGGCACTCTTGCAGCAGCGCCAGGATGTGCGGATTCATGAACGGCTCGCCGCCCGTGAAGCCGATCTCGCGGGTGCCGAGGTCCTCGCGCGCGATCTCGTCGAGATAGGGGACGACGTCGGCGGGCGTGAGGTAAGCGAGCCGGTCGTTGCCCGGGCTCGACTCGATGTAGCAGTTGCAGCACGTGATGTTGCACAGCGTGCCGGTGTTGAACCAGAGCGTCTCAAGCCGTCGGAACGCGACGCTCGCGCGCGGCTCGCCCGTGGCGGTCACCAGCGGATCCTTGAACTTCGCCGGATCGAGCGGCACGCCGTTGCGCCGCGGGTTGGTCGGCCACAGATGGCGGAAGGCCGCCGCCCGCCCGCGCCGGCGCGGCGTGCTGGCATCGGGGGGCGTCCAGGCGAACGAGCCGGGTTCAATCGCAACGCCGCTCTCGCGGATTTCGCGATAGGGCAGCACGTCGCAGCTTGGCCACATCCCGGTCACCAGTGCGTCGCAGTAATCGGGCGGAAGTCCGGCGCGCGTCATCGCGGCGGCGGCCGCGGCGTGATCGTAGGCGAGGGCGCAGTGCTCGATGCGCAGGCCGCCGTCGATCGGCACGAGCAGGCTGTACCAGGCGCGCGGCGTGCCATCATGCGCCGGCATGCCAACGACGCCGGCATTGTGCCAGAGCCGGCCATCGACGGTCTGGCTGAACGGCAGCCCGCAATGGCCGGCGATCACGCCGTCGGCGTCGGCGAGGTCGAGTTCGCGCCGCTTGACCGCCGCGGTGGTCGACGCGAACACGAACTGGTTGATCCGGCTAACGCTGCCGTGGACCACGGCGAGGCGGAGGCTGCCGATCACGAGATCGAGGCGGCGCGGGAGGGTCGCAAGCCAGGAGCGCGCATCCTCGCCGACCTGCCCGTCCGCATAGTTGAACCACGCGACGGACAGCCGCTCGCACAGGCCGTCGGACGGAAAACCGCAGCCGCAGTCCTGCGCGCCGAGCGCAAGCTGCTCATCGCAATTGCCCGCGACGACATGAATGCCGGCGCGCTGCACGAGATCGATGGTGGCGGCGGGATCGCCGCAATACGCAACGAGGTCGCCGGTGCAGATGACGCGGGCGGGCGGAATGCCGAGGCGCTCCGCCGCGCCGAGGACGGCGGCGGTCGCCTGCAGGTTCCCGTACGGCCCGCCGAACACCAGCGCGGGACCATCGATCCCCACGTCTTCCATTGGAGCCATCATCTGTCGATTTGCCGCTTTTGCCTCTAACGCAACGGGACGCTACTCAGCGTCCGCCGTCAAGCGGGTTCCATTTCAAATAGATGCGATGGAAACCGTCTTCCGGTCGCGCAGTGCTTTCGACGAATCCGACTGCCACATTGTGACAGCGGAGTGACAGCGGACCGCGGACAGGCCGAGGCGCGCCGCCTCGGCGACGGCCTGGTTGATCGCCGCCGCCCGAGTCCCCTTCGTCACTGCCCGGCAGGCGCGCTGTCGCACACCGCTGGCGGCGTGCGCCTCAGAGGAGACGCGCCGCCTCCTCGGCGGTCGGCACGCGTCCGTCGGGCGTGAGCCGATTGATTACGTCGGGCAGGCTCCGGCTGAGACCGGCGAGCAGTTCGTCCCGCGACAAGCCCGAATGCGCCGCGAGGGCATCGATCTGATCGTCCCCGAGCGCACTCGCGAGATTATTCGGCGAAATCGGCTTGTTCGGTCCGTTGCCGACCCACGAGTCGGCGGTCTCGCCCTGGCCGCTCTGCTGGAATTGCTTGAGCAGGTCGCTCAACCCGCCGCTGAGGACGTTTCCAGCCGCTGCGCCGCCGGCGCCGCCCAGCAGGCCGCCCAGTCCGCTCTGCAGCAGATTGCCAAGGCCGCCGCCGCCCGCGTCCGCGGTTGTTCCGCCCACATTTCCTCCGCCCGGATAGGCGCCGGTACCGCCGGGCTTGGCCGCGGGCTGGCCAGGACTGAGATGCCTGATGGTCTTGAAGGCGAGCAGGCCGAGCAGCGCCATCATGAGCGGCGACATGCCGCCACCGCCGCTGCTCGAAGGGGCCGGCCCGCCTTGGGCGCCTTGTTGGCCGCGCGGCCCGTTCTGCATGCCGCTGAGGACGTCGAGAAGACCCATGTGTACCTCCGTTTCGAGTTGACCCTCCGAAAAAGGAAAATCACGCCATGCTGCGGCGGTTGCCGAACACCTTAGTCCGGGTGTTACGGCCTTGGTTCGGCCCCGGGGTCGTGAATGACGTGGGAGACGACCAGTCGGTTCCAGATGAACAGCACGAGCAGCGCACCGATCGTTGCGCTGATGAGACCCGCACCCTGATCGATCTGATACCAGCCGATTGCCTGGCCGATGAACGTCGCCAGAAATGCTCCGATGACCCCGAGCGCCGTCGTCAGAATGAATCCTGCCGGGTTGTTCGGGCCGGGCGACAGCCAGCGCGCGATGAGGCCGGCGATGAAGCCGATCAAGACGATCCGCAAGATGCCCATGGCTTTGCTACCTGTTGATCGGCGACGGTCGCTACCGATTCATTTCGCGGTCCCGCCTCGCAACCACGCGCCCAGCCATACTGCCCCAAATCCGCCGAGCAATCTATAGGTGTGACGAGACGACTTTATCGCGCATTGCGCGAAATATTGACTTGATTTGAGCCGATTTGGCCCCGCCTGTCGGAACGTATGACTAAAAAAGAGACGAGCCGTCCGCGGCTCGCCTCAGTGGTTCATTCGATGTGCGACGAGGCGCTACGACGCGAGCGTCATTACCGCGGACTCGTAGCGCCCCGCACCCATGTCGGCGCCCGCGAAAATCTGGTGGCGCGCGATCCACTCGAAGGACTCGTCGTAGGCCTCCTTGGTGTAGGGCTCGAACACCAGCCGTTCGCCCGGACCCCAGCGCCGCGTATCCATCAGGGGCAGCCAGCGCGCCGGGAACTCCTTCTTGTAATAATGGGTGTAGCGGTCGGGCCGCAGATCGATGTCGCGCTGGGCGCGCTTGAGGGCACGGAAGTATTTGCGCAGATCCTCGGGATCGGGATTGCCGGTGACGATGGTCCCGATCATGAAGGTCGTGTCGATCACCTTGCGGAAACCGAGCTGCTCCGCGAAGTAGTAGGGGCCGCTGAACAAGTGCACCGCCGGCACCTTGCGATCGAGCAGGAGCTCCATGCGCTTGAACAGGAGACCGTCGTTGAACGACAGGTTGATCTTGTCGGCCGGCAGATACTGCTCGAGCGCCTGCACCGTCGAATAGTGGCTGCCGGACTGGAAGCCGACCGAGATCGGCACGCCGGCGAGATCCTCGGGATTCTTCACGGCTGACTCCGACGGCACGAAGACGCCGGCCGGCGACACCGAATAGACGTCGCCATACATCTTGCCCTTGCCGTTCGAGGCCGCGACGTTGACGGTCCAGTGGCAGGCGCAGCTGATGTCGGAGGAACGGCCCTTCTCGATCGACTGATACGCACCGACCTTGTTGCCCTGGTCGTGGACCTTGCCGTCGGTCTTCTGCACCAGCTCCTGGAAGACGTAGTCGAGGCCTTCGTCCTTGAAGTAACCCTTCTCTTCGGCGACCCATTCCTGCAGGCGGAAATGCGGCTCGATGACGAATTTACTCATGTTCTCCTCCGACTTGCGGTTGATCCTTTGGCTTGCGCTTGATCCCTGTTCCGGGACGTCCGCCTCGCGGACATGCGTTCAGCAACAGCTCGCGTCCTTTCGCCTGGCGTGAAGCTGCTCGGTGACTCGCCGTGCCCTGATCATCTTGACGTGGTCGTCCATCAGCCGGCGCGCGCCGGCGGCATCGCGCATCTCGATCAGCGCGGCGAGCTCCTTGTGCACATCGAGGATCCGGCGCGCGACCTTCGGCGTCAGCGTCGTGTTGCGCGACGGCCACGACACGTTCTGCAGCGAGATGAACTGCACGACGAGCACGCGGTTGTGCGAAGCCTCGGCGATGGCGAGATGGAATTCGCGGCTCGACATCGTGTAGGCGTTGACGTCGTCGAGCTTGCTCTCGGCGTCGGCGAGCAGCGCCCGCAGGCGCGCATGGTCGGCGGCTGTGGCGTTCTCCGCGGCAAGTTCCGCCGCCATGCATTCGACCGCACGCTGGGCGTCGAGGATCTCGGCCGCGCTGACACCGGTAAGATCAAGCTGGACGGCGAGCGCCTCGGCGAACAGACGCGGGTTGCCGCGCGCGATGCGCGCGCCCCCGCCCTTGCCCATGCGGATCTCGACGATGCCGAGCGCTTCCAGCGTGCGCAGCGCGTCGCGCGCGACGATCCGGCTCACGCCGTGGCGCGCCGCCAGGTCCTTCTCGGTGCCGAGGAAATCGCCCGGCTTGAGCCGCTTGGCAAAGAGCGCCTCGCGCACGTCGGCGACGATCTGGGAGGAGAGCGAGGCCGAGCGGCCGACCACGATGAAGCCGGTGCCGCCGATGCCGGCGGACGGGGAAAGCAGGGAGGCGGACGGCGTCTTCATCGGTTCGGGTCCGGAAGCCCAGCCGGTTGAAAAATCATAAAGATGATATCTTATGGCCCGGCTGTGTCAAGGGCGGCACGTTTCTCAGCGACCGCACGGCGTGCCATCCTGCGGCTCACAAAAACAGGCCGGGGAGGGCGACGCATGAGCAACTGGACGCGCGCCGCAGCGGTGTGGGCCGTTCTGCTGGTCGCGCCGGGGAGCGCGCCGGCGCAAACCTATCCGGCACGCCCGATCACGATCGTGGTGCCGGCGTCGCCTGGCGGCGTGACCGACATGCTCGGCCGCGTGCTCGCCAAGCGGTTCACGGCCGACTGGGGTCAGCAGGCCATCGTCGAGAACAAGCCCGGCGCCAACAACCAGATCGCGGCCGAATACGTCGCGAAGGCGGCGCCGGACGGCTACACGCTGTTCGTCGGCCCGGAGACGACCTTCGTGGTCAATCCGAGCATCTACGGCAAGCTGCCCTACGATCCGGTCAGGGATTTCACGCCGATCACCGGCCTCATCACCATCAATCACGCCCTGATCGTCAATCCGTCGCTGCCGGTCGCGAACGTGACGGAGCTCGTCGGGCTCGCGAGGTCGCGGCCCGGTGAATTGAACTACGGGACGTTCGGCATCGGATCGAGCGGCCACCTCAACATGGAGCTGTTGCAGAGCCAGGCCGGCGTGAAGCTCACGCCGGTCCACTACAAGGGGGCGACGCCGGCGCTCACTGACGTGATCGCGGGTCACATCCAGCTCATGTTCATCAGCGTCGGCAGCGCGGTGCCGCAATGGAAGGCCGGCAAGGTCCGGATGCTTGCGGTCGGCGCGAAGAAGCGGCTCGCCGACCTCGCCGAGATTCCGACCGTGGGGGAGAGCGGCCTGCCGGACTTCGAGGCGGTCTCCTGGTTCGCGCTCTATGGCCCGGCCGGGATGCCCGCCGAGATCGTTGCCAAGCTCAACGGCGAGGTCCGCAGCCTGTTCGCCGATCCGGAGGTGCGAAAGTCGTTCCTCGCGCCGCAATATTTCGAGTCGATCGTCGACTCTCCCGCCGAGCTCACCGGCTATCTCGCGGCGGAGGCGAAGAAATGGGGCAAGGTGATCCGCGACGCCAACATCAGGGTCGAGTAAGGGGACGGGCGTGACGGACAAGAAAGCGGTGCTGGACAAGACCGAGCTGCCCGAAGACCTCGCCCAATTCCGCGACAGCTACGTCGCACTGTTCGGCGCGCTGCCGGCGCTGCCGGCGGCCCGCTTCGACCTGTCGGGCGATATCGATCCGCAGGCGCTGCGGCTGGTCGAGCAACTGCGCGCGCACGCCTTCTATTCGGATGTGTTCGACGTCAAGACGACCAATCTCATCCTGTTCGGCATGCTGTTGGTCGAGCACCATCCGGCCGCGCAGATGCATGCACTCGCGGCGCGCCGCGCCGGCGCCACCTGGCATGAGCTGCACAAGGTGGTCGAGCTTGCCTCCGCGTCCGGCGCGCTCGCGCCCGCCAATCAGGGCGGCGCGCTGCTCAAGGCGCTGCGCGACAAGGAAGAAGAATCGTAGCCCGGATGGAGGCGCGCAGCGCCGCAAATCCGGGGAGCGCAACCCGCATTTCGCTACGCTCAATGCGGGCTACGACGCCAATTTCGGGATCAACCCGAGCGCATTGTCGCGCTCGATCTTCTGCCGGTCGGCACCGGCGACGCCGAGCTGGTCGAGCACCGACACCGCGACGTTCGGCGACCAGAACGGATAATCGGTGCCGAACAGGATCTGCGACGGGCCGACCAGCTCGCGGATCGCGTTGAACGGGATCGGGTGATTGATGCCGGCGATGTCGTAATAGAGCTTCTTGAGCTCGGCGAGCACGCCGTTCGGTACGCGGGCGGAGAGATCCTTGCGGTTCTTGGCGATCGCGGCGATGCGGGCGGCCAGCATCGGCAGGGCGCCGCCGCCGTGCGAGAAGATCCAGCGGATGTCCGGGCAGCGCGCGAGCGTGCCGCCGAACATCAGGCTGACGATGGCGCGCGTCGAGTCGAAAGGGAATTCGACCATCGGCGACGGAATGTCCGGCAGGATGCCGTCGAATGCCGGCGAGTCGGTCGGGTGGAAATAGACCACCGCCTTGCGGCGGTTGAGCTCGTCGAACACCGGCGCGAACGCCGGGTCGCCCGGCCATTTGTCGCCGTAATTGGTGACGAGGCCGAAGCCGACGGCGCCGAGGGTGTCGAGTGCGTGCTCGATCTCGCGCAGCGAGGCCTCGACGTCCGGCAAGGGCAGGGTCGCGAACACCGCGAAGCGGCTCGCATTGTCGCGCGCGAGATCGGCCGCGTACTCGTTCCACTCGCGCGAGATCTTCCGCGTCACCGCGATGTCGCCGAACCACACGCTGGGTGAGATCGACACGATCGCGGCCGCGATGCCGTCGCGGTCCATCGCCTCGAGCGACTGCGCCGGCGTCCATTGCGAGATGCGTGGGAAATGCACGTGGGTGGCGCGGCGGATCTGCGCGTCGGCGTCGGCCAGATATTTCGGCGGATAGATGTGGTGGTGGGTGTCGATGCGGCCGGACATGGGAGCTCCCTCGCGGGCCGCAGTGATATCCGAAAGCCGATCGCTCGTCATTCCGGGGTGCCGCGAAGCGGCGAGCCGAACCCATATCAGGCGCGAGTCATGGATTCCGGGTTCGCGGGCTTCGCCCACGCCCGGAATGACGGTGGTCGGCCTCAGGCCAGAAGGCCGCTCATGGGCGCGACCGCGTCGCTGTCCGGGAAGATGGCGGTCGCGAGCGCGCGGTCGTCGACCCGCAGATGGTCCTTGAGCACGCCCTTCATCACGGCGCGCAGGTCGGTGGTGGCCTTGAGGTCGCGCGCCTCGTGGAGATCGGCTGGCTTGAGGCCGGGCCAATCCGCGATCACGCGGCCGCCGTTGAGCGCGCCGCCGACCATGAAGATCACCATGCCGGTGCCATGGTCGGTCCCGTTGGTCCCGTTGATCCGCGCGGTGCGGCCGAACTCGGTGACGATCGCGACCACCGTCTCTTTCCACGCCGCGCCCATGCCGGTCTCGACCGCCGCAATGGCGCCGTCGAGCGCGCCGAGCAGGTTGCCGAGCCGGCCGCTGAGCGCGCCCTCGTCTACGTGGGTGTCCCAGCCGTTGAAGGCGAGCGCGCCGAGCCGCGGCCCGTCCGGCCGCGCCAGGAATTTCCCGGCGGTCCCGGCGGTTTCCGAGAAATAGGCGCGGACCAGCGGCAGGCCGGGCTCCTGGTCGTACTGCTTGGGCGCCAGCGCGGCGTCCATGCCGCCGGCGTGCGCGATGTTGGTGAGGCCGAGCCGGCCTTCGAGTCCCTGCGCCAGCGCGGGATCAATGTGTTGATAGAGATCGATCAGCCGCAGCAGCGTGTCCTGGCTCGCCGGCATGATCCGCTGCGGCATCCATGACAGGACCGGTGCCGGCCCGCGCACCACGAGCGGCGTCACCGGTCCGACCGCGAGCGTGCCCTTGAGCGCGACGCGCGCTCCCGGCTCGATCGCCCCGAAGGCACGGTTGAGCCAGCCGGTGTCGGTCGCGCCCGGCTTGGCGAACCCGCTCTCCAGCACGTCCTGGCCGTCGAAATGCGAGCGCTCGCGATAGGGCGTCGCCGCCGCGTGCACGATCGTCGCCTGTCCGGCCTTGTAGAGCCGATGCAGGTTCGGCATCGCGGGATTGAGCGCGAAGAACCCATCGAGTGGCAGGCCGGGCGCGTTGCCGTCCAGCCGCAGCGCAGTATCGCCGCGCAGGGCGATCCAATCGGGATCACCGACCGGCGCAACCGCCGCGAGCCCGTCGAGCGCGCCGCGCAGCACGATCACGAGCATGCGCGGGTCGCGGCCCTCGGCGAGCGCGAGCCGGGGCAGGAACGGCCAGGCGAACAGCAACCCGGAGGCGGCAAGCATCTCGCGGCGGGTCGCGGCATGAATATTGAGGGGCACGGGTCACCTCCGATTGAATTCGGGCGCCATCAGGGCGAGCGTGATCGCCTGCTGGCGGCTTTCGGCACGCGTTATCGCGCGACGCGTCTCGGCCGAGGCGAGCGGTCCGAGTGCGGTCTCGAGCAGGTCCTGCGGATCGAGCGAAGCGGCGTTGCGCTCGGCAACGCGCTCGGCAATGTCGAGCCGCTGAGCGAGCCCGTCGACCCACGGGCCTTGCGTGTCGGCAAAGCCCTGCGGCGCGGGCGGCCGCCACAGCGGCTCGCCCATGATGGCGCGCGCGCGCAGGGCGCGGACCATGTCGCCGCCGGGTTCGTTGGTGGCGCGCCGCGTCGCGTGCAGCCACTCGTTGGGACGCTTGAGCTTGCGCAGCGGTCCCTCCCACATCTCCGGCGACTCGATCAGCGCCTTGGCAATCTCTTTGAGGTCGCCGTCGGTGTCCTGGAAGCGCTGCGCCACGCGACGCGCCAGCGACTCCGGCGGATCGTCGGCGACGAAATGGCGGGCGAGCTTGCGGCCGATGTGCTCGGCGGTGGCCGGGTGGCGCGCCAGATCGGCGAATACGGCACGCCCTTGGGCGGCGCCACTCTGCTCATAGGTCTTGCCCGTCACGACCTGCGGGCCCGGCTCGTGCAGGCGCGGATTGAACACGAACTCGACGCCATGCTGGGGATCGGTGGCGGCTGGCAGGACGGTCCAGCCGGTGAGGACTTTGGCGAAGCTGATGACGTCGTCCTGGGTGTAGCCGGTGCGCACGCCGAGCGTATGCAGCTCGAGCGCCTCGCGCGCCAGGTTCTCGTTGAGCCCAACCTTCACGATCAGGCCGGCGACCGATTTCGGGCCGACCGAACGCGCATTGTCGAGATAGAGCAGCATCGCGGGATGGCTTTCGGCCGCGACCAGCATGTCGGCGAAACGGCCGAGCACGTGCGGACGGATCGCTTCACGCTCGTAGCCCCCGGCCAAGACCGGCACGAAGTCGGAGGAGACGCAGAAGTGGTTCGACCAGAACCACGCCAGCCGCTCGACGAAGCCGACGGTCGCCGCATTGGCGGCCGCAAAGCGCGCCCGGGCCTCGCTTCGGAAGATGCGCTGCGGGACGCTGGGCTCTTGTGTCGCTTGCCCTGGCTTGGCGGCGCCTCCGCCCGTCCCGGG
>Ga0126384_10001395_pt1 | contig 14285 bp, 12 predicted proteins | sample PanSoiMetPlot_36_FD_92543 | JGI IMG/M metagenome (GOLD analysis project Ga0126384, IMG submission 92543) | Tropical forest soil microbial communities from Panama - MetaG Plot_36 | ecosystem: Environmental > Terrestrial > Soil > Tropical forest > Bulk soil | place: Panama | collected 2016-02-17 | reverse complement strand
GCGCCTGAGCGCAGCAGGATCGCAAGTGTTTGTGCTCTCGGCGATGAAGAGAGAGCCAGCGCGAGCCCGCCAAAAAAATCAGACGGCCGCGACACATCGGATTGCGCGTGCATCGACAAGGGCCCGCTCCTGCCAACGGCGATGGATAGTCAACTCCATGTCGGCAGGACTGTCACATGATCGCCAGTCGCGACGGTGTAGCGCTGGCGACCTGATAAAGAAGAAAAAGTCAGAAGTCTGGGGTTTTTGCCTCGGGCTCAGGAAACAGGTTCTGGTTGAAGAAGTCGCCGTTGTTCTCGGCGCAGATGGTCTCCAGCATCGGGCCGTTGAACTTGAACCATCGTCTCGTCATGGTGAGCGGCGCGTTGAACGCGTCGGGGTCCTCCACCGTCACCAGCGCGGACATGCCTTTGCCGCCTGGCTCGATGGTGAAGCGCTCCACCACATGCAGCTTCTCGCTGTGCGGCGTGCGAAAATTGTCAATGTAGCTGATCTTGGTGGAAAGCCCGAGGGTATCGACCACCAGAGTGTCGCCGTTTTCGTAGTGGCCGATCGATTCGCCGAACCAGGACGGCGTCACGTGTTCCGAATGCTTATCGGTGAGGTAGATGCGACGCACCAGGTGGTCGCGCTGCCAGATCATCCACACCTCCTTGGGGTTCTGGATGAAATAGACAGGCTCGAAAGGCCACAAAAGCTGGCCGGGAACGCCTCCCGGATAGCATCGCGCTTGGGCCGTAAAGGGAATGTCGCGCACGCCCTGCAGGATCTCGTCGTTCGTCGCCTGAATCTGCGCTGCCGCCCACGGTTTGAGCACCGCATCTTTCGTGTTGGTGATGCGCTTGGTCGCGCCCGTACCGGCGCGATTCCCCTCGGTGTTATTCCGGAAAGGATAGGCCGGGTCATTCTTGATCGGACCATGGCCGGATCCGGGCGGCGGATCCTCCCAATCCTCAAAGTTCGACTGCCAGCCAAAATTGGCTGAGGCAAATTGAGGGATGGCGTGCGCCGACTCAGCCCGCGCTGTACCCACGGCAAGCGTCACCGCTGTCAGGCAGACCGCGAAGCCGCCGGCAGACAGTCCAATGCGACGGCACGCAGATAGTTCGTCTTTCGACCTCAATCCGGGCATCATTTCCTCCTTGAATGACACCGCGCGCAGGCAAACTCGTCCGCCCTGGCTGCGCTGTGCCCACTTCTTTTCTTTCCGTACGACTCTGCGCGGTGATCGGGTTTTGGTCGCACGACAGAGCGGCTATCATCGCACGCCATGTCCCCGAATTGAAGACATCTCGCCGCTCTCCGGTCGTAGCGGCCGTTGGCGCGGTCTCTCGTCACAAGCGCCCCGGTGCGGCAAACGGCGATTAGTGAACATTAGCCTGCGAGCTCTCCCGGCTGGCGTTCGCCTCGCCGTCGAGGGCGCTGTCCGGCGGGCGTCGGGGGGTCATCGTTCTGGGCCGCGCCCCAATACTCCGGTCGCCATGTTGCTTGCTGGCCGGCTTGTGTTGGCAGGTGCGCTCTCCTGCTTTCGCGATGCTCGCCACCCGCAGGGTCAGGCGTAGTCGACGCGGGATCCACCTAGAAAACGCCAGAATGGCCCATCCCTTCGCTTGGCCAGGATGACAATCAAATTTAGAGGGAACGCAAATCGCCTAGCGTTCCGAAGCCGAGGCGCTAGGGAGGTTATACTTCCGGGAGCGCGCGTTGAGTTCTTCGACCCGCTCAACCTTGCGCGATGTCTCCCGGCTCAGAGCGCCTTTTTGAGCTTCCGTCATTCGTCCTGTGCCATTCAGTTCGGCCAGGGCTCTGTCGACGGCGCCCAACGCGATGTTTACCATCTGCGGAGTCTGGCCAACTGCGATTCGAGCCGCCTTCATGGCGGCTGGAGATGCCGGGAGATTTGCGCCACCGACCACAGCCATGAGCGGTTTCTTGATCAAGTCGGCTGCCATTACGTAGTCCTGCGCGGTTGGCAATCCAATCCACACGGCGTCAGCACCGGCTTCGGCGTAGGCGGCAGCCCGATCGAGCATCTCAGCGTACGAATTGTTCGGAGTCGGAGCAAGGCAGCGCGCAATAAGAACCATATCGGTCCGCGCGTCGGCCGCAGCATGGATATTGTCGATCATCCGGGCCTTGGGAAACACACCCGGAACAGAATAGGCAGTGGCGCGGTTGAGGGGCATTCGGTCGTCAAAAGCCGCGCAGGCGATGCCGCCTCTCTCGGCCTGCTTTGCAAAGCGGTAAACATTCAGGGGAGTGGCGCCGAAATCGTCGACATCTGCGAGCACCGGAATATCTACGTTCGCGGCGATGACGCTGTCATACTCAATAATCTCGGACACCGTGACGACCGCTTGGTCCGGTAGCGCAAGTAATTCCAGATTGGTGGCGCTGCTGCCGACAAAAACACCTTTGAATCCGTGCACTTCGATCAGACGAGCCGTCAGGACATCATAAGCGTTGGCGCAGATTAACGGCTCCGGGCCTTTCATCAATTCGCGAAAGCGTGCACCCATGGTTCTCGGTGCGGGGCGCGCCTCTTGCTCGGCGGCGGCTAGCTTATCGGCAGCCGCCATCAGTCCCGATGCCGCCAATCCGGCGACTTGGACAAACTCGCGTCTATTCGTTTTTCTAGCCATGATCGCTCCTCGAGACCTGTGGGAATACCGTTAAATGAGCACCTGCCTAAACCGCCAGTTCCGCCCACGAGCTATCGCCGAACGGCGAGGGCATCGCGGCATGTCTTGGGTGCATGAAGCTTCCACTTCTCCATCCGACAGCGATGTGCCGTGCCCAACGATAACGTGTCCAAACTGATCCAGCCAGGACGCTTTAACGCTCAATTCGTCCAAATCTTGCGAAGGGCAACGCACGCTTCTGGCTCAAGCCAGAGGCCAAGGTCGCGGATTTTCTCGCCAGCATGCCGATCTCCAGACCACGGAAGGCCGCCAACGTGTTGCGCCGCGGCCATCTGCCTGAGCGGGAGGTCATGACCGAGATCGGCCCTGTCGCTGTATATCAGCCCGCGATCGAGTGAGGCGACGAGCGTTGATCGCCGGGATGGGAGCGCAGCGGCGTCGCCCTGCGCCTGCTATTTGCAGCAGTGCAAAGATCAGCTCTTCCGGCGCCGGGGCCCGCGTAGTCCTGTCGGCAGGCTGGACGCGGAGGACCGATACGACGCACACTGGCACGCGCCGTTATGCCCATTCAAAAGTCGGGCTTGTCGGCCATGGGCGGCTTCGCGTTCTTGTCGGAGTAGTAGTTGAGCCCCTCATAGTGGGTTATGTTTTCCGCGCAGATGCGTTCATCCCAATATTTCCGCAAGGCGCGTCGATACGTGATAATGCCTTTCCACGGCATGGTGAAGACGCCTTCATCCTCGACTGTGAATTCGAGCTGCAATCCCTGGCCCTTGTAGTCGGGGTCGACCGCGTAGGCCGGTATGCCGGGCCATTCCTTGAAGCCGCGCGCCTGTGCGTCCACGGCAGCTTCGTAATCGATGAGCCGATAGCGCTCGACGACGTGCAGCGCCTCCGTATAGGGAGTGCCCAGCCGGTCGATCATCGTATAGGCGCCGACCTTGACGCCGACGGTGTCGATCACCAACGCATCGCCTTCGTAGTGGCCGACCGAATCCCCGTGTGCGGACGGGATCACTTTGGTGGGGTGAGCCCGGTTCATGCGCACCTCCCGGAACTCATGATCGTGATTGTAAAGGATGGTGACCTTGTCTGGTCGTTGGAGGATCTGAATTTCAAAGTTCCAGAAGATGTACGGCACCGGTTCGTACATGCACATGGCATCGGGGTCCGGGAACGCGAGACCGGACTGCGAGATCTCCCCGCGTTTTTTGACGATCTCCGCAGCCGCGGGCTTCAGGATCGGATTGGTGTAATCGCCGACCAGCATATTGGAGTCGCTGGTGCCGGTCCGTGTGCGCCTCTTATTCACCACCGGGCCCGGACCCGAAAGCGGCGACTCGAAACCGAGCATAGGGTGGGCCCAGATGGCGCCGGTAAAATCCGGGATCGATGGGGCGCTTTGTGCAGTAGCGGCGCCCGCACCGCCGACGGGCGCCTGCTGTTGTGCAACGATTGGCGACGCCGCTGCAGCGGCGACCACAACCGCCAAAATCGCCAAAATGAAATTCCGCCGCCGTAAAGCCATGTGCCTCTCCCTGACATGCGGTCCGGTTGTTGGTTACACGCTACACTGGCTTCGCATGCGTAGGGAAGGGCGTGACGCGTCGTGCACGCAAATCGGCACTTGGGCCAATGTCAGGTCGGGGTCCGTCGACCGTGGTGCACGATTGCCGCGGACGGCAGCGTATTTCCCAGATAGCTTCCATGTCGACGCGTAAGGGTGACGGAAGGAACCGGCCGATGCTGTCGAAAAAAGGTCTTGGGGGATCTCTGAGCAACGTTGATTCAAGCCGAGCGATCCAAAGCGCAAGTTCGATTCAAATTTCCCCGCCTGAATTGCTCCGGGCGGGCGGCACAACGCCTAACAATCCTGCGGCAGGATGTAAGCCCGTTCACGCGCGTCTTGTATGGTTATGCGGCAGTGAAAGGCACAGAGTACAGCGTTCCACCGAACATCGCACTTATCACCGATGATACCGCCCATCCCGGGCGCCGGCCTTCCCGTCCTTGCGATTTGGACTACACTGACGATGCATACGTCAACTCAAAACGGGAGACCGCCCATGAAATACATGCTCGCACTCGCCGCGATACTCTCCACTGCCGCCCTGGTAACCTTCGGAACTGCCGCCGGTTTTCCGCCGCGCGTCCACTACATAGACCACGACAAGGTTGCCGCCGCCTTCGTCAAGGGCGGGCGCATCATCGAGGATGAAGGTTTAATCGTCATCGCCAATCGCGGCGTGCAGCGCGGCGCCGAGATGCACGACAACACCAACCACGTGTTCATCATCGTGGATGGCGAAGCGGAGTTCGTCACCGGCGGCAAGATGGTCGACCCGAAGGTAACCGCTCCCGGTCAGACGCGCGGGACCGGTATCGAGGGCGGAGTCAGTCATCATCTGACCAAGGGCGACGTGATCACGATCCCTGCAAAGACCCCACACCAGTGGAAGGACACCTCGAAAACCGGTTCGGTTGGCTACTACGCGGTGAACTTCGAAAGCAATTGACGAGCACCGTAAGTGCCCAAACTTCATGCGATGGCCGGTCGAGCGGCCGCGTCCGCACGGTCGGCTGCGTCCATCCGCATCTGGAGATCAAGATCCTCGATGGAGACGGTCAGTTCGTGCCGCCGAACGCAGGCGAATTTTGTAAGCGTGGCGGCACGTCATCCGCGAAGCAAACATCAAGGCGGAGTAAGACCGATTTGCACTCGGGTCCATGGTTCTCGATGAGCGAATCCTTCCGCTCCGCGGCCGCTTTGCTGAAACGCATGAGGCTTGCCGGCCCGGCTTCGTCGTCGCCGTTTTGGTAACTTTTCGCGCACGCGAAGCAGCGCGCATCTCATGCTGTTCAGTCCCCAAGGAGAATTGTCATGAATCGAGGTAGTACCTTCATGCTAGCTACGGTGGCCGCGCTGGCGCTGGCGCTATTACCAAGCAACCTCAACTCCCAGCAAAGTACCCTCAAAGAGCAACTGGTGGGAACGTGGACGATCGTCTCGTGGGAGGATATCGCCCCCGACGGCACGAAGCGGCAGATCGCAAATCCAAGGGGATTCCTTATCTTCGACTCTGGCGGGCGATACGCGCAAGTGATCGCGCGTGCTGATCGTCCGAAATTTAAATCGCCAGGTGAGCCGACCCTTGAGGAACTTGCTGCTGCAACCGAGGACTTCTTCGCCGCTAACGCTGGCACATGGAGGGTCAGTGAGGCCGAGAGGCTTCTCATCCAACTATTTGAGGCGGAGCTGAGACCCAATAATGAGGGCACACTTTTCAGAAGCGGGATCAGCCTGTCAGGCGATGAACTACGGCTCACCAGCGTGCGGCCGCTGCCTACCGGTGCACGAATTGATGTCGTGTACCAAAGAGCCAAATAGCATAGATGCAGCAATAACACGTAACCTGCGCTCGCAACCCTTCCCCAACGCGGGGCGAGCTCTACCAAGCGCTGGAGAGCACTTTACGGGTGAAGCTGTCAGCCCTCAGAAAGCCACGGATCACTGTAAAGTGGGATTCGCTTTTGCTTCACTCTCTTGAGTTGCGAATATTCCTGCACTCGAAATTTATAAAATGAATTGGATCGAATAGTTTGCGCTCCGCCCGGCCGCAGAAGTCGAAGAGCTAGCCACGCCGGCGTAACCAAGTGAAAGCTTACCTAGTCAAGGTCTGGCTCTCCGGAAGGATTGCGGCCGCGCACCGAACCGACGTTGAGGGCCACAAGCGAAACGAGCAGCACCGAAAGTTCGACGCAATAAAGCCGTCATTCAAAGCGGGCGAGCAATCAGATGACCTCGATCAGGGCGCGCTGGCGATCGTTGATCAATGCTTGACATGCAAGTCATGACTTGCCTATTATTAGGCAAGGACGAACTTGCGTATTGCACATGTCAAAACGCCACGACACCGACGTGCTGTTCAAGGCCCTAGCTGATCCCAGCAGGCGCAAGCTGCTGGACCTGCTGCATGCGCACGACGGCCGCACACTCAACGAGTTGTGCGAACACCTGGATATGACACGGCAGGGCGTGACGCAACACCTGGACCTCCTGGAGGCGGCGAACCTGGTCGCTACGGTACGGCGCGGCCGCGAAAAGCTGCACTTCATCAATCCAGTACCGCTACAGGAGATCTACGAGCGCTGGATTGCCAAGTTCGAAAAGCCGCGCCTTAAGGCACTCTCGGATCTGAAACGACGACTGGAGAAACCCAATGGCTAGATCGACCTTTGTCTACGTGACCTACATCCGCACCACGCCGGAGAAGCTGTGGTCAGCGCTGACCGACGCGGAGTTCATGAAGCAGTACTGGTTCGGCAGTCACTGCGAAAGCCAGTGGACGGCGGGATCCTCGTGGAAGAATGTGTACCCCGATGGCCGCATCACCGACGTCGGCGAGATCGTCGAGGCCGAGCCGCCACGGCGGTTAGTGATCCGCTGGCAGCATCAGGACAAGCCCGAGCTCAAGGCCGAAGGCAAGTCACTATGCACGATGGAATTAGAACCCAGCGGAACGACGGTCAAGCTCTCCATCACCCACACCATCGAGCGCGAACCCTCGAAATTCATCGCGGCGGTGTCCGGCGGCTGGCCGAAGGTCATCTCCAACCTCAAGTCTCTGCTGGAGACGGGCTCGATCGTTCTGCCGGACCCATACCCCACTGAGAGTGCCCACTCTGGAAGGGAGTAACCATGGCAAGATTCTATATCGGATTTCTCCATGGTGATATCGCTGATGAGAGCGAGTTCTTACGAAATGCTTAGACCTGTTGGCTGGAAATCAAGTCCGACAATGTGGAGGAAATGATGTGGCAAATTCCGGATTTCGTTGTCAGGAAACTTGAGGGAGCGGAACCTCGCCTTAAGCATGGGAGTGTTTCACAGTCGATTCGCCACGGTAGGGGACGATCTGCCGTTCGAGCAGCGAGTGCACAGACTGCATTCCTGCCGAGAGGTCGCCGCGAGCGGCATACGCTATGTGACCATCTGGCCGGATCAGCATGAGGCCGCTTGTCCTGCCCCTGCGCAACTCGAGCACATGAGACCACGACCCGGCGAGGCGCGTTGCGGCCTCCAGATCCGGTTTGGGCGCGTCGTCACCGAGCAGCAGGAGAAAGCGGCTCCTGATGCCATCGCCGCCGCGCAGTGAGTCGTCAAAGTAGCGCTCGCCGGCTCCATCGATGATCGGGCTGCCGCCGTAGGCGACCCCGAGCCCGGACAGGTTCATCATGAAGGCGCGCCGGAACGCCGGCAGCCGAGTCACGAGCGGAATCGCCATATTCCGCGATCTGCACGAACCTGCTGCGCGCGTCCATCACTCTCGTCAAGGTATGAGTGGTACCGATCACCCGTCGGATCACCGGTAGACGCTCCGCGGCATAACTCTCCAGCAGATCGTCGGCTGCATATCCACAGGCGGCAAGATCGAGCTTCCACGCCAAATTCCACGCGTCGTGAAGCCCGGTATTCATGCCCTGCCCGCCGAACGGACTGTGGATGTGCGCTGCATCGCCGGCGATAAAGATGCGTCCGGCGCGAAGCTGCCCGGCTTGGCGATGATGGATGCGGAAGTAGCTGCTCCATACGAGCGAACGCGCATCGATGCCGGCGGGCGCCCGCTCGCCAAGGAGTCGACGCACCATGTCGAGGGACGGTGCGGCGCCGTCGGCGCGCTCGATGGTTGCCACGATGCGGCAGCGCGTCGCACTCATGGGGAAGATGGCAAGCGCGCCGGATGGATGTGGGCAGAGGTGCAACGTATCTGCCAGCCATTCGCTGGTCATTACATCGGCGAGCATAAACGATACGTCGTACTGCTCTCCCTCAAACGGCAGGTTCAGCGCATGGCGGATCGTGCTGTGCGCACCGTCGCAGCCGATCACGAAGCCGGCGGTGACCTGCGATGTCTTTCCGTTGTGCTCGAGCGTGACGCCGACACCACCGTCGCTCTGCTCTTCCACTGAAAGGCACGCCGTATCGTATTCGACAGCGCCGCCCTTGCGACGCAACTCCTCCACGAGCAGGCGCTCGGTCATGTCTTGCGGAACCATCGCCACGAAACGATAAGGGGTGTCCGCCGGCCGGAACGGTATGCGGGCGAGCGTGCGCTGCCGCGGGACAATGGCAACGGTGGTAACCCGGTTCGCGCTCTGAAGAAACGGGCCGACCACGCCGGCCATATCGAAAATCTCCATGGTGCGCGGCATGACGGCCAGTGCTTTCGAGTGCGTGGACTGGCCGGGGCGGGCCTCGACGATGCGGCAAGTCAGGCCGCGCCGCGCGCACTCGTTCGCCAGAAACAGGCCAACGGGGCCGGCCCCGACGATGAGAACCTGAATATCTGTATCCTGCACGCTTGCACTCCCGAATCACCGTGGCGCGCTAGCTGTGAAGCGTCAAGACGTTGTGCCTTGTCAAGCGAGTCGGCTGATGGGTCCTGTGCCAATTGTAGCGATGCAACCAATGAGACAACTGATTTTTGCCGTCGTCGGACTTTTCGAAGGCGGTAGCGTAGGCCCATTCGCGCCGAGCGGTCTGAATGAAGCGCTCTCTTTTCCGTTGGTTTGCGGGCGCCTAAGATCGGGTTTGGATGCGGTTGAGGTCGCGCCGAGCGGAACCGAATGGAAGAGTTGATCACCCCGGCGCCGACGCCGGGGCGGCGCCGGGGTATGGGAGAAGCTCAGCGTCACCTTGGAGCCAACCGGATCCGTGGAGTCAAAGCGTTCGTCCTGACACCGAAAGAAATCCCGGGTAGCATCGGCCCAGTCAAACTTCGTCAGAATCAGGCCATGACGATCATCATCACCGACGAGGACGTGAAACGGCTGCTGCCAATGCGGGACTGCATCGCGGCGATGCGCGTTGCCTTCGGCGATCTCGCTAACGGAGCCGCCGTTAACCGCCCGCGTGTGCGCTACCTTGCCGAACATCCAGATCCGGAGCGCAAATATCTCGCCAATGTCCATGTCGGCGCAGTCCCGTCCTATGGCGTAGCCTGCGTGCGGGCGGGTTCCCAGGTCATCAGGCCGCCGAGCGCCGCCAATGATCGGCGGCTCTATGAGAATCCGCAGGCGTTCAATTGGGGTATCGTTATTCTCTACAGCATTGAGACGGCCGAGCCGCTCGCGCTGATGCACGAATTCGGACTCTCCGGTATGCGGGTCGGCGCCACCACGGCCGTAGCGGTCGATCAGATCGCTCGCGCGGACGCTGCGACGCTCGGCTTGTTCGGGACCGGCAAGCAGGCACGTTGCTCGCTGGAAGCCATCCAGCTCGTGCGCCCGATCCGGCGCGTCAACGTCTACAGTCCGAGCGCCACGCACCGAGCCGTCTTCGCTCATGACATGGGTGGCGACGGCATCGACGTCGTCGCCGTGGATGACGCTCACAAGGTTGTCGCGGGCGCCGATATCGTTTGCTGCGCCACGACGGCGATGAGGCCGGTGTTCGACGGCAACTCCCTGGAAGAGGGGCAGGTCGTCGTGTCAATCGCCAACTCGGACGTCACCAACAAGCGCTCTGAAGTCGACCGGCGCACCTATGAGCGCGCAACCATCGTCGTCGTCAACGACTGGGAAAGCGTGATCGAGAACGACCAGACCGAGTTGCTCGACCCGATCAAGGACGGCGTCGTCAGGCGGGAGCAGGTCCACGAACTCGGCGACATCATCCTCGGCAAAGTCCGGATCAGCCAGTCGCCTCGTCAAGGACCCCGTGCGGGGATCGTGTACTACAAGAACAATTCCGGCCTCGCGATCCAGTTCGCCGCGGCGGGCGGCATCGTCTATCGCAAAGCACTGGCCGAAGGCTCGAACAAGACCATTCCGACCGAATGGCTCGGCAGCAATTTGTCGTCCTATTATCAGGCCGGGTTCAGGCCGTCACCGTGACGGAGAGTTGTCCCATGAAACGCCATCCAATCCTGACAATGCTTGTTGCCGCACCGCTGTTTGGCTTCCCAGCCCTGCCGACGGCCGCCGCCGATGTCTCGGATTTTTACCACGGCAAGCGGATCAACTTTATTATCGGCTACGGTACCGGCGGTGGCTATGACATCTATGCTCGTTTGCTCGCGCGGTTCATTGGCGACCATATTCCCGGAAATCCCACGGTCGTGCCGCAGAACATGCCGGGAGCCGGCAGCCGGAGGGCGGCGAATTGGCTCTATGCGGTCGCCCCCAAGGACGGCACCGTACTCGCGTGTCTCGGCCAAGCGACGCCGACCGACCAGGCGCTCGGCCAGCCCGGCATTCAGTTCGATGCACGCAAATTCAACTGGATCGGCAATCTGGTGGTGGTCAACAACATCATGTTCGTATCGGCCGCGTCCGGGGTCGCGACCATCGACGACGCCAAGAAAAAAACACTGTCGATTGGCGCGACGGGGGCGAGTTCTCCCTCGGTGCTGTATCCGCAGGTGTCGAACAATCTTCTCGGCACCAAGTTCAAGATTGTGCCAGGCTATTCCGGCGGCGGCGACATCAATCTGGCCGTGGAACGGCGCGAGGTGGACGGCCGCGGCAGCGATTCCTGGGCGTCAATGAAATCGACACATGCGGACTGGCTGCGCGACCGCAAGATCAATATCCTGTTCCAGGTCGGTCCCAGACGCGAGCCGGATCTGCCCGATGTGCCGTTGTGGAGCGAGCTCGGTGAAAGTGAAAGCCAGCGCCAAATTCTGGAAATCCTGTCCGGCGACGTGGCTGTTGGGCGACCAATTCTGACTACTCCAGATGTTCCAGCAGATCGACTGAGAGCGCTGCGCAAGGCATTCGACGAGACGTTGGCTGATCCGCAGTTTATCGACGCGGCCAAGCAGGCCAACATCTACATCAACCCGATGGGCGGCGAGGAACTGCAGGCAATGGTCGAGAAGATCTCGGGGCCCTCGGAAAGGGTGTTGACGCTGCTCAGGCAGGCGGCTGAGCTCAAAGGCGCGGAGAAAACCGGGCCGTAGAGACCATTTAGCTAGAGTGGATTCCCTTGAACAGAACGAGTGACCGCCGGGGGAATGACCGAACGGCGTAGTGCGGTGATGATGATTACATCGGTAGGTCGGGTATCCGACGCTCACTCGAAATCAATTACCGTGAAACTCGCTCCGGCTGGCTGGGGGATCATAGTGTGAGCCGTTGACGCGCGAGCCGAGGTCAGAATGCCTTCCACGGTTGCCTGCTAAAGTGGAAGATCCGCGATTCCTGCCTCCTCCAAGTCGAGTTCGCGTTCGATGCGCCTGCGTGCTTCATCGGTAATTTGGCCATCTTGCAGCAGCCTGTAGATGTATTCGCGCTCCGCCGCGATCAATTCCGACCTCAGCGCTGCCGCTGCCAGAGCGGCTTCGAGCTCGTTCGACGAAGGATCCGGCAACCGTACCGCACGATAGTCGTGACGGGCGCGCAAGATTGCCAGGACCGCGGGCGAAATTTCACGATCGGCCACGAGCTGTTCAAGCCGGTTTTGCGCCACCGTCAATGCTTCCGAGCGAGCAGCTAACTCGGCTCTACGCTCGCGCTCAAGCTCGTCGGCAGCGTGACTTGCCAGCCCAAGCCAGCGAACAACGCTCGGCGACATCAAGCCTTGGCCCACCAAGGTCACGACGATGACGCCGAACGTGACGAAGAGAATGAGATTCCGATACGGAAACGGCGTACCGATTTCCGTGGTCAGCGGAATGGCTAGCGCGGCCGCTAGTGAAACGACGCCCCGGACCCCGACAAATGCGAGGGAAAAGAGCCATTGCCAGGGCGGAAGCGGGTCCCGCCGTGCAAGCGAAGGGCTGAGCCAGCGAGGTATGTGGGCCGCCGGGTAGATCCACATAAATCGCGCTGCGATAAGGACCAGCACAGTCAGCGATATGGGTAAAATTGAATCGTGCAGTATGCCCGCGCCCGTTCGGTCGAGCAGCGTTCTCAGCTGCAGGCCGGTCACCAAGAACACCATTCCTTCAAGTAAATAGACAATCAGATCCCAAAAAAAGATTCCTTGCAGCCGCGTCGCCGCTGAAATGAGCAGCGGTCCGTTCCAACTCGCGAAAAGCCCGGCCGTCATCGTTGCCAAGACGCCCGATCCGCCTAAATGGGCGGGAATCAGGAATGCAGCATAGGGCGTCAGCAGGGACAACGTGACCTCGACGCGGGGGTCGCGGGCCCAGCGTCGCAGGCGCAAGCTCAGCCAACCAATGCCGATCCCAAAGGCGATTTCGCCTATCACAATGAGCACGAACGCTCCGGCCGCCTGCCCGAGAGAGAACAGGCCGCTACCCGCCGCAGCAACCGCAAAGCGGTAAAGGATAAGGGCCGTGGCGTCATTGGCAAGGCCTTCTCCTTCGAGAATGACAACGAGCCGGCGCGGAACGCCTAGTTGGCGCAAGATGGACAGCGGCGCGACCGGGTCGGTCGGTGCCACAATGGCTCCAAGCACAAAGGCAACGCTAAGCGGCATGTCCAGCAACCAATGCGCCATCGCCGCCACCGCGAAGGTTGTGAACACGATGCAACCGAAGGCCAACAGCGCGATGGGGCGTAAGTTGAAGCGAAATTCACGCCAACTCATGGTCACGCCGGCCGAATAAATCAGCGGCGGCAAGATTCCGAGCAGCACCAGCTCCGGTGCCAGCTCGATGCGCGGCAGGCCTGGTGTCAGCGCGAGCAAGATGCCGGCAATAACCAGGAGGATAGAAGGAGCAATATTGAGCCGGCGTGCGACTATGGCCACAATGACCAGCACCGCAACCAGCATCAGAAGTGTTTGAATCGTCGCTGTCATGGTCACACATTCCCCGTCGCTACGATAGCAACTCATCTAGTGGCTTTGCGCCAGCAGGGTTCCGACGAATGGCAGTATTGGATCAAGGGCAAAGGTGCGATGACGGTTTCCAACACGGGGAGCGGGGGTAATTCCGAGGCATGGCCTTCGTCGAAGGCGTGGATGAACTCGCAGCCGTCCGGTCCTCGTCCTTGAGGGAGTGAGGGAAGCCAGCCGGGAAATACCAGAGGTCACCCTCTTTCACGTGCCCGATATAGGGTCGGCCCGCTTCATCGAGCGCCGTCATGCGGCAGTTGCCGTTCGTCATGTAGGGCCGCTCGTTAAACTGATGCCAATGCATCTCGCGGATGCCGCCCGAGGTCAGTCGCATGTTGACCCCGGAGATAGTGTCGGAAATCGCGCAATCAGATTGCGTCACCTCACCCGCCCAGCCGCCATCTGGATCAATCACGCCGGCGATGTTTGCGAAGGTGTACAAAAATTCGAGCGTCGCGGTCGGCAAAGTGATTGGCGTCCGCGAAGCTGCTGATAGAACGTGTCGGCATGTCTCATTGCTGGGCCTTTGCCCGGATGATCCGGAGGCGCTGCAGGCTCTCGGCTGGCCAGACTGCATCGAGATCGTAGAACTCAGGAACCGCCTCAGCGCCGAGCGGCAGTGTCACCCACGGCTGCTTGGAGGACGTGAAAATGTGGATGTTGGGTGGACAGAGATCTGGGTTGTCCATGGTGCCGACGCGGACGAACCGGACAGCGGGACCTGCTTGCGGGTAGTTGCTCCAAACCGCGACATGGCAGGTCGGGCAGCGGGCAATCTTCTGACCCTTGCCACTCGCCGACGGCGTCACGACGATTTCGGGCTCACCGGCGGTGTG
>Ga0126384_10001393_pt1 | contig 14295 bp, 11 predicted proteins | sample PanSoiMetPlot_36_FD_92543 | JGI IMG/M metagenome (GOLD analysis project Ga0126384, IMG submission 92543) | Tropical forest soil microbial communities from Panama - MetaG Plot_36 | ecosystem: Environmental > Terrestrial > Soil > Tropical forest > Bulk soil | place: Panama | collected 2016-02-17 | reverse complement strand
TGATGATCACCGCGAGGAACAGTGCCACCGGAATCGTCGCCGCAACGATCAGCGCGCAGCGCAGATTGCCGAGAAATACCCACTGGATCAGGAAGATCAGCGCGACGCCGAACGCCAGATTGTGCAGCACCGTGCGCACCGTGACGGCGACGAGGTCGCCGCGGTCGTAGAACGGCACGATCTTGACCCCGGCGGGCAGGCTGCCGTCGGTGTTGATGCGCTCGATCGCGGCGCGTACGCGCGTCACCACGTCCATGGTGCGTTCGAGCTTCTGCATCAGCACGATGCCGAAGATGATGTCGGTGGTGTCGTCCTGGCCCGCCATGCCGAGCCGCGGCATGAAGCCGATCTGCACCTTGGCGAGGTCGGACAGCAGCACCGGCACGCCGCCCTGCTGGGTGAGCACGATGTTGCGGATGTCCTCGAGCGAGCGGATGACGCCGAGCCCGCGCACCGTCACGGACTGCTCGCCGATCGCGATGGTGCGGCCGCCGACGTTGGAGTTGCCGGCCGAGATCGCCGTGATGATCTGCGGCAGGGTGAGGCCATAGGCCATCATCCGGTTGAGATCGATCTCGGCCTGGAACTCCTTGGTCTTGCCGCCGAGCGGCGAAACGTCGGCGATGCCCGGCACGGTGCGGAGCTGCCGCTCCACCACCCAGTCCTGCAGCGTCTTGAGTTCGATCAAGCCCATGCCGGGCGGGCCGACCAGCCGGTAGCGCATGATCTCGCTGATGCCGCCGGCCGGCGAGATCACCGGCTCGACCCCGGTCGGCAGGTTCGCGTCCTTGAGCCGGTTGAGCGTCTGCTGGCGCACGAAATGGTAGTCGCGGCCGTATTCGAACTGCAGCCGGATGAAGCCGAGCGCGAACACCGTGTTGGAGCGCAGATATTTCAGCCCCGGCGTGCTCGCGACCGCGATCTCGATCGGGATCGTGACGTAGCGCTCGACCTCCTCGGGCGACTGGCCCGGATACTGGGCGATGATCTCGATGATCGGCGGCGCGGGATCCGGATAGGCCTCGATGTTCATGGTGGTGAAGGCCGCGACGCCGAAGCCGATGAACACCGCGAACGAGATCAGGACGAGCGGCCGGCGCGCCAGGCACGCCGCGATCAGTTTGCGCAGCATGCGCGGCTCCCGGTCATTGGCGCCACTGATTGTCGAGGAAGATCGCGCCGCGCGCGACCACATGCTCGCCCGGCTTGAGACCTTCGCGAATCTCGACCCGCCCGTCGCGCTCGACACCGAGGCGGACCTTGCGGCGCTGGAACTCCATCGGCGCCGCCTGGACGAAGACGACGGCGAGATTCCCCTCGCGGATGACCGCTTCGATCGGCACCGCGGGCGCCGGCGCGCGCTCGCCGACGGCGATCCGGAAGCTCGCGAACATCTCGGCCTTGAGCGCGCCGCCGGCATTCGCGACCTCGGAGCGCACCATCATGCGGCGCGTCGAGGTCTCGAAGGTCGCGCCCACGTAAGTGATGTGCGCCTTGAACAGGTGGTCCGGCACCGCCGCGACCTTGACCTCGAGCTCCTGCCCGATGCGGATGTTCGGGATGTCGGTCTCCGGGACGAAGGCCTTGAGCCACATGGTCGAGACGTCGGCGATGGAATAGAGCGCCTCGCCGGGATCGCTGCGCACGTATTGCCCAGGCCGCACCTTGCGCGCGATGACGACGCCGTCGATCGGCGACGGAATCGCGATCGCGCGCCGGACCTCGCCGCGCTCCTGCAGCGCCGAGACCTCGGCGTCGCTGAGCCCGAGGATGCGCAGCCGGTCGCGCGCCGCCGCGACCGCGGTCTCAGCCGCCCACAGGTCGTTCTGCGCGGCGACCAGCTGGGCGTGCGACTGCTGCCATTCCTTGAGCGCGCCCGCTTTGCCTTCGTACAGGCTCCGGTCACGCGTCTCGGCGATCTGCGCGAGGTTGAGCTGCGAGCGCGCCTTGTTCATCGCCGCGACTGCCGCGATCAGGTCGCTCTGCGGTTGCACCACCTCGGGGCTGTCGATCTCCAGGAGCGGCGCGCCACGCGTGACGCGCTGGCCGATGCCGGCGATCAGCCGAATCACGCGGCCCGAGAATGCGGTGAGCACGTCGGTGGTGGCATCCTCGTTGAAGGCGATCTGCCCAACCGCCGCCGTCTCGGCGCGGAATGCATGTAGCTCGACCTCCGTGACGGTGAGCTGCCGCATCTGCTCGGCGGTGACGCGGACGCTGTCCTCGTTGCTGCGCTCCGCCGCCGCCGGGCGTGCGGCAAGCAGCGCGACCAGAAGCGCTCCCAACAGCAATCCCAAGCGCGATCCAAAGCGCGCAATGGCGACAATGGCCGGCGCGGCGCGCACCGCCCCGCATCCTGCATCACCGACAGCGCCGCGAGCCGGCGTCAACTTCATCGAAACGTCACCCCCCTTCGCCTGCCGCCCATCGCGGCCGCGTGTTCCGAGAATGCCTTGGCGCAGCGACTCGCGTTCGCAGTCTCGCACGCCCGCGACCGCAATGGAACCGCGCCGCGGCGGTTGCCGCCGCACACCGGGCGCGATCATGCCGCAATTTCCGGCGATGCGTATCTACGCGATCGCGGTCCGATTTACCTGCGCGGGCGCGCGGGAACAATGTCAACCCTATGGCGGCCGCAATCACCAGAACTGCATGGGAATGGAATGAGCCAACAGCCGAAAGCGGCCTCGCACGACGCGCCCGGGCTCGCGGCCCGGCGGATTGCCGCCGACATCGTCGACGGCGTGTTGCGGCGCGCGCGCCCGCTCGACGAGCAGCTCGACGGCAAGGACGCCCATGTCGGGCTCGCGCAGCTTGCGGAACGCGACCGCGCGCTGGTCCGCCGCATTGTCGCAACCGTGCTGCGCCGGCTCGGCTCGCTGCGCCAAGTCATCGGCGCCTGTCTCGACCGCGGCCTGCCGCCCGATGCGCCGCGCGCCGAGACCGCATTGCTGATCGGCGCCGCACAGATCCTGCTGCTCGGCGGGCCCGCGCATGCGGCGGTCGACCTCTCGGTGCGGCTCGCCCAGGCAGATCGCCGTGCCGCCCGCTATGCGGGGCTCGTCAACGCGGTGCTGCGACGGATCGCGCGCGAGGGCCCGGGGCGGATTGCGGATGATGATCTTCCCAAGTTCGACACGCCCGAATGGCTGATGCGGCGGTGGACCGACGCCTACGGCGAAGCCACCGCCGCCGCGATCGCGCGCTGCAATGCGCTCGAGCCCGCGCTCGACCTCACGGTCGCCCGCGATCCCGACGAATGGGCCGGCAAGCTGCGCGGCCGCACGCTGCCCACCGGCTCGGTGCGCACGATCCCGCACGGGCCGGTGCCGCTGATGCCGGGCTTCGCCGAGGGCGCCTGGTGGGTGCAGGACGCGGCGGCCGCGCTGCCGGCGCGGCTGTTCGGCGACATCGACGGATTGAGCGTCGCCGATCTCTGCGCGGCGCCCGGCGGTAAGACCTTGCAGCTCGCGCGGGCCGGCGCGCGCGTCACCGCGGTCGATCGGTCCGAGCCGCGTCTCGCCCGCCTCCGGGAGAACCTGCAGCGCTGCGGGCTCGAAGCCATCACGGTCGCGGCCGACGCAACCGAATGGAGCGCCGGACCGTTCGACGCGGTGCTGGTCGATGCGCCATGCTCGTCGACCGGGACGATCCGCCGCCACCCCGACATCGCCTGGCTCAAGCGCCCGGAGGACCTAGCCGCGCTGGTTGCGTTGCAGCGGCGCCTGATCGCCAGCGCCATCGGGCTCACGCGGCCGGGCGGGACCCTCATCTATTGCACCTGCTCACTCGAGCCCGAGGAGGGTGAAAGCCTCGTGGCGGAGGTCCTCGCGGACCATCCAGAGCTCCGGCGCAGGCCAATATCGAACAATGAAATCAACGGGTTGAGCGACTTCATCACGCCCCTCGGGGAGCTCCGCACACTGCCGTCGGGCTGGCCCGACGAGAACCCGCGCATGGCCGGGCTCGACGGCTTCTATGCCGCCCGGCTCGAACGAATTTAACTGAGTTAACAAATGGTTAAAATGGACTTAACCGAGTTAACAGATGGTTAAAACGTCGGTTGCCCTGCCACGGGCCTCGGGTAATGTGGCGCCAAGGTCCCGCGCATGTTGTCACAGCCCATGACCAATGTTCTTGTCACCGAGTCGGCGTCGGTCCCCCAGCGTATGCGGGACCAGCGATCGCCGAGACGGGGGGACCGGGGGACGCCCCGCGTATCTGAGGGGCGCGCGCACATGGCGCGACTGTCGGCACGACTGTCGTTGGCGGCTCGCGGCAAGCTGTCGTGGCTGACGCTGCGGCGCGGGGTTGCCGTTACGCTCGGCCGCATCGTCACCCATCCGCTGCTGCAGCGTCCGCGCTGGTTCAGCCGTGACGACCGGATCGTCATCGCGCCACAGGATCTGCGCACCGCCGACCCGACCCGCGCGGCCGAGATCTACGCCGGCCGCTTCGCGTTCGCGGGCAAGATCGTGGTATCCGACGCGCGCTCGCCGTTCGACACGATGCCGCCGTCGGAGGAATGGGCCGAGGCGCTCCTGTCGTTCGGCTGGCTGCGTCACCTGCAGGCCGCCGAATCCGCCATCACGCGTGCCAACGCACGGGCGCTGGTCGACGAATGGATCGCGCTGCAGGGTTTTTGGCACCCGTACGGCTGGCGGCCGGAGATCGTCGCGCGCCGGATCGTCGCGTGGCTCACCCAGGCGACGCTCATCCTCGACGACGCCGACGTGCGCTTCTATCGCCGCTTCCTGCGCAACCTCACGCGCCAGGTACGCTATCTGCGCTGGCTCGCACGCGACACCAGTGACGGGGTGCCGCGCCTGCAGGCGCACATCGCCCTCGCCTATGCGGGGCTCGCCATGGCGGGCCAGTTCGGCCATCTGCGCACCGCGACCCGACGGCTCGCCGTCGAGCTCGACCGCCAGATCCTTCCCGACGGCGGACATGTGAGCCGCAATCCGGGCGCGCTGATCGAACTGCTGCTCGACCTGTTGCCGCTCGCGCAGGCCTTCACGGCCCGCAACGTGCCGCCGCCGCCGGCGCTCACCCGCGCGATCGATCGTATGATGCCGATGCTGCGCTTCTTCCGTCACGGCGACGGCAGCTTCGCGCTGTTCAACGGCATGGGCCCGACCTACCCGGAACTGATTGCGACCATCCTCGCCTATGACGATGCGCGCGGCGAGCCGGTCGCCAATGCGCCGCATTCGGGCTACCAGCGCGTCCAGGCCGGCAACACGGTCGTGCTCATGGATACGGGCGGAACGCCGCCGCTCGCCATCGCCGGCGACGCGCATGCCAGCTGTCTCGCGCTCGAGATCTCGGCCAAGCAGCAGCGCATCATCGTCAATTGCGGGCTACCGGCCGCTGGACGCGACAACTGGCGCAGGGTCGCGCGGGCAACCGCCGCGCATTCGACCGTGACGTTCAACGACAGCTCGTCGGCGCAGTTCCTCGAATCCAGTGTGTTCCGCCGCCTGGTCGGCACGCCGATCATCGCGGGCCCTTACGACGTCACGGTCGCGCGCGAGAGCAAGCCGGAAGCGGGCACCGCGCTGCGCACCGCTCATGACGGTTATGCGGGCCGCTTCGGCCTCGTCCATCAGCGCAACATCTGGATCAGCCCCGACGGCAACCAGATCGACGGCGAGGATCTCTTTCTGCCGGCCGACGAGCGCGTGGCGCCGAGCGGCGCGGCGGACGACGAGTTCGCGTTGCGATTCCATCTCCATCCTGGCGTGAGGGCGACGCGGCTGAGCGACGGTCACGGCGTCATCCTGATCCTTCCCAACAAGGACGTCTGGAACTTCAACGCGCATGAGGACCGGGTGGAGCTCGAGGAGAGCGTTTATCTGGGCGGCCAGGACGGCCCGCGCCGCACCATCCAGCTCGTGATCATGGGCCAGGCCAACAAGGTCGGCCGGGTGCACTGGACGTTCAGCCACTCGCAGCATGCCGCCCTGCCCCGCCCGCGCGCTCGCGGCGAGGAACCACAGCTGCCGTTGTAGATTTGAACAGGCGTCGGCGCTCTCGCGCCGGCGGTCTTGCTTCGACGGTCTTGCGTCGACGGTCCTTTCGATGTCTTTGCGAGGCATGCGCAGCATGCCCCAAGCAGTCCGCCTCAGCGGGCGAAGGCGGGTTGCGCGCGATGACGGAACCAGAACCATGAGCGATCACCCGCGCCGCATCGAACGCGCCCTGCTGTCGGTGTCCGACAAGACCGGGCTCGCCGAGCTCGCGCGCGCCCTCGCGGGCCACGGCGTCGAGCTGGTGTCGACCGGCGGCACCTGCACGGCGCTCGCCGATGCGGGGCTGCGCGTGATCGACGTCGCCGAGCTGACCGGCTCGCCCGAGATGATGGACGGCCGCGTCAAGACGCTGCACCCGAAAGTCCACGGCGGGCTTTTGGCGGTCCGCGCCAATGCGCAGCACGCCGGCGCCATGCAGCAGCACGGCATCCGGCCGATCGATCTGCTGGTGGTCAACCTCTATCCGTTCGAGCAGACGGTGGCGCGCGGCGCATCCTACGACGACTGCATCGAGAACATCGACATCGGCGGACCGGCGATGATCCGCGCGGCGGCGAAGAACCACGCCGACGTCACCGTCGTGGTCGAACCCGCCGACTACGCCGCGGTGCTCGCCGAGATGGCCCAGCATGGCGGCGCCACGACGCACGCACTGCGCACGAAGCTCGCCGCCAAGGCCTATGCGCGCACCGCCGCCTATGACGCCGCGATCTCGAACTGGTTCGCCGACGCGCTCGCCGAGCCCGCGCCGGACTATCGTGCCTTCGGCGGCCGGCTCGTCGAGGCGCTGCGCTACGGCGAGAACCCGCACCAGACCGCCGCGTTCTACCGCACGCCCGTGCGCCGCATCGGCGTTGCGACCGCCCGCCAGCTGCAGGGCAAGCAGCTCTCCTACAACAACATCAACGACACAGATGCGGCCTATGAATGCGTCGCCGAGTTCGATCCGGCGCGCACCGCGGCCTGCGTCATCGTCAAGCACGCCAACCCGTCCGGGGTCGCGGAAGGCGCGAACCCGACCGAGGCCTACCGCAAGGCGCTCGCCTGCGATCGGACCTCGGCGTTCGGCAGCATCGTCGCCTTCAACCGCACGCTCGACGCCGACGCGGCCAGTGCCATCACCGAGATCTTCACCGAGGTGATCATTGCGCCGGACGCGACCGAAGCGGCGATCGCGATCGTGGCGGCGAAGAAGAACCTGCGCCTGCTGCTCGCCGGCGGCGTGCCCGATCCGCGCGCACGCGGCACCACGGTCAAGACGGTCGCGGGCGGGCTCCTGGTGCAGTCGCGCGACAACGCGGTGGTGGACGAGATGCAGCTTCGGCCCGTCACCAAGCGGGCGCCGACCGCGGACGAGCTCAGCGACCTGCGGTTCGCGTTCCGCGTCGCCAAGCACGTCAAGTCGAACACCATCGTCTACGCCAAGGCCGGCGCCACGGTCGGCATCGGCGCCGGACAGATGAGCCGCATCGATGCGGCGCGCATCGCGGCGCGCAAGGCCGAGGACGCCGCCCGGGAGCTGGGCCTGCCGACGCCGCTGACGCACGGCTCGGTGGTGGCCTCGGACGCGTTCTTTCCGTTTCCGGACGGGTTGCTGGTCGCGATCGAGGCGGGCGCCACCGCGGTGATCCAGCCGGGCGGCTCGGTCAACGACGACGAGGTGATCCAGGCCGCCGACGACAACGGCGTCGCCATGGTGTTCACCGGCATGCGGCATTTCCGGCACTGAGGTTCGAGTTTCGCGGCCGCGCAACCCGCCGGATGACTGCGCCGTCGTGTCAGTCCGGTGCGACCGTCATTTCGATGCGGTTGTAAAGGCCGTCACGGCGATAGGAGAGGTTCTTCGCATAGGCGCGTACCAGCATGAGGCCACGTCCCCCTTCGGTCGCGGAGCAGGACGGCGCCGGCTTGGCCGCGGCGGCGCTGCCGGTCGGGTCGAACGGCGCGCCCGTATCGAGAAATTCGATGCCGATTCCGTTGCTCCGGCAATGCAGCGTGACGATGATATGATCCTCGGCAGACGTCGCGCCGCCGTGCTCGACGACGTTTCCAGCAAGTTCCGCGATGCAGAGCCGGGCCGCGAAGACCGTGCGCTCGCTCCGACCCCATCGCCGTCCTACGCTCTCCACCCACGCGTCGAGCGCGACGACGCCCTGCGCGCTGACGCCCGACCGGCGCGTCTCGGCCGCCGCAGACCCGGCGGTTGCGATCAAGTGCCCGCCGGTCGGCTCAGCGCGGCGCGAGCCTCGTCCTCCGACCGCACGATCGGCAGGAGATCGAGCAACCCCGACGTCACCAGCACGTCGGTGACGAGCGGGGTCGGATCGAGCAGCACCAGCTTGCCGGCCCCCCGCGCCACAGCCTTTGAGGCCATCACCAGCTGACGGATGCCGATCGAGGCGATGAAATCGACCCCGCCCATGTCGATCACGATGTTGCTGCGCGTGCCCGCCAGCGTCGCGAGCGGCAGCTCGATCTTCTGCGCCCCGACGATGTCGAGCTTGCCCGTGAGCATCACCTTCTTGCCGCTATCGCCAAAATCCAAAATGGTGATTTCCATGCCCGTCCCTCATCCCGTCCGGCCGTGATGACGATTTAGTATCACTTCCGCGACGCACTGCCATCAGCGATTTGGCAGCGTCGCGAACAGGACCGCGGCGACGTCGTCGAACGCCGGGCGTCCGCCCTCAAAGGCCCTGAGCTCGGACATCAGTCGCGCGAGCGGGGACGGCTCGTCCGAGCGAACGCCGGCCAGGAAGGCTTCCAAGCGCGCGTCCCCGAACTGCGCGCCGGACGGGTCGGTCGCCTCGGTGAGGCCATCGGTCACGATCAGCACCTGATCGCCGCGCCCGAGCGCCAAGGCGCCGCAGCGGTAGACCGCGGTCTCTACCAGCCCGAGCGGCGGGCCTGCGAGCTCGGCCATCCGCTCGATCCGGCCCGCGGCACGCCGAACGAAGGGCGGCACGTGTCCGGCGCGAACATAGGCGAGCGCACCCGTCTCCGCGTCGAACACGCCGAGCAGCAGGGTCACGAACATGCAGCGCGCATTGTCCCTGGCGAGCGCCGCATTGAGCAGACGAGCGACCTCGGCCGGGGTCGCAAACAGGTCGGCCGCGTCCGGACGGGAGGCGAGCGCGCGGATCAGCGAATGGGTGCGTGCCATGAACAGCGCCGCGTCGGCGCCCTTGTGCGAGACGTCGCCGACGACCAGCACCAGGCGACGGTCGTCGATGCGAAAATAATCGACCAGATCGCCCCCCACCTCGCGGGCGGGTTCGAGCGCGACGTCGATGCGGAACTCCCAGCCGCCGGCGCGGCCGGCGCCGGCGGGCGGCGCCAGCTCGAGCTGGAGCGCGCGCGCCTCGTTGAGCTCCGCCTGCCTGCGCTCGAGCTCCTCGCGCAGGCCGGCCTCGGCGCGGCGGCGATCGGTGACGTCGTAGAACCCGGCCAGGACCGCCGGCGTCCATTCGAACACGAAACGGACCGGGGAGATCAGCGCCCAGAAGCCGCTGCCGTCGGCGCGCCGCACCTCGCTCTCGAAATCGTCGGCACTCGCCCGCGCCGGCGCGTTGATGAGGCGCGTGCGATCCGCGGGCGACAGGTGCACAGCGAGATCGACGGCGGCGGGCGCGGTCGTCTCGGCAATGCCAAAGAGCCGGCGGAAGCGCGCGTTGACGTGCTTGACCTCGCCGTCCTCCTGTCCGACGACCGCGAGCGCGACCGGCGCCTTGTCGAGGATGTTGCGAATGCCGCGCTCGCTCTCCTGCACGAGATAGTCCGCATGCCGCTGCTCGCTGACGTCGCCGAACATCACCAGCAGTCCGCCGTCGGGCAGCGGCGTGCGGCGGATTTCGACGATGCGGCCGTCGGGACGCATCCGCTCGGCCGAATAGGGCGCATCGAGCGCGCCGGTCAGCTCGCGCAGCGCGGCGTCGGTCGCGGCGGAGGGCGGACCGAAGTCGCCGCGCGCCGCCATCAGTTCGACGAGCTCGGCAAACGCCGGCGCGCCCGACAGCTCCGCGTCGGAAAAGACCGCGATGTCCTTGAGCTGCCGGTTCCAGGCGGCGAGGCGGCGGCGCGAATCGAACAGCGCGATCCCTTGCGCCACGTGGTCGAGCATCGTCTGAAGCAGGTCTTCGCGCGTCGGCGCGGCACATCGCTCCCGGTCCGGTGCCTTGAACGCCATCCGAAATGCCACCCCGTCCGCCCCGGCGCGACGTCGCATGACCCGAGCCTGCAAATCATAGGCGCCGATGCCATCGCCGGACAATGGCGACGGGCGGCAGCCCCCACCTTGACCCCGCATGACGCGCCGGATTGGGCGGCGGACATGGCAGTCAGCGGGGCCAGATTTCGCACATTGCCAATCCGGCAAGGGGCTTCCCCATCCCCTCCCGCCCCCGTAAACCGGGAGGGAGACAAAAGGAGGAGCAAGTTGCGCATCGTCGACATCCGCGAGCAGACCATGCCGGTCGCCTCCGCGATCGCCAACGCGTACATCGACTTCACCAAGATGACGCTGTCGCTGGTCGCGGTCGTCACCGACGTCAAGCGCGACGGCCGCCCCGTCATCGGCTACGGGTTCAATTCCAATGGACGCTACGGCCAGGGCGGCATCATGCGCGAGCGCTTCCTGCCGCGCCTGCGCGAGGCCGACCCGAAGTCGCTCCTCGACGACACCGGCGACAATCTCGATCCCGACCGCGTCTGGACGACCCTGATGACGAACGAGAAGCCGGGCGGTCACGGCGAGCGCGCCTCGGCGGTCGGCACGCTCGACATGGCGGTGTGGGATGCGGTGGCGAAGATCGCCGACCAGCCGCTGTTTCGCCTGCTGGCGCAGCGCCGCAAGCGCGCCGCCGATCCGCGCGTCTTCGTCTATGCGGCGGGCGGCTACTACTATCCGGGCAAGGACATCGATGCGCTGCGCGCCGAGATGCGCAGCTACCTCGACCGCGGCTACACGGTCGTGAAGATGAAGATCGGCAACGGCATCGCCGAGGATCGCCCGCGCATCGAGGGCGTGCTCAAGGAGCTCGACGGCAAGGCGCAGCTCGCGGTCGACGCCAATGGCCGGCTCACGCTCGAGCAGGCGATCGACTACGCCAAGATGCTGCGCGATTTTCCGCTGTTCTGGTACGAGGAGGCCGGCGACCCGCTCGATTACGCGCTGCAGGCCGCGCTCGCCGAGTTCTATCCGGGCCCGATGGCGACCGGCGAGAACCTGTTCAGCCATCAGGATGCGCGCAACCTGCTGCGCTACGGCGGCATGCGGCCCGACCGCGACTGGCTGCAGTTCGACTGCGCACTGTCGTACGGGCTATGCGAGTACCAGCGCACGCTCGAGGTGGTCGAGGCGGCGGGCTGGTCGCGCCGCCGCTGCATCCCCCATGGCGGCCACCAGATGTCGCTCAACATCGCGGCCGGGCTCGGGCTCGGCGGCAACGAGAACTATCCCGACCTGTTTCAGCCGTTCGGCGGCTTTCCCGACAATGTGCGCGTCGAGGACGGCCACATCGTCATGCCCGAACTGCCCGGCATCGGCTTCGAGGGCAAGGCGGACCTGATCAAGGTGATGCGCGAGCTCGCGGCGTGAGCCTGCGCTACGCATTCCGCCCCGCAACCCACGACGACCTGGCGATGCTGCGCGGCTGGCTGCGCACGGCGGACGCGACGCGGTGGTGGGGCGATCCGGCCGAGCAGGAGGCGCTGCTGCGGGAGGATCTCGACAATCCGCTGATGACGATGCGGATCGTGTCGTGCGACGGGCGCGCGCTCGCCTATGCGCAGGACTACGCGGTCGACTCCTGGCCGCAGCCGCATTTCGCCGGCCTGCCGCCCGGCACGCGGGCGATCGACACCTTCATCGGCGTGCCGGAGATGATCGGGCGCGGCCATGGCGCCGCCTACCTGCGGCTGCTGGCCGAGCACCTGATCGCCGCGGGCGCGCCGCTGATCGCGATCGATCCAGACGTTGAGAACCTGCGCGCGCGCCAGGCCTACGCGAAGGCGGGATTTCGCGAGCGGGCGCAAGTCGAGACCAACGCGGGGCCGGCGGTGCTGATGGTGTTTGGAGAGTAGGCAGCACTTCCGTAGCACTTCCCCCTTCCCCGCAAGCGGGGGAGGGAGCGAGAGTCGGTGCACGCCTGCCGCAGCGCGGAAGACATTGTGCCGCGCCGCAGGTTGTTTTTGTACCCGGGCCTCGCATCGAAGGCGTGCTATCCTGTCCCCGCAATCGCATCGCGTTCATGAATCGTGGGGGTTCCATGGACAGGCATCGTGGATTGCTCGCCGTCTCGATCATCGCGAGCTTCCTGACTGTCGCGCCTGCGGCAAACGCCGGTGAGGCGTATCCGACGCACCCGATCCGCATGGTGGTTCCGTTCTCGGCCGGCGGACCGACCGACATCGTCGCCCGCATCATGGGCGCCAAGATGTCGGACCTGCTCGGCCAGCAGGTCTTTGCCGAGAACAGGACCGGGGCAGGCGGCAATCTCGGCGCCGACGCGGTCGCCAAGTCTGCCGGCGACGGTTACACGCTGCTGATGGCGACGGTGTCGACGCACGCCATCAATCCGGGCCTGTACAAGCAGATGCCCTATGACCCGATCCGCGATTTCGTGCCGATCGGCCGCATCGGCGTCACGCCGACGATGCTCGCCGTGAACCCGTCGCTGCCGGTAACCGACGTGAAGAGCCTGATCGCGCTGCTCAAGAGCCATCCGGCCAAATACACCTACGGCTCCTCGGGCGTCGGCTCGATCCTGCATCTGTGCGGGGAGGAGTTCAAATCGATGGCGGGCGGGCTCGAGGTCCTGCACGTGCCGTATCGCGGCTCGGCGCCCATGGACACGGACCTGATGGGCGGCCAGATCTCCATGGCGTTCGACGCCGTGCCGACCGCCATGCCGCTCGCGCTCGCCGGCAAGATCCGCGCGCTCGGTGCCGGCATGGCGACGCGCATGAAGGCGATGCCCGACCTGCCGACACTGCAAGAGCAGGGCCTCAACGGCTTCGAGTGCTACACCTGGAACGCGATCCTGGCGCCGGCCGGCACGCCGACGCCGATCGTGGAGAAGCTCAACGCCGCGATCAACGCGGCGCTCGCCGATCCGGCCGTCTTCAGCGCCCTGGAGAAGGCCGGGATCGATCCGACGCCGGGCAGCACGCCGGCGCAGTCGGTCGAGTTCGTCAAGGCCGAGCTCGCCAAATGGGCGCCGATCATCAAGGCCTCGAACGCGCATATCGAGTGAGGCTCACTCCAATCCGCCGCCCAGGAAGAGCTGGCCGATGCGCGGGTCGGCAAGGATCTTGTCGGCGCGGCCGGCGACGCGCATGCGGCCGAGCTCCAGCACGATGCCGTAGTCCGAATGGGTGAGCGCCTGCTTGGCGTTCTGCTCGATCATCAGCACCGTGATGCCGCGCGCGCGCAGCTGCTTGAACAGCTCGAACAGCTCCTGCACCAGGATGGGCGAGAGCCCGATCGAGGGCTCGTCGACCAGCATCAGCTTCGGCTCGAGCATCAGGCCGCGCGCGATCTCCAGCATCTTCTGCTCGCCGCCCGAGAGCGTCGAGGCCTGCTGGCGCGCCTTGCGGCGCAGCACCGGGAAGCGGTCCATCGCGGCGTCGAGGCGCGGCGCGAGGTCGAGGCCTTTGGGCGCCGCGACGCCGCCGAGCTCCAGATTGTGGAAGACCGAGAGCTCGGGAAAGATGTTGCGCCCCTGCGGCACGTAGCAGATGCCGGCCGCGATCAGCGCGCGCGGCGAAAGATTGGTGATGTCGCGGTCCTCGAACAGGATCTTCCCCTCGCGCACCGCCAGCATCCCGAACAGCGCCTTGAAGGCGGTCGACTTGCCGGCGCCGTTCGGCCCGATCATCGTCGTGATGGCGTCGCGTGGCACCGCGAAGGTCAGCCCGTGCAGGATGGTCTCGCGGCCATAACCCGCGACCACGCCCTCGAAGTGCAGGATGTCAGGCGTGGCCAAGGTAGGCCTCGATCACTCTGGGATCGCGGCGGACCTCCGCCGGATCGCCCTGCGCGATGATGCGGCCCTCGGCCAGCACCAGGATGCGATGGCACAGCGCCATCACGAACTCCATGTTGTGTTCGATCACCACGAAGGTCGCGCCGAACTCGGCGTTGATCGCCTTGAGCCGGTCGCGCAGGCTCGCCAGCATGGTCAGGTTCACGCCGCCCGCCGGCTCGTCGAGCAGCGCGAGGCGCGGGCCGGCCATGAACGCCATGGCGGCGTCGAGCAGC
>Ga0126384_10001392_pt1 | contig 14295 bp, 12 predicted proteins | sample PanSoiMetPlot_36_FD_92543 | JGI IMG/M metagenome (GOLD analysis project Ga0126384, IMG submission 92543) | Tropical forest soil microbial communities from Panama - MetaG Plot_36 | ecosystem: Environmental > Terrestrial > Soil > Tropical forest > Bulk soil | place: Panama | collected 2016-02-17 | reverse complement strand
GCCGTGATTTCTGCATAATCCCCATGCGTCCAAACACCGGGGAATTTTTCGAAATAAGCGGCGCGATATTTAGTCCCTTGCGCGTCGTTCCAAAAACACACAGGCATCGAGGGAAAAGCTTTATTGCAGACCAACTCGCCTTTTTCGCCACGGACGGGCTGACCGTTGTGATCAAAAACATCTACAGCCATGCCAAGTCCATGACACTGAATCTCGCCGCGTCGCACCGGCAATAGCGGATTGCCCAACACAAAAGCGGAAATAATGTCTGTGCCGCCAGAAATTGATGCCAACAGAACGTCAGCCTTGATGTCACGATAGACGTAATCGAAACTTTCAGGCGAGAGCGGGCTGCCGGTCGAAAAAATTGTCTGCAAACTACCGAGATCGTGCGTTGTAGCCGGCGACAAATTCTTCTTCGCTATTGCGTCAATGAATTTCGCAGACACGCCAAAATGGGTGATGTGTTCCTGGTCAATATAATCAAAGAGTAGCTTCCCTTCACCGGCTAGTGGCGAACCATCATAGAGCATCGCGGTTGCGCCTGATGCTAGTCCGGTCACAAGCCAATTCCACATCATCCACCCGCAGGTCGTGAAAAAAAACAGTCGATCACCGGGCTTGATGTCGCCATGAAGTTGATGCTCTTTCAACAGTTGCAAGAGCGTTCCGCCCGCACTGTGCACTAAACACTTTGGCGCGCCGGTTGTGCCCGACGAATACAAGACGAAGAGAGGATGATTAAAAGGCAGCCACGTGAATTCGATGATCCTCGTCGATTGAAAGGGTTCTAAGAACTCGTGCCAGGTTTGTCCGTGCGGAATTCCGTCATCGTCTTTGACCGCATCCAAGAACGGCACGACGATCACTTTCTCAACTGAAGAGAGCTGGGAGGCAACTTCCGCGTTCTTTTCTAAAAGCCTTACTGGCTTGCCGTTGTACCAATAGCCATCGGTCACGAACAAGATCTTCGGCTCAATTTGCCCAAAGCGGTCAACCACTCCCTGCACACCGAAATCGGGAGAGCACGATGAAAAGACTGCGCCCAGGCTAGCTGCGGCCAGCATTATGACAACCGTCTCCGGAATGTTTGGCAGATAAGCCGCTACGCGATCTCCAGGAACGATGCCAGCCGCGTGTAAAGCCGCCGCGCAATGCGCCGTTGCCTGAAACAGTTCGTTTCGGGTAAGACGCATGCGTGTTCCGTTTTCGTCCCAAAACACAAGTGCTTCGCTGTCGTCGCGTTGCTTCAACAGGTTTTCGGCGAAGTTGAGTCGAGCTTCAGGGAACCACTGCGCGCCCGGCATTGATTCGCCATCTCGCAGGACCACATTTCCCTTTTCACCGATTACCCCACAGAAATCCCACACCGCCGACCAAAACTCTTCCCGTTTCTCTATGGACCACCGATGGGCTTCTGAATACGCAACACCTGACAACCCGACGGTCTTAAAAAAATCCGTCATCAACGCATTGTTGATGCGCTCGGTCGATGGCTTCCAAAGTGCTTCTGCTGGCTGCGGCTTAGTACTTTCCAACTCAGAAATCCTTTCCTCTTAGCCTCTCACGATTGCGGATTGCGGATTGCTGATTGCGGAATCCGATCTTGGAGTGCTTATCGTGCTTGGATTCCGCAATCAGCAATCGGCAATCCGCAATCGTGGGATCCATCCGCTACCGCGAGATGGTACTGCCTGTTTCGCCGATCAGAAAGGTTTATCCCCGATGATTGTGGCCCGCATCATTCGGCGAGCCGCCGGGTAATAATCGTGGATGGCGTAATGCTGTGTGGCGCGGTTGTCCCAAATGGCAATGGTGTTCGGCTTCCAACGCAGGCGCACCTGATACTCGGGAATTTCGGCTTGCCGGACGAGGTAGTTCAAAAGATTGTTCGCTTCGATGGTGAAGTCCTGTCCGTAGCGAACATCTTCCTTGTTGTGAAAGTTTACAAAGTGCGTCGTGAAGCCCTGGTTGACGAACAGAACTTTTTCATTCGTTTCAGGGTGGGTTCGCACAACCGGATGTTCGACCATTGGATACGTCTCGCCTAATTTGGCGCGATCCTCCGGCGACATGCCGCCACCGAATGAATGTTCGATGCTGTGCTTAGCGCGCAGATTGGCAATTCGATCTTGAATGTGTCCGGGGAGACGCTCGTAAGCCAAAGCCATATTTGCCCACATCGTATCGCCACCGACTTCGGGACAGGCTACGCAACGCAGCACAGCGCCAAGGGGCGGTTTGACGCGCCAGGTCGCGTCAGAATGCCAGGTGTTTTCGTACGAATGTTTGGTGTCGCGATTGAGGAGTAACAACTCCGGATGATCCGGATGACTCGGCGCGATTGGGTGATCTTCAAGCGGGCCGAAACGACTTGCGAAGGCAACGTGAGCAGCCGCCGAAATATCCTGGTCGCGGAAAAACAGCACTCTGTGTTTCAGCAACAGAGCGCGAATTTCGCCGAAGAGATCGTCGTCCTCAACCGCATTAGCGAGCGAGACGTTTGAGATTTCCGCACCAAGCGCGGGAGCTACGAGTTCGACTTTTAGCGATGACTTGAGCGATTCCGCGCGCACGACGGCGGGCGCCGAGTCTGCGCCGCTTGATTCGCTTCGACTTGGCATTTGTTACCTCCAAGTTTCTTAGACCACTAAGATCGACGAACCTGTGGTCCTGCGAGCCTCCAAGTCGTGGTGCGCCTGCACTGCGTCCTGTAGAGAGTACTTCTGATTGATCTCGATCTTGATCCGGCCGTTGGCGACATGATCGAACAATTCGCCTGACAGCGATTCTAGTTCCGATCGAGGAGTGATGTAGTCAGCCAGCGCAGGACGGGTGACGAACAACGAGCCTTTGATAACAAGCTGCATCGCATCGATCGGCGGTACCTTACCGGAAGACGTTCCAACGCACACAAGCAGCCCGCGCTTGCGCAGCGAATCCAGCGAACCCGCAAAGGTGTCCTGGCCAACGGAATCATAAACAACCGGTACGCCCTCGCCGTTCGTGATCTCGCGAACGCCCTTCGAGACGTCCTCTCGCGTGTAGAAAATAATGTGATCGCAGCCGTGAGCTCGCGCGACTTCAGCTTTTTCTTCAGTTGAAACCGTGCCGATGACCGTCAGGCCTAAAAGCTTTGCCCATTGGCAAAAGATTAGACCCAAACCGCCCGCAGCCGCATGAATCAAGACCGTCATTCCCGCTTCGAGCGGATGGATGCGGCGCAGCAGATAGGACGCCGTTAACCCCCGCATCATCATTGCCGCTGCCGTTTCGCAAGAGATAGCTTCGGGCAATTTCACAAGTGGCGCAGCCGGCATTATACGCGCAGTGCTGTACGCGCCCAGAGGACTACCGGTGTAGGCCACGCGGTCACCGGGCGCCACATGGGAAACACCTTCGCCGACGGCTTCAACGATACCTGAAGCCTCAACCCCCATTCCGTTAGGCAGCGGAACCGGATAGAGTCCGGTGCGGAAATATGTGTCCGCGTAATTCAGCCCAACTGCGACGTGACGAATTAGGACCGCACCGGGCCCTGGATCGCCAGTCGCGATCTCTTCCCAACGCATCACCTCGGGTGCGCCGGTTTCATAAAATCGAATACCGTGTGCCATCTTTTTGATCCTCTCTAAGCCTTACTTCCCGCCTGCGAGACCAGGGCCGGGGGTAGCGGTTCGTGAATAGGAAAGCCGCGCTGTCCTGGTTTGCGATTCGGCGGTAAGCCGAGCCGCGACAGGGTCTCATCTGCCGAACTCCAGTATTCGCCCAGCTGATAAATCTTTCGTGCTTCTTCGCAACTGGCGATGTCGCGGTTTAGCTCGCGCGCGATACGGACAATCTGCTCGATTTGCTGCACCGAGGTGGCACGCTCGCCTTTCTTGCCCCAAAGAGTGTCTTCGATGCCGACGCGCACGTGCAAGCCGAGCGCAATCGCAATCGTGTTCATCGGCAAAACGTGACGCATCAGTGTTTCAATCGTCAGAACGGCGCCGTCCGGCACGCGTCGAATAAACTCGATCAAGTCCGCGGGATGCGTGCCGGCAAGACCGCCGCCGATCGCTACGTAATTCAGAATTAGTGGACCAGTGTAAACGCCACGACGAATCAAGCGCTCGACCGTTTCAAGCTGTCCGACATCGCCGAGCATAAAATGCGGCTGGATGCCGTTGGCTGTAAGCCGTTTGAGATGTTCCGCAACCCAGGTAGGTCCAGCCGGAATCCACATCTCGCGGTACGCTTCGTAAAAAGCAGGATTCATCATCGAAGTGCCGGCGATATCTTCTTCCGTCATCAACTCGGTGATATTCATTTGATTGGTGTTGATGGCAATCGTTACCTGCTCGGGCTTCGGAGCAAGTTCGGCGAGCATATGGCGCGTGTCGTCGCTGAGCCACTTCGCCTCCGCGCCTTCGCCTTCGGGCGCGAACGAAATCGAGCCGCCGACCTGCAAGATCATCTCCGGCACCACCTCGCGCAGTCTTGCCAGCATTTCGTTGAACATCGAAAGCCGTTTGCTTCCTTTGCCGTCTGCTTCGCGAACGTGAACGTGCAGAACGGTCGCACCTGCGTTGTAACAGTCCACGGCTTTTTGTATCTGTTCGTCCATCGTAACGGGAATGTCGTCAGAATCTCCCGGCAGCCATTCCGGTCCGTATGGCGCGACCTGTATCACCAGCTTCTCCTGATTCTCAGGCAGGAGAGAGTCATCCATAAAGTGCATAAGTTCCTCCGAAGTTAAGCAGACTGCGCCTTTGCTTTTTGTAAAGGGATTTCTTCAATTGATTGAAAACGCCGCGAATCTTCTGGTAAGTGACGTGAGCCGAGCAGAAAAGAAATCGCCGCGCCGAGACAGACCAGCGGAATAACCATCATCGCAGTCCGCAAGCCAAACCGATCTGAAAGTGCTCCTACGACAAATGGCCCAGGCGCCAGTCCGAGCAAGTTATAAACAAGGGTAACAACCGACAGAGCGGTAGCGCGGAGTCCCGGGTGATTAAGTTCAGCCGCTAACGCCGCGACCGGTCCCATATGTCCACCGACGAATAAGACAGCGGCAGCAATCAATCCGAATTGCAGACGGCCGGCGGGAAGCACAAATGCCGCGGCGAATAACAAGCCAGAACAAACGGCGTATCCTCCAGGAACGCGCAGTTTGTTGCGAACATCGCGAACGCTCAGACGGTCCGCGACAAATCCGCCTGCCGACATTCCGATTCCGCCGACCAAAACAATCAATGCGGCTTTCACTGCAGCTTGCTCAGGAGCCAACGCGTAAAAGCGATTGAGGTAACTCGGAATCCAGGACACGATCGCGGCGGATGCGAAGAGCTGAAGCGCACCTCCGATGTAACCGTAGATAGTGGAACGAACACCCAGCGACGCTTTCACAATCTCGCGCCAGCTCATGTTTCGTTCATCGGCAGTCGCACTGACCAGATTCACAGTCTCGTAATCGCGCACGAGCAGCGGATAAAGCAACGCCGGAAGCAACCCCGAAATGCCGACCATGATAAATGCCCAGGGCCATCCCAACCGCGTAGCAACCACACCACCCAACGCCACACCGATAACCGAGCCGAACAATGCCCCGCCGAGAAAAAGACCCATCACGGTTGAGCGCAGCTTCGGCGGGAACGCGTACATGAGAATCGCACCACCCGCGGTGACGTAAGCTGCTTCGCCAATGCCCACAACCGTTCGAGCTGCAAACATCTGTCCATAATTCGTTGCCAGGCCGCACGTGATTGTCGCCAAACTCCAGAGGCAGGCCATCGCGGCGATGCTTTTAACTCGCCCCCAACGGTCAGCAGCAAACGAAATTGGGATCGACAAGACACCGACCATCAAGGCGACGATACTTACCAGCGAACCAAGCTGCGTATCACTCAACCCCCACGCAGCCTTCAGGAACGGAAACACCGCCAGCAATACCTGCCGCGAAATGTAATCGGACATCATCAGCGCGAATGTGAGCGCAAACGCGACCCACGCTGAAAACGATGCAGATTCCATTGCTGTCGAACCGCGGATGTCATCCGCAAATTGCATTGCCATAACTCTTGATCGGATCAGAATCTGAGCTTCGCGCCAAACTGAAATTGCCGCGCCGGAAAAGCCGCCGTGAAACCAAGCGGAGCAGTCGGCGGAAGTGTCGGGTCGCCGGTGACGTTGTATGGACCGAGCAGCAGCGGCGTCGCTACACCTATCACGTCGTTGACGCGCTGGTAGTTCGTGTGATTGAACAGATTTGTCACGTCAACAATGAAATCTACTCCGACTCTTTCGTTGAACCTGACGAAACGGCTCACGCGCATGTTGGCGTTGGAGTAACTTGGACCGCGACCGGAATTGCGCGACGCATAGAAGGGGCGATCAGTCGTGTTCGCGTCACCATTGACGCTCGCGCCAAGAAACAGATTGAACGGAATACCAGAACGCAGAGTGACTATCGGACTCACCGTCCAATCGCGCAACAGAGCGCTCCTGTAAGGACTGACAAACACACCGCTGGCAACGAAATTGTGACGAATATCGAACGACGACAACCCGCGATCGAGGTACCTTCGTGACGGGAACGGCGCCGCACCCGGCCCGGCATAGTCGAACACATCATCAATTGTTTTGCTGAACGTGTAGTTCGTCTGAAACTGAACGTTATTGCTAAATCGCTTTGTCAGGGAGGCAGTCATCCCATGATACACCGAGTTACCGGTTGACGAGTGGATGATCAATTGAGCGATTGTCGGATCGATCCTGACATACTGCGGACCATAAGCGCATTGCGGCTGATTCTGAGCGCAGGCGCCGCTCTCGCGGTAGTTCCCCTCGTACGCACGGGGAAGATGAACACCGCGATAGAACTGGTATGACAATTCCACAGCCAGGTCGCGAGCAAGTTGTTGCTGAATGCCAAGGCCAGCTTGAATTGAATATGGATTTGTATAGCCGCCTGGATCGACATCAGCAATGCGACGATTATTCTGACGCGGTCCGGTCGTGAGTCCGAACGAACGGACATCGGCCTCAGTCAGCATGGTGAAGGGCAGCTTGCCGGCCTGTATGCCTTTCTGCCAGATCGCCGCTGAACTCACCGGCGCCGGATCGGTCAACAACGCCGTGCTGAAGTACAGCTGGTCTCCAATATCCCGCTGCAATCGAACACCAGTAAAGATCTGCGCCGCGATCGGTGCGTAAAAAGTTCCACCACCACCGCGAATTACTGTTTTGCCATTGCCGAAAACATTCCACGCAAAGCCCAGGCGCGGCGAAATATTGTGATTCGAACCCAGTGGTTCAGGCTCGCCGTCAAACTGGTAGCGAATTCCGTAATCGAGAGTAAAGTTTCGTGCGAGTTTCCACGAATCCTGCGCAAAGATTCCCAAATTGTCCTGTTTCGCCGAAAAAGTTCTGTCGCCAAAGCCCTGGATCCATTGAGCGGGCAGGTTGAAATTGAAAGTTTGTAATGCCGTCAGCACCGTCGAAGAAGGCGGAGCCAACGGTCCAGTCAGTGCGGCCCGGTCTGCTGCCGGCACCGCCAGGATTAGCGGAACCGCGCCGCCCGCGAATGCCCACAAGCCCTGACGCGCGATGCCATAATCGAAATCGTAAGTGACGGGGCGGTATGAAGCTCCAAACTTTGAGCTGTGCGAACCACGGGTCCACGACACAATATCCTCAAGTTGATAACGCTTCTGAAACTTGTCGCTTGGTTCGACACTTGGTGGTCCATAGTTGATCACACCCAGGATTTGAATGATCGGAGTTGTGGGATTCGGTGATCGCTGTGCCAGATCGCTTTTTGCAAACTGCCCTCGAAACTGGTTGACGAGACTGCTCGAAAAGACATGACTCCAGGTGCCGACGATGGTGTAATCGCGCAGCTTGTCGCCCAGCCGCGCGCTCGGAGCTTCGACATTATCCTGACCGATGAGGAAATCGCTCTCATCCGAGAAACTGAAACGTCCAGTTAACTGGTTGTTCTGGTTGATCTGATGATCCACTCGGGCCATAAAATTATGGCGGCGCGTAGGCGCTACATAACCAGCCTCACTTTCGCGAAGAATTCTCATCGCATTGGAACTGCTCTGGGTGAACAATCCCTGTCTCAGGTTGCTTGCGATTCGCCGAGTATTGTCGTTTGAATTTGGTCCGGTCTCGAGTTGCGCAAGATAGGCGTTCTGTGCAGCAGTCGCGCTCAGCAAAGCCGCGTTCGACGTGTAGGATCTGATTAGCCCCTCATCCTGTTTGAGGCCCTCGTATGACAAAAAGAAAAAGGACTGATTCTTCTTTATTGGACCACTCAGATTGAAGCCGGGGAAAACGTATTGCTCGTACGGTTTATTGCTTCCAAAAAAGAGCGGATTGCGCGCCGATGTCTTTTGCGACCGATAAAAGATGTAAGCATTGCCGCGCAGATCGTTCGTGCCACTTTTCGTGACAACGTTGACCGCAGTGCCGGCTGTGAAACCATATTCGGCGTTGAAGCCGAGACGGTTGACCTGGAATTCCTGGATCGCCTCAACGCTCATGTTTCTGATGCGCAGGCTCCCCGAACCGCTTTCATTTTCACCGCCGTCAATCGTTACATAATTGCCGCGCCCACTGCCTCCGCCGATCGAAATGTTGCTTGACGGAGTATTCCGTAATGTACGAGCCGCGTTTTGCGTGAATGCGACACTGGAATCCGCAACTCCCGGGAGGGTGAAGACATAATCAGTAAAAGACCGGGAAATGTTCGGTAGCGCCGCGATCTGGCGTTGGTCAATGGTGTTGGCTTGCTGAGTACGTTCCGTGTCGATCAGCACTACGTCACTCGAAACCTGCACCTGGGTATTCACCGCGCCGACCTGAAGTTTGACGTCTAACACGGCGACTTGTCCGATCGTTAAAGTCAGATCGCCTCCGAAATACTTAGAGAAGCCGCTTGCGTCTACCGTGACCTCATACTTACCTGGCTGCAGCAGAGGAATCTGATAATTGCCACTACTATCGCTAATAGTGTTTTTGCTAACGCCGCGCTCAGTGCTGGTCACCGTAACATTCGCCCCGGGAACAAACGCTCCGGATTGATCGGTAATAGAGCCTTTGAGCGTAGCTGTCGCCACATCCACCTGCGCGGTGACTGAAGTCACTAACCCCAGCACCAGAACAGCACAAACCACCATTAAACGAATCATAGCTTCCTCTGTATTTCTGAACTTCATAGAGCAGGCGGGGATTATGTAGCCGCTGGCTACAATCTGTCAAACCCAAAATGTACTCAGTGGCTACATTTGGCAAAAAGTGTTAGAATCGCCGGACAGAAATTGACATTATTCAAATTAGAATGGCCAGGCGTAGGCGTAGCTCTAATCCAGTGAGGATCAAATATTTCGAGATATGAAAGTACCATCGTCTAAAAGGAAAGCCGTGACACGAAAGAAGGCGGCGAGGAAGACTCGGCAGGCGGCCGGCCATAACGGCGGTCCGCGCGGACGCAAGGAGATTATCGACGCGATTTTGCAAGCGACCGAAAAGCTTCTTCCTAAACACAATCCGACGGACATTTCGCTCCGGCAGATAGCGGACGCGGCCAACATCAACTATTCGCTCATTCACCGTTATTTCGGCACCAAGGAGAGCGTGATCATGGCTGCTCACGAAAGAATACTCAGTAAAGCCGGCGAGCAGTTTTCGACCATTGACCGGATTGACGGAAACATCGGCGTGCTTTTCAAAATGAGTGGCAAGAATGTGTCACGGCGAGCTTTGCTCGCGCGGGCAATGCTCGATGGCGCCGACCCGCATCTCATCCGACATCATTTTCCCATCATGCACCAGCTCATTGAGCTGTTAAGGAAGAAGAAAACGAGAACGAAGAATCCGAGCGAGTATGATGCGGAAACCCTGGCAGCTTTTTTTACAGGTGCAGCGTTAGGCTGGTACTTTTTTGAGCCATTCTTACTCGCTTCGACCGAGCTGGACAAAAAAGATAAAGATAAAGTTCACCATCAGATTGCTGAGATGCTGGAAAAGACCGCAGACCTGCTTTGTTAAGAGGAGCACGGACTGCAATCTATGGCGCAGTGCTGCTGTTACCCCCAAGCAACAGCATTGCGCCAGAATTGGCTCATTTTTTCTTGTTTGTTCTCACCACTTCAACCGAGCAAGGTGCGTGGCTGACCACATATTGTGCGGCACTCCCCAAGAGCAAACGACTCAAACCGGTTCGTCCATGCGAGCCCATGACGATCAGGTCGGCCTTCCATTTCTGCGCTTCATCAACAATGGCCGTACGTGGATGACCTTCGCGGATGGCAATTTCAACCTTCAGGTTCTTCTTGCGCAGCTTGTCCGCCCTATCGGCTGTCAAATTCTCAATCGTCTTCCGCATCTCACGTTCGGCCGCCGCGAGGCTGCCTCGGTTGTCGTACCAGACTTCAGCCGCGGGGACAGGCAGCGGCTCGATAACTGAAAGCACCCGCACAGTAGATCGCGCAGGCCATGTTCGCTTTCTTACTTCCTTGATCGCCGCTTCTGAATATTTCGATTGATCGATCGGCAGTAGAATCTTCATATTGGCGATTCTCCTCGTCTTGGCCTCAGCTCAGAAGCGTCATTCACTCGTCACGTAGGCGGGTTTCAAGTACTCTCGGAAACAATCGGCTGCCAACATCGCCACCTGCTCCAGTGTCCCCGGCTCTTCAAACAGATGAGTAGCACCCGGAACAATCTTCAGTTCCTTTTCACACCGAAGTTTTGCCAGGGCTTCCTCGTTCATCTTAATCACTGGATAATCGAGTCCGCCCACGATTAGTAATGTCGGCGATTTCACCTTTGGTAACGCGGAACCCGCCAAATCGGGCCGGCCGCCCCGCAATACAACCGCGCCAATGCTTTCGCCGACCACTGCCGCTGCAACTAACGCAGCGCCGCCGCCGGTGCTTGATCCGAAATAGCCCACTCTCAGGCCGGGAAGTTCTCTGTGGATCCATTCGGTCGCATCGATCAAGCGTTTGGCCAGAAATCCAATATCAAACCTGAGTTGCGCTGTTTGAATATCAATTGTTTCTTCGTCCTTTGTTAGTAAGTCAAAGAGCAATGTGGCGACTCCCGCTTCGCGAATGGTCCGGGCCACGAACTGATTGCGCGGACTAAGACGGCTGCTGCCGGAACCGTGCGCAAACAAGACCACTCCCTGCGCCTGATCAGAAACGTCTAGATCACCCCGGAGCCACACGCCACCCGCTGGAATATCAACATCGTTCGCCTGCATGTCTATCTTCTGTGCTGGTTCCGCCATTTGGTTTTCCTCTGAGCTGGACTCGGTGGCCCAGAATATCGAAAGAGAATTTGATCTCTCGATGATTCATGTTTGTCCGCTAAGCACTCTTATCGCTTCTTCGATTTTTTCGACGACTTCTTTGGGACTTCGGCGCCTGCTTGTCGCGCTTCAGATAAGCCGATCGCAATTGCCTGCTTTTTGCTGGTCACTTTCTTGCCAGACCTGCCACTCTTGAGCGAGCCTTCCTTGCGCTCGTGCATCGCCTTCTTAACTTTCTCCTGCGCCTTCTTACCGTATTTCGCCATCTTGCTCACCTTCCTTCCTGGCCCAAGCTAGGCATTGTTTGTTCCCATTGGTCCAAATCCGTGTCCCTCGAGGGTACAGATGCGTGTCCGCTTACAGTTCACAAATCGCGGCTATCTTACGATCCGATCACAACCGAAGATCGAAGTCGCAACCAGAGTGCCGTACGCATCCCTACTGAATTAGGACCTTGCGGCAAGCGCGGGCACGGCATCATCGCGGATCGCGCTACTCTTTTTTGAGCGGTAGATTCTTGATATCAGCAAGCGGAGATCGTCATGCGTCAGAATCGGCAGGTCACCTAAAACAAGCGGAAGTGTGAGTGACTCGCAGAAGGTTACGAATTGTCTTTTAGCGATTACGGAACTCGCATCAAGCGAAGAGAGATACAGGAAATCACTCTTGGCCAACGCCCTTCGCGCAGAGGATTTAATTGTACCGCCTACGGATCGCGCGCACATGATTGCCAAGTCGGGAGTTATGTATTCAAGAAAACTATTACCTTCGACAATCACTCCCTCAGCTTCAACGCGCGTGAGAGTCTCTTTAATTCCCTGCTCCACTTGGTCGTCCTTGACGATCAGCCAATGAACATTCGACGCTCCGGCATCCCAAAAGTGCCCTGTGTCTTTGCCCGACTCGTAGTTGGCTTTGCGGCCCGACCTAATAAATGGCTCGTCGCGGAGCAAGTCGCTTACACAGCATCCGGCCGGATCTCTGCCGCAAGATCGATAATGACCTCGCGTGAGCTTTATTGCCTCCCAGCCGGGCAACTGACGCAGGAGTTCGCAGACAAGCGTCGTCTTACCGACATTCGATGAGAAACCACTGACCGCAACTATGATGGGCGATTGTTTCATCGTTTATTTTCTGCTGGCTGCCGCAACGGTCCGAGTGGGATCGGCGTCGGTCCAGGTTATGTCCGCCGTCGGACCGTATATCGATGGCACAGACTTGTTGAGCAAGCGCAAATAAACTCCCAGTTGCGCCCGGTGATGCGCAGTATGCAGAACGCGGCGCCAGAAAATCCAAATACGCTCCCGTTCCACGTCAAAGAACGGAATGACTGTAAGCCACCAGTCTTCGGTCTGTTTTGCCAAAAGGTCCAAACGCCTGCGTGAGAGTTCAACCATGCGTGCGGCATAACTTCTCGGTGTGCGGTCCTGGGGCAGAACCTCGCTGGCTGGGACCTCGGGTAAGCCCAGGAACTCGCCAAAGAACCGGCGCTCTGACAACAATTCATGGTCCATGATCTCGCCGACGGTGCTGGAGCGAGGATGAGGCTTGAACACCAGATCCTCTTCTGTGAATGCTATCCAGACGAAATTCAGCTTGTTTACCTCACTGGCATAGGTCCTTGTCAGATGCTGAAGAAGGGGAACCTCAGCACGGGGAACGTCAGCATCTTTAACAGCAGCATCTTGGTACTTCATGATTGTTATTCGCGGGAGCGTTATTCCGCTCAAGGATTCATGCCTTCATCCATCCAACGTTTGAATAAGGCCACCTGCTCTTTAGGCCATGGTCCGTCGCAAGGCATGCTGCCATCTTCCAGCGTGGAGTAAATGTCAGCGGCCTTAGCCCGCACTTCTTCGTAAGCCGAAAGGTCGAGCCCCATTCCTTTCATCGCTTCAATATCGGGCTCGTCCCGAAACAAGGGGCGAATATCGGTTGCGAAACTCAATGCCACGTCAGCCTCTCCGTTGCTATCTTCATCAAACTCAAAATGTAAAGATCGCTGCAAACTCAGAACGTATGTTGTGCGTGGTGTAACTCGGGATCCCACGAAACAGCGGCAATAATCCCGCGCGAAAATCCGCGCGCGTACGGTAATAACCTTGCTCGTAAGCGAAGGTCACCCACTGGTTCCATTTATATTGGATATTGCCGGAGAAGAGATCGCTCCTGCCCCCTCGACCGCCAAAGCGTCTCGCGTCGCGCGCAAACGCCTGATCCCCACCGTAGTACAGAAAGGCCGTCCATCCAGCGTTGCGCCCTTTGGGATCGGCATCGAAAATGCGCGAAAGCGGAAACCCAATTTGAACGAAGCCACCCTGCGCGCGCACCGCACGTTGCGGGGCGACTACCGGAACTCCGTTCCGCAAGCCGAACACTACCGTCGACGCGCCGTCGATCGAAGGCGCCGTAGCGGTACTGGTCAGTCCCGCGGTATCGTTAAAGTTCGAGAGGAGCTGGCCCGCCAGGAAGAAACGGAGATCAGAACCGCCGTAGTATTTGCCAACGACGGTCACGAAATGCGTGGGCAACTGAAACTCGGCCGAATATCCGTCGCTGTTGCTGCTTACGTCCGCACCACTTGGAAATGCAGCCTGGAATGCCACCGGCACGTTTGCTTTGGTCACAATTGCGGTCCGGCGCGCATGTTCAAAACTGACGATGAATTCAGCGGGAGCTACGTTCTCTGCCTTATCGAGCTGCCAGTGAAGAACGGCGCGCCCCTGAATCCCAGGTTGCTGTGAATCGACTCCCTGTCGCTCGCCAAAAGCGAGTTGGTTTGCGACATCAGCAGGTAAGTTCCCGAACGCGGGCAGCACAATGGCGAATTCGGGACTAATTCTGAAGTCACGCGAGCCGCCGAACTTGTGATTGAAACCAAACCGCGCCTGCGGAATGCGCGTGTACGCGGCGCCGTAGCCGACGCCGCCGAAGTTTGTGTTCTCGATCATGTTCGGCAAGGTCGACGAAACAAACGGCGACCAGTCCTG
>Ga0126384_10001391_pt1 | contig 14304 bp, 12 predicted proteins | sample PanSoiMetPlot_36_FD_92543 | JGI IMG/M metagenome (GOLD analysis project Ga0126384, IMG submission 92543) | Tropical forest soil microbial communities from Panama - MetaG Plot_36 | ecosystem: Environmental > Terrestrial > Soil > Tropical forest > Bulk soil | place: Panama | collected 2016-02-17 | reverse complement strand
TCAGTAACGAGAAGCGGCGCTCGACGCCCAGGAACCTGAGCGGAAGTGATGATCACGTCAGCTGATTTTGCGTGACTTGCGATCATCTCACGTCCTCTTTTAAGTGCTTCCTCGGTTAGTTCAAGCGCGTATCCACCCGCGTCTTCAGTTTGTATTCCTCCGAGATCAACCTGAAGAAACTTTGCTCCGAGAGATCGGACGTGTTCGCCGGCGGCGGCTCGGACATCATAAGCTTCAACAACAGCTCCGAGTCTCCTGGCGGTCGCGATAGCCTGTAAGCCGGCGACTCCTGCCCCCAAAACCAGAACCTTTGCTGGTGCTATCGTTCCGGCGGCGGTCATAAGAAGAGGAAACATGCGGGGCAACTGATCCGCGGCCAACAGCACCGCTTTGTAGCCGACTACCGTAGCCATCGAGGAGAGAGCGTCCATTGACTGTGCTCTGGTGGAGCGAGGAATCAGCTCCATGGCAAACGCAGTGACCGCGCGCTCGATCAGTGGGACCATCTCGTCGGGTTCATCAAGCGGTCTCAAGAATCCAATCACAACCGCGCCTGATCGCAAGTGGTTTATGTCCTCATCTGCAGGTCTATTGACACACAAGAGGACATCGACCGAGTTCAGGAGGGCGGACTTGTCGTTGACGATTGCTGCACCGGCCGCGGTGTAATCGGCGTCTAAGGCTCCCGATTCGCCGCCTGCCCCGCTTTCGATTTGGACGGACACGCCGAGACCAGCAAGGACTCGCACAGATTCAGGCATGAGCGCCGTTCGAGTTTCTCCCGCTGGCGCTTCTCGCAAAACACCAATCTTCATCAATGCTCCGTGAAGTGTTTCTGAATGACTCCGGCAGGTCCAGTACTCTGTCTGGTGCTTCAAGACCTCGACTCGGAGAGCTGCGGAACAGAAGTTAACTATATCATTTCATTCGCTGTTTTTGCAGGGTTATGTAACGTAGACTGTCTACTCTGCGTGTCTCTTGCTGCCAGGAGTCTGTGAGGCAGCTACAAAGCATCGGACGAGCGATCACTCTGAAGCAACCTGGATTAACCGTGCAACGCAAACAAAAATACTCCCCTTTCCTGATCGCGTTGGCCTATCTGAGCTTCGTCAGCCTGGGGCTTCCGGATGGGCTGAACGGAGTTGCGTGGCCATCTATTCGTGACTACTTCCATCTGCCGGTAGACGCCCTCGGATCGCTATTGGTGATGTTCACTGCAGGATATTTGCTATCGAGTTTCATGAGCGGCCGGATACTGGCTCAGATAGGCTTGGGCAGCTTGCTTGCGCTTAGCTGTTTCGGGACCTCCATAGGGCTTCTTGGCTACGCTTTGGCGCCCGCCTGGTGGGTGATGGTCGCCCTCGGAGTGCTATCTGGATTAGGGGCGGGAGCTATCGACGCTGGCTTAAATACTTTTGCTGCGTCGAACTTCAGCGCTCGAATGGTTAATTGGCTGCACGCTTGTTACGGGGTCGGAGCTGCGACAGGTCCCGTAATAATGACGAGCGTGTTGGCGTCGGGGCAAGTGTGGCAGAGCGGCTATACGGTAGTTGCAGCCTGGCAAATGCTACTTGCGCTCTGTTTCGCGGTAACCGCGCGATTATGGCCAAAGCAAACAACTGATGTTCATCAAGCATCCGAGACGAGGATACCAAACGCGCGCACGCTCAAATTGCCGGTAATGTGGATCAGCATCCTGGTCTTTTTTCTTTACACCGGCATGGAAGCCGCAGCCGGTACCTGGTCGTACACGTTATTCACGCAGTCACGGGCGGTCACAATGATGACCGCAGGATTTTGGGTGAGCGTGTACTGGGTAGCGCTTACAGTTGGCCGCTTACTTGCCGGGATTGCGGTCGGCGTCGTTCCGGCGAATAGACTTCTTCGTGTTTGCGTTGCCGCCATGGCGCTGGGTGCCCTGGCTATCTGGTTGAATATCGCGAATGTTGTAAGCTTTCTCGGATTGGGATTACTGGGCCTTTCGTCAGCGCCTGTTTTCCCGTCGCTGATCGCAACGACACCACTGCGACTCGGATCTGAGCATGTTGGAAATGGTGTAGGGTTTCAGATTGCTGCAGCAGTACTGGGCCAGTCTTTGTTGCCGGCGTTGATCGGAGTGCTTGCGGGAAAATTTGGGCTCGAGTCGATAGGACCCAGTCTGTTTGTATTTGTGGTGATACTGGTGGCGCTGGTACAACTACTCACCAGCTCGAGTTTAATGGCAAAGGATCGTGCGATCGCCGATATAGCGTAGAGAGATGTAGCTCACAGCTGTAGAGTAGACTGTCTAGTCTGCGCTGATTCAAGATGGACTCAAACTGCGCAGACCAGGCAGTCTACGCTACATCTACATTCAGTCCGCACAAGCATGTTTTGAGGAGCTTATGAAATTTATGATCCACAGAGTTCTCCTGGTTTCGCTGCTTCTCTTACTCTCCGTTCTCTCTCTTGCTCAGCAGGTTGCTGATCCTGACTTCGATGTCACTGTCAAGAAACCGGCTTATACCACAAAGCACCCAGTCGTTTTTCTCGACGAAGCACATCACAACTTTCACACCGCCAGCGGACGGTACAAGCCGTTTGCTGATCTGATCACCAATGATGGCTACAAGGTGATTCCGAGCAAGCAGAAGTTCACTAAAGAGTCTCTCAAAGGTTGCGACGTGCTTGTTATTTCAAACGCGCTGGGATCAGCCATGATGGGAAGTCCAGAAGCAAGTAACCCGGCATTCACCGAGGAAGAGTGCGACGTGGTGCGCGAGTGGGTTCGACAAGGTGGCAATCTGCTATTGATTGCCGATCACGCGCCAATGGGTGCTGCAAATGAGAGGCTGGGGCTCCGGTTCGGCGTGGATATGAGCAAGGGATACACAGGTGATCCTGCAAATCGCGACGACCTTAGTCAAAGCGATTCAAATATCAAGTTCAACCTCGAAAACAAACTGCTCGGCGACCATCCCATCACGCGCGGTCGAGACGCGAGCGAAAAAATTTCACGACTCATCAGTTTCACCGGGCAATCATTAAAGGGGCCGACGGACAGCGTTGCCTTCATGAAGCTGGCTGACACCGCGGTTGATTTTACGCCCGGCCCGCAGGGAGCTGAAGGAACCACAAAGTCAGCCGCAGGACGTGCCCAGGGGATCGCATTAAGACTTGGGAAAGGTCGAGTGGTGGTAATGGGTGAGGCCGGTATGATGTCGGCACAGCTAGCGGGTCCGGAAAAGAGAAAGTTCGGTATGAACCGCCCCGGAATCGACAATCGTCAGCTGGTGCTCAACATCATGCATTGGTTGTCGGGATTGTTGAAATAATTCAGTTCATTGGATTCGTCTCACCAATTAAGTCGATTCACCGCGATCTTGCCGTTGTTTATGACCACGATCACATCTTGTATCGCTGTGATGTCGACGGTTGGATCGCGCTCAATAGCGATGAGATCGGCTTCCATGCCAGGCTTTATCGAGCCCGTCCTCTTATCGACCCCGATACAAGTGGCGGCAACTGACGTCGACGCTTTTATCGCATCGATTGGCGTCATTCCGATGTTTACCAGCTCGATTATTTCGTGAGGGATCCGACGCCGGCTCGAAGGACCATAGCCGGTGTCCGTTCCGGCGACAATCTTGACCCCCATTTTCAAAGCGTGCGCCGTCGTCTCACGGATCCGAGGCAGCATCGCGCGACCCCGCACCGACAGAACCGGATCATCATAATCTCCACCCGGGTCGATCAAGTCCATAACTGTTGCAATGGTCGGCACCAGATAGGTGCCTTTTTCTTTCATCATTGTGAGGGTTTGATCGCTCAGGTAAGTTCCGTGCTCTATTGAACGAACCCCAGCACGCACCGCCGCAGCCGCTCCCTCATCTCCGTGTGCGTGTGCCGCTACGTAGACGTTGGATTTGCGAGCTTCGTCAACTGCCGCGATAAGTTCTTCATCGCTGAAAACGCGTTTACGAGGATCCGTATCCGGCAGACCGGCGCGCTCAGTTGCCATTATTTTGATGACGTCGGCGCCGCGATCAATCATCGCGCGAACGAGACGGCGCACGCTTTCGGGCCCCTTCACACCGCCCATGAGGTCTTTCATTTTAGGATTATCCAGGAAGAATTCTTCCGCAGGCCGGGGACGAACGTGATAGCCGGCGGCAACGACATCCGGAATATCTACGACTCCGGCGTGGTTTAGCTCTCTGAAGCCGATATCGACAAAGTGGTTGACACCCAGACAGCGCACCGTCGTAGCCCCGGATGCAAGTGCCCTGCGCGCGGCCCCGAGGTCGGCCAAGTGTGCGTGTGCATCGACAAAACCCGGAAGCAGCCAGCGTCCTTTCAGATCGAAGACGGAGATGCCGGATGGGATTTCCGTCTTGCTCGTCGAAACACTTTCGATGCGCCCATCCCGAATCAGCAACGTAACGTCTCGAATCGGCGCGGAAGAGACTCCGTCGATTAAGTTCGCGTGAATGATCGCCAGAGAAGGAGTCGGCTGAGATTGAGAGTTAACAGGCGCGAATACCCCGGCGCACATGAGCAACAGGAACAAAAACAGTGACAGGATTCTTTTCATTTTATTTGCTCCGGAAGCGTTGTGTTGAGCGCGCGCGATGTTATCACCGGGCGTAGCTCGGCTCAAGCAATGTTGATGTGGAATAAGTTGCAAACCAGTTCGTCAATCTCACGCAAAGACGCAAAATCGCAAAGTCGCTAAGCAGTTCTCACCTTGAAATTCCTTGCTCGTGCGGCTAGCGTACACGGTTGCCAATAATAAGGGTTGATTTATTTGCTGAAGAAAAGGACGAAATTCTATGCAACGCTTTATTGATGGCTGGCACAGTCCCAGCTTGCACAAATGGATGGAGATTGTCACCTACGGCCATTACGGATTCCCGCTGCTGATGTTTCCGACGGCAGGATCGGACTTCATGGAATACGAGAGATTTTATGTGATCGATGCCATCGAGGATTCGATTAATTCAGGAAAAGTGAAGATCTTCTCTATCAATAGCATCAACCGCGAGAGCTGGCTCAACGATGAGTTGCATCCCAGATATAAAGCGCTCCGCCAGGTTCAGTATAACAATTACATCTGCGACGAAGTCATTCCGTATATCTGGAACAGTTGTCGCGGTCGTTTCGGGGTTATAACCGCCGGCGCAAGCCTGGGGGCATTTCACTGCGCGAATCAGCTCTTCCGGCGACCCGATCTGTTTGCCGGCTGCGTGGCGATGAGCGGCGCTTACGATATTCGCGGTTACTATCGCGGCGATTACTACGACGACAACGTCTATTTCAACAATCCGGTTGATTATCTTCCGAATATTGACGGCTGGGCGCTCGAAGCGCTACGCCATAAGCAACACATTCATATTGTCACTGGTCAGGGTAGCTACGAGAATCCCGACGCCTCGCGATGGTTGTCTCGCATTCTTTCGCATAAGAGCATTCCTCACGAGCTGGATTTGTGGGGATATGATATGCCGCACGACTGGCCGACCTGGCGTGAAATGATGCGTTATTACCTCCAGGCGAAGCTCTGATGACGTGGTGATTGGAAGGGTCAGCATCTAATGGGCAAGCTCGACGGACATATTGTGATTGTGACTGGAGCTTCGGCCGGAATCGGCGAAGCTGCAGCGCGCCGTCTGACAGATGAAGGCGCAACGCTGGTGATTTCTGCTCGTCGTCCCGATCGGCTCGAAGCCGTGCGACAGCAGATTGAATCCGTTGGCGGGCGAGCGCTTGCGGTCGTCGGAGATATCACGTCCGCCGAGGATCGCGAGCGATTGGTACAGGAGACCATGCTCGAATTCGGGCGCATAGACGGGTTAGTCAACAATGCCGGGTACGGTCAACGCGGTCCGATTGAGCTTGTGCCAATTGAGGCTATCAGGCAGAACTTCGAAACAAACCTGTTTTCGCTTATAGCATTGACGCAGCTTGTCATTCCGATCATGCGACGGCAGGGTAGCGGCCGAATAATAAACATCAGCTCGGTTGCCGGACGCATCGCTCGGCCGATGAGCTCGATTTATGATGCAACCAAGCACGCATTGGAGGCGATCTCTGATGGATTGCGCGGCGAACTTGCGCAGTTTGGAATTAAAGTGGTCATAATCGAACCTGGAATGATCGTTACTGAGTTTGGGTCTGTGGCCGATGCAAATGTGCGCGAGATGATTGATAACTCAGGCCCATACAAAGAATCGTTTGAGAGAAGCTTTGAAGCGATTCAGCGAATGCGAAGAATGTCAGGCAAACCACAAGACATTGCGGAAGTGATTTTCAGAGCGCTGTCTACCGATAATCCAAAGCCGCGTTATGCAGCCCCGGGACATGCCCGTTTTGCGATAGCGGCAAAGAGAATGTTGCCGGCGAGGCTTTTTGATTATGTTTTGAGTAGATGAACATGAAACATCGAAGCGTAGCGAAGTAAATTGAGGAAGGCTGATTCGACGGAAGTGTCCTATCTGGGTGTTGCTACCAATCAGCCTTGTATCACTCGCCAAGCTCCAGAAAGCAAGGTTAAGATTTGCGAGGCACTTAACTTGTTAACCATCGTAACCCGCCTTTAGGACACCACCGATTCGGCCCTTGTCTTGTTACCCCGTCCGCATTTACTATACCCATCTCATCGTGACGCACACTCAAGTCGATCAAACTAAAACATTCCAGCCTTATCGCAAGAACCTGCGATTACTGCTGCACGCGTGCTTCCTGGCTATGATTGGCTGGCTCTGTTACTCGGGTCTGGAGGTGAGTGCTCGTACGTCACCAGACGGACCCGTCGTCGTGATCGGCTCCACCAAACGCGACTTCGGCGACGTGTTTTCCGGCGAAGAACTCGAGCAAAACTTTCCAGTCCGAAACAATGGAACAAAACCGCTCGAACTCTCACAACGTTCTCTCCTGGGCAACCGGCAAAACGGGTCCAGCTTTCGGGTTGCGACGGCCGATTGGCATCCAGGAAACCTGTCAATCACTCGCACCGTAGCCGCGAGGCCCGCAGCTCCAAGCTGATGCCCGCCAGGCGACTTGTACTTCGAGAAAGTCGTCCAGCCTGGTCAGGTTGGTACAATCCTCGTCAGACTTCGTACCGCTGATCACACAGGTCCGCTTGAAGCAAGCTATGAGCTTCAAACAAACGACCCGAAGCACCCCATCATTAAGGTGTCGATCATCGCCAATGTGAAACCGCTCCCAGCTTACGTTAAACGAATAAGAACCGCAGACGTGGCGCACGGCGAACCGGTTGGAGCATTTCATGTCTGGCCGACTGCGCGTCCCGCCGTAACAGTTGAGCCGGGAGAAAAGGCATCAATCGCTCTGAGAATTAGAGCACTCACGCCTGACGCAGGCACCCTGAAACTTAGTCCCGATGCGCCAGGCTCCTGGAAGCTCAGGCGAGAGGCAAACGGTGATTACTGGCTGGATATTGGTCTCGAAGGTGCCGCTTCTGCATCGCGCGCCGCTCAACTAATCGTGGAGGGAAGCCCATCCCCGCAGCAGATAAGAATTCAACTAATGGTTGCGGTGCCTGCTGAGAATCTTACGGTTACGCCGAAGGAGCTCGATTTTGGCGAGCAAAACCTGACGAGTCTTGGGAGTGCGATCCAACGATTCGGAATCAGAAAGCAAGTTGGCTCGTTTCACATCAAAAACTTGTCTTCGACCCTGTCGTTTCTGAAATTCCAGCAATCGACAATGGTCGAGGGAAGCAATTACCTTATTCGAATCACGGTTGATGCGACAAAGCCAATCAAAGCTGGTGCGTTTGAAGGAATGGTGATCGTTGAGACCGACGACGGGAACAAGGTCGAGTTGCCGGTCAAGATAAAGTTTGTGCAGCCTTGAGCCTTAACCCCTCCGCGTTAATCTTGTTTCTCAGATTAAGTTCAATTCAACCGCTCGATTCGCAGAGAAACCATTCGCCACATTCCCTCAGAACGCACGGCAAATTGAGCCGTTTCCTTGACACCCAAAGAACCGCGCCTATATGCTCAAACTTCTTTTAAAATCAGGCTCACCCTAACATACTTGGACAGCCGTATACGCAGGAGGATTCGGTTTAATGGACCCGAAGAGAGTGTTGCAGTTCGCAGTGGACGAACAGGTAAAGTTCGTCGATGTCAGATTCACAGACCTTCCCGGCGGTTGGCATCACGTCACCGTGCCCATCAACCAGTTCAATGAAGATTCATTTGAGTCAGGCATCGGCTTTGATGCCTCCAGTCTTCGTGGCTGGGCCTCGATCAACGAATCGGACATGCTGCTCATGGCGGACGCCAGCCGTTTCTGGATTGATCCGTTTTTTGAAGAACCTACTTTGTGTATGTTTGCGAATGCAGTTGATCCCATGACAAAGGAAGGCTATGAGATGGACCCGCGCGCCGTCGCTCAACGCGCAGAGAGCTATCTCAAGTTCACCGGAATTGCGGACACGTGTTATTTCGGCCCGGAAGCCGAATTCTTTATCTTCGATCAAGTCAGCTATCATAACGAAGTCAATAGCGCCGGTTATCGTTTCGACTCGTCTGAAGGTCTCTGGAACTCCGGTCGCGCTGAAGACAATCTCGGCTACAGGGTCCGAACAAAAGAAGGTTATGTACCGGTGCCGCCGGTCGATTCTTTGCACGATCTAAGATCCGACATTGTGCAAAATCTTCAGTCGGTAGGTATCGAACCTGAGATGCATCACCACGAAGTCGCCAGCGGCGGACAGTGCGAGATCGACTTCCGCTTTTCCACGCTGCTGGGAACTGCTGACAATGTGATGCTCTTTAAATATGTGGTCAAGAACACCGCGTTCTACTACGGCAAAGCGGCGACTTTTATGCCGAAGCCTATGTTCGGCGACAACGGCAGCGGCATGCATTGTCACCAGAGCTTTTGGAAAGGTGAAAAGGCGCTGTTTGCGGGCGACAAATATGCAGGCATCTCAGAAATGGGGTTACATTACGCCGGAGGGGTCCTCAAGCACGCGGCTGCGATTGCGGCGCTTGCGGCTCCAACAACGAACAGCTACAAGCGGCTGGTGCCCGGCTATGAAGCTCCCGTGAACCTGGCTTATTCGCGCCGTAATCGATCGGCAGCGATACGCATACCGATGTATTCTCAATCGTCAGGCGCAAAGCGTTTGGAAGTCCGCTTCCCGGATCCGTCTTGCAATCCATACCTGGCGTTCGCCGCTATGATGATGGCCGGCCTGGATGGTGTTCAGAATCGCATCGATCCCGGCGAGCCTCTCGACAAAGACATCTACGACATGTCGCCGGAAGAATTGAAGGACGTCCCAACGTTGCCCGGTTCACTCGATAAAGCACTCGATGCACTTGAAGCCGATCACGAATTCCTGCTGAAAGGTGATGTATTCACCGAAAGTTTGATCGATCGTTGGATCAGCTACAAGCGGGTCAAGGAGGTCGATCCGATTCGCATGCGGCCGCACCCGCTCGAGTTCCAGATGTACTTTGATGTTTAAGATGTCGACGCTACATTACCGCAGAAAAACGCAGACGGGTTCGTCTGCGTTTTTTTGCATGCCGGTCAGGGTCCGCTTGATTGTGGCGATTGCGGCTGTCTTTATGATGTGGGGTTCAATAGCTCCTGCACTTGCTTCGGACAGCGAAAAGCCAAAGATTCGCTTGAAAGGTCTTTCGTTCAAATCAATAGATTGGGCGAATCAGATTGCTCAAACTGAACTCTCGGTCGTCGTAGACAATCCCGGTCCTGTACTGAAGCTAAGGGACTTCAGCTATCGATTAAAGCTCAATGACAAACAAGCCGCGGAAGGAAAGTACAACAAAGAAATAGAGTTGCCCGCTCGCGCAAGCAAAACGGTTGAATTGCCGTGCGCTATTGATCTGTCGGCAGTACCGGGAGTTGCCTGGTCGGTAATCGCAGGCGGTTTCGATGTGCATTACCAATTCGATACCGAGTGTACAGTCCCGATATTTCCGTCGCTCAGTCCCAGAATAAAGACCTCTATCAACGGCGACATGTCTCTAACCGAAACCGTCTCGGGTTGGAGCGCCAGGATCAAAGAGCGCATTTCGGGGAACTGATGAGCGCATCAGACACGCTCGCTGTTAATGTCCTCGCGAAGATCGAAGAACAGATCGACCGCACCCTGCACCTTATTGAATTAATTCCATCGGGCAAAACTGAATGGCGGCCGCATCCAGACTCGTCGCGGGTGTGCGATCTGTTGGGACATCTGCTCGAGTGCCTGGCAGGGTTTTGCGCGACCCTGTATGCGGCAAAGCCCGAGTTACTGGTTCACTTTGATGAGCTTCGGGAGCTTCCGGTGAATCATTGTTGCGGAACGGAAGAGGCCCTTACGCGGATTCGTCACTACTCATTTCACATAAAACAGGGGTTTGATCTGCTCGATGACAGCGACCTCAAGCGCCGTGTTAAAACTGTTTTCGTTAGCGAAGGAGAGTCGGTAGCTACACTGCTCCTTAGGAATCTTGAGCACTTAATCAATCACAAGTACCAGCTCTTTTTTTATTTGAAGCTGTTGGATGTCCCTGTCTCGACCAGTGATCTCTATCGTTTCAAGTAGGCCGAGCATCTTCATTTTATTCCTTCACGTAGAAACGACTTCAGATGTACCGTAGACTGTCCGGTCTGCTGAGGAACCCCATACCTTTAAAAGCTAGATTTTGTTGCCACAATCCGCAGACCGGACAGTCTACGTTACATCGAAGTCGTTAATACGTGAGCTGATACTTAGTCATCATCCGGTTCCGCTACTGCGACCACCGAACCGCGATCCGGAGGACCTCGTCTGACGCGGACCGGTATTCCCGCATCACGATCATCCGGCGGGTCATCTTGCTTACCTTCGTTGCGTGGTGAGCGTGCGAAAAATTGCGTCAGAAAACGTTTGGCCATTTCAAACATACAAGCACCTGTACTGCTGAGGAGCCAAGTCTCCGACTCAGGTCCAAGAGGAACTTTACTCCTTCCAATTCGTCCACACGATAGCTCCAATTAGCTTCCCGGGCAAGCTCGCCTAACGATTGCCGTACCGAGTTACTCGATCGAATACATCGGCACTGAGGTTGCCTAAGATTGGTTTCGTGCGCTGGATGTGACGAGGCGTGACGATATTGCGAGAAAAACAGACAAACGGAAGTATGTCGGACAAAGCGATATGTCTTTAATCGAGACGAATCGAAGCCCCAGGCTGCACGTTGTGAATACGTTTAACAGGAGCTCATCATGAACAGAAGACCATTCACGAAATTTCTGCACATCGTTGTAACATCATTGATAGTGCTCTGTTTAAGCCAGATAGCTCCTGGTTATTCTGTATTAACTCACCAATCGATCATTGATTCGTCGTGGGATAACTCGATTAAGCCCCTTCTCTTAAAGCGATATCCGCAGGCGACCGCTGAACAGCTGCGGGACGCCCACGCGTATGCTTACGGCGGAGCGATCATTCAGGATATGGGCTACTATCCCTTCGGCAGCAAGTTCTTCACTGATCTCGCACACTACGTCCGAAGCGGCGATTTCCTTGAAGTATTGATTAGTGAGGCTCAGGAGCTGAATGAGTACGCATTCGCAATAGGAGCGCTGGCTCACTACGCAGCCGACAACAATGGGCATTCGATCGCGGTTAATCGAGCTGTTCCAATTCTGTATCCAAAACTACGAGTCCGTTATGGTGACAAGGTGACGTACGTCGAAGATCCGACCGCTCACTTAAGGACGGAGTTCGGGTTCGACGTTGTCCAGATGGCCCGCGGCCGCTACGCATCCGATGCCTATCGCGATTTCATAGGGTTCAAAGTGTCCAAGCCGGTGCTCGAGCGCGCATTCAAGAAAACCTATGGCCTCGAGATCAAGGACGTTTTCACCAATATTGATTTAGCGCTCGGTACCTATCGTCGCGCGGTAAGCACGGTAATTCCTGAGATGACCAGGGTGGCTTGGCAGACCAAAAAGGACGAAATCGAAAAGAATAATCCAGGGATTACTCGAGAGAAGTTTCTCTACCGAGTTTCGAGGGCCGAGTACGAAAAAGAGTACGGCAATCAGTACGAAAAACCAGGAGCATTAGCAAAGACTCTCGCGTTTCTCGTGCGCATTGTCCCGAAGGTGGGACCATTGAAGACGCTGTCGTTCAAACCTCCGACTCCCGAGGCCGAGCGAATGTATCTTGAAAGCGTAAACGCTACGCTCGAGCTTTATCGCACGTTGCTTGGTAGAGCGGATGCCGGAAGGCTTGATCTACAAAACAAAGACTTCGATACCGGAGAAGCGACACGGGCCGGCGAGTACAAACTTGCGGACGAAACTTATGCAAAGTTGGTGACCAAGCTCGCCGATAAGCAATTTGAGTATGTGACTGCTGATTTGCGGCAGAACATCCTGTCTTTCTTCGGCGATTTGAATGCGCCCGTTTTCGCCAAGCGGGACAGAGATGATTGGCGCAAGACATTGAGCGCTCTGGAGAAACTTAAGGCCACGCCGACGCAGGCTACCAAAGAGCCAGGGAAATAACTGCTCAGCCTGAAGAAAGACCATGTTTTCGACGTAGTAACGAATTTATTGGTTCTGATTCGTAATTAGGTTGGTCTCACGCAAACGAATAAATCCGTTACTACATGGGCTTTTCGATTGGAAAGCCGGAGCTCACCCACCCGTTGGTTCCACCAACTATGTTGTAAACCTCGGTGAAACCATGCCGTTCGAGAATGCTGGTGGCCGCGCTCGAACGATATCCGCTGGCGCAAATAACCGCGATGGGATCCTTCGGCTCCAATCCAGAGAATTCTTTTTCGAGATTCGAAAGCGTCAGATTAATCGCACCTGGTACGTGGCCATCGGCATACTCGCCAGGGCGACGAACATCTATGATTCCAAGCGGCGCGTCGCTCTCGCGGCGATGATACAGCTCATCCACCGGCATTTGGGAGATTTGTTTGGTTTCGAATCCAGCCCGGTCCCATTCGCGCATCCCGCCTGCCAGGTATCCGACTACGCTTTCGATGCCGACGCGCGCGAGCCTCATTACCCCTTCATCAATCGCATCCTGACGATCGGCAATCAAGACTATCGGTGTTTCCATAGCTAGGAGGATTCCGCACCAGGAAGCGAACTGCCCGCTGAGGCCGATATTGATTGCGCCCGGAATGTGTGCATTGCCGAATGCCGCCGACGGGCGCACGTCGAGAAGGACGTGTCCTTTTTTTGAAAGCTCGTCCACTTCCTTTGGGGAAAGCTCTTTAAGCCGCGGCAATGCTTCGAGAGTTGCGGCGCCCGTTCTGTTAATCTCCGCATCGCGGGGAAAGTAGGATGGTGCTTCGGGCAGATCGACGGTCATCATACTAACAAAGTCCGCCTTGGACATCGGCCTGAGAGCATAATTGAAGCGTCGCTGTTGGCCGATAGTTGATGAAGTCTCTTTCGAAATATTGCGGCCACACATCGAGCCGGCGCCGTGTGCCGGAAATACCTCAACAGAATCATCAAGCCTCATTAGTTTGTCGTGCAGGCTGTCGTACAGCATCGCGGCCATTTGCTCGGCGGTGTACCCGCGTCCTCCAGCCAGATCCGGACGCCCAACGTCGCCGATAAACAAAGCGTCGCCGGTCAGCACTTTTTGAGGTTCGGATGATAGGTCGCCGTCGATCACCAGGATTGAAATGCTTTCCGGCGTATGGCCAGGAGTTGCTAGAAACCGCAGCGTTACTCGTCCCATCGCGATCTCATCGCCATCGCTTACTGAGCGATGTGGGAACGTCGCGCCGGACTCTGGGCCGAACACGATGTCCGCGCCGGTGCGCGCCGCGAGCTCCTGATGCCCGCTGACGAAATCGGCGTGCAGATGCGTTTCGATGATGTGCTTTATCTTAAAGCCCTGGGCGTCTGCTTCGGTGATGTATTGATCCACATCGCGCTGCGGATCTATTACTGCTGCTTCGCCTTCAGAACCGATCAGGTACGACGCGTGTGCGAGACAGCCCAGATAAAATTGTTTGAAGTACATTTTGAATTCTCCCACAAACTACATACGTTTCAATTATGACGCCGGCAGTTGATTAGTCAAAGCGCATTGATGGCCATAAAGCGATTTTGAAGTTCGTAGTTCGGCCTGCAGGCGGAAGTTTGTATCGTTAGTTCGTCAAATTACCAACTCCGCCTAAAGGCCTAACTACGAACAATAGTTTTCACACTATCTCCTCGCCTTCAACGCTGACCTTACCTCTGAACGATCGATACAGGTATATGAAATAGCCTGACGCGATCGCCATTCCAAGGCTCCACCATATCGCACCAACC